>BFBZ01001433.1_pt1 | contig 15840 bp, 14 predicted proteins | sample 1888401 | NCBI WGS metagenome assembly BFBZ01 (sample SAMD00112614, study PRJDB3348) | symbiont metagenome | host: Chara braunii | reverse complement strand
CCCGCCACATCGACCAGATGCTGGAGGTGATGCGCGACGCCAAGGGCCAGAAGCCGCGGCTCGTGCACCGCATCGACCGCGAGACCTCCGGCTGCCTCCTGATCGCCAAGACCCGCTTCGCCGCCACGCATCTGACCGGCGCCTTCCGCAGCCGTTCCGCGCGCAAGATCTACTGGGCGCTGGTGGCGGGCGTGCCCAAGCCCAAGCAGGGCCGCATCTCCACGTATCTTGCCAAGGAGGAGAGCGAGGACGACACCATCATGCGCGTCGCCGCGCATGGCGACGAGGGCGCCAGCCACGCCGTGACCTACTACGCCGTGGTCGAGGCCTCGGCCAACAAGCTCGCCTGGGTTTCCTTGAAGCCGGTGACGGGGCGCACCCATCAGTTGCGCGCGCACATGGCCCATATCGGCCACCCCATCGTCGGCGATCCCAAATATTTCAACATCGAGAACTGGGCGCTGCCCGGCGGCCTGCAGAACCGGCTGCATCTCTTGGCGCGCCGCATCGTCATCCCGCATCCGCGCGGCGGGTTCATCGACGCCACCGCGCCGCTGCCGCCGCACATGCTGCAGTCGTGGAACCTGCTCGGCCTCGAGCATGACCGCTTCGACCCGATCGAGAACGCGCCGGAGGAGTGAGCGGCTCCGGAGCGCTCAGCCTCTCTGTTCGACGAGTTGAATGCCCGCGTCCCGCAGCGCGCAGAAGATGTTTTCGATATCCTCGGGCGGCATGTCCCATCCGCACAGCGCGTTCAACTCGTCGAAGGTGATCTTGCCATCCTGCTCGCTCATCGCGATCAGCCGGCGAACGATCTCCGGCATGTTCATGGTCGTCCTCCTCTTTGCAGCCTCTGCTTAAGGGGAGGAGAATCGGTTTCCGCTGCGGCCTTCAGTTCCGGAACTGCTGCAGGAACAGTGTGAGCGAATCGTGCGGGGTTTCGACATCGAGGATGACCCAGCCGTCCGGCCCCTTGACCACGATGAAGTTCATCGTCACGCGGTGACCCTGGTTGTCGAAGCTGGCGGCGACATAGGTCTTGTCGAACTGCCTGCGCACAATCGAGATCGCGACCGGGCCGAGCTTCCAGCGCGGGCTCTGCACCAGGAAATCGTAGGGCTCACGCCGCGGCGCCGTCCAGGCCCTGGCGAGGCTCGGATCGAAGAACTGCCGTGCGACCTCGGCCGTCCGCGGCAGCCCGGCGGAGAGCTCCGGCGCGCCCCGGCCGTAATGCGCATAGACGTTGCGCACCAGCGATTCCGGCGTGCGGAAGCCGGCTACGGCCGGGACGGTGCTGCCGAGCAGGACGAGAGCGGAGAGCAGGGGACGCATCGGCAGCTCGCATTTCGGGCGGACAGGGCTTATCTACCGCAAAAACAACGGATCCCGTGTGATCATCCCGCGAGAGGGCTGGAATTCTGATGCGTGAACTGTTTGACGACGTCGTCGGCCGGTCGCCGCTCGATCCGCAGGAATCGGCGCGCCAGGCGATGCGGACGCCGCTGCGCAAGCGCTTCTACAAGGAGGCCGGGACCGCCGCCGCCGAGGGCGGCTTCAACGTGACCCTCGACGGCCGGCCGATCCGCACGCCGTCGGGGCGCGTCGTCATCGTTCCCGCCGGGGAGCTGGCGGCGGCCGTGGCCGCCGAGTGGCAGGCCCAGGGTGAGAACATCGACCCCGCCACGATGCCGCTGACGCGGTTCGCCAACAGCGTCGTGCAGTCGGTGGTCGACCGCACCGATGACGTGCGCGAGGACATTGCCAAATATCTCCAATCGGACCTGTTGTTCTACCGGGCCGGCCATCCTGAGGGGCTGGTCGCGCGCGAGGCCGAGCATTGGGACCCGGTGCTGGACTGGGCCCGCGATAGTCTCGGCGCGCATTTCATCCTGTCCGAAGGCATCATGCATGTGACCCAACCGGAGGCTGCGGTGCAGGCGGCGCGCGGTGCGCTGCCGACCGGCCCGTGGACGGTGGCGGCGGCGCATGTCGTCACCACACTGACCGGCTCGGCGCTGCTGGCGCTGGCGCTGGTTCATGGGGTGCGCGACCCTGGCCAGATCTGGGCGGCAGCCCATGTCGACGAGGACTGGAACGTCGCGCAATGGGGGGCCGACGAGGAGGCGATGAGCCGCCGCGCCGCCAAGCAGATCGACTACGAGGCCGCCGTCCGCATCCTCCAGGCGGTCGACGCCGCGCTCTGAGGCCGGTTAACGCCGGGTTTAGGGGCAACCGATAGGCTGTGCGCGTAACCCGAGTACGCGCATGGTCCAGAGTGTCACCCCGTCGCCTTCCGTGAGCGCCGTCCGCGGCGTCGGCAGCTCGCCGGCCGGAACCACGGTGGCGGCAGCAACCACGCTGCAGGCCGGCGCACTGGTCAGCGCCAGGGTGCAGCAGGTGCTCGCCGAGAATCTGGTCCAAGTCGCGATCGGAAACCTGTCGATGGAGCTCGCGAGCGAGCTGCCGCTGCAGGCCGGCCAGACGGTGCAGGTCGCCGTGTCGCAGACCGCGCAAGGGCTGCAGCTCGCCATCGTCGGGCAGGGCGGCAGCGCTGCCGCTGGCACCACCGGCACCCCGACGCCGGCCGCCACCGTCGTCGACGTCACCGGCCGGCTGGCGCCGGGGCTGCCTCCGCCGCCGGATCCGCTGACCGGGATGGAGCGGCTCGCATTGTCGATTGCCAGCGAGGAGGCGGCGACCCGTCAGGGCAGCCAGGGCCAATTGTTCGCCGATCTCCAGGCCGTCGCCGACTCGCCGAACCTTCCACCGGCCTTGCGCGCCGCCGTGGCCCAGGTGCTGGCGCAACAGACCCAGCTATCGCCGGCGCTGACCGCGGAGGATGTGCAGAACGCCGTACAGCATTCCGGCCTGTTCCTGGAATCCTCGCTCGCCAATGGCGCCGCCGGTGCCGGCACGCCCGACCTGAAGGCGGCGCTGATCGTGCTGCGCCAGACGCTGGCGACGGTGCTGCAGACCGCCGAGCCCGGCATGGCGGCGTCGACGCAGCCGTCGCCCGGTGGCTCCTACGCCTCGGTGCTGTCCGAGGCCGGCCGCGCCGCCGCCGCGCAGCAACAGAGCGGCGCACCCTCGCTGGTGCCCGACATCGAGATCGAGCTGCCGCCCCAGCCCTGGGCCACGGGAATGGGGCGGCCCGACGCCGCGTCTGCCGGCTTCACCGGCTCGGCGCTGATCGAGGCCCTGACGGGCGCCAAGGCGCAGTCGCTCACGCCCGGCACGGTGCTGGCCGTGCTGCAGGAGGCGCAGCAGCAGATTCCGCGCGCCGCCGGCCTCGTTCCCGGACGCAACGCCAATGGCCGCGCCGATATGGTCGTGCGCACCAACACGCCGCCGCCGCCGTTCCGCGGGGCTGCACCGATGCCGCAGGCCGTGGCGGCGCCGACGCTCCGCCCGGACACGCCGCTGCCGGCGATCGCGCACCGCCTGCTCGACGAGACCGACCAGGCGCTGTCGCGCCAGACCCTGCTGCAGGTCGCCTCGCTGCCGGATCGCCCGGACGCCTCGACCGCGCGCACCGATCCCGCGCCGCCGCGCTGGAACTTCGAGATTCCCTTCGCTACCCCGCAGGGCACGGCCATGGCGCAGTTCGAGATCTCGCGCGACGGCGGCACGCAATCGCCGGACGCCGCCAAGCGCGTCTGGCGGGCGCGTTTCTCGCTCGACGTCGAGCCGGCCGGCCCGGTGCATGCGATGATCAGCTTCAGCGCCGAGCGCACCTCCGTGCGGATGTGGGCCGAGCGTCCGGTCACCGCCGCGCGCTTGCGCGCCGGTCTCTCCGAACTGAGCCAGGCCCTCAGCCGTGCCGAGCTCTCGCCGGGCGATCTCGTGGTGCAGGACGGCGCGCCGCCGGCGGCGATGCCGCCCAGGGCCGGCCATTTCCTGGATCGCGCGCTATGAGCATCGAGGTGAAGGCCGCCAACAAGACCCAGCTCGCCGTCGCCTTGCACTATGACAAGGGCCAGGGCGCGCCGCGCGTCGTCGCCAAGGGCAAGGGCACGATCGGCGCCAAGATCATCGAGGTCGCGAAGGCGCACGACATCCCGATCGAGGAGAACGAGGTGCTGGCCGGCGCGCTCTCCAATGTCGAGCTCGGCGACGAGATCCCGGAGGAGCTCTACAAGGCCGTCGCCGAGGTGCTGGTGTTCGTGCTCAACCTGTCGCGGCCGATGCGCTGAGCGCGCCGCATTTGTGATCTCCGTCATGCGTCGGTCGTCACCGCCCTGTGATAGGGAGGAGCCGACGACGACGGAGAAATTTGCGATGCCCATGATGAGCCGCCGCCACGTGCTCGCCCTGATGACCGGCGCCAGCCTGCTGCCCGCACGTTCATTCGCGCATGTCGCGCCGCCGCGCAACGAGATCCGCAGCGATCTCGCCAAGCGCTTCACCGACGAAGGCACCAAGGGGACTTTCCTGGCCTACAAGGTCGAGGAATATCTCGTCATCGCCAGCGACACCGATCGCTCCGGCGAGGCAAGGCTGCCGGCCTCGACCTTCAAGATCGCGAACTCGCTGATCGCGCTGGAGACGGGCGTCGTCGAGGATCCCGACAAGGACGTGTTCAAGTGGGATGGCGTCTCGAGATCGATCGAGGCCTGGAACAAGGACCACACCTTGCGCAGCGCGATCGCGGTCTCCGCCGTGCCGGTCTATCAGGAGATCGCGCGCCGCATCGGCGCTGAGCGGATGCAGACATATCTCGAGGAGCTCGACTACGGCAATCACGACATCGGCGGCGGCATCGACCAGTTCTGGCTGACCGGCGCGCTTCGCATCGATCCCGTCGAGCAGGTCGATTTCATCGATCGCCTCAGGCGTGGCGCGCTTCAGGTCTCCAAGCGCAGCCAGGATCTGACCCGCGACATCATCCCCGTGACCAAGGTCGGCGATGCCGTCATTCACTTCAAGTCCGGACTGCTCGGCAAGGAGCAGGGGGCGCTTGGCTGGATGGTCGGCTGGGTCGACAAGGGCGATCAGCCGACCGTGTTCGCGCTCAACATGGACTGCCCTGAGCCGCGCCACGTCGAGGCTCGGATGACGCTGACGCAGGCTTGCCTGAAAGACATCGGCGCGGTGTGAATCGAACTGCCGTGATGTCGTGGCGTAGCCCGGATGGGCGCAGCGATATCCGGGACCAGCGAACGTGAGTTCCTCGAAGACCAGGACACTGTCGTCATTGCGGGGAGCGAAGCGACGAAGCAATCCGGAGTCATCGAGGGACTCGGGATCGCTTCGCTTCGCCGCTTCGCGCGCAATGACGCGGAAATGTTGGTGGCCTATCTCCGCGCCAGCTCCAGGTCGACGCCCCTGATCTCCGTGCCCGCCGGGCGGATCGACACGGTCTGCCGGCGTCCCTGCGTCGTCAGCGACAGCCCGGCGGAAAACGTCTGCCCGCGCGCCTGGGCTTCGATGCGGTTGCCGACCGCGCGGCCCTCGATCGTGCCGGATGCGTTGTGGCTCGATTCGCTCCATTGCCCCGAGATCTCGCCGCCGCGATAGGCGACGTCGCTGGAGAGGTCGATGTTGTAGCTGTCGCTCGCGCAGCGGATGTTGAGCCGGAGCTGCTCGCCGGCGCCGCCGACGTCATAGGCCGCGCGGCAGCGCAGCCGCTCCTGGTTGCCGTCGGACATGCTGATCACGCCGCCGCCGGTCCAGGAGCCCTCCAGCCCCCGGAACGGCGCGGCAGGCGCCGCATGGGCCGCGCCGCCCAAGGCGAGGGCGGTCAGCAAAGTTGGGATCGCAAGGCGAGAGGCGCGCATCATCGGGCTCCGTTTCATCGTCGAAAAGTGAGCGACAACGCAGCAAGACCCGATGCGTTCGACCTGTCACCTCAAGAATTGATCCAAATCGTTCTATTTTTGCTCACGACAGTTTGAACAGTGCGCGCAGGAAATCCGTCACCGCCTGGCGGGCCGCCTCGGCCGTGGCCGGATTGCCGCCGACATGCGGATCGAACTCGACGCAGGCGTCCTGATAGGTGAAGGGCTGCTGCGTGTCGGCATTGATCAGCATCCCGCCGTCGCTCTCCTTGATGCGGCAGTTGCGCACGGTCTGCGCCTTCGGCGCGACGGCGAGCATGTTGGCGCCGAGCAGGCCGAGATCGAAGCCGTGCGGCGAGTCCGGATATTCGGTCAGCGCGACGTCGCGGCCCGCTGCCTTCAGCCGCTCGACATAGGCCTTGCAGGTCCGCACCGGATTGTAGTCGTCCGGTCCGCCGTGAAAGATCCGGATCGGCCGCGCCACGACGTCGGTCTCACCGAGATAGGTCGTCGAGCAGTCCGGATAGAACGGGATGTAGGCGGCAAATTGCAGCCCGGAATTGTTCCAGCGCTTGTGGAAGCGCTGGAGGCTAGCATACAGCGCCGCCTGTCCGCCGCGTGAAAAGCCCATCAGCACGATGCGCTCGGGATCGACGCGCGGATGCTTCGCCAGCACGTCCAGCGCACGATAGATGTCCATGATCAGGTTCAGCCGGCCGAGCTGGGCCTGGTTGGTGCTGGTCGCGGTGATGCCGCGCCCGGTGAAGCCGTCGATCGCGAAGGTCGAGATCCCCATTGCATTGAAGGTGCGGCTCCAGGCTGCGATGTTGGCGCCGACGCCGCCCGAGCCGTGCATCAGCACCACTACCGGCAGCCTGCCGCTGCCCTGCGCCACGCGCATTTCGCCGACGACGGTGACCGGCTTGCCGCCGTCGTCGCCGGAGAGGAACTGCCGGTCGGACAGGGTCAGCGAGGGGATCGGGTACATCTCGACCCGGGCGGGCACGTCCTTGGTGATGCCCTGCGCGCTCGCGCTGCCGCAGAGCCCGGGACCGAGTGCAGCGAGCAGCATCATGACCACCGCCGTTGCTGCCGAACGCCGCGCTGGTCCAGCGGTGGTGCGCGATACGCGTCTGAGACCGAAACAGGCGCGCGCGGCAAGCGCCAACGGCGCGCTACCATGGTGTCGCTCCATGACCGTCCTCCTGGCTCGCCGCTTGTGGCGCGGCTTTGCAACCAAGTAGAACGAGCGATCATGGCGCTGTCAAACCATCCCGTGAGATGCATGGTGGACAACGGATCGAGGGGGCATGTGCGTTGCTCGGGCGGGCAGCCCGGCGGAGAGCGGTATGCTGATCACGCGGCGCTCGTGCGACCGTTTGGCGATCGCGGCCTCTGCGCCCGGTAACGTGATCAGGACGAGGCGATCATCGACCGTCAGCGTCGCGTGATCCGACTTGTGGGTGATCCATTATCCTTTCGGTGTCGTTGCGGATTCTTCGTGCCTTTCGGACTCCGCATCAACGCCCGGGAAGCAAAGCGCGACATATCGCCCAGCATCCTTGCAGACTTCTGCGATGATACATGGTGCGCAGTTGTCGCAGTCGCCGCATGTTGCGGAAAAATTCTGGATTGCAGCTATCAGTTCGCCTATGAGGAGCGCACGAACGTTCGCCGGCTCGCGACGGTGGCATACGACGCGTCGAGTTGGTGAGCGACGATCTGGAAGACGGGCGGCGGATCCTCGGCGATCCGATGTCCTCGATAATCGTCCAGCATCCATGCGCGCCGGCGACGTAACAAGATGGACTTCATGCTGAGAGAGCAATTGATCCGTTCGGCCGGCGCGACGATCTGTGCGGTCTCGTTTCTCACGCTTGCAGCGTGCAGCGACCGTGACGGCTCCGGTGCCTCCCAAGCGTCGAGCCCTCCCGAGGTCGGCGTGATCACGGTCGAAGCGGCGCCGGTGACGTTGACCAAGAACCTGCCGGGGCGGATCACGTCGATGCGGATCGCCGAGGTGCGGCCGCGCGTCAGCGGCATCGTGGTCGAGCGCAGCTTCCAGCAGGGCGCGCTCGTCGAGGCAGGCGCCGTGCTGTACCGGATCGATCCGGCGCCGTTCCAGGTCGAGCTCGACAAGGCTCGCGCTGCGCTCGCCAAGGCCGAGGCCGTGCTCTATCAGGCCGATCGCCAGGAAGACCGCCTCAAGACCTTGTTGACCGGCCAGGCCACGTCCCAGGCGCAGTACGAGCTCGCGGTTGCCTCCGAGCGCCAGGCCGAGGCCGACGTCGCGGCCCAGAAGGCCGCGGTTGCGCAGGCGCAGCTCAATCTTGATTGGGCGACGGTGCGCGCGCCGATCAGCGGCCGCATCGGCCGTGCGCTGGTCACCGAAGGCGCGCTGGTCAATCCCAACGAGACGACTCATCTCGCCACCATCCAGCAGCTCGATCCGGTCTATGCCGACTTCACCCAGTCGGTTGCCGAGCTGAACGAACTGCGGCGCGATCTCGCGGAAGGGCGGCTGAAGAGCGTTGCGCCCGACGCGGCGCGCGTCCGACTCGTGTTGGACGACGGCTCAATCTACAAGCATGCAGGGCGCCTGCTGTTCTCCGACGTCAGCGTCGATCCGGGCACCGCCAAGGTGACGTTGCGCGGCGAGTTTCCGAATCCCGAAGGCGAGCTGCTGCCCGGTATGTATGTCCGGGTGCAGATCGAGGAGGCGATCGATACCAACGGCATCGTGGTCCCGGCGCAGGCTGTGCAGCGCACGACGTCGGGCAGCAGCGCCGTCTATGTCGTTAATGACGAAGGCCGCGCCACCCTTCAGCCGGTACGTGCCGGGCGTACGCTCGCCTCCGGCGTCCTGATCGAGGATGGCCTCAAGCCCGGCTGGCGCGTCGTCGTCGACGGCGTCCAGAAGGTGGCGCCCGGCAGTGCCGTCACAGCCGTGCCCTGGAAGGTTTCCGGCTCCGACAAGCCGTCCGCCTCGAACTGACGCAGTCACGGCCCGGAGGTTGTCATGTCGCGCTTCTTCATCGCACGTCCGATCTTTGCCTGGGTCGTGGCGATCTTCATCTGCCTGGCCGGCGTGCTGTCGATTCCGTTCCTGCCCGTCGCGCAGTATCCGATCATCGCGCCGCCCTCGATCTCGATTTCGACCGCCTATCCCGGCGCGTCGACCGAGAACCTGTATTACAGTGTCACGCGCCTGATCGAGGAGGAGCTGAACGGCGCCGCCGGCATCCTGAACTACGAATCGACCAGCGACACCACCGGCGAGGTCGAGATCCTCGCTTCGTTCAAGCCGGGGACCGACATCGACCTCGCCTCCGTCGACGTCCAGAACCGCATCAAGCGCATCGAGCCGCGCCTGCCCGAGGCGGTGCGGCAGCAGGGCATCGTCATTCTCGAGGCGAGCAGCGCCATCCTGCAATTCGTCACCTTGACCTCGACCGACGGCAGTCTCGACGAGATCGGGCTCGGCGACGTCGCGACGCGCTACGTGCTGCCCGAGCTGCGCCGGCTGCCCGGCGTCGGCCGTGCGCGGCTGTTCGCCACCGAGCGCGCGATGCGCATCTGGCTCGATCCCGACAAGCTGCTCGGCCTCGGTCTCACGCCGCAGGACGTCGATCAGGCGATCGCGGCGCAGAACGCGCAGGTCGCCTCCGGCCAGCTCGGCGTGCAGCCGTCGCCGACCCGCCAGCGGGTGCAGAACACCGTGCTGGTGAAGGGCCAGCTCGAGTCGCCGGAGGAGTTCGGCAACATTGTGCTGCGCGCCAACCTGAATGGCTCGGCCGTGCGGCTTGCGGACGTCGCGCGCATCGAGGTCGGCGGTCTCTCTTATGCGTTCTCGTCCTGGCTCAACGGGAAGCCGGCCGCCTCGGTCGCGGTGCAACTGGCGCCGGCCGGCAATGCGCTCGCCACCTCCAAGGCAGTCAAGGCGCGGATGGAGGAGCTTGCCGCGTTCTTTCCCCCGGGCGTGAAGTACGAAGTCTCCTACGACGTGACCCCGGTGATCGCGGCCTCCGTCAAGAAGGTGCTGATGACGCTGGGCGAGGCCGTCGTGCTGGTGTTCCTGGTGATGTTCCTGTTTCTGCAGAACATCCGCTACACGTTGATCCCGACCATCGTGGTGCCGATCGCACTGCTCGGCACCTGCGGCGTGCTGCTCGCGCTCGGGTTCTCCATCAACGTGCTGACGATGTTCGGCATGGTGCTCGCGATCGGCATCCTCGTGGACGACGCCATCGTCGTGGTCGAGAACGTCGAACGCATCATGGCGGAAGAGGGGCTGCCGCCGCGCGAGGCGACCGACAAGGCGATGGATCAGATCACCGGCGCGGTGATCGGCATCACGCTGGTGCTGATGGCCGTGTTCGTGCCGATGGCCTTCTTCCCGGGCTCGGTCGGCATCATGTATCAGCAGTTCTCCGCCGCCATGGTGGTGTCAATCGGCTTTTCGGCGTTCCTCGCGCTGTCGCTGACGCCCGCGCTGTGCGCGACCCTGCTGAAGCCGATCGAGAAGGGGCACGGCCACGCCGCACGCGGCTTCTTCGGCTGGTTCAACCGCCGCTTTGCCGCGGCGACCAACCGCTACAGCCAGGCGACGCGCTGGATCGTGGCGCGCGCCGGACGCTTCATGATCGTTTATGCACTGATCCTGGCGGGGCTCGGCTATTCGTTCTGGCGCATGCCCGGCGGCTTCCTGCCGGTGGACGACCAGGGCTTCGTCATGGTCGACGTGCTGGCGCCCGCCGATGCCAGCGCCAACCGGACCCTCGACATCTTGCAGGAGGTCAACGAGAAGCTGGTCGCGACGCCCGGCATCGACACGGTGTCGTTCGTCGCCGGCTTCAGCTTCTACGGCCAGGGCGCCAACACCGCGCAGGCCTTCGTGACGCTGAAGGACTGGTCGGAGCGCAACAAGGCCCAGAGCGCGGACGCCCTGATCGCCAAGCTCAATCCGCAGTTCGCGAAAATCCGTGATGCCGAGGTGTCGGTGCTGGCGCCGCCGCCGATCGACAATCTCGGCAACACCTCCGGCTTCAGTTTCCGCCTGCAGGATCGCTCGCAGCGCGGCTATGATGCGCTGATGGCGGCCAAGGATACGCTGTTTGCGGCCGCGGCGAACTCGCCCGTGCTCGGCAAGCTGAGCGTCGAGGGGCTGCCGCCGGCGCCCTCGGTCCGTCTCGAGATCGACCGTGCCAAGGCGGCCGCGCTCGGCGTCACCTTCGCGGCCATCAACGGCGCGCTGTCGACGAGCCTCGGCTCGAGCTACATCAACGACTTCCTCAATCTCGGCCGCATGCAGCGCGTGATCGTGCAAGCCAATGAGGACAAGCGCCTCAAGCCGGAGGACCTGCTGACCTACAGCGTGCGCAACACGGCCGGCGAGATGGTGCCGTTCTCCTCCTTCGCCCGCCTGTCATGGGTGGTCGGGCCGACCCAGGTCGTCGGCTTCGACGGCTACCCGTCGGTCCGCATCACCGGCAATCCCAAGCCGGGCTACACCTCCGGCGACGCGATCGCCGAGATGGAGCGGCTGATGGGCACCTTGCCGAAGGGCTTCGGCTACGCCTGGACCGGCCAGTCGCTGCAGGAGAAGCTTGCGGGATCGCAGGCCGCGTTCCTGCTCGGGCTGTCGATCCTGTTCGTCTTCCTCTGCCTCGCCGCGCTGTACGAGAGCTGGGCGATCCCGTTCGCGGTCATGCTCGCCGTGCCGCTCGGCCTGATCGGCTCGGTCGCCGCGGCCTGGCTGCGCGGCCTGCCGAACGACGTCTATTTCACCGTCGGCGTCATCACCATCATCGGCCTGTCGGCGAAGAACGCGATCCTGATCATCGAGTTCGCCAAGGACCTGCGGGCGCGCGGGATGCCCCTGATCGAGGCCACCGTCACCGCCTGCGAGCTGCGTTTCCGGCCGATCATCATGACGTCGCTGGCCTTCATCCTCGGTGTCGTGCCGCTGGTGATCGCCACGGGGGCGAGTGGCGCGAGCCAGCAGGCGCTGGGCACGGGCGTGCTCGGCGGCATGATCACGGCGACCTTCCTCGCGGTGCTCTGGGTACCGGTGTTCTTCGTCGTGGTGATCCGGTTCTTCACCCGCGACAAGCCGGCCGCGGCGACGCCGAACCGGGAGCTGCCGTCGGCCGCGCACTGATCCGGGGCGTGCAGGGGACGCGCCGTCCGATCAGGCCGCGGCCCGGCCGATCCGGCCGAGATGGGTGAAGCCGAAGCCGTCGGCATATTTCAAACCGTAGCCGGCGAGGCGGTCGACGCCGATATGGGCAAGCCAGACGGTCGCGATCGCCGTGACCAGCGGTTGTCCGGCCAGGAGTCCGAGGGCGAGCAGGGCGGCGGGCGCCAGCGTGCTGTGGACGGCATTGTAGACGACCGCGCCGACGCGCGGTCCGCCGAGATAGGCCGCGAAGCTGGTGTCCGGGGCCAGAAACAGCGCCGCGAACAGCCACCACGACCCGCCCTGGTGGGCATAGAAGGCGGCTGCGCCGGCGGCCAGCGCCAGCCCTTCGAGCCGCAGCAGCAGGCGCGGGCCGCCATGGACGGCGCCATGGGATGTGCCGGCAGGCTCAGTGACCAGATCCGGTTGAGCGGCCATATCCATGATTCTGCTTCCAATTCCGAACTGTGGGAGGAGGGGCGGCACGGCCGAAAGCGGCTTTCCGGCTCCGAAATAGCCGTGATAGAAGGCCGCCAACAGTCACGACATCGGGAACGGGCGGGAAGCGCATGAAGGACATCCTGGACACCCTCGAGGAGCGGCGCAAAGGCGCCAAGCTCGGCGGCGGCGAGAAGCGCATCGAGGCGCAGCACGCACGCGGCAAGCTGACGGCGCGGGAGCGCATCGAGCTGCTGCTCGACAAGGGCTCGTTCGAGGAGTTCGACATGTTCGTCGAGCACCGTTCGACCGAGTTCGGCATGGAGAAGACCAAGGTCCCGGGCGATGGCGTCGTCACCGGCTGGGGCACCGTCAACGGCCGCAAGACTTTTGTGTTCGCCAAGGACTTCACCGTGTTCGGCGGCTCTTTGTCCGAGACCCACGCGCTGAAGATCACCAAGCTGCAGGACATGGCGATGAAGGCGAGGGCGCCGATCATCGGCCTCTATGACGCCGGCGGCGCCCGCATCCAGGAGGGCGTCGCGGCGCTCGCGGGCTATTCCTACGTGTTCCGCCGCAACGTGCTGGCGTCCGGCGTGATCCCGCAGATCTCGGTGATCATGGGCCCGTGCGCCGGGGGCGACGTGTATTCGCCGGCGATGACCGACTTCATCTTCATGGTGAAGAACACCAGCTACATGTTCGTGACCGGCCCGGATGTCGTGAAGACCGTCACCAACGAGGTCGTGACCGCGGAGGAGCTCGGCGGCGCCTCGGTGCATGCGACGCGCTCCTCGATCGCCGACGGCGCCTTCGACAACGACGTCGAGACCCTGCTGCAAATGCGGCGCCTCATCGACTTCCTGCCGTCGAACAACTCCGACGGCGTGCCGGAATGGCCGAGCTTCGACGACATCGAGCGCGTCGACATGTCGCTCGACACGCTGATCCCGGACAATCCGAACAAGCCCTACGACATGAAGGAGCTGATCCTGAAGGTCGTCGACGAGGGCGACTTCTTCGAGATCGCGGAAGGCTTCGCCAAGAACATCGTCACCGGCTTCGGTCGCATTGCCGGTCGCACCGTGGGCTTCGTCGCCAACCAGCCGATGGTGCTGGCCGGCGTGCTCGACAGCGACGCCTCGCGCAAGGCCGCGCGCTTCGTCCGCTTCTGCGACGCCTTCAACATCCCGATCGTCACCTTCGTCGACGTGCCGGGCTTCCTGCCGGGCACCGCGCAGGAATATGGCGGCCTGATCAAGCATGGCGCCAAGCTGTTGTTCGCGTACTCGCAATGCACGGTGCCGCTCGTCACCGTGATCACCCGCAAGGCCTATGGCGGCGCCTTCGACGTCATGGCCTCGAAGGAGATCGGCGCCGACATGAACTACGCCTGGCCGACGGCGCAGATTGCGGTGATGGGCGCCAAGGGCGCCGTCGAGATCATCTTCCGCGCCGACATGGCGGATCCGGAGAAGATCGCCGCGCGCACCAAGGAATACGAGGACCGCTTCCTGTCGCCGTTCATCGCTGCCGAGCGCGGATACATCGACGACGTCATCATGCCGCACTCCACCCGCCGCCGCATCGCCCGTGCGCTCGCCATGCTGCGTGACAAGAAGATGGAGATGCCGGCCAAGAAGCACGACAATCTGCCGTTGTGAGCGGCGGTTGAAGAGCAGGGAGGGCGGCGCACCGGCGGGTCGCCGTCGTATTTGACGAAGTCTGGCGGCCGCCGCGCGCTGCCGCCGGATCGGCGCGGCAATCTGCGCCGTTTTCGCCCCTGGCGTTAAGCTTACGGCTTAACTAACCTTTAACGAAGGGTTTGCGGGAACTGGGCCGCTGGCCTAGCCTTTGTCGATCGCTGATGGGTCAGAAGAGTAGGGTCGCGTATCATGGCTGTTAGAACATCGGCATATCGGAATTCCAGAGTTCTGGTCGTCTGCGCGGCAGCCGCCGCGCTGGTGTTCTCCTCCGAGGCCGCGTCGGCCCGGTCTGGCGTTGCCGTGGCTGCGCCCGTGGCCGCCGGTCAGGCGGGGGCAAGCCAAGTCGTCCCGCCGGCGCCTGGCGTGCGGCCCTTCGTCCGTCACCACCACCGCGGTTATCGTTCCTATCTGCCGGCTGCCGGCGCGTTCGCCTATGGCGGCTATGGCGAGCCCGTGCCGCAGCAGATCCCCGAGCACACATCGGCCGATGTGCGCTACACCTATACCTACGACGTCCCGTGGGACTGGGTCCACCGCTTTCCGCCGAACGTCGTGCCGTCGGATCGCCCCTATGTGTCGAGCTGCCCGATGCAGACCGTGACGGTGCCGGGACGCCGCGGCGGCGATCACTCCGTCACGATCACCCGCTGCTACTGACGTTTTGAGCCAGCTCAATGCGACCCGTGTGAACCGGCGCTAGATTTCATCAAATACCGACCGGCCTCGCTCGCGCGAGGTCGCGAGGTGACGAGGCCCGGACTCCTAGGCACTCCGGGCCTCGTTGATTCTGATAGTCTCCCGTCATCGCGCGAGTCGGCGCGGGGAGGCTCCAATGATCGAGACGACGGCGAGGTCGCGTTTTTTGATCGTGCGCATCTGCATGGCGCTGATGATATCGGCCGCCGCCGCTCAAGCCGCCGGCGCCGATGAGACCGTGACGATCGGCGGCTCCCGCGTCGCCCTGATCAGGCCGGCCTCGGTGCGCGCCAGCGTGATCCTGCTGCCCGGCGGCGACGGCGCCATCAATGTCGGCGATCGCGGCGACATTCACGGCCTGCTCGGCAACCAGCTGGTGCGCACGCGCAACGCCTATGCCGCCCGCGGGCTCGCCGTCATGGTCGCGGACGCCAGCACCGATTTGAAGGCCGCGGTGGACTACATGGCCGCGATCAAGCGGCCGGTGACGGTGATCGGGACCAGCCGCGGCACGTTGCGCGCCGCGGAAGGCATTGCCCGCGGTGCCCGGCCGGATGCGCTGGTGCTGACTTCGGGCTTCCTCAGCCCGGAGTCCGGCAGCTCCTCGAACGTGATGTCGATCCTTGGCTCGCCCTCCGCCTTGCCGCGGACGCTGGTCATTCATCACACCAGTGACGGCTGCAAGTTCACGCTGCCGGCGGGCGTCGATCCATTCATCAGATGGTCGAGCGGCCGCGCGCGGGTGAAGTGGCTGTCGGGCGGCGCGGAGGCGGGGGATCCCTGTCAGGCGCGCGGCCATCACGGCTTCAACGGGCTCGACGGGCAGGTGGTTGGCCTGGCCGCAGGGTTTCGCTGAGCGGCCGATTGCAGGTAGACTCAGCGACAACACCAACATGGTCCGGAGGAAACTCGATGCCGTCAGCCATTTTCGTCGTTCGCGCGACCCTGCCTGATCCCGCCCGGCGCGATGAGTTCGATCGCTGGTATCGCGACGTTCATCTGCCCGACGCGATCAGGAGTTTTGGCGTGCGCAAGGCGTGGCGGG
>BFBZ01001426.1_pt1 | contig 15845 bp, 9 predicted proteins | sample 1888401 | NCBI WGS metagenome assembly BFBZ01 (sample SAMD00112614, study PRJDB3348) | symbiont metagenome | host: Chara braunii | reverse complement strand
CGGCGACATGTTGGTGACCGATCTCAGGAACAGCCGGCTCGCCGCGCTGTGACCGACCAGGGCGGCGGCTCCGATCCGGGTTTCGGCGCCTTCGCCAAGCGCCACCGGGAATTCTTCGACGCACTGGATCCGGCGGGCTGGACCCCGGTCGCCGGCTATGCCGGGGTCGAGGAGAAGATCCTGTCGGGCCGGCTCGACCCGGCCGCCAGGAGCGGCGCGGTCACCCGGCTCGCCCGCTGGGCCGCGGACGCAGCCGTCGACCATCCGGTCAGGCATGACTGGTGCGAGGAGGTGTTCATCATCTCCGGTTCGCTGTCGATTGGCACGCTGGATGCAAAGCGCAACGCCGTCGTGCTGCCGGCGGGCACCTATGCCTGCCGGCCGGCCGATGTCGTGCACGGCCCGTTCTTCAGCGAGGCGGGCTGCCTCCTGATCGAGTTCATGTACTACCCGCCACCGGTTTGACCGCCCAAGGAGAGCCCCGCATGACCCTGTTCCGATCCGCCGCCGCGACGGTCATCGCGCTCAGTCTCGGTGGCACGGCGCCGGCGCTCGCCCAGGCTTTGCCGCCGGGACCGCCGGTCAGCGTCCAGATGGTGACCCAGCCCGGCCCGGCCCTGCCGCAATATTCGCGGGTCGACATCCCGATGCTGCGCGACGGCCTGCCGCAGCGCTCGGGCGGCCGCATTTCGGTGACGCTGGCAAGCTGGCCCGAGCGCAATCTCAACGGGCCGGAGATCCTGCGCCTGGTCCGCTCCGGCCAGGTCGATATCGGCGCGGTGCCGCTCAACACCGCCTCCGGCGACGTGCCGCTGGCCGATGTCGTCGATCTCGCCGGCCTCAACCCGACGCTGCGCCAGTCGCGGCGGGTGGCGCAGGCCATGCTGCCCGAACTCAACAAGGAGCTCGAGCGGTTCGGCGTCAGGATCGTCGCGATGTATCCGTTCCCGGCCCAGGTGTTCTTCTGCCGCGATCGCATCACCAGTCTCGCCGACCTGCGCGGCAAGCGCATCCGCACCGGCGGCGGCTCGTCCAACGACTTCGTCTCGACCATTGGCGGCCAGCCGACCGCCATCGGCTTCCCCGAGGTCTATGCCGCGCTCGAGCGCGGCGTGGTCGATTGCGCCATCACCGGCACCGCCTCGGGCAATGGCGCGCGCTGGTACGAGGTCACCCAGAGCCTCTACACATTGCCGCTTTTCTGGTCGATCTCGGCCTATGTGGTGAACATCGCCTGGTGGAACCGGCTCGATCCCGCCGTCCGCGCCATGCTCGAAACCACCATGACCGAGGTCGAGGAGGCGCAGTGGCAGCTCGGCCGCGTTGCGACCGAGGACGGTATCGCCTGCAATACCGGCAAGCGCGAAGGCTGCAATCTCGGCCGGCTGGTCGACAACAAGCCGATGACCGCTTTCGAGCCGACGCCGGCCGATAGCGAGGCGCTGCGGTCCGTGCTGACCTCCACGGTGCTGCCGGCCTGGGTGAAGCGTTGCGGCGCGCGCTGCGGCGATATCTATAACCGTGTGGTCGCCCCGGTCACCGGCGTCCAGCTCGCCACCAACTGACAGTCGCCGCCATTTCGGATCGAGGACCGGCCATGCTCAACAGGATGATCGACGCGGCGGCGACCTGCCGCCGCGGGTTGGCCATGGTCGGCCGGTGGATGGGTTATACCGCCGGCTGGGGGTTCATCGCCATTTCGGCGCTGATCACCTTCGATGTGCTGGCCCGCCGCTTTCTCGGCTTCTCATCCCAGGCGACCACCGAATTGTCGGGTTATGCGCTCGCCTTCGGCATTGCCTGGGGCCTGGCCCATACGCTGTCGATGCGCGCCCATGTGCGCATCGACCTCTTGGTCAACCGGTTTCCCGAGGCCATCCGCTATTGGCTGCACGTCGCCAGCCTCGGCTTTCTCTGCGTGTTCGTCGGCTACATGTTCTACGGCGCCTGGCTGCTGGTCGACGAATCCATGCTGTTCGGCGCAACCGACATCTCGATCCTCAGGACGCCGCTGGCCATACCCCAGGGGCTCTGGGCTTTCGGCATCGGCGTCATGCTGCTCCTGATCGTCGCCATGCTCCTGGAGACGACCTGCCTGGTGCTGGCCGGCCGCGGCGCCGAGGCCGAGGCCATGCTGCACMCCCGCMCCTATGAAGAAGAGGCCGCCGAAGCGCTCGAAGCCGTCGGCGATGCGCCCGCCACGGAGTTCCGGTCATGATCGCGATCGTCTTTCTGCTGATCCTCGCCGGCACCATGCTGGGCCTGAGCTTCACCGGATCGGGGCCGGCCAGCGGCCTGGTCGGCGAGATCCTGCTGCTGGTCGGCCTGTTCGCGGTGTTTTTCGGCATGGGCATCTATGTCGGCGCCGCGCTCGGCGTGCTCGGGCTGATCGTCGGCTATGCATTTTCCGACAGGCCGTTCTGGCTGTTCCTCGGCCAGACGATCTGGAACCCGTCATCCAGCTTCGTTCTGGTCGCGGTGCCGCTGTTCCTGCTGATGGGCGAGATCCTGTTGCGGGCCGGTCTGTCCGACCGGCTCTACCGGACCTTGAACATCTGGCTGAACCGCATGCCCGGCGGGCTGCTGCACACCAATATCGCGTCGTCGGCGATCTTTTCGGCGATCTCGGGCTCGTCGGTCGCCACCGCCGCCACCATGGGTTCGGTGGCGCTGCCCTTCTTCAAGGGCAAGCCCTATGACCCGCGCATGGTGCTGGGATCGCTCGCCGCCGGCGGTGCTCTCGGCAATCTCATCCCGCCCGGCATCACCTTCATCATCTATGGCCTGATCACCGAGACCTCGGTCGGCGCGCTCTATATCGCCGCCGTCGGCCCCAGCATCCTGGTGGTCGTGCTGTTCACCGTGGTGATCCTTCTGAGCGCCAAAAAGGCCGCGCCGCGCGACCCCAATGCGCCGCGCATTCCGATGCGCGAGAAACTGGCGAGCCTGGTCGACCTGACGCCGACCGCATTGCTGATCCTGATCGTGCTCGGCACCATCTATGGCGGGCTGGCGACGCCAACGGAATCGGCGGCGCTCGGTGTCATCGCGGCCATCGTCTTCGCCGCGATCGGCGGCAAGCTGACCTGGAAGATGCTCAACGACTCGGCCGAAGCGACCGCCCGCAACACCGCGATGATCGGCCTCATCCTGTTCGGCGCCTATGTCCTGAACTTCGTGTTCACCGCGCTCGGCGTGCCACAGGCGCTGGCCAAGCTCGTCTCGGAAATGCCGCTGCCGCCCTGGGCGATCATGATGATGATCATCGGCTTCTACCTGGCGCTGGGGACCTTCATGGAGGGCTTCTCGATGATCGTCACCACGATCCCGGTGATCTTTCCTGTCGTCACCGCGCTCGGCTACGACCCGATCTGGTTCGGGGTGATCGTGGTCATGCTGGTGGAGATCGCGCTGATCTCGCCGCCCGACGGCACCGTGCTCTATGTGCTGCAGGGCATGCGCCGGGATGGTGGTCCGATATCGGATGTGTTCTCGGGGGTGATGCCGTTCATGGCGGTCTATATCCTGGCCATCGGAATCCTGATGGCATGGCCGAGCATCGCGCTCTGGCTGCCTTCCGTCATGAAGTAAGCCGGCTCGCAATTGCCATCCACCGCCACATCGTGCGGGCTGACGCTGCGCGTCAGCCCGCCAGGGCGAAAAGCCGAGCGCGACCAAGCGGTTCACATTGCGTTCAGATGATGCCATTCATTGAGGAAGCCACACTCCTTTGGGGAGTGGTGCGAGCGGAGCCATCGGGCAATTGTTTCGCCAGTTTTCCGGCGGGTGTGTCTTTATTAACCGGCGTGGCCTCGCTATAGCACCAACCTAAAGCTCACCTGATGATTGCCGGGGATCGTAGCGCCTGTCGCTGATGGTTCCGGCCAAGAGACGAAAGCTCGGATATGACGCGTGTCGCGATCGTGGGTGGCGGGCCGGGCGGCCTGTTCACCAATTATCTCCTCGACCGGTTCTGCGATGGCCTGTTTACCGCGACGCTGTTCGAAGCGTCCGACCGGCTGGGCGGCAAGATCATCACCGACCGGTTCGAGAAGGGCAATTCGCTGTTCGAGCGCGGTGTCGCCGAGTATTACGACTATTCGCATTTCGGCCCGGACCCGCTGAAGCGCGTCATCACCGAGGTGATGGAACTCGATGTCGTGCCGATGGACGGCAAGGGCGTCATCCTGGGCGACGCGATCCTCAACACCAAACGCGACATCAAGAAGCATTTCGGCGAGGCGACCGTGAAGGCGCTCGACGCCTTCATCGCGGAATGCCATCAGCTGTGCTCGCCCGATGAATATTACGAGGGCTATTCCGGCGACGACAACAAGCACCCCTGGGCCGGCAAGAGCTTCCGCGACGTGCTCGACGCCATCCCGGACGAGACCGCCCGGCGCTATATCGAGGTCGCCGCACGCTCCGACGTCGCCACCGAGGCGCAGCTGACCAATGCGCTGAACGGCCTGAAGAACGTCCTGATGGACGACCCGAAATATCTCCGGCTCTATTCGATCGTCGGCGGCAACGACCGGCTGATCGAGGGCCTCAAGAAGCGCATCTCGGCCAAGGTGATGCTGCAGAGCCGGGTCGCCAAGATCGCCCGCAACGAAGACGGAACATACAGGCTGTCGGTCCGCCGCAACGGCAAGACCGAGATCCACGAATTCGACCATGTCGTGGTGGCGCTGCCGAACTACTGGGTCAGCCAGATCGAGTTCGAGGGCCGCGAGGCCCGCATGGCGATCCAGAAGCACCAGTCGCGCTACGACAATCCCGCGCATTACCTGCGCGTCACGGCGCTGTTCAAGAAGCCGTTCTGGAACGAGCACTTCCAGGGCAGCTACATCATGTCGGACGCGTTCGGCGGCTGCTGCATCTATGATGAAAGCGCGCGCCATCCCTCCAAGCACGGCGTGCTCGGCTGGCTGATCACCGCGACCGAAGCGCTCGCCCTGTCCAATCTCGACGACGAGACGCTGATCCAGCGGGCGCTGGATTCGCTGCCGACCGAGCTCCTGCCGCTGGCCAAGAAGCAATTCGTCGAAGCCAAGGTGCAGCGCTGGGTCGGCACGATCTCCGGCCTGCCGGGCGGCCATCCGGCGCCGGAACTGCGCGAACGCCACCAGCCCGACGCCAAGGTGCTGCCGAACCTCTATCTGGTCGGCGACTACCTGTTCGATTCGACCGTCAACGGCGCCTATGACTCGGCCAATTTCGTCGTCGACATGATGATGGGCAAATTGCGCGGCGCCGCCTATTCGGGCGCCCAGAAGAAGGCCGACGCCAGCAAGACCAAGGGCATCGTCGAGGAAGGCTTCGTCGAATCGACGCTGACCAACGACTATCACGACGAATATGCGGTCGGACTGTCCTACGAGGAATCGTTCCGCGAATATTTCGACGAACAATATAATGCCGACCTCTACGAGTGCATTTTCGGCATCAAGGCGCCCTATAAACTGCTCGATGTCGGCTCGGCCAGCGGCCTGACGCTGGAATGTTTCGCCAATATCGGCATCGACGCCTGGGGCATCGAGAACAATCGCCACGTTCACGCCCAGACGCCGAAGAACTGGCTGCATCGCAACCTGCTCGGCGACGTCACCAAGCTGCCGTTCGAGGACCAGTCCTTCGACGTCATCTACGACACCTGCCTCTGCTACGTGCCCGAGGACCTGATCGACGAGGCGATCAAGGAACTCTACCGGGTCACCCGCATCGGCATCTTCTTCGGCGGCATCACCGCCGACATGACCCGCGAAGTGATCGAATATCACGACGTCTTCGACGGCGTGCTGACGCTGGAGACGACCTGGCAGTGGTCCGAGCGCTTCCAGCGCCACGGCTGGCGGCCGGCGGTTCACGACCAGAAGATCCTCAAGAAGGCGTGGAAGATCGAATGCGACGCCAATGAGGGCGACTTCCCCTGGTATCCCGACATGGAAACCATGCGCTATTGCTTCTACGCCAAGCCGGATGCGGCCCAGTGGGTCGCCAAGCTGATGGCCGGCCGCGAAAAGGGCCCGACCAGCAAGATCCGGACGGCGGCGGCGGCGCGCTGATCGCGAGGCCCTGGCAAGGGCCGACCGACGGCTCGCCTATTCTGACGATTGCGTTACCATGGCCGGGACGGTATCGCCTCCCGGCCATTCGCTTGAGTTCCAGCGCGCGGCCGGCGCCGGGCGTGCCTTGGGTGAACAACAGTCTGCCGCGAGGCGTTCAGTGAAACCACGATATCGACGCGTCTCGAGCCGACCGTTGCTGACGCCATGATCAGCGACAAATCGATAGTCGATCCGGACGACGAGCTGGACGAGGAAGAGGAAGACGTCAGCGCCGACGACGTCAAGGCGATCATCGCCTTCCTCGCCCCCTTCGGCAAACCCTACAAGGCGCTGTTCGTCCTGCTCGGGCTCCTGGTGCTGGTCGAGGCCGCGCTCAACTTCTCGTTTCCGCTGGTCACCCAATATCTGATCGACGAAGGGCTGATCAAGAAAGAGTGGGATGCCCTGGTCAAATCGTTGATCTTCATGGGCCTTGCCGCGGTGACCGTGTCGATCGTCGCGCTGATCGCCGACTACGTCTACACCCGGGTGTTTTCCGACATCGTCCGGGACATCCGCCAGCACATGTTCAGCCATGTGCAGACCATGTCCATGCCGTTCTTTCACATCACCCCGACCGGCACCGTGCTGTCGCGCTTTTCCGGCGACCTGGTGGCGATCGAAACCGGCATTGTCGGCGTCGTGCCGCTGTTCATCATGCCGTTCCTGGAGGTGATCTACGCCACCATCCTGATGTTCATGTTCGACGTCTGGCTCGGCATGATCGGCGCGCTGATCTTCCCCTTGATCCTGTGGTGGCCGCGCATCTTCGCCCGGCGCGCCTTCACCTATGCCTATGACAAGCGGCTGACAGAGGGACGGCTGCTCGGCGCGGTACAGGAGAACGTCGCGGCCCAGCCCGTCATCAAGGCCTTCGGGCTGGCCGGCCGGGCCCGCTCCGATTTCGGCATCCTGAACACGTCCTGGCAGACCATCGCCCGGCGCACCAATTTCACCAGCGCGCTGGTCGAGCGCACCGCCCAGACCGGCCTCTATGTCATCCATATCGGCGTCTTCGCGCTCGGCGCCTACTGGGCCTATACCGAGCGGATCACGGTGGGCACCATCATCGCCTTCGAGGGCGTGTTCCTGTCGATGGGTTACGCGCTGACCAATGTCACGCAATATGTGCCGACCATGGCCCAGGCGGCCGGCTCGATCCGCCATCTCAACGATCTGCTGGCGATCAAACCGACCATGGTCGACCCGCCCGATGCTCCGGCGCTGAAACCGTTCGAGCGCGATATCGTGTTCGACAATGTGGCGTTCAACTATCCCGGCTCCAGCTTCCGCACCGAGGGATTGGCGGTGACCCTGCCGAAAGGATCCTTCCTCGGCATTGTCGGGCCGAGCGGCTCGGGCAAGAGCACCTTTCTCAACCTGCTGATGCGCTTCTACGATCCGGTCGAAGGCGCGGTGCTGATCGACGGTGTCGACATTCGCAGCGTCGCGCAGGAATCGCTGCGCGCCCAGATGGCCGTGGTGTTCCAGGAAAGCTTCCTGTTCAACGCCTCGATCGCCGACAATATCCGCATGGGCAACCCGCAGGCGACCATGGACGACATCCATGACGCGGCGCGCCAGGCCGAGGTGCACGACTTCATCCTGTCGCTGCCGGAGGGTTACGACACGGCGGTCGGCGAGCGCGGCGGCCAGTTGTCCGGCGGCCAGCGCCAGCGGGTCGCCATCGCCCGCGCCATCGTCCGCAATCCGGCCGTGCTGATCCTCGACGAGGCGACCAGCGCGCTCGACGCCGGCACCGAATCGAAGCTCAACGACACGCTGCGCCGGATTGCCGAGACCCGCACCGTGGTCAGCGTCACCCACCGGCTCGGCAGCGTCACCACCGCCGACCGCATCATCGTGCTGGAGCATGGCCGGATCGCCGAGACCGGCAAGCATCAGGACCTGGTGGCGCTCGGCGGCCTCTACGCTTCCATGTGGGCGCGCCAGCGGGCCGTCCGCCAGAGCGACATGGAAGACGAAGAAGCAGAAGAGTAATGGCCGAAACCCGAGCCGAGAACCCCGCGGTTTCGCGCCCGCCGAGCCCCTTGCAGTTTACCACCGTGCCGACGCCACAGCCGGGCGAGGTCGCCGAACTGGCGCCCGGCCTCCGGTGGGCGCGGCTGCCGCTGCCGTTCATTCTCAACCACGTCAATATCTGGTTCCTCGACGAAGGGCAGGCCTGGACCGCGGTCGATGCCGGCATCGAATCGCCCGACATGCGCGCGCTCTGGGAGGCCATGCTGGCCGGGCCCCTCGGCGGCCGGCCGCTCGCCCGGCTGGTGGCGACCCACGGCCATACCGATCATGTCGGGCTCGCCGGCCATCTGGTCGAGCGACACGGCATTCCCTTCGCCTCGACCCTGGTCGAATGGCTGTGGGCACGCATCCGCCACGCCGACAGCCACGAGCCGCCAAAACCCCATGTCGCCAAATACATGGCGCGCAACGGCTGCGACGCGGCGCTGATCAAGCGCTTCGCCACCGACCGGGGCAGCTTCGCGGCGGCGCTCGGGCCACCGCCGCGCCAGATCGAGCGCCTGCATGACGGCGCGACCCTGGCGATGGGCGGGCGCGACTGGCACATCATGACGGCCGGCGGCCATACCGAGGAACATGCCTCCTTCTACAGCGCGGCCGACCATATCCTGATCGCCGGCGACCAGGTGCTGTCGCATATCACGCCGGTCATCGGGGTCTATCCGGGCGAACCGGATGCCGATCCGCTGGCCGAGTATCTGGCCTCGCTCGATCGCTTCGCCGCCTTGCCGGAGGACACCCTGGTGCTGCCGTCGCACGGCCTGCCGTTCCATGGCCTGCATCTCCGGCTCAAAGCCCTGCGCGACCACCACGTCAAGCGGCTCGACCGGCTGCATCAGGCGCTGGACCGGCCGATGTCGGCTTATGAGGCGGCGGTCGTGCTGTTTCCGCGCGCCATGGGCGACGGTCATGCCTATCTGGCGATCTCGGAGACGCTGGCGCATCTGCACCGGTTGCGCGGTGACGGATTGGTCGTTGTCGAGACCGACGCGGCCGGCGTCCGGCTGTTTGCGCGCCATTAGAGTCTGATCGCGTCAGGTTGGAACGATCTGCGCTGTTGATTTGTCATCCTTCGTCGTTCGGCTCGGACTTCCAAGTTCGAGCCGAAAGCTGCGAAGCGAATGCAACGGCACCGCCCTTTCCGTCTTGGCCGGGCTTGTCCCGGCCATCCACGCATTGCCTCGTCGCTGAAAATTTGGGTCGCTGAAAACTTGGATTGCGAAAGACGTGGATGGCCGGGACAAGCCCGGCCATTTACCGAAACCGACATTCGCGATGAAGTCGTGTCGGACGTTGGCTTGTAGCCGGGTTTTCCGCTGCGATCGATCCAGTCGAGGATCGTGCCAAGCTCGCCTTGCAGGGTGACGGTATAGCTGCCGCGCTGTTCGCCGGGGGTGACGACGATGCGGTCGATGACCTCTCGGATGGCATCGGCGGCTTCGAGTGCGTCCTCGGGATGTGACAGCGCCTCGGTCAGGCGCTCGACCCTGCGCCGGTAGGATTCGGCGATATTCGGGTGAATGTCGGGAACGTCCTGCGGCACGTCGGTCAGGCGGGCCGTGAGGCCATCCTGTTTCTTTTCCAGTCCGGTCAACCGGTCGGACGGGGCGCGATGCCAGCCGCCCTGCTCGATGACGCCCACGATTTCCGCGATAGCCTTGGCGGTCTCGGCCAACTCGTGCCGGCTGGCTTCGGCGGTGCTGCGGCGCTCGCGATTGAGGCGGTTGGTTTCCTGCGCATAGGCGCGCATGGCCTCGGCCGCCATGTCTGGCGTCATCATGCGGTCGCGCAGTCCAGTCAAGACGCGAGCCTCCAGCGCCTCGCGGGCGATGGTGCGGGCGTTATCGCAGCCATTGCCAAGCACATGGCTGGTGCAGGCGAAACGATCCTGCCCACGCCGGGCATAGGAGCCATTGCAGTAGCGCGCTGGTCGCCATCGCTGAGACGAAGGAAGCCGCAAGACGGGAGGCGTGGGCCAAGCGCGGGGCCGCGTGGTTTCAGAGCAAATTCCGGCGATCTGCGCGCGGCGACGATGGCAACGGCGGCAGCGCTCAAACGCAACCGGGCGGCGCGCAATCGTCATCAGGCGCAACGGGCACGGCATGACATGGGGTCGTGGCAGGTTGAGCGGCGCAAGCGCAACAGGACGCTCATCGAATTGGGCGGCCCCATCGTCAAATCCGGCGTCGCGGACCTGACCGGCGACGACCGCGCCAGCATCCTCGGCGCGCTGATCTGGATCGCGGACAAGCTCAAAAGTGACGACGCGGAGCGCGCGAAAACACTCTGGGCCGAAAAGGGGAAAGAAGCGTTCGCGGTTGAAAAGCAAAGATGAGCTTCACATTATTTAGTCGGGACAGCACGACAGGATTGGGTTCGGATCGGTCGATCTCGCTCATTGCTATGACGACAAAGCCTCCGGCCGCCTCTGGTTCGCATGCAATGAGCCGACTGTTCGGGGGCACTCCGCGGAAACCGGACCTTCCGAGCAGCGTCCTGCAGCCAGCCTTTAGCCAACGAATGTGGTTGCGTCCAAACTCCGCCTGAAGAGCGGCCAGTCGCCCACCTGATATTTTGCAGGCTATGCCCGTAGCAGCCCTTCTTAGATGTAATTAAACCGGGTAAGAATACACGTTCCAGTGGCGAAGATCGCTTACTGGTCGGGTGGTCGGATTTGGGAAACATGACGTCACAGGGACCCAGCCATAATTCGACAGACCGACCCGCCGAAGAGCCGATCCCAAGTTCAAGTTTCGATCTGTCTAAACTGCCGGTCCGGCAAGCAATCGCGACCTGGCAAGAGGGCATCAACGTCGTCAGCGACGTTCGTTTACACCAGGCACCGGAGAGGCAATTGGCCATCCGAGCGCAGGGATATCACTTCGGCGATGCCGCGCTGGGCACGATGGAAGCCGTGGCGCAGGACTTCAAGCGCTCGCGCTCACGCATCGGACGGGACGGAATAGACAGCTACACGCTGCAATTCTTCAGCCAGGGGCATTGGGGTATCTATGGTGGAGGATCGGACCAACAGGCCGGCCCGGGCGATCTCCTGAGCGTGGACCAGAGCGAGCCCTACGCGGCTTTCATGAGCGACCCCGCTCCGCATTTTCTTGCCCTTTTCGTTCCCCGTCGACTGCTGGCGCCTCTGTTGAAATCGCCCGACGCCCACAACGCCCGGATCGTTCGGTCTTCGGCTCCGCTCGTCAGTCTTTTGCGCCATCACCTGCAGACGCTCTATGCCGAGCTTCCCGGCATGACCTTGACCGAGGCGCGAGCGGTCCTTGGCCCGACGCTGCAGCTTGCAGCGGCAACGCTGAACGGTGCGGTCGGGGAAGAGAACGTGCAGGCGGTCCAAGGCGCATTGGCGGAGCGGATCCGGCGTTACACCGATGAGCGCGTTATGGACCCCCACCTGTCGGCCGAGACCATCGCAGCGGCTTTCGGCATCTCGATCCGCAAGCTCTATCAGTGCTTCGAGCACCATGGCGGGGTTATCGCCTATATTCAGCGGAAGCGGCTGCGGCTCGCCCAGACCGCTATCACTGATCCGACCCAGAGGCACCGCAATATTCAGGATATCGCGGAAGAGTTCGGCTTCCTGCATCGCAAGAATTTTATTTCGGCGTTCCGGCGGGAGTTCGGGATAACTCCGCGCGAGGCGCGCGCTTTTGTGAGCGAAGTCCGGCGCAACGGCCTTCCCGTAGCTGGCAAGGATCTTGCGATGTGGAACTGGATTCGCGATCTGCGGTGATTGCGCGAAGGGTTCTCCACTCCACCACATGATGCCGCCTCCCGATCCGCATCGCCTGCGGGCGGTCTACTTGTGAGCGCCTGGCTCGTAGGCGTCGCCGTTTTTGCAAAGAGAACCACATTTTCCTGCACGCAGAACCACATTTGCGTGGCCCGGGGGCGGCCCATCTTGAGAGCGATTTCGGCAGTCCCATAAGGAGGGTCACGGGCACGGGAAGCGGAGGGGCTTTACCGCATAGCGGCAGCGCTTCTCATCGCGCGAATTCCTCCCCTCCGACATTGCGATCTGCTCGTTCGCAAAGGCTTTCGGGGACGAGATGGTCAGTTTAGTGCAGGATCGCGATACAAGAACGACAGGGAATGCACACACTGCCGGCACCACGAGAGCGACGCTACACATTCGCAGAGCATTGTTGGCGACTGTGTCCATCTATGCCCTAAGTTTGCCGTTCGGACTTGCACTTACAACCACCTCGCATGCCAACGACTGGATCGGCACGAATTCGAACAACTGGTTTGATCCTGGGAATTGGTCATATTTGCATGTGCCGATTGGAACTACAACTACAATCATCGATACCGCGACGCCAAACGACACCGTGGTGAGCGCAGCCAGCGCCCAAATCTCCGACTTCTTGATTGGGTACAAGAACACTGGCGCGCTGACGATCCAGAACGGCGGCAAAGTTCACAGTGACTATGGTGAGATTGCCGTCTCTTACGGCTCGACCGGAAACGTGACCGTCACCGGCTTGGGCTCGTCCTGGGKCGCTTCCGGCGACCTCACGATAGGTAGATTCGGCACCGGCGTGCTGAGCGTCCTCAACGGCGGAAAGGTTCGAAACATCAACGGCATGTTGGCCGTTGATCTTGCCGCGACAGGAGCGGCGACCGTGGATGGCTTGGGCTCTTCCTGGATCAATGCCGGCACATTGACCATCGGAGGAAGTGGCATAGGAACGTTGATTGTTCGCAACGGCGGCCTCGTCAGCAACACCGCCGGCGTGCTCGGCAATGACGCCGGCTCGCAGGGCAGCGCGACAATCGACGGTCTGAACTCCTCTTGGACGAACTCCGGCGACCTTACTGTCGGCAGCTCCGGTTCCGGCACGATGAGCATCTGGAACCATGGTGCGGTCAGCAACAATACCGGCTATATCGGCTTCAAATCCGGCTCCACCGGAACAGTGACGGTCGACGGCTCCGGGTCGACATGGGCCAATGGCAATGCCCTCTATGTCGGCATGTCTGGCGCTGGCACGCTGACGATCCAGAACGGTGGCTCGGTCAGCAACACGATCGGCTGGATCGGGTTCAATACCGGGTCGAGCGGCTCGGTGACGGTCAAGGACGCCGGCTCCTTCTGGACCAATTCCGGCAATCTCTACGTCGGCGGGGCATCCAGCGCCGGGAGCTTGACCATCCAGAATGGCGGCACGGTGCGCGACGCCATCGGGGTGATTGGCTACACGTCCGGCTCGTCCGGTGTCGCGACGCTCGATGGTCCCGGCTCTTCCTGGATCAACACCGGCGCGCTCTATGTCGGTCAATTCGGCAAAGGCGCGCTCACGGCCGACAACCAGGCGACGCTCAACAGTTCCGGCGGCTATATCGCGGCCAATCCCGGCTCGGTGGGCAACGCCATCATTGCCGGACTCTCGTCATGGACGATGCCCGGCGATCTCTTTATCGGCGCGGCCGGCACCGGCACCCTGACGATTCGGTCGGGCGGCACGGTCAATGTGGGAGGCGACGTCATCATCGCCGGCAGTGCGGGCTCGTCCGGCACGCTGAATATCGGAGCTGGTTCGGGAGAACAGGCGGTCGCGCCCGGCGCTTTGAACGCGGCATCGGTCAGCTTCGGGAGCGGAACGGGCCGCATCGTCTTCAACCACACATTGCCGAACTACGTCTTCGCTTCGCAGATTTCGGGCGCAGGTTCGGTGGTGGTCGAAGGTGGCGCAACGATCCTGACCGGCAAAAGTTCCTATTCCGGGGGCACGACGATTTCGGGCGGCGCCTTGCAGATCGGCAATGGCGGCACGTCTGGTTCGATCACAGGCGCTGTGGTGGACAATGCCGTGCTGGCCTTCAACCGCTCGGACACGATGACGTTCTCGGGCAATATCACCGGCAGCGGCGCGCTGCGCCAAAGCGGCACGGGCACGACGATCCTGACGGGCGCCAGCAGCTATGCCGGCGACACATTCGTGACGGGCGGCAGGCTCCAGTTCGGCGATGGTAGCAACGGAGCTGCCAGCCTTCTCGGCGGCAGCCTTTATGTGTCCGGCGGCGCGCTATCGATCCAGGCCCCAGCGACGCTGAATGTCGCGCACAATGTGAGCTTTTTCGACAATACCGCGCTGTCGATCGCCGCCGGCGGCAGCAGCGCGCCCGCGTTGACCGCCGGCTCTCTCACGATTGGCAACGGTGTCGCTTTCAACATCACCGGCATCGACAGCACCCATCAGAACGACAAAGTCCTGATCGACACCCAATCCGGCATCAGCGGCGATTTCGCCAAGGTGACCGTGGGTGGCTCCAGCGGAAGTGTCGATTACCTCACGGTATCAGCGCATAAATCCGCCGACGGCCTGCAATATCTGGCCAGCTATGGCTTGAGCTGGATCGCGCAGAACGGGCTGGCCCATGGCACCTTCACCCTGGCTACTCCATCCGATACCTTCTCGGTCGGTGCCGTGCTCGCCGATCAGGCCGCCAATCCCGCGACGGGCTGGGACGGCAAGTCGCTGACCAAGGCCGGCCCAGGGACGCTGATCCTAACCGCGAACAACACCTATACCGGCGGCACGACGATCTCGGCGGGCACGCTGCAACTGGGTAGCGGTGGAAATACCGGCTCGATCATCGGCGATATCGTCAATCGGGGCACGTTCAACCTCGTCAACACCGACACCAGCGGCATCGCCAACATCACGAACAACGGCGTCACGAATTTCTACAACGGCACGAGCGCGGGCGGCGCCGTCATCACCAACAACGGCGACCTTAATTTCTACGACGCAAGCAGTGCCGGCGGCGCCACCATCGCCAACGGCAACCACCTGTATTTCACCGGCACCAGCACGGCCGGTAACGCCAGAATCACGAACGATGGGTGGCTCTACTTCACCAATGGCAGCAAGGCCGGCAGCGCTGAAATCACCAACAATTTCGGCCTGTATTTCACCAATGTCAGCACAGCCGGAAACGCTGCCATCACCAATAGTGCGAGCGCCACCACCGATTTCTCGAACAGCGCTGGCCCGAGCGGGGACGGCAAGCTGAGCGCTGGATCGATCGCGGGTGGCGGCACCTTTAATCTAGGGGCCAACGAACTGACGGTCGGCTCGAACGGTCTCTCGACCGAGGTGAGCGGCGTCATTTCGGGCAGCGGCGGTTCGTTGGTCAAGGTCGGCACCGGCACGCTGACCCTGTCGGGCGACAACACCTATACCAGCGGCACGACGATCAACGGTGGCGCCTTGCAACTGGGCAATGGCGGCTCGACCGGCTCAATCATAGGCGACGTGCTCAACAATGGCGTGCTCGCCTTCAATCGCAACGATGTGGCGACCTTCTCCGGCAACATCACTGGCACTGGCGCGGTGCGGCAGATCGGTATGGGCACGACGACGCTGACCGGCGACAACACCTATACCGGGGGCACTACGATCTCGGCAGGCACACTGCAATTGGGCAATGGCGGGAACACCGGCTCGATCACCGGCGATGTCGTCAACAACGGCACGCTCGCCTTCAATCGCAGCGCCGCCATGACCTTCACCGGCAATATAACCGGCAGCGGCGCGGTTCGGCAGATCGGCTCCGGCGCGACGATCCTAACCGGCACGAACAGCTACGCGGGCGGCACCCTTGTCTCCGGCGGCCGGTTGCAGTTCGGCGACGGCAGTGCGGGCGGAAGCAACACGCTGGGCG
>BFBZ01001434.1_pt1 | contig 15847 bp, 12 predicted proteins | sample 1888401 | NCBI WGS metagenome assembly BFBZ01 (sample SAMD00112614, study PRJDB3348) | symbiont metagenome | host: Chara braunii | reverse complement strand
CCGGCGCCCAGGCCGCACGGCTCGCCGCCCTGATGGAGACCCGCCTCGACAGTGCAGCGGATCGGGCCCTCGCCGAGCTCATCACGCATTCGGGACGCGAAATCCATCTGATCTGCGACAGCACGCACAAGCTCCTGGCAGCCTCTCCGGCCCGCGAGCGGCGCTGGCAGGCCACGGCTGCCGAGCTCGCCGGCACCTCGCTCTGGCGTTTTGCCAGCGCCGAGATCATCGACGCCGAGCAGAAGCTCGGCACGGCCGGCTGGTTCGAGCCGATCGCACCGGCGATCGAGCTTGCGACCGGACCGAATGCTTCGCGGATCGTGCCGATCCGCCCGGGCCGCGTGCGCTGGACGCGCATGCGCCTGGCGGACGGGTCATTCGCCAGGCTGGTCCAGGCCATCGCCGCCTGACCACCCAGGCTCTAGCGGATCGGGGGCCGCCGGTGCGATGATGACCACCCGTGCCGTCCGGCCCGGACCTTGAGCGGAGACGGTTCCATGGCCCACGTGCATGCCCATATCGGCAAGGAACAATATACGGTCGCGATCGAAGCGCGCGGCCATCGGCTGGTCTCCGACGAACCCGAAGCCCTGTGTGGCGGCGACAAGGGCCCGGCGCCCTTCGACCTGCTGCTCTCGTCGCTCGGCGCCTGTACCGCCATCACGCTGAAAATGTATGCCGAACGCAAACATTGGCCGCTCGACGGCCTTGGCGTCGAGCTGCGCTACATCAAGACGGTCGAGGCTGTCCATATCGAGCGGGTGCTGACACCGGAAGGCGAGCTCGACGCCGAGCAGCGCGCCCGGCTCGCCGAGATCGCCGAGAAGACGCCGGTCACGCTTGCCCTGAAACCCGGTATCGAAATCCGGACCGAGATGTGCTGAGGCGCCTGTGCGCCGTTCCGCGAGCCTTGCTCAGGCAAGCCTGAGCCCCTTGGGGACCAGGCCATGCTCACGCGCCTGACGCTCCAGGCCCTCACGGAAATCCGGATGGGCAATGGAGATCAGCGCCTTGGCGCGCTCCGCCACGGACTTTCCCTTCAGATTGACCATGCCGTATTCGGTGACGACATACATCGTGTCGGTCCGCGGCGTGGTCACCACATTGCCCGGTGTCAGGTTCAGCACGATGCGGCTGCGACGGTCGCCGCGCTTGTCATAGGTCGAGGACAGGCAAAGGAATGATTTGCCGCCGCGCGAGGCATAGGCGCCCCGGACGAATTGCAGTTGGCCGCCGGTGCCGCTGAGATGCCGGTGGCCGTCGGACTCGGAGGCCGCCTGACCCTGCAAGTCGATCTGCGTGGTGTTGTTGATCGAGACGACCTGGTCGTTCTGCATGATGTTGTGCGGCAGATTGGTGTAGTCGACCGGATGGCACTGGGCGTCCGGGTTGCGGTTGATCGCCTCATATTGGCGGCGTCCACCGGCGGCGAAAGTGTAGACCATATGGCCGCGATCGAGCGTCTTGCGCGCGCCGGTCACCAGGCCCGCGTCATAGAGCGCGATGATGCCGTCGGTCATCATTTCAGTGTGAATGCCGAGGTCGCGTACGCCGCTGTCCTTCAGCGTCGTGCAGACCGCGTTGGGCATGCCGCCGATGCCGATCTGCAGGCAGGAACCGTCGGCGATCTCCTGAACGATGCGGGTGGCGACCAGCCGATCGACCTCGGTCGGGGCCGGATTGCCGATCTCCGGGATCGGCTCGCCATTGCCCTCGATGATATGGTCGACCTCGCTGACATGCACGCCGTTGCCGGGACCGAAGCAATAGGGCATGTCCGCGCAGATTTCGACGATCACCCGCTTCGCCCGCTCGACGATGGCGCGGTGATAGGTGGCCGCTCCGCCGAAATTGAACATGCCGTCAGCGTCCATCGGACAGACCTTCAGCACGACGATATCGACCGGCTCGATGAAGCGACGGTAATAATCCGGGGTTTCGCCGAAATTCATCGGAATGTAGTTGCAACGCCCGGCATCGTGACGCTGGCGGTCATAGCCTGAGAAATGCCAGCTGAACCAATGGAAATGGCCACCGTCCGGATCGCAATCGTGGGTCGGACGCGCCCGCATGGTCAGGGCCGAGCGGATCTTGACGTCATGCAACTGGTCGCGCCGTTCGGCCAGCGCCCGATCGAACATGTCGGGCTGGCCCATGCCGAAACCGTAGTCGAGCCACATGCCCGACGTGACAAGGGCTGCCGCCTCGGCCGCCGAGATCCGGATTGCCTGCTTCGCCGAAACCGCCGTCGCCATGCTCGTTCCTCTCCTCGGACCCGGGAGCGCCCCCATCCGGTCCGTCATGCCATGGTTGCCGGATTCTTCCGCCCAGCTTGATGGTTGCCGTCTAATGCCAACGCCCGGCCTTGGCCATGATGGACCCGGACCGAAGCGAGGCCGCTATCGGTAGCGCAAGAGGCCGACGTCGTCTTCTGCAAAAAATGCGGACCGGGACGCCTCGCATGGCGGCCGGGCGGGACCGGACCTATTCGGCCGGAACCACCCGGGGGCTGGCCGCAGTCTTTGGCTGGCGCCTGGAGAAGGTGGCGATCAGCGCCGGCAAGACCAGCAGGATCAGTACCGGCGCCACCACAATGCCGCCGACCACGACAAAGGCGAGCGGCCGCTGCACCTGGCTGCCGATACCGGTCGACATGGCTGCCGGCAGAAGGCCGACGCAAGCCGCCACGCAAGTCATCAACACAGGGCGCATGCGCACCCTGCACGCCTCGGAAATGGCATCGAAGCGCGCCCGCCCAAGCTCGATCATGCTGTTGTAGTAGACGATGACCAGGATGCCTTCCATGACGGCGATGCCGAACAGGGCGATGAAGCCGATCGCCGCCGAGACGCCAAAGGGCGTGCCGGTAACCGCCAGCGCCAGGATACCGCCGACCAGCGCCATGGGAATGACGCTCAACGCCAGCAGCGTATCGGTGAGGGACGCGAAATGGGCATAGAGCAGGAGCGCGATCAGCAGCAACGTGATCGGCACGATCACCTTCAGACGCGCCACCGCGTCTTGCAGATTGCCGAACTCACCGACCCATTCAAGCCGTGAGCCGAAGGGCAGGCTGACCTGCTCGGCGACCCGTGCCTGGGCATCGAGCACCGTGCCACCGAGGTCGCGGCCGCGCACCGAGAACTTGATCGGCACGTAGCGCTGTTGGCCCTCGCGATAGATGTAGGAGGGACCTGCAACGAGACGCACGGTGGCGACCTCGCGCAGCGGGATCTGGGCAACACCGCCATTGCCGTCGGCGACACCGATGCGCAATTCGCCGATGGCTTCGGGGCTGGCACGGTATTTCTCGGCCAGCCTGACCATGATCGGGAAATGCCGGTCCGAGCCGCGCTCATAGAGATCACCCGGCGTATCGCCGGCGATCGCCGTCTTGATCGCGGTATTGATGTCGCCAGGCTGCAAGCCGAAGCGGCCGGCCTTCTCTCGATCCACCTCGATCTCGACCGTGGGCTGCCCCAGCGTGTTGAACACCGCGAGATCGCGCACACCGGGCACATCGCGAATGGCGTCTCGGATGAGGGTCGCCGTGCGGGTCAACTCGACAAGGTCGTTGCCAAAGACCTTGATCGAATTCTCACCCTTCACGCCGGAAGCGGCTTCCGCGACATTGTCTTCCAGATATTGCGAGAAATTGAAGGCGACGCCAGGCAGTTCCTCGGTCAGTCGAGCGTTGATCTCTTCGATCAGCTTTTCCTTGGTCAGCCCGGCACGCCATTCGGTCTGGGGCTTCAGCGGCACGAAGACTTCGGCATTGTTGAAGCCGGCGACATCGGTGCCATCATCGGGGCGGCCCTGCTGCGAAATGGCCGTCTGCACCTCGGGGAACTCGGCAATCACCCGGCGCATCCGGTTGACGTAGCCATTGCCCTCCTGCAGCGAAATGGTCGGGTGGAACGTGGCCCGCACCCACATATTGCCTTCTTCGAGCTTGGGCAGGAATTCGAGCCCGAGCGAGCGCAATACCATGCCGGTGCCCGCCAGCACGAAAAGCGCCATGAGCATGACCACCAGACGCCGCTGGATCGCCAGCGCCAGCAGCGGTTCATAGACGCGCCTGATGAGACGCACCGCAATCGTCTCGGTTTCGTCGAGCCGACCTGTTAGCAGGATCGCCGAGAGCGCCGGCGTCACCGTGAAGGTGGCGAACAGGCCGCCGGCCAGCGCATAGGCATAGGTCTTGGCCATGGGCGAAAAAATGTGCCCCTCGACGCCGCTCAGCATGAACAGAGGCAGGAAGCCCGTGATGATGATGGCGGAAGAGAAGAAGATCGGTCCGATGACCTCCTTGGCGGCGCCGAGCACGGTCGAGACGAAGTCGTCGTGCCCCTCGTCGTCGGCGTTGAAGCGACCGTGGCCGCTGCTGCGCTCGGCAAGATGCCGGAAGATATTTTCGACCATGATGACGGTGGCATCGACGATCAGGCCGAAATCGAGCGCACCGACCGACAGAAGATTGGCCGATTCGCCCATCATCACCATGACGATCACGGCGGTGAACAGCGCGAAGGGAATGGTGGCCGCGACCACCACCGCGCTCCTGAAATTGCCAAGGAACACCCACTGCACCAGGAACACGAAGAGCACGCCGAACAAGAGGCTGTGCAGCACCGTATGAGTGGTGATGTCGATCAGTTCCTTCCGATCGTACAGACGCTCGATCTTGACGCCGGTCGGCAGCACCCCGCCGGCATTGATCCGCTGAACCTCCGCCTCCACCCGCTGCAGTGTCGGCATGCTCTTCTCGCCGCGCCGCATCAGCACGATGCCCTGAACCACGTCATCGACATCGTTCATGCCGGCAATGCCGAGCCGCGGCAGGTGACCGATCGTGACGGTTGCGATGTCGCGGACGCGCACCGGCGTGCCGTTCGACTGGGTAATCAGCGTACCCGAGATGTCCTCGATCGAGCGGATCAGGCCGACACCACGCACCACGCCCGCCTGAGGGCCGATCTCGATGGTGTTGCCACCAACATTCACATTGGCGTTCTGCAGCGCCTGCATCACCTGGGTGAGGGTGAGGCCCGAGGCGATCAGCTTCTGGAAATCGACCGTGACCTCATAGGTCTTGGTCGTACCGCCCCAGCCGGTGACATCGATGACACCCGGCACCGACTTGAATCGTCGCGATAGAATCCAGTCCTGGATGGTCTTCAGATCGGTCAGCGAATAGCCCGGCGGACCGACGACGCGGTAACGGAAAATCTCGCCGATCGGGCTGACCGGCGAGATCTGCGGCTGGGCGCCACCCGGCAAGGCGGGAATCTGGCCGAGCCGGTTCAGAACCTGCTGCAGGGCCTGGTCGTAGGTGTAATCATAGGTGAACTGCAGCTTGACGTCCGACAGGCCGAATACCGAGGTCGTGCGCATCACCTTGAGATTGGGCAGACCCGCCATCTGGTTTTCGATGGGGATGGTGATGTAGCGCTCGATCTCCTCCGCCGAGAGCCCGGCCGACTGGGTGATGACATCGACCAGCGGCGGCACCGGATCCGGATAGGCCTCGATGTTCAGCCGGGTGAACGCGACCGCGCCGCCCGCCAGCACCAGCACGAAGGCGAGCGCCACCAGGACGCGACGGTCGAGTGCAAACGAAATGATCGCGTTCACGGATATTCCCCGCCCATGATCGACAAGCCGCGGTTCAGCGGGCGTCCGATGCCATTTGATCGAGGAACAGGCTGCCCTGCACCACCACCTGGTCGCCGGCGGCCAAGCCCTCGGTAACCTGGATGAAGCCGCTCTGGATCAGCCCGGTCTTAATCTCGCGCAGTGCCACACGGCCTTCGCCCGACACCAGCCAGACATGGGCGCGCTCGCCCTGGCGGATCACCGCCCGCCTCGGAACGGCGGGCCAATCGGTCGCGTGTTCCGTGAAGATGGTGACAGTGGCGAACATCTCGCGCTTCAGAGTGCCGCGCGCGTTGGGCACGGAAGCGCGTACCACCAGCCGGCGCGTCGCCGGGTCGAACAAGGGGCTGACATGGCTGATGGTGGTGCGGAAGGTCTGGTCCGGGCGGGCCAGAACCTTGAATTCGATTTCATCGCCGATATCCACCGCCGGGCTGTCGCCTTCGCGCACGAAAGCCTGCAACCAGACCGACGAGGTATCGTCGACCAGGAACAACGCGTCGCCGCCCGACCCCTGGACGAACTGGCCGGGGCCGACCTTGCGCTGGGCGATGAGGCCGCCGATCGGCGCAACGATCGGGGTTTCGGAATTGATGGTGCCGCGCTCGCGCAACTGGTTGAGATCGACCTCGGTCTTGCCGAGAATGCGCAGGCGGTTCTCCACGGCTCGCAGTGCGGCTACCGCGGCGCGTTCATCGGCCTGGGCGCCCTTCTGATCGGCCTGCGCCTGTTCGAAGTCGCGTAGCGTCGCCGCACGACCATTGTAGAGGTCGCGCTGACGCCGTTCGTTGATTTCGGCAAGCCGCAAGGCCGTACGAGCCTTCTCCAGGCCGGACACGGCGGCCACATAGTCGTTCTGCGCGGCCACCATATCGGTCGCCTCGATCGTGCACAGGACCTGGCCCTGTTGCACAATGTCGCCGGGCCTGACGAGAATACGAACGACCTTGCCGGCATAAGGCGAGAGCACCGGGGTCGCCCGATCTTCGTCCGTGGCGATCTTGCCTTCCGTCGTGAATTGCGGGCGGAACGGCCTGAGCGAAACCGGCTCGATGACGATATTGCGCCGCTCGTTGCTCGACAACCCGATCGAGCCGTCGCCCTTCCCGGAAGAAGGCGGCGATACCTCCGTATTCGCCCGCCCGCCTACGCCGAGACGATCGAGCAGCGAGGCCGACAGCGTATTGGCGCGCCCCTCGGGCACCATGTCGCCCAACGCGAAATAGCCCGCGGCGAGCGCTAGCAGCAGGGTGCCGGCCAAAATCAGAGGCACGCTGGGCGCGCCAAACAAAGGAAGTGCACGGCGGGCCATCGGTGGAACCTTGAGGGTCATGCGGGCCAAGCCCATGGCGAGACACGCTACTCCACCGCCCGCAGCATGGCTGCAAGCGACGGAGCTTCGTATGAAATCACGTTCTTCCTCTAAGCCATCCGGCTTTGCCCGTACCTGACGTGAAGTGTCAGGCTTCTGAAAGCTCAATACCGCCACTCTGGCAGGTGATTCAGGCTGCGCTCCCGACATCCGCCTCGACAACGTAGCCGTGGCCACGCACCGTCTTGATCACCGGCATGTCCAGCTTGCGCCTTAGCCGTGCGACAAGAACTTCGATGGCGTTGGAATCATTATCTTTATCGTCGCTGTAAATGTGCTCGCGAATCTCGCCTTGCGACACCACCCGGCCGCCTTGATGGAGGAGATAGCTCAACAGCCGATATTCGAGCGGCGAGACGGCAATGTTGCTGCCATTCACCGTGACCGCCTTGCTACGCGTATCGACCTCGAGCGGCCCTGCCGAAAGAATGGCGGACGCATGTCCGGTGGCACGGCGCGCCAGGGCACGTACACGCGCCACGAGCTCTTCCATGTGAAACGGCTTGGAGACATGGTCATCGGCGCCGGCATCGATGCCCAGGACCTTCTCCTGCCATCCGTCGCGCGCGGTCAGCAGCAGAACCGGCATGCCGAGCCCGGCATGCCGCCATCTGCGCAGTACGCTGAGCCCATCCAGCCGCGGCAAGCCGAGATCGAGCACCACGACATCGAAGCTTTCATGAGCACCACGGAACCAGCCGTTTTCGCCGTCGGCGCAAGCCTCGACGACGAAACCTGCGCTGGACAGTGCTTTGCTGACATCGGCGACGATGCGCCGTTCATCTTCAACCAGAAGGACGCGCAAGCCACATCTCCTTGCCGGGATCGAGAGCCGACGCGCGCAGAGGCGCCGCCGGCGGCCCGACCTTCAGGACGCCGCCATCGCTATGAACCCGATCGGCTTGCTGCGGCCTGACGCGCGCTGCAGGCCAATCGACAGGCAGGTGGGCGGGCGCGTGTCAAGGTGCATCCGGCAAGCGCATCTGGATGAACTCTACCGCGCGAGGCGGTCGGCGGATCGACGTTCGACGACACGATCAGCGCATAGCCTTGCCTTGGGGAAAATGCGCGGCTCGACGCTCATGCCCGGCGCATCGCCACACGGCATCGCACGTCTCCATGCGAACGCTCCCGATCGCGAGCCGACCCTGTTTGGGCGAAACCTAGTCGAACAAGCGCGAGACTGCATTGCGCGCCGACGCTACCGACTGGACGACTTTGTCCTCGAACGGCAGTTGCGGCAATTGCAGGCCGAACAGCCGGTGGCGCGGCGCTTCCGCAACGAGCGGCTGGGGCGTCATCATCGCCGCGAGTTCGAGCGGCGCGGCGGGTCGCGGCGGCGGCACCGGGGTCGGGGCCGCCGATGCCAAGGTGCCGGTCCGGCGGACCTCGCAGCGCTGGCCGCAACCGCGCGGTGCCGCCGCGGGCTGAACGCCAGCGGGCGATTCCACCGTGGCATTCACCGGCAGGGTCGCCGCCCGCACCGGTTCGGAGGCCGCCTTGCCGATATCCTCAAGCGGCGGGGCCGACGGCCGGACAAAGGCCGCGTCGAGATCGGCGGTCGGCGGCGCCAGCGGAACCACGACCCGGGCGGGTGCCATGGTCAGTCCGAAGCGCGGCAGCAATTGTGGCACGACAACCGTCGCGCAGACGGTCGCGACGACCGAGATGAAGACCTGGACGGCAAGCTTGCCGCCGCCCGCCATGACGGCGGTGAGCGCGCGGTGAAGGAGATTTGCCATGACGGCTCCGTGCATGTCTGTCGCGGCCCTAACAAACAAGGGTTTGAGGCGGCAATGCGGTGCCTTTCGCACCATCGGCCGCCCGTTTCTTGTCCAATTGTTTCGCCCACGCATCGGGGAGCGTGGACATTCGGGCGCCGCTCAACGGCCGGCTCCTGCGATGCTCAGCCGAGCCCCGTCTCATCGCTCGGATAATTGGCCCCTGAGCCGCTGATATGCTGGCGGACGGCATCCACCAGCGCGTCGATGTCACGAGCCTCGATCGCCGCCACGATGGCGCGGTGATCGGCGGCGCTCTTTTCCAGAGATGCATGCGAGGGCCAAAGCGCGATGGGCCAGCGGATCGAGCGGTTGCGCATTTCGGTGGTCAATTCGCCAAGCGTGCGGTTCGACGCACAGCCATAGATGGCGTCGTGGAAATCGGCATTGGTCCGGGCCTGATCAACCCGGCTGCCATGGGCGACCGCCGTCTCGAAGGCCTGCTGCATGGCCTTGATCCGCGCCAGTTCCGCCGGGCCGATCTTGGGCAGGGCCTCCCGCGCCGCCTCGGTCTCGACGAGAATGCGGATCGCCAGGATCTCCCTGATCGCGGTCATGTCGGGCACCGCGACCCGATAGCCGCGATTGACGATGTGCTCGACGGTGCCGCGCACGGCCAGTTCGCTGAGCGCGCTGCGGACATCGAAGCGCTTGGCGCCGAAGCGCTCTTCCAGGTCGATCTGGCGCAGCCATTCGCCTGGGCGATAGGCGCCGTCACGGATCGCCGCCGCCATCTCTGCCGCCAGGTGGCGCTTTTGCTCCTGCCTGCCCGCAGCCATGCATCCCCCGCGTCTATCCGCAGCCCGCCGCCCATCTGCCCGCGATTCTTCCGACTTGACAGTCCAAAGTACGGCGCCCAAATTGGCGCCAATATATGCGCAAAAAATAGAAAATGCGAATCCCGGAGGAAATGCAGCGATGCCGACGATCGACCGCAGAGACGTTCTCGCACTGTCCCTGGTGAGTGCCCTCGGCATTCCCGCTGCGCGGGCTCAGGGCCTGCCAGCCGGCTATCCGGAGAGCTATCGCGACACCATTGCGCAAGCGGAACGCGAGGGCAGCCTGCTGATCTATTCCATCATGTCGCCGGAAAACTGGCGGCCGGTGATCGAGGCTTTCAACAAGCTCTACCCGAAGATCAAGGTCGAGACGCTCGACCTGCCGGCCTCGCGCGAGAGCTTCGAGCGCTATCTCGCCGAGCGCAGCACCAATAGCCGCACCGCCGACCTGATCGCCACCGCCGATCCGGGCGGCTGGATCGACTTCCAGGCCCGCGGCGAAATCCTCGACTATGTCTCCCCCGAGGCCAAGGCCTGGCCGGACTGGTCGAAGCCCTTTGCCGGGCTCTACACGGTGTCTTCGGACCCGATGGCCTTCATCTGGAACAATACGCTGGTGCCGGAGGGCAAGCGCCCGAAGAGCTTCGCCGAGTTCCTTACGCTCGCCGCGTCCAACGAGCGGACCTGGCGCAACAAGATCACCAGCTACGGCGCGCACCAGACGACCTTCGGCTACGGCATCAACTACGCCTTCGTGAAGAAGCATGGCGAGAAGGCCTGGGCCTGGTTTGCCGAACTCGCCAAACTGCAGCCGCGCTTCGAGCGTTCGGGCGGACCGATGACCGAAAAGGTCACGGCGGGAGAATATGCCACCGGCTGGTTCGTCTCGGCCATCACCTTCTGGCCGCGGCTCGCCGACCCGGCGCGCGCCCGCATCCTGGGCTGGAGCTTCATCGCCGACGGTCAGCCCATGGTGCTGCGCGGCGTGGCGATCCCCAAGGGCTCGAAGAATATCAATGCCGCCAAGCTGATGCTCGACTTCATCATCTCGGACGAGGGCCAGCGCGCCTTCGGCCGTGGCGGCCTGACGCCGGCGCGCCCGGGCATCAAGCCCGGCGACGGTATCCGTCACACCTATTCCTCGATCGCCGAGATCGTCGGCGAGCAAAACATGATCTATATCGGCTACGATGCCGATGCCCTGAGAGATTACGACGCGTTCCTGGCGCGTTGGAAACAAACCTTCAACATCCGGTGACGGCGTGACCGTCGCCCACCACGCCATGCCGGATGCGCTGCCGAAACCGCGGGCCGGCCGCGACACCGCGATCCAGTACGGACTGGCGCTGCTGACCATCGTGCTGGTCGCCGCGCCGCTCCTGCCGGTGCTCTATCAGTCGCTGCTCGACCGCGCGCTCTATGACAGCGGGCAGTCCTTCACGCTTTCCAATTTCGGCCGGCTGTTCCAGGCCGAGGGCTTCGGCCTGGTGATCTGGAACACATTCGTCTTCGCCAGTCTCACCACGCTGATCTCGCAGACCTTGGGCACATTGGCCGCCGTGCTGTTCGGCCGCACCGACATGCCCGGAGCACGCATCTTCGGCGAACTATTCCTCTGGCCGATCTATCTCTCGGCGCTGGTCCTGTCGTTCGGCTGGTACACGATCTACGGACCGGCCGGCTATCTGACATTGCTCGCCCAGGACTGGCTCGGCGGCGCGCCCTGGGATCTCTATTCCCTGTCGGGGATGGCGATGATCGCCGGCGTTTCGCAGGCCCCAGTCGCCTATATCTATTGCATGTCGTCGGCGACCATCACCGACCCTTCGCTCGAAGAGGCCGCAAGAGTTGCCGGCGCCGGCACGTTTCACACCTTGCGTCGCATCACCTTGCCGCTGCTGATGCCGGCGATCGCCTATAGCGCGGTGCTGAACTTTACCGTCGGCCTGGAACTCCTGGCCATTCCGCTGGTCTTCGGCGATCCCGCTGGCATCACCGTGCTGACCACCTTCCTCTACAACAACGGCGTCGCCTCGGCCCGGCCGGACCATGGCCTGGTCGCCACAGCCGCAGTGTTGATGCTCGCCGTCGTCTGCGTGCTGGTCTGGCTTCAGGGCCGGCTTCTCGGCAATACTCGCCGCTTCGTCACGCTTGGCGGCAAGGCGACGCGGCCAAGACCGTTCCGGCTCGACCGGCTGCGCTGGCCGCTCTTCGCAATTTCCGCCGTCTATATCGCCGCGACCGTGATCGCTCCGATCGGCGCGTTGCTCTTGCGCGCCTTCACCAGCCTGCTGTCGCCCATGGTGCCGCTCGCCGACGTGCTGACCACGGCGAACTTCACCAACATGTTCGAATATCCTGTTTATCCGCGCTCGATCTGGAACTCGTTCCTGATCAGTGCACTCGGCGGTGTCATCGCCACGGCGCTGATCGCGCTGATCGCCGTCATCGTGCTGCGCTCGGAGTTCCGCTGGCGTGGTGCCCTGCACTACGTGGCGCTGTTTCCACGCGCTGTACCCGGTGTCGTCGCCGGCATCGGCTTTTTCTACGCCTTCGCGCTCGTGCCGGGTCTCGGCGGTGTGCGCAACACCATCTGGATCCTGATCATCGCCTTCACCATGCATTACATCCCGGTCGGGCTCGGCGCGGTCGCGCCCATGCTGATGCAGATGAGCCCGGATCTCGACCGCGCAGCCCGAGTCCAGGGCGCGGACTGGTGGACCACGAGCCGGCGCATCGTGCTGCCCTTGATGCGGCCGGCACTGGTCGCCTGTTTCACCATCCTCTTCATCACCTTCTTCAAGGAATACACCACCGCGATCTTCCTGTTCGCACCGGGCAGCGAGGTGATCGGCACCACCCTGCTGCAAGCCTGGACCCAAGGCGAGGTCGGCCTGGTGTCGGCGCTGGCGACCATCCAGGTCGTGGTCATCGGCACCTGCGTCACGCTGGCGCGCGCGGTATTCGGAGTGCGCCTTCATGGCTGAACTGACGATCGAAAGCCTCAACAAGCATTTCGGCTCGGTGCGCGCCGTCGACGACGTCAACCTGACGGTTGCGGACGGCGAATTCGTCACGCTGCTCGGCCCGTCGGGTTGCGGCAAGTCGACGACGCTCGGCGCCATCGCCGGCCTGGACCAGCCGACCGGCGGCCGCATCACCGTGGGCAAGACGACCTATTTCGACGGCGAGCGCGGCATCTTTCTGCCGCCTGAGGCGCGCAATTGCGGCCTGGTGTTCCAGAGCTATGCGCTCTGGCCGCATATGACCGTCTACGACAATGTCGTGTTCCCGCTGAGCTTGCGCAAAGTCTCCGGACCCGAATGCAAGCGGCGGGTTGGCGAAGCCCTGGCGCTGGTCGAGATGGAGGCGTTTCAGGCGCGCTATCCGCACGAATTGTCCGGCGGCCAGCAGCAGCGCGTGGCCCTGGCCCGCACCCTGGTCTACAGCCCGGAAATCCTGCTGCTCGACGAGCCCTTGTCCAACCTCGATGCCAAGCTGCGCGACCGTGCCCGCACCTGGCTCGGCGAATTGCGCACCCGGCTCGGGCTCACCACCATCTACGTCACCCACGACCAGGTCGAGGCGCTGGCGCTCTCCGACCGTATCGTGGTGATGAATGGCGGCCGCATCGCCCAGATCGGCACGCCGCAGGAGATCTACCAGCGACCGGCCGACGGCTTCGTCGCCGACTTCATCGGCACCACCAATTTCCTGGCCGGCGAAGTCGCGCAGGCCGCGCAGGCCGGAGAAACCACCGTGACATTGCCCGGCGGCCAGCGGATCGCCATTGCCACCGAACGGCAGACAGCCAAGGGCGACAAGGTCACCCTCGCCTTCCGTCCCGAGCACATGCGTGTCGTACCCGAAGGTGCCTCGGAGCCGGGCGGCTCGGTGATCAGGGCGCGCGTCACCAGCCATGCCTATGTCGGCGGACGCTGGCAGATCGGCCTCGATCTCGGCGGCAATCCCCTGCGCATCGAAACGGCGGACGCGACCACCGCCACCGAACTCAGCCTTTGGTTGCCGATCTCCGGCGGCATTCTTTTTCCAGGACAAGCGCATGCCAAATCCCTCTGACCGCAAGGCCGGCTCGGGCCTACCGCAGGCCGATTACACGCCCGGCGTTCGCGGCCCGCTGACCGGCCTGCGTGTCGTCGATCTGTCGCGCCTGGTCGCCGGCAATCTCCTGACCCAGCACCTCGCCGATTTCGGCGCCGACGTGATCAAGGTCGAGCCGCGCGAGGGCGACACACTGCGCGGCTGGCGCATCAACGATGTCGAGACCACCTGGAAGGTCCATTCGCGCAACAAGCGCAGCCTCTGCGTCGAGTTCCGCCATGATGAAGCGGTGCCGCTGATCCGCCGGCTTGTGCCGGGCGCGGCCATGTTGATCGAAAGCTTCCGGCCCGGCACCCTGGAGCAGATGGGCCTGAGCCCGGAGGAGCTCCTCAAGCTCGAACCGAAACTGGTGATCGTGCGCATTTCCGGCTGGGGCCAGACCGGGCCTTACCATCGCCGACCCGGCTTCGGCACGCTGGTCGAGGGCTTTTCCGGCTTTGCCGAAATGAACGGCTTTGCCGATCGCGAGCCGGTCCTGCCGCCGATGTATCTGGCCGACGCCTTGTCCGGCCTGACCGGCGCCTTCGCCGCCATGGCGGCACTGCGCGAGGTCGAGGTCAATGGCGGACGCGGCCAGGTGATCGACCTGCCCTTGCTCGACCCGATCTTCAATTCGCTCGGGCCGCAGGCGGCCAATTACCGGCTCACCGGCAAGCTGAAGCCGCGCAGCGGCAGCCGCTCCACCGGCTCGGTGCCGCGCAATGTCTATCGCGCCAAGGACGGAGGCTGGGTCTGTCTCTCGGCCTCGACCCAGGGCATGGCGATGCGCGTGCTGCGCTCGATCGGCCGTGGCGAACTCTGCGACGATCCGCGCTTCAAGACCAACGAGCAGCGGCTCGTCCATGTCGAGGAACTCGACCGGATCATTGGCGACTTCGTCGGCGCACGCAGCGTCGACGAGAACGTCGCCTTCTTCGAAGCGGCGGAAGTCACCATCGGCCCGGTCAACGACATCGTCCGCTTCATGCAGGACCGGCATGTCCGCGACCGCGGGCTGCTGGCCGACTATCCCGACGAGGACATGGGCAGCTTTCCAATGCATGCCGTGCCGGCGCGCCTGTCCGAGACGCCCGGCAGCATCCGCTCAGCCGCGCCCAGGCTCGGCCAGCACACCCGCGACATCCTGCAAGAGGCCGGGCTCAGCCCTGCCGAGATCGAGGCAGCGCTCACATCCGGCCTCGCCAAGGAGAAGAAGGCATGACCACCACAAGCAAATTCCCGGTCTGGCGCTCGGCACTGTTCGTTCCGGCCAATGTCGAGCGTTTCGTCGCCAAGGCCACCGAGCGCGGCGCCGATGCGCTGATCATCGATCTCGAAGACAGCATCCCGCTGGCGCAGAAGGAGGCGGCCCGCGCCCTGGTGCCCGGCATCGTCGAGCGTTTCCGCACGCACGGCAGGTCCGATGTCATGGTCCGCATCAACCAGCCGCTCGAACTCGCCGTGCGCGACCTCGAGGCCGCTGTCATCGCCGGCGTCGGTGCCATCAAGATCACCAAGGTCGAAGGGCCGGAACATCTCCGGCTGCTCGACGAGATGGTCACGCGGCTCGAACAGGCCCGCGGCCTCCCCCTCGGCAAGATCTGGTTCATCGGCCTGATCGAGGCGCCCGGCCCCCTCGCCCGGGCCCACGAGATCGCACGCTCGACGCCCAGGCTCGCCGGCATTTCGCTCGGCGCGGAGGACTATGCCACGGCGATTGGCGCCAAGCCTTCGGAAGAAACCATGCTGATGCCGAAACAGCAGATCGTCCAGGCCGCGACCGCCGCCGGCATCCTGCCGCTCGGCACCATCGGATCGGTCGCCGATTTCGCCGACATCGAAGGTTATGCGCGCATCGTCCGCCGCTCGGCCGATTTCGGCTTTGTCGGCTCGGCCTGCATCCATCCGTCCCTGGTGCCGATCCTCAATGCCGGCTTCAGTCCGTCGCCGAAGGATATCGCCGAGGCCGAGCGCATCGTGGCGCTCGATCGGCAAGCGGCGGCGGAAGGCCGCGGCTCGTTTGCCATCGACGGCAAGATGATCGACATCCCGATCGTCCAACGGGCCGAGGCATTGCTGGCGCGTGCCAGGGCGGTCGCGACACGGGCCGCGATCTGACCGATCAGCAAGGTTCTCATGGCCCGCGCGCTGGCGTGAGG
>BFBZ01001432.1_pt1 | contig 15866 bp, 16 predicted proteins | sample 1888401 | NCBI WGS metagenome assembly BFBZ01 (sample SAMD00112614, study PRJDB3348) | symbiont metagenome | host: Chara braunii | reverse complement strand
CCCGCCTCGATAATCGAGGCGGGGTCGAAAGAGGTTGCTGCTCAGTCGAATTACTTTCTAGCCTTCGGGCGTTCTGCCACCAGAATTTTTCGGTAGACAGGAACCCAGCGCTCGCAATCGAACCGAATGGATTTGATTGTTTCGCCCTTCGGGGCGAATATAATCACGGTATCCCCCTTACCGGCTTTCACGACCCATCCAGGCTCATCCTCCATCGCGGCAACGATCGTATCTTGGACAGCCCCCGCTGAGGCATTAGCGCCAATCAGCATATTACCCGATACAAGCTTTTTACCGCCAGATGAAATAACGGTTATCTTCATCTCAACGCGAAACTTGGACGGCCACGTCGAGCAATCGACTTCTACACCCGTAGGAATCGCGGCCAGAGCCGATGCGACCAGGGCGATTGCAATCATGGGTCATATTCCTTACCGTTACTTTTCCATACGGGCGCAACACCGGGCGTCTTTACTTTACGCGCGGTTCTCAGAGCGGAATTGCTGATCGACGTGAACTCCGATCCGGTGGAACGCGTGGAAGGCGGCTATCGGCTCGCGGTCTACTGACTTCGTTTTGTATCGTACTTTACAAACCACGTTGACGGAGCGAGCCGCAAGGTGTTCGCGCAGTGGCGGGGGATGTTCGCCGCGCCCGGTATACGCCGACAAAAAACCGGCAAATGTCGGGGCGGTGCGCCCGTTGGGGTCAGCGACTACTTCTTCTTCTCAGGTGGAATGGCGATCACGCGGCGCACAAGCGGCTTCGGCCCGTCACCGATGACGACAATCTGCGTAACGCGGACCTCCCCGCAGGCATAAAAAGTGATCCGGTTGCCGTTACGCTTCAGCTTCCAAGCCGGGTCATCCTGGGACCACTTAGCGAAGTAGTTGGCCTCTTCGGTCGGACCAGTATCGAGGCCCACGGTGCTCTTCAACTGGTAGTTGGGTAACCCGTCGAAGCTCCACACGAGAGTGTATTTGTACTTCGGGGTTGAATTCGCTACTGGCAGCGCCCCGAAGTCAACCTCATAGGCCACAGGCATTGCCGCCAGAACCAACGGCAGAACGGACGAAAGCACGATACACCTCTCGGTTAGGGGGTAATATTCCCTTCCGTTTCGACTATCTTGGCGGATGAAACGGAGGGGCCTTTCAGTGTTGGATCGGCGACGCCGTTGATAGTATCGGTCTGGTAGTTGAGCCAGGCCCACGCTCTGCCGGCGCCATTCATTGTGGGCTTGATGTCCAGAATCTTGCCGCCGTACGTTGCCGTGAACAAGCCGCTCTGATTAATCGCGGCAGTGAGTTTGTTCCCGATGTCATCGACAGTGTCCGTCGCGGCCACTTCAATCGAAATGGTGGCGATGTTGTTGTTCGTTTGGTTACCGTTCAGGAAGTTCATGTCGATGATGTAGGCTTTTCCCGTCGTAATGGGAGTAAGATTGAGTGCCAAATCCTGTTTCGGAGCGGGCATTTGCGGGACGGGAGCCGGAGCGCTAACGGACCGCGCAGGGCCGGTGAATACGGTTTCGATGCCGTTGATGAAAGCGATGCTCAGATACGGTGCCCCAGAAGTGTTGACAGCAAAGTTCAAGCCGCTGATATTGCCATTAGAGAACAAGAGGGTCGGCGATGTGGTGTAAGATGACGAGCCGAATGTAAATTTATTACCAGCAATGTTTAGATTGAACGTCGTTAGCGGAATCGCCTGACTGGATTGTGTCCAGTTCACCTGGTCCCACGGAATGGTGTACGAGATCGATGCCATCGTGCCTGTGCCGTCGGGTATCTGGAAGGCGAGTTGCGTATCGGCCGGATCGTAGGCGACAGGGGCCGAGTACCCAGCGGCAGTCACAACCCCCTGATTCAGAACGACCGTGGTGACGCCGGTGGCCGTAGCATTCCCACCCACCAGCACACCGTAGCTGTACGTCGCCGTCGCGCCGGGCTGGACGGTCAGTGCCACCCCGCCCGTGGTGTTTCCGGGGATGCCAACATGGATGCTCAGGTCGGTGACGGCGAGCGTTTGAGATGCCTGGGTCGGGTCCACCCCCGCGGGCGTTGAGAACTGACCGTAGCCGTTCATACCGTTCGCGAAGTGAGCCGTGAGTGACGCCGGGACTTCGCGAGTTTCGAGCGATTCCATTTGCGGACGAAAACGAGGCGACATGCAACACTCCATTCGTGACGACGTGACCGCCGATCGTCGGCAGCCGCACCATCTTCGTCGCGCGATCGTTCGTTGTCAACACCTGAAGACGGTTTTCTCGATTAAATTGATCCGACGATTATCATTTCGATATCCCGTGTTGCCTGGACTTCGTAAAACATCCTCAACCCGATAAGGGTTCGCCCGGTGACGGGGGCAACAGGCTTCAACCGCTCGGCCGACCGGGCTTACCCTTCAGCCACCAACCTCGGAAACCAGTACACCAGACGAACCCGGAAGTCCCGGGGTTCGTCGCATTTCTGGGGCTCAGAATCCGCCCCGCCAAGAGGTGCATCCGGTACGCAGTGTCACGGGCGACGTTCCGGGCTTCACCAGCTTGCGGCCGAACCGGGAGTGGTCACCGCGGACTGGAGAACTCACACAAGATAGCGATTCTCGAAGCGGGTACAAAACACCTCGAATTTCGCTCCGATCGCCCGCGACGCGCAACTTCTCGAGACGCGGGAGTTCAACTCCCGTGAGGTCGCCAACATCCTCGGCGCCCACTCATAAGGCCGACGCTCCCGAAGGCCGCGGGCAACGCGCTGGGCAAGGAGAACCCGAGCGATTGCGACGACACGCTTTCACGCCGGTTAAAACGGTTCGCCGAGGAGTGCCACGACACGTTGTTGAGCGCCCCGGAAATGGAATGCGGTCCCGTACCATCGACTTCGACTATTAGGAGCTCTTGTGCGCTAACATCGGCGAGCAAGTGGGCCTGATCGACAGGGTCGGTGAAGGCTGGAATCATGAGCCAGAACGAAGACCGGGCGGTGATCGGCTACACCCCCATTGCGAACAGTCACGGGCAGCGGTTTTTCACCTCCCACACGCTCGTCCCGCTCGAAGACGCCGGCGAAACGGAAGCCGACGCACAGAACGTGCCCACCACGCCCCAAAGCGGGACTCCGGGCGCACGGAAGGCGATCCCGTTGGGATTGCGACTGATCGCGGGCGACGTCGCCGGCCGCATGGCGCGACGGTTGACCACCCACGCCGAGAAGGCCGCGCGCTCCGATATGCGAAAGTGGCTGATCGAGGGCATCTACGAACATCGATCGGTCATCGCTGAAGCGTTCGGGCCAATCGTGGCCGCGTGTCAAGAGTTCGGCCTGAACGTGCCCACGGCGGAGCAGGTGGCCGACTTTCTCTTGACACGATTCGTCGCAAATCCGAGGGCGCAATCCTGGGATGAAGTGGAGGACTTTCGCAATCACGTCATCGCGTTTCTTTCCCCCGGGTGAACCGGTCCACTTCACGCACCGGCAACCGCCGATACCGGGGCCGCCCTTCCCGACCGCTTTCGCGTTGCCGGCCGGATCGCAACGGTTACACTCGGTGTCATGTCCGCTGTCCCCCCCCTTCTCGATGCGGCCGCGACCGGCGACCGCCGCGCCGCGGCCGAGCTGCTCCCGCTCGTGTACGACGAGTTGCGCAAACTCGCGGCCGCACGCATGGCCCAGGAGCGGGCCGGCCAGACCCTCCAACCGACCGCTCTGGTCCACGAGGCGTACATGCGCCTCGTCAACGACGGCGCGTCACGGGACTGGAGCGGCCGCGGGCACTTCTTCGCTGCCGCGGCCGAAGCGATGCGCCGGGTTCTCATTGAGACCGCCCGCCGCAAGCTCGCGCTGAAGCGCGGCGGCGACTTGATCCGGCAGGAATGGGACGCGGCGCTCCTGGCGGCGCCCGAGCCGCGTGAGGACCTGCTGGCGCTGAGTGAGGCGCTGGACAAACTTGCCGCCATCGAACCGGTCAAGGCCGAGCTGGTCAAGCTCCGTTACTTTGCCGGGCTGACCGCCGATCAGGCGGCCCAGGCGCTCGGTGTCTCGTCCACCACGGCCGAGCGCTATTGGGCTTACGCCCGGGCCTGGCTGCACCAGGAGATGACCCGCGGTGACGACGAGTGAGCCCGCGAACCGAGTGGGACCGCGAAACCGGCACCGGTCCGGGGCGATTCGACCCAGAATTATCCTCCGGGTGGGGGGATTCGACCGCGGAATGCGCATTGGGGGGTGAGTTCCCATCGTACCCCCGGTGAGTCCGCCATGAACGAAGAAGCCATTTTCACCGCCGCGTTGGAGAAACACACCCCGGCCGAGCGCGCGGCCTTCCTGGACGAGGCGTGCGCGGGGGACGCCGCGCTCCGCCACCGGATCGAAGCGCTCCTCCAATCTCACTCCGAAGCCGGCAGCTTCCTCGGCCGGCCGGCCGCCGAGCAAATGGCCGCCACGCGCCTTCTCGGAGAAGCCGCCGACGGCTCAACGTACTCATCTCCTCCCGCCACCGCGGCGGGCGCCGACGAGCCGCCGCTGGACTTCCTGGGGCCGTCGGTCCGGCCCGGGTCGATCGGCCGGCTCGGCGGCTACGAGGTGCTGGGGGTGATCGGCCGGGGCGGGTTCGGCACGGTGCTCCGCGCGTTCGACGAAAAGCTGCACCGGGTCGTGGCGATCAAGGTGCTGGCGCCGGAGCTGGCCGCCAGTGCGACAGCCCGGCGGCGGTTCAGCCGGGAGGCGCGGGCCGCCGCCGCCGTCTCCCACGAACACGTCATCGCCATTCACGCGGTTGAGGACGATCACCGACCGCCGTTCCTCGTCATGCAGTGCGTGGACGGCGCCTCGCTCCAGGACAAGCTCGACCGGTCCGGACCGCTCGGGCCGAAGGAGGTCCTGCGGATCGGGATGCAGACGGCGGAGGGCCTGGCCGCGGCCCACAAGCAGGGACTGGTCCACCGGGACATCAAGCCGGCGAACATCCTGCTGGAGAACGGCGTCGAACGGGTGAAGATCACCGACTTCGGGCTGGCCCGAACGGCCGACGACGCCAGCATCACCCAGTCGGGCGTGATCGCCGGCACCCCGATGTACATGTCACCGGAGCAGGCCGAGGGGCGGGCGGTGGACCACCGGTCGGACCTGTTCAGCCTCGGTAGCGTGCTCTACACCCTGTGTACCGGGCACCCGCCGTTCCGCTCCGCGCCCGCGCTCGCGGTACTCAAGCGGGTCTGCGAGGACACGCCGCGGCCGATCCGGGAGACGAACCCCGAGGTCCCGGACTGGCTCTGTGCGATCGTCGAACGGCTGCACGCGAAACGACCAGAGGACCGGTTCCCGTCCGCGCGCGAGGTCGCCGACCGACTCGCGCAGCACCTGGCCCATCTCCAGCAGCCGGGCCAGGTGCCGATGCCCGCGCCGGTGGCCCGACCGCGGGCGCCGGCGCGGCGCCCGGAGCGGTGGCGGTGGTGGCGCGGGTTCGCGCCGGCGCTGCTCTTCGCACTGCTGCTCTTCGCACTACTGGGGCTCACGGTCATGTTCGGCCCCCGTGCCGTGCTTTACCTGGAGAACCGGGGCGAGATCGCGTTCGAATACGATGAGGGCTGGCAGTCCGTCATCGTCCAGCAGAACGGCGCGCCGGTCATGGACCCGGTGCACGTGAAGATCACCCCGAGCATCGAGTTGCAGCCGGGCCGGTACACGCTGACCCCGGTACTCGTGTTCCCCAGCGACACCCTTTCTCGCTGGGAAGTGACCGCGGATGCCCCCAATTCCTGGCACCAAAGTGGCGATTCGTGCGAGATCGAGGTCGCGCGCGGCCGCCGGGTGACCGTCCGGGCGATGACGCACACGCGACCGAGGGCCGATGTTCTCAGTGAATTTGAAACGAAGAACCTCCAGGGCACCTGGGTCGCAGAGAAGATCGAGGGGCAACGTGGGCCACTGGCCCCCGATGAGTGCCGGCGGTTCCGGCTCGTCTTTCGTGGTGCCGACGCCATTCTCACCCTACCGGACAACAGGAGTGTTGAGGGGCGGTTCAAGATCGATGTGGAGACGCTCCCCAAGGAGATCAGCATCTATTCAAAAGAGTGGAACGGCAGTGTTCTCGGTGTCTACCACATCACGTTCGACACCCTGGTCCTTTGCATCGGAGAGCCCGGCGGCCAGAGGCCGCTCGCGCTCCAGCGCAGCCTCGACCCCAACTCGAAGCAGGTGCTGGTGACCCTCCGTCGAGTACCCAGCGCCCCCCCGCTCCCGGCGCCCGGATCGCGGTGACCAAGAAGGCGCCACCGTTGACCCGGTTCGCAGGCACCACGACGCGGAGAACCTGTCGGGTGCCGCAAACCGGGTCACGCGCCTCCGGATGTCGTGTTCCGACGGTTTGATTTCGAACCTGTGACGACCCGTGAGTATTTCCGTGACCCCTTCGCGTTCGCGGCGGAGTACCAGCTTCAATGCGGCCACGGCTTTGAAGCCGTGGGTATCGCCGTCTCCGAGCTGGTCGGCAACCTGACTCGCAAGGCTTCAATGCGGCCACGGCTTTGAAGCCGTGGGTATCTCTCGCGTCGTAAAGTCTATCTGCGCCAGGATTCGGCACCACCCACGCGAGCGGATGCCGTACCCTGCGCCTTCTGAACGATCCGGAATGCGTACCCATAATGATAAACGCATTACGGAGTGGAGGGTTATGGCTCGCGAGCAGTAGCCATGACCACAACCACGCTCAACTACTGGGTTATCAAAGACCTACGTGTTCGGTGCGACCGAACTCCGCGTTCATCATTACCGCGGTCGGAGCCGGAAACGGTCATGTCGGTGGAAACAGTCTGCCCTGGCTTGAATAGCATACGCAACGTCTACCTGTCCGGGAACCGAAGATTTGAGTGACGAGAACATGCAGTGTGCGGGGTTGGCACCACCGCCCGCAACTTCGGCGAGCACGGGATGCCGGCAGCAGCGTGCCGTACCATTCCACGATCACGAGCACGTAGCGGGTTGGATCGAAAGGCTGGAACTGCTCGAACAGCGCCAGTGCCGGCGGAACGGATTGTTGCCGCGAGAGCGCGAAATGCCTGGGCGAGACCGAGCGAGTCCAGCCACTGGATCTTTCTGAGGATCATCACCACGTCGTTCTTGTTGTGAGCGTCTGTGAGGCGACCGATCGCCGCTATGCGATGCACTCTCGATTCCGTGAGCGGGATAAACAGCACGGGGTCTTCGTTCATGTCGATAGTGCCGTACAGGCGCGTGCGCATGCGTACGAGGTCGGTTGCGGACACGCGAACCCAAAAGACGAACAGTTGTTCCCGATACCCGAAATCCTCGCAGGTGTGAGCCGCCTTGCGGAGCCGCTTCGGGTTCGAGATGTCGTAAACCACAAGATAGCTGTCCACCGCTTCTCCTGCTCGAATGGCGTTCGCCACTCGGTTCAACGCACCGTATGTGCTGCGCGGTAAGATGTGTCCGAGCGATTGAGCGATCGCCAATCCAGAGTCCGAACGGGTCTTCGATTGCGCGTGACTTGGTTCGCAGCACCCCGACGAGGAGAATCTGTCGGGTGCCGCGAACCAAGTCACGCACCTCCGGATGTCGTGTTCCTACGGTTTGATTTCGAGCTTGTGACGACCCGGGCCGACCGCGAAGAACGCCCGGTTACTCCACCCGCGCGGCAACTCGTCGCCCTTCTTGATGTTCCGGGAGAACTCCAAGTCGTTGCCATACTTCAGTACCCACACGTTCCGATCGTTCGGTTCCGCGTTCACCGAGAACCGGTCGGCGTGGGCCGGGAAATTCAAGAACGTTCGGTAGTTCGAGAACGTGATTTCCCTGCCGTTCCGGTCCTGCACCCGGATGTACAGTTCGGCGGAGTCCGGGGCCGAAAACGTTTGCGATTCGTTCGACTTGATCTGCACCCACCCGTGCGAAACGAGCGGCCCCTGGTTGCCCGCTTGGGCAACGTATACGGGGCCGTTCGAGTAATTCTCGACCTTCACATCCGTTGCGTGTCCGGTCGACGACGCCCCAAAGAACGCCACGGCAGCCACCAGCCGCCGGAGCGCAGTGAACACGTCCGACATGGCGCGCACCTCCGGGCGAATTCAGCTCGGGCCCGAACACGGCGTCCAACACGAGGCCGAACCGATTGGGCCACATACCTCGTTCGCTAAATCGAAGCAAACGTGCGGCCGAATGCGGGGCGCGGTCGGTTTTTTCTCGCGTCTTCCGGATTTTGGGGCGGCTCGGTTCAATCTCCACTCGCGCCAATTGGGACGCGCGCTTCAATTCTCGCTCATCGATCCTGCGTTAAAGCGAAACCGGCCCGGCCCGCGCGGGTAGAAATCCGGTCCGCGCGGGAAAAATGCGGATAAGTTCGCGCGGTGCCGGGAGAGGTGTGGGTGTGGGGCGCGGGAACGCGACACGTCTTCGAGAGCCGAGGTGACCGCATGGGCCAGCGGAAGAGAGTCTCCGACACGCTGATCCCGTTGGTCCGGACCGCTTTTGCGGTCGCCCGTCTGAGCGAGTTGACCGACGGCGAGCTACTCGCGCGGTTCACCGTCAGCCGTGACGAGAACGCGTTCGGCGAACTCGTGCGGCGGCTCGGCCCGACCGTTTTCGGCGTGTGCCGATCGGTTCTGGGCAACGCCGCGGACGCCGAAGACGCCTTTCAGGTCACGTTCATGGTACTCGCCCGGAAGGCGGCAACGGTCCGCCCGCCGGGGCGGGTCGCCGCGTGGTTGCACGGAGTCGCAATGCTGGCGGCCAGGAAGGCGCGCGCGGCGCGGGTCCGGCGCGCGGCCCGCGAAGGCGCTCTCGACGGGGCACTCGACCCGGCCGCGCCGATGGCCGCGCCGGAGCCGGATCTCGTCCGCGTCGTTCACGAAGAACTGGCCCGCCTCCCGGACAAGTACCGCCTGCCCCTGGTGCTGTGCGAGCTTCGTGAACTCACGGTCGCTCAAGCGGCGACCGAACTCGACTGGCCGACCGGCACCGTCGCCAGCCGCCTCAGTCGCGGGCGCGCGCTGCTGGCGGCGCGGCTCCGGCGGCGCGGGGTGAGCGGGGCGCTGATAGCCGGGACGTTGGCGCAGGTCGCCACGGCGGCGCCCCCGGTCCGACTCGTTGGTTCAACGGTTTCCGCGGCAGACCTCGGGGGCGCGTGCCCCGCGACCGTTCCGCCGCCTCTCGTGAATGAGGTGCTTCGAGCCATGACGATGACCAAAGTTCGGCTGCTCGGCCTCGGGCTACTCGTGGCACTGGCGGTCGGTCTGGGCGGCCTCGATCGGCTGCACACCGCGACGGTCGCGGCCGCACCGGCGCCCGAACCCAAAGCCAAGGCCGCAGCGGACAAAGATCCGCTCGACCGGGTGAACGTGGAAGACGTCGCGGGGCTTCTGAAGGTGGAGACGGTGCAGAAAGAGGTCGGGCTGACCGGTGAGCAGAAGCAGAAGTTGAACGACCTGCGGGCCGAAGCCAAAACGAGGAAGAAAGCCGCGCTGCAGATGCAACTGCAAAGGATCGGCCAGGGCGTCGTTCCGCCGGGCGGGAACATCGACTTCGGGTTGCAAGGCGGACCCGATCCGGAACTCGACCAGGCGATGACGAAGGAACTCAAGCCGGAGCAGCTCCGCCGGCTGAAGCAGATCGCGGTTCAGGCAATGGGGCCGGGGTCCCTGCTCGACCGGCGCGTGATCCGAGCGCTGGGGCTCACGGCCGACCAGGAGGACAAGATCGACGCCCACGTGCGGGGGCTGCCGCGGCCGAACCCGAACATGCGCGTCGTCCAGATGGTCGGCGGACAGGTCATGAACGGGATCACGGGCAAGATCGATGCGGCGTGGACCGCCGCGCTCGAGGCCCTCACGCCCGAACAGCGGACCAAGTGGGACGCCCTCGTCGGGAAACAACTCCCAACCGAAGAGCTCCAAAAGATCCACGCCGGACCGGACCTGAACGAACTCCTGAACGACCTCAAGGACCAGGTCGAGGATCTGAAGGGTGCGCTCCCGCCGGGCGGCATCCCCATGCCGGGCCGGTAGTGCGAACGGCCGGATGAGGGGTTAGCTGTTGGCTGTTGGCCGGACTCACGGGGGCTCGGTGTTCGTTTCGCAGCCACCGGGTCAACGGCCGTCGGGTTAACAGCCAACAGCTAACGCCTCGTACCGCCACTCGTGCCCGCTTCGGGCCGTTACGTCAACCGCCACCCCGGCACCATTCGTTCGGGGCGGGACCGAACTCCTCTCCAGAAAGTGACGATGAACGAGCCGATCGGTAGCGGCGCCAAGCGGTCAGGAATTCTGGTCGTCAGTACCGATCCGGCGATCACGACGCTACTCACCCGCGCCCTCTCCTCTCACGGTTTGGAGGTGTTTCCCGCCCGGAGCGCCGAGAACGCGGTGGCGGTTTATGCCAGCGGCCGGATCGGTCTGGTGCTCCTGGACGAAGACCTGCGGGCCGCCGACGCGCTGCGGGGCGTCGATCCCGAGGTGCGGATCGTGCTCGCCGCCGGTGGCGTCTTACACGAGCGACCGATCGCCGATCTCGGCGTCATATGGGCTGTTCCCAAACCCTTTCCCAATTTCGTGCGGCTGGCTGCCCGGTTGCACGAGCTGTTGTGACGGCAGATCTCACTGGCGTGGCGACGGTGGGCGTCCGGACCGAGACGACGGCCGCCAGCGGGTTCCCACCCGGTTCGAGTCGGTCCGGGGTGACTCATCCTTCACCACCGCGGCCGCGGACCACAGGTGCCCAGAGGATCGGTGAATGGCCCGGCTCATTTGGATCGTACCCGCCCTCGTCCTCTTCGTCGCCCTCATCGGCCACGGGGCGGCAACGCGGAACGCCGCCCGGCACAGTTGGCGCGTCGAGCAGGCGCGGACGGAAGACATGCGAGAGGCCGAAATGCGACAGGCCGCCCGATTCGCCGCGAGCGACGCCATCGTGGACCGCCTCGTCGCGGGAGAGACGGCCCTCGCGACGGCGGTCCACGACCTCCAGACGCTCGACCTCCGCCTCCCGTGGGGGCACTTTTACTACGCCTTCCGGGAGCACCGAGCGACCGAATCGGAAGTGCTCGCGTACTACGCCCTACAGAAGGCCCGGCGGCGCACCGCCGAATCGGGCCGCCCCGACCGGGCCGAGGCGCTGGCCCGGATCGAGGCCCAGTACGCGGCCCTGTTCGGTCACGCGCCGGGGCAGCTTTGCGAGCCGCTCCGCCCACGAAGAGAAACCGACTCGCCGCACTGACCCGATTTCGCCCCCACCAATCAACAGGAGATCCATTCGTGCAGCGCATTCTCATCATGTCCCTCGGCCTGGCCGCGGCCTGTGTGCTGGGCCGGGCGTCTGCGGACGAATCGCCCGCGAAGGCGCCCGCGGCGCCGGCGAAGCCGCCGTCGTGGGAGATGCCCTACCGCTTGACTAAAACCGAGCACATCGCCGTCCGGGTCAAGATCAACGGGTCCGGCCCGTACAACCTGATCGTCGATTCCGGTGCACCGGTGCTGATCGTCAGCACGGCGGTGTGCGCGAAGGTCGGCGTGAAGGCGGACGAGAAGAAGTGGGGCGTGTGCGACACGTTCGAGATCGAGGGCGGTCCGAAGCTGACCAAACCCCGGGTCCGGGTCGAGGACATGTTCCAGGCCGACGGCATGAACGCGCTGGGGCTAGTTGAAGTGAAGCTGGACGGGGTGATCGGGTACGAGTTGCTCTCCCGTTACCGGCTGGAGTTCGACTTCACGGGCGACACGATGACGTGGACCGAACTCGACTACAAACCGGCGCCGCCCAAAGGCAAAGGGAACCGCAACGGCGACGCGGAGGCGATGGGGAAAATGATGGGGGGGCTGACCGGAATGATGGGCGCCCTGATGGGAAAAAAGGGGGACCGCAAGGGTCCGGTCCGGCGCGGGTACGTGGGCATCGAACTCGGCGACACCGACGCCGGGGTGGTCGCCACCCGCGTGCTCCCCAAGGGCCCGGCGGCCGCCGCGGGCGTCCGGGACGGCGACCGCATCACGCGCGCCGGCGGTCAGAACGTGAAGACGATCGCGGACGTTCTCACGGCCACAGCGGCGGTGCCCGTCGGTCAGCCGATCGAACTGACGGKGATTCGAGACGAGAGCGAGAAGAACCTGACCATCACAACCGGAGAGGGCCTCTGATTATGTACCGCGTACTCGTCCTCTCGTGCGTGTGGACCGGCCTCGCGCTCGTTCCGGCGCGGGCGCAACCGCCCGTCGTCAAGCCCGGCACCGACCGGAAGACCGTCGAGGTGCCGTTCGAGGTCCTCGAGTCCGGGCACATGACCATTCAGGTCGAAATCGGCGGAAAGGGGCCGTACCGGATGATCTTCGACACCGGCGCGCCGGCCCTGATGTTTTCGGGCAAAGCGGCCAAGGAGTGCGGCCTCATTCCCAAAGACGCGGGGGCGTTCTTGTTCGGCAGTTATTCGGCGCGCCCGAAGCCGGCGAGCATACAGGTCGGTCCGTTCCAGGCAACGGGGGTTGTGGCAACCGTCATGGATCACCCGGTCGTGCAGGCGCTGGCGGCGGAGTACGGACCGATCGACGGACTGGTCGGGTTCGAGCTGTTCAAGGCCGACAAAGTGACGATCGACTACCGGGCCAAGACGATCACCGCCCGGCTACCCGCGGTGGCGAAACCGCGTGACCCGGCCCCGAACGACAAGGTGGCGAGCCTGCTAACGAAGGGGCAGGAGCCCGAGCGCACGGCCCCGGGGGCGCTGTGGGGCCTCTCCGTTGGCAAAGAGGCCAATGACGACCAGCCGGGCGTGAACGTGACCGCGGTTCTGCCCGGTAGCGCCGCGGCCGAAGCCGGTCTGAAGACCGGCGACCGGTTGCTCGTTATGAGCCGCCGCTGGACCGACAGCGCGGACGACGTCCACCGGGTGGCCTCGTTCGTCTGGGCCGGCAAGGCGGTAAAGGTGACCGTCCGGCGCGGTGACAAGGAGGTCGAACTGACCGTCAAACCGCGGGCCGGGTTCTGATACCGAGCCCGGTTGATGAGTGGTATCGGTCACTCGGTCGGGCTCGTCTTCAGTAGCCGGTCTCTGTGAGACCGGTGCAACACGACTCCCGGAGCACCGGCCTCACAGAGGCCGGCTACGGCCCGAAATCAGCGCGCCTTGGTATGACCGAGCCGCAAGCGGCCCGCGTGCCCGCTCCCCACGCGGGCCGTGAATATGCGAGGTGCGGCTCAGCCACCCACCTTCACGGTGCGGCCGGCGAGAACGCGAACGTTGTCCTCCACCTTCTGGGCGCGTGCCCCGTTCGCCGGCACCACCCACACGGCATACGTTCCGGGCGGCACCGCCATGTCCGCGCGATAGTCCTTTGCGGTCTGCACCGCGACGTGCCCCTTCTCGCCCGGTCCGGGGTCGCGGGTGTCCGTGAGGACGATCCGGTCCGCGCGCGGGAGCGCGTCGCCGAACACCTCCACCACGCCCAGCACGTCGCCGAGTTTCAGTTCGTGCGTCGTTCCGTCCGGGACGGCGAGTTTGTCGTGTACCTTCACGGCGAGCCCGCCCTTCGGTTTGACCCACACCTCGAACGGACCGCCCCCCGGCAGCGGCTTCGTCTTCTCGAAGTCCGTGAGCGCCGGCCCGACCTCTTCGCGTTTGCCGTCCGTCGTCCGGAACACGGCCACGCTCTCGACGGCCGGGGTGCCGCGCTGTGTGGTCACCTTCAACGCGCCGCCGTCGGCCGCGCACGCGGTTCCGGCGCCGAAGAACCAGAGGAGAGAGAGGATCGGAGCTGGGGTGAAACGCATGACGGCCTCCAGTCGGTGTGCAGAGAACGGCTCAAGATTCCGACGCGGCAGCCCGACGAAAAGATGAGCCCGGCGCGAGAACCGAAAACTTGTCGGCTTCGAGATTGCTGTCCGCTCTAGCGTCGGTTAAAGTATTTTTCTCAGAACTGTTAGACCGCGGTCTCTCCACACTCGGTCACGCCCATGCCCACCCCCACCCGCATTCGGTTCGCCATCGCTGGCATCTTCTCGGTGCTGACCCTCGGCTTCGTACTCTCTCCCGGCATCGCGCAGCCGGGCCGCCCACCGGGCGGCTTCACCGGGCGCCCGCCGGGCGGTATTAGTGGAATGCCGGGCGGGATCACCGGGCGCCCGCCGGGCGGTATTAGTGGAATGCCGGGTGGCATCGGGGGAAATCCCGGCGGGATGAGCGGCATGCCCGGCGGTGTTGGTGGGATGCCCGGCGGGATCACGGGGCGCCCGCCCGGTGGGATCAGTGGGATGCCCGGCGGCATTGGCGGAATGCCGGGCGGCATCGGTGGGATGCCACAGGGCGGGATCGGTGGTGGCCCACCTCTCTACCAAGTGAGTTGCGGAAAGTGCCGCGCGATCCTCGGAACAACTTCGAGCCCCACGGGCACGAGCCACACGCGCTGCCCGTTCTGCGGAGTCATCTTCAACGGCACTACATTCGGTCCCAGTATCGGCTCTCCCCCCTCAATGAGCCCCCCCGGCGGAGCATTTCCACCGCAGACCGGCATGTCCGGTATGCCTAACGCATCGGCTCCGCCCCTTCCAACAAACCCGGCATTCGGAGGTTCCAGTCCGAACGTACCGCCGAGCTATTCTCCGCCCGCGGTCACCCCGCCGCCGTCTTCGTCGGGTGGCGGGTCGGCGGGCGGCGGCGGATCGTCGGATGAGGGATCGTCGAGTAGCGAGAGTTCGTCTTCGTCGCCTGAGCGGTCCAAGACGATCAAGCTCATCGGCCTCGTGGTCGGGTTCATTCTGCTGCTCGGCGCGCTCGCCGCGCTCGGTGTCGTCGTCATGAACGCCTCCGCGACCAAGCCTAAGAAGCGCGCGAAGCGGCGGCGAATGGTCGATGATGACGACTATTGATCGCCCGCTGCGGAGCGCATTGCGTCGCGCCCTGACCGTTCGGTCAGGGCGCTCTCGTTGCCGCCTTCAGCAGCGTGTGTTCCACGAGCCAGCCGAGCAGGTTCAAGCTCGCGTCGCGCACGTCGCGCCCGGGATCGAACTCGGTCACGGACATTCCGACCACGTTTCCGGCCCACGCAGCCTCGAACAGGGCGAGAAACGTTGGCGGTAACAACCCGAACGGAAGCGGTTCCGCGACTGCTGGCACCGCTGTCGGGTCGAAGGCGTCACAGTCCAGGTCGATCCAGACCCGCTTCGCCGCTTTCACCCGCGCTTGCAATTCCGCCGCCACGCGGTTCACGTCTGCCGCCACGTCCCAGGCCGGGTAAACGGCTTCGAACGTCTGTGCGATCTCTTCGGGTGTGAGAAACAGGTCGCGGTGGCCCACGTTCACGAGTCGCGGGCGCGGCGCCTCGAAATGGGTCAGGAAGTTGCCGTGCGACAGCTCCTCTTTGTTGTCGTGGAACGCATACACGTCGAGGTGAGCATCGAACTGCACGACGAGTGTGCCAGCTCCAAGTTCTTCGAGGGCCGGTAGCGCGGCGAGGTGGTTGCCGCCGAGCCACAGGAGGAACTCACCGCGCTTGAGCGCCGAGCGGGCCGCCTGCCGGCCGCGCTTGCGCCACCCGGTCACGTCCGGGAGCACGTCGAAGTCCAGTTCCGTCACCCGCACGGTTCCGCGGAGTGCGTCCGCGCGGCACGGCCGCGTCTCGCGGTCGGTGTCGTCGAGGATCTCGTGAACCGCGTCGCCGAGCAACCGCGCCCCGGCACCGGTACCGGCGCTGCCGAACAGGTCGAACGGGAACACGACAACGTGCATGGGGAACCACGGAACGGAATATGCCTAAGGGGACCGGCCCCTTTGGGGGAATACGGTATTCTTTTAGAGAAGTGAGGCCAAAAAGCAGAAGACGAGCCACAGATCACGCAGAAAGACGCAGATCAAAGAAGAATGTTAAAAGA
>BFBZ01001431.1_pt1 | contig 15868 bp, 11 predicted proteins | sample 1888401 | NCBI WGS metagenome assembly BFBZ01 (sample SAMD00112614, study PRJDB3348) | symbiont metagenome | host: Chara braunii | reverse complement strand
GGGCCACCTCGAAGTCGCCGTACTCCTTCTCGGTGATGACGATGCCGCCGTTGCCGGGCACGTCCTGGGAGCCGGTGATCGCGCCCTTTTCGACCACCCACTTACCGCCGCTCTTGTTCTTGGTGGTGCCGCTGTGACCGGTCTTCGCCGACACCTTCCAGCCGTCGAGCGTCTTGCCGTCGAAGATGGAGACGAACCCGGACTCGTCGAACTTCTCCGGCTTGGGCACCTCGGCCCGTGCGGGGAGCAGTACGGTCAGTAACGCGAGAGCGAGTGCAGCGGATCGCATCGGAGATGCCTCGGAGGGGCGGGCGACCTGGATCAGTATCCGCGCGGGTGAAGTGGCCGTCCAGCAGCGACCGCGACTCAACGACCAGAGCTGTACGAGGATCGGGAATCACGGAAGAGCGGGCGGAACGGGCCGCCGCCCGCGCGCCGGGACGGCCCAATATACAAGACGGCAAATCAGCACGAAATGATCCGACAATGATATTTTTTATTATCCGTGTCCGCCTAAAGACAGACGGGGCGTTTGTCCCGTCATCCGGGACCGGCACGACCCGTATTTAGCGAGCACCGTGTGTGCGGCCCCGTCGCGTCGTCCCGTCCGGTAGCGCCACCCATCGGTGCGCGGGCGCCCGAATGCGCCCCACATCCACAGGAGTTAACAATGTCCCAGAAGCACAGCCGGGCGGTCGTTCCGGGCAGCGCGCGCACCGCCTTCAACGGGGCGAAGGCCGTCGGCCCGGTTCCGGCGGACGAGCGGTTCGAGGTCACCGTGCGGGTGCGCCGGAAGGCCGCCCTCACGAGCCGGGCGGCCAAGGGCTTCGACGCCGACGTGTTGCCCACGAAGCGCACCTACCTGACACAACAACAGTACGCCGCGGCGCACGGGGCCGATCCCGCCGACATCGCCAAGGTAGAAGCGTTCGCCCGCGCCAATGGGCTGGTGGTGGTCGAGTCCAGCGGGCCCCGGCGCAGCGTCTTCCTGTCGGGCACGGCCGCGCAATTCGCCGCCGCGTTCGGGACCGCGATCGAGCACTACGCGCACGACGGCGGCACGTACCGGGGACGGGTCGGGGAGCTGACGGTCCCCGCCGAACTCGCGGGGATCGTCGAGGGCGTGTTCGGGATCGACAACCGGCCCGTCGCCAAGCCCCATTTCCAGATCCGGCCGGCCGCGCCCGGACTCGCGCCCCACGCCACGGGTACCTCGTTCACCCCGCCACAACTGGCCCAGCTCTACAACTTCCCCACGGGGGTCGATGGCACTGGTCAGTGCATCGGCATCATCGAACTCGGTGGCGGGTTCAAGCCCGCCGACATCCGGACGTACTTCCGGGAGCTGCAGCTACCCGTTCCGAACGTCGTCGCGGTCAGCGTCGACGGCGGCAGGAACGCGCCATCGACGCCCAACGGGCCGGACGGTGAGGTCATGCTCGACATCGAGGTCGCGGCCGCAATCGCTCCGAAGGCGAAGATCGCGGTGTACTTCGCGCCCAACACCAACAAGGGCTTCTTGGACGCCATCACGATGGCGCTCCACGACACCAACAACCCGTCGGTCATTTCGATCAGTTGGGGCGGGCCGGAAGTGAGCTGGGCCGGCCAGGACATGACCGCCTTCGATCAGGCGTTCCAGACGGCCGCCGCGCTGGGGGTGACGGTTTGCTGCGCGGCCGGGGATAACGGCTCGGGGGRCGGCGCCAACGACGGGAACCCGCACGTGGATTTCCCGGCGTCGAGCCCCTTCGCACTCGGGTGCGGCGGGACGAAGTTGGTCGCGGCGGGCGGCGTGATCACCGCCGAGACCGTGTGGAACGAGAACCCCACGAGCAGCGCGACCGGCGGCGGCGTGAGCGGTTTCTTCCCGCTACCGACGTACCAGACGAACGCGGGCGTTCCGCCCTTGGAGAACGCGGGCGAGTTCAAGGGGCGCGGGGTTCCCGACGTGGCGGGCGACGCCGACCCGACAACGGGTTACGCGGTCCGCGTGGACGGGCAGGAGTTCGTGATCGGCGGAACCAGCGCCGTGGCCCCGCTCTGGGCCGGCCTGATCGCCCTCATGAACCAGAAGATCGGCACACGGGTGGGGTTCCTCAACCCGCTCATCTACGGTTCGGTCGTCGGGACCGGCTCGTTCCGGGACATCACCTCGGGCAACAACGGTGCCTACTCCGCCAAGGCCGGATGGGACCCCTGTACCGGGTGGGGATCACCGATCGGGACGAAGCTCCTCAGTGCCCTCAGCGGCGGAGCCCCTTCCGAGTGACATCCGCCGGTCATCAGTGACCGGCTCACGTTGCACGGCTCGGTTCCCGGTGATTCGCCCGGATCAGCAAGGCGTATTTCAACGCGAGCTCACGCCGATGCAACGTCAGTCGGTCACCCCCCATTATTCGACGTGACGGCCCCTGGCTCACTTCGTCTTCGGCTTCACGATGTCTGCCAGCACGTCCGCCTTGTCCGCGTCCTTTTCGAGACGCGGATAACGGGCGCCGCCCTTGTACTCGATCGCGTGCGTCTTGAAGAAGTCGCCGCTCTCGGCCAGGAGTTCCAACTTGCCGCCCGACTTCGTTCCCGCGACGGCCGCCTTCAGCCCGTCCAGCGAGAACCGGCGGCCGTTCACCGCCAGGAGCTTCATCCCCGGTGCCAGCCCGGCCTTCGCCGCGACCGATGCCGGCACGACATCGCCAATCAGACCGTCGCCGCTCACCTGGAAGCCCAGCGAGTCCGCCAGGATCGCGCCTTTCGACAGTCCCTCCATCGCGCTGAACAGGTCCGTGGGCTTCTCGGTGAACGTGAGCTTCCACCCGCCCCCGGTGATGCCCTCCAGGGGCGGTGCTTCCGCCACGGCCTCCACGCGGCGCGCGAAGTACGCCTTCCAGTCGGCGGGGGCGATGGCGTTGAGGGCGGTGAGGACGTCGTCGAGGCGGTAGCCCTTCACCGCGGGGGCACCCGTGCCGTTGCCGAAGAACGCGCGGCAGAAGTCATCGAGCGATTTCGCGCCCTTTGTCTGCGTGCGGATCAGCACATCGACCTCCAGCCACAGCAGCGTGCCCTCGTCGTAGAAATCCACCGCGCGGCGTGCGGACCGCCAGGATCGAGTGGCGTCGAACAGCGTACTCGCAGCGGCGGCGGTGTCGTCGAGCGGGCGCCAGGCCCGCGCCCGCACGTTCGTCATGCGCGACGCCGTCATGGCGAGGTAGTCGCGGGCCTCGTCCGCGGACATCAGGCCGGACCGGGCCGCGAGCAGCCAGCCGATGTAGTTCGTCAGCCCCTCGTACACCCACAGCAGGCGCGTCTGCTGCGGTTGCTGGTAGTCCGGCATGATCATGTCGGCCGGGCGGCGGAACTTGCCGTTCCACGAGTGCGTGTACTCGTGCGGGAACAGCGTCGCGGCGGCCTTCCGCTCGGCGCTCTTGACGAGCGCGAGTTCCGGCAGCCGGTTGTCGCTCGACTGGTGGTGCTCGATGCCCGCGCCTGGGATGTGGTTGCTCAGGCCGAGCAGGAACGTGTAGCGGGTGTACGGTTTCGCCGCGCCGAACAGCGCCGCGGCTTCGCCGGGCAACTTGTCCCACGCCTTCAGGGTGTCCTGGGTCGCTTCCAGTCCGTCCGTACTGTCGCACGCGATGACGACCCGGTGGCGTTCTTTTTCCGCCGCGTCGGCCCCGATCTTCACCTCACGGACGTACTCGCCGGCCAGGAGTGGCGAGTCGATGAGCGTTTCCAGCGTGACGCCCTTGAAGCTCACGTACCCGGGCTTTTCTTTCTCAGACGGCTCCAGAGCCGTGCCGTATTTCCACTTCTCCGGGAGCTTCACGTTCGGGTCGAAGGTGAGCGCCAGTGCCTTCTCGACCTTGGGGTACACCAGGACGTCGTTCCAGTTCAGCATCATCACCTTCGGCGACGCGACCGTCATGAACTGCGCCCCGCCCTCGGCGCCGGCCGCGAGAAGCAGATCGAACGACACTTCGACCGACTTCGTTCCCTCGGGCACGGCGAGCCGGACGGTGAACGGGTCGGCGTCGTCGCGCTTCCAGTCGAGCGCGGTGCCGTTTGCACGCACGCGGAACTCGGTCACGTTCGCGATCTGGCCGACGGGCCGGTGCCGGCCGGGAATCCACCGCGGGTAGTGCAGCGCCAGTGGCCCCGGAGCGGCTGGGATCACCGCGCGCACGTGGATCACCTTCCGCGCCACTTCGGAGGCGTCCACGCTCAACTCGATCGGTTGGCCGAGAGCGAACGATGGAAGTGTGACGAGGGCGATAGCGACGAGCGCGAGGCGCGGCATGGCGGGAACCTCAAGTGCGGTGGCGGGAGCCGACATGATACCCGAGGTGCCCCCACGCGGCGTGCGTTTTCCCCGAACCCGCTCGGCGGGGGCGTGTCACTCCCTTCAACAAAACGAAGAGGGCGAACCGATGGCAGACACACAGAACGTCACGCTGGCGAAAGCGCTGAAGTTGAAGAACCGGCTCGCGGGCAAGATCGCGAAGCTGACCCAGACCGTCCAGAGCTACAACTCCACGCAGGGCACGGCAGAACAGATCGACGTGCGGGCCGCGTTCGCGCAGCGCGCCGACCTCGTCCGCCGGTTGACCGACCTGAAGCACACGGTCGCACGAGCCAACGCGCCGATCCAGCGCGACATCTTCGATCTCGCCGAACTGAAGGCCGAGGTCACCCTGCTCGCTGGGTTGAATACCAAGCACGGCACGTTTCTGGAAGGTTACCCGACAGCCGGTCAGGTCACCTTCGTCGCACAGTTCCGCAAGGCAGACGTTGACACAATGACCGACACGCTGGAAGAGCGGGTCGACGCCCTCCAGGACAAGTTGGACACATTTAACGCGCAAACGCTGGTCGCCGTGGACGCGGAGACCGTCGCGGCCGGCGACGCCAAGTAGTACGCGTGTGAGTGGGGACAAAGACCGAAGACAAACCGGGGCATCGGTTCCGGCACCCGCACAGGCACGGCGCGTGGTTAGGCGGCAGTGGGTTGGAACGGTATCTCGCGTCGTAAAGACGCGAACCTCCCTTTTAAGGAGTCTTGCTGGGGATTCCGAACGTCAACGTTCAAGGCTCAAGGATTCAACCTTCAGCTCGCAAGCCGGAAACTTCAACATCGCCGCTCGGTTCGCTGCTCGTCTTCCCGCGCCGTGTCTGCCTCAAACGAAGCCCCGACCACTGGTCGGGGCTTTTCTGTTGCCACCCGGGTATGATGGGAATGTGTCAACCGGGTGAGGGTCACGGATGCTCCGCGAAGTGCAGATCGACATCCGCCGGCAGCGGGCCAGGGCGGTCAAGTTCCTAATTGAGAACGTGGGCAAGAAGCGCGTGTTCTCGGACTACCGGGTCACCAACCCCGAGTCCGGCGGGCAGTACACGGTGTCCGTCAAGGGGTTCGAGGTCGGGGACAACGGCTGTACCTGCCCCGACTTCAAGGCGAACACGCTCGGCACCTGCAAGCACATCGAGGCCGTTCTCGACACGCTCAAGGACGACCTGCCGGCACACCTCCAGAAGAAGAAGGCCGCCGTCACCCGGCCGGAGATCGTCCTCCACTACGGCGAACAGCTCCAGCTCGGCGCGCACCTGCCGCCCCGACACTCCGACAAGCTCGCGAAGCTCGCCCAAACGTACTTCGACGACAAGGGGCTGTGGTCGGGCCGCGGCAAATACCCCGACCTCGTTCGGGACATCGAAGACGTCCCCGAAGAAGTCACGGTGATGTCCGATGCGTTGGAGTTCATCGACCGCGAGATCGAGCGCGCCGAGATGCTCACCCGCGAACTCGAGTGGGTGAAACAGCTCGAAGCCGGCGCCCTCGACATGAAGCTCCTGAGCGTTCCACTGTACGACTACCAGCTCAGGGGCGCGCTGTTCCTGGCGTGCCGCGGGCGGAGCATCCTCGGCGACGACATGGGGCTCGGCAAAACCGTTCAGACCCTCGCGGCGGTGGAACTGCTCGCCCGCGAGCGCGGCATCCAGCGGGCGCTCGTGGTCGCCCCGGCGTCGGTCAAGTACCAGTGGGAGACGGAGATCCGGAAGTTTACCGCCCGCCCGGCGCAGGTGATCGACGGCAGCCCGGAGGCGCGGCTGGTGCAGTACGCGGAGCCGACCTTTTACCGGCTGGKGAACTACGAACAGGTCGTGCGCGACCGCGAGGCCATCAACGCGTGGAAGCCGGACGTGATCGTCCTCGACGAGGCCCAGCGCATCAAGAACTGGGAGGCCAAGACGAGCAAGGAGGTGAAGAAGCTCAAGAGCCGCTACGCGATGGTGCTCACCGGCACGCCGCTCGAGAACAAGCTCGAGGAACTGTACAGCATCGTTCAGTTCGTGGACGAGCGCCGGTTCGGGCCGGCGTTCGAGTTCCTCTACGAACACCGCGTGTTAGACGCAGAAGGCAACCTGAAGGGCTACCGGAACCTCGACAAGATCCGCGAGAAGCTGGCGCCGATCTTCCTGCGGCGGACCCGCGGCGAGGTGCTCACCCAGCTCCCGGCCCGCACCGACAACACCGTGTTCGTGGAACTCGCGGACGAGCAGCGCGGCCCCTACGAGGAGCAGCGCACCGCCCTCGCCCGGTTGCTCCAGAAGGGCTACCTCACCGACCTCGACCGCAAGCGCATCCTCGCGTGCGTGGTCAACCTCCGCACCATCTGCGACAGCCTGTTCCTGTACGACCGACAGACCCGCGTGTCCCCCAAACTGGACGAGTTCGCGGAGCTGGTGCCCGAACTCGTCGGCGAACACAAACTCGTGGTGTTCTCACAATGGGAAACGATGGTGATGGAGGCGGCGAAGGTGTTGGACGCCCTCGGCGTCGGGTACGCGGTGCTGCACGGCGGGCTGCCCGGGAAGGACCGCAAAGCCGTATTAGAACGGTTCCAGTCCGACCCGGCGTGTAAGGTCTTTCTCAGCACCGATGCGGGCGGGACGGGGCTCAACCTTCAGACCGCCGATACCGTGGTGAACCTCGAACTGCCCTGGAACCCGGCCGTTTTGGAGCAGCGTATCGCCCGCGTGCATCGCATGGGGCAGAATCGTGCGGTGCGGGTGATCAATTTCGCCACCCGCGGCACCATCGAGGAAAAGGTGCTACGGACGGTGGAGGCGAAACAGGCGCTCTTCTCCGGACTGTTCACCGGCGACGCGGACGAGATCCCGTTCGAGGCGGTGAACACCGGCGGCTTCCTAGACGCCATGCGCGATCTGGTCGGCTCGGGAGAAGACGAGAGGAAACCGGAGGCAGAGAGCCGGAGGCAGGAAACGGGTGACGGGAAGCAGGAGCCGGGGCCGTCTTCGATGCCCCCGGCGGCTCCCCCGTCCGCACTCTCAGCGTGGCACGGTGTCGCGCAGATCGTGGAAGGCGCGTGTGCCATTTTGGCCGATCCGATTACCTATCAACAACTTCCGCCAGAAGTTCGCGAGCGCCTGTTCACCGCACTTCGTTCGGTGGCCGACCGGGTTGGGAGCAATTCGCCGAAATAACGGTGCGAGTGCGAAAGATTCACCGTGTGCGGGTTATAATAATTAATGAGATCCGGCGGTTTACCGGGTCGTTCTCACCCTTCCTCGATGGGGTTCGCTCAACACCAGGGATCAAACCATGAAGTTCTTCCTGCTGGCAGCCGCGGTGGCGACGGGGCTGCTCTTCTCAGCAAATTCCGCCGACGCCCAGTACCGCTCACACCACTCCAACATTTACGTCGCGCCTTCATTCAACAGTGCTCCGGTGTACCGGTACCCCGCTTACACCTACCCGGCTTTCGGCCCCGTATACTCGGTCGCTCCTACCCCGGGCTTCTACTCCAACAACTTCTTCACTCCGTACAGCTACGGCAGTAGCTACGGCAGCTTCTACAGCGGGTACAACGGGTTCTATGGCAGCAACTACAGCGGCGCTTTCGGCGGTTATCGCTACGGCCGCTGGGGCTGGTGAGTGCGGAAGTCGCAATACAAGGGGCCGCGGGTACAACCCGCGGCCCCTTGTGTTTGTTCGTTGAGTACGGGGGGACACTCACTTCGCTTGCGGGCGCGACTCCGAAGCTGAGCAAGTACTGACTGGTACTTGGTGTCGGTTCGGCGCGGACAGATACGCCGTTCGCAATCACCCGATGGCCGCACGAATGGGTTCCGTCACCCGTTGTGTAACGGTTTCGAAAGAATTGTGCGCAAGATCGGTATCTTCCGGCGTTATAACCGTGACAGAGATCATCACTGGGGAATGACACCATGAAACGCTTCGCAATCGCGGCCGCTCTGGCGACCGTTCTCGGCCTGGGCCTCACCGGCACGGCCAGTGCTCAATATGTGGGTGGGTACACCACCATCACGCCCAACGGCGGGATCGTGAGCAGCAACTCCATCTACAACCTCGGCACGTACCAGTCGTACAACACGTACGTTTCGCCGTTCGGTTCGGTGCGGCGGTCGGCCTACTATACCGACGTGTACGGGAACAGTCTCGGTGCGGCGGCTGGGGACAACGCGTTCACCGGCTTCGGGGACAACCGCGCGTATTACCAACCGGGACCGATCGTGAACCCGTATCCGCTTTACTACAACGGCTACTACAACTACGGTTACGGCCGCCGCCGCTGGTGAGCGGCGTCCCGAACGCCAGAACGGTCGCGGGCCGCAGGTTCCACCTGCGGCCCGCGACCGTTCCGTAGCTCACCGCACCTCGATCATCCGGCAATCGGACAGCAGCACTTCGTCGTCCTCGCCCACCAGGAGCAGTTTGCCACCGACGCACCGGGTCGGGCCGTTGTCCGGGCAGACGTGGTCCGTTTCGGTGCCCAGCGCGAATTCCCCCTCGGCGCGGTACGACGCGGGGTACACGAGCGGCAGATGCACGTCGGCCGTCGTGGCGTCGCGAAACGTCAGCACGGCCGGGCGGTAGAGCTGGTCGAGGAGCGCGGCGGCCGGTGCGAGGACCACTTTCCGCAGCGCCTCCCACGGCACCCACAGGTACTCGCCGCCGCGGAACGCCTCCAGCACGGAGCCGAACCGGTCGTCGGCGTCGCGCAGCCCCTCGAACTCCCGGCCGTTGATGAACCCGCGGATCACCGGGCTGACGGCGTCGGCGGCGTCGATCGCTCGCACGGCGTCGTCGGGCCGCGCGCGGCGGACGAGTTGCACCGCGCGCCACCGGCGCGTGGCGTGCTTCGGTGCCGGGTCTGGGGTAATGGTCGGGGCACGACCCTCGGCCGTGCGCAGGCGCTCGGACCGAAACAGCCGGTGGAGACCGCGTGCGGCCTCGGGCCACTCGGGCTCGTCCGACTCGATTCGGTCGAGATGGGTGAGTGCGTCGTCGAACCGGCCGGCGAACGCCAGCAGATCGATGAGCAGCCGGCGCGCGCCGGAGTCGGTCGGCGCGGCGCCGACCGTTGTTTCCTGGGACGCGACCGCGTCAGCTAACCGGCCCTCGGCGAGCATGTCGTGAACCGTCATGCCCTCAGTTTATCCTGATTACGCTGCGCGCGCAACTACAGGGACGTCCGCCGGCGGCTGAACCGGGACCGGACGACCGCACAGCCGCGCCAGCGCGTCCGCGGTCTGGAACGCGTTGAGGACCTCGAGCGCCTCGGCCTCGACGGCCAGGTCCGGGAAGCTCAACTCGGCACCGGGGACCGAACGGACCACCGCCGGGCCGACGAGGACGACGCGCTCGCCGCCGATGCGCGGCACCGCGGCGAGCGGTTGTGTCGGCCAGAGCCAGTGTTCGCTGCCCGCGAATCCCGTCGGCAGCGTGCCGTCGGACCGGAGCGCGGCGGGGAGGAAGAGTTGGAACGGGGGCGTGGCGAACGATCCCGAAAGGAGGCGGTAGAGCTGGACCGCGTCGGCGGCGCCGCGGAGGTGCAACCGGAGACCGGCACGGGCGGTCGGTGCGAGCGCGAGAAACACCTCGTCGTCGGGGACCGTGAGCAGATCGACCAGTTCCCGCGCGGCCGGGCAGTGCGGGGCCATCGCTCGGGCCGCGGGCGCGAGCCCGTCAACGGCCCGCGCGACCCGTCGCACTTCGACGGTCGCGAGGAGGGCCGGCATTTCGGCGGCAATCTGCGCACGCAGATCGGCGAACGGCTCCGCGGGTGCGGGGCGCGCGGCTTCGAGTTCGGCTTGCCGCCGGTGATCGAAGAAGAAGACGGCCGGCTCGTTCCACCGCGCGGGCCGGTGGCGCTTCGCGGCGTACACAAGCGCATCGCGCAGGCGCTCGAGCCGCGGGCGGGCGGCCACCGCCGCGTCGGTACCGGGCCGCGGGGCAACGGTGAGAGGGGCAACGGTGCGACGGTCGAACAGATCGGCGGGCATCAAGCGCGTCCTCCGTGACGGGCGCACGGATTAGACGCGAGACGCGGGAGCAGTTTCAAGTGGAAGTGCGGAACGCGAACGGGGACCGTCTCTTGGGGCCGCCAAGGGTCGGCCCCAAGGGATGAGTTCCGTAATCACTTCTTGCGGAACGTTCCGGTCAGGCCCGGCCGGAGCGTGGGGTGCTGAAGTTCGTCGTCCTCGAAGATGGCCGTGACGGTTTGTGGCCCCGCGGTGGTGTCGAGTTGGATCTTGAGCCCCTTCGTGCCGACCGGTTGCCGGATCGTGTATTTCCCGCTCACGACGACCTTCTCCGGACCGCTGAGGCTCGTGGTGAACGTACCGTTGGTCTCGTAGGTCAGTTCCTGGGTGACGCCGTCGCCCAGATCGGCCACCCACTTGCTGCTCACCAGCATTTTTTTGAACTTCTCGGTGAGCGCCGCCGCCGACTCCGATCCCGGCGCCGGGGTGCCGAATAACCCACTCGAGGGAGCGTTGCCGGGGTTCATTTCGGGCCGCGGACCGACCGGTTGCTTGCCCTTGAGATCGCCGCCCTTAAACCCTCCCTTAGGTCCCCCCTTGGGACCGCCCTTGGCGCCGCCGCCGCCGGGTAATTCGGCCGGGGCGAGTGGGAGCGGCGAGGGCGGGGCGATGGTACCGTCGTCGCTCGACGAGTTGCCGTCGGCCAATTCACGCTCGCTCTTTCTCTTGTCGTACAGGAGCAACCCCAAGATGAGCATGGTCAGGACCAGTACGCCGAGGACAACGTACCGGAGCGGCGAGTTCTTGTACGACCGCGTCGGCTCGTCGTCGTACTCGTCATCGTCCACGCGCTTTTTCTTCTTCGGCTTTTTGACCCCTTCGTCGGTGTCCTCATCGTCGCCCGCGGTCGCCCGAAGGGGCTTCCGTGTGGCGGTCGCGACTTTCCCTTTGCCCTTGGGACTCGTCCCCGGTTCCTCGGTTTCCCCGGCCGGCTCCTCGACGGCGAAGTGCGTCTCGCACTTCGGGCAGCAAACGGTCTGGCCGACGGTGAAGCCGGCCGACGACTTCAGCGGGGCTTTACACTCCGGGCAACGGATTTTGAGTAGAGCCACAGGCGGTACTCCGGGTACGAACGCGATGAGATCGGTCCCGCACAATGTAAGCGATCGGCGAGCTCCGAATAGTGCCCGGGGCGAAAGATCGCCCGGGGCCAGGGGTCCCGTGACCCGCGTTTCGCTCCTACTTTCTTACCATCTTTGTCTCTTCCGGCGAGGTGAGGCTGAAATAGAAGCCGTGCGGGTTGTTGCCGTTGGCGATCTTCAGCAGAACAGTGTTCTTCCCCTTCACCAGCTTCACCCCGACCCTTTGTGCCTCCGGTGTCGCGGCGTTCGAGTCGCGCGACGTCAGCACCTCTTTACCGTTGATCCACAGTTTCGCGCCATCGTCCGGGCCGAGCAGCACTTCGCCCGCTTGCTCCACGGGCGATTCGATCTCGGCGTACATGTAGGAGGCCGAGTTGGTGCCCGAGTCGCCGTGCAGCGCGGCGAGGTCGAAATAGCCCTTGCCGTCCGGGCGAAGCGTCCGCCAGCCGATCGGAGTGCCCTTCGCCGGGAACGTGACCTTCGGGTCGAAGGCGCCTTTCTCCGGACCGTACTCGGTGTCGAGGGCCGCGTTCATATCCTTGCCTGGGAACGGTCCGGCGATGTGGAAACGGTCCGGCGTGAGGGCTGTGACCTTCAGCGTTTCGAGGTAGGCGACGAGGTCGATCAGTTCGTCCTCGGTGAGCGCCGCGACGACGTCCTCCGGCATGATGGACGTCTTCAGTTTGCGCACCGGCCCCTCGATGTCCTTCTTCGTAACGGTCGTGTCTTTGCCGTTGGCGTCGCGGAGGGTGATCGCGGTCGGAGTGTCGGCGACGAGCAGGCCGCTCACGGTGACGTCCGCTGTGGTCGTGACGGAGTGCTGAATGTACTGGTCGGCGATGGCCTTCGACGGTGTGAGGATCGAATCGTACAGGTTCTCGCGACTGGCCTTCTTTCCGATGCCCGTGAGGTCCGGACCAACGGCTCCGCCGACGCCGCGGACCATGTGACACTTCGCGCACTGGGCGGCACCGGTGAGGCTCGCGTTCCACACGATCTTCCCGCGGGTAGCGTCGCCGCTACGTTTTGCGAGAATGCCGGGAGCGGGCAGGTTCTTGGGGTTCAGTTTGCCCGGCGCGGGGAACGCGAGCTTCGCTCGGTTGGCGAGGTCCGCATAAGGCGAGTTCCGCACCAACCGGCCGGTCTCGGCGACGAGTTCCTTTGGCAACTCGTTCCTGCCGTATGCGTCGAGCAGCCAGACGGTGCCGGCGCGGTTGGCCGCGAGCGCCGCGACGGCCGCCGATTGGATTTCGGGCGCTGCGCTTTCGAGTGTGACGGCCAGTTTCAGTGACTCCAGTGCCTTGGTCGCGTAGGCCGGTGGTTTCTGGCCCTTCGGCAGCAGTTCACCGAGCGCGTTGACGCAATCGACCGACAGGGCGTTCTTGGGCGCGCCCGTGTTCACGAGCGCATCGACGCTCGTCTCGGTCGGTAGCTTGCCGAGCGTGCGAATAGCTTCTTTGCGGAGCGCGAGCGCAGCCTTCTCGTCGCGCGCCACGTTCGCCACCGCCTCCACACGGCTCACTGCGTTGGCAGCGGCGATGAGTTGGAAGCCGGTTGCGGTCGCCTTCGGGTCGGCAAGCAGAGTGTCGATGGCGGTGGCGAGTTCCTTGCCGCTCTGAAGCGCCTTCCACTTGGTCGGCAGAAAGAGCTTGAGGCTCTCGATGGCCTGGGCCTTCACTTCGGGCGCCGCGTCGCCTTTGAGTACATCGAGCATCGTGACGCCCGCGCCGGGGTCGTCGCTGGTCGCGAGGATATCGACAATGCGGCCCTTCTGCGCCGCGGTGAGCTTGGCGTCCGTGAGCAATTTGCCGAGTCGCGGCATGACGGACTTCGGCCGCAGTTCCCATACGAGATCGGCGACCTTGTCGTTCCACTCCGGGAAGTGCTTGTCGAAGTCCGCGAGAATCGCGTCGCGCCGTGCAGGGTCGGTGCCGCAGGCGATGTTGAGAGCAGCACGGTAGAAGATGTCGGAGCCGTCGTATTTCTCGGCGAGCGAGTAGAAGAGGGGGATGAGCAGGGTGTGTTTCTTCGGATCGCCCTTGCGGAGTATCGAGACCAGGATTTCCCGACTGGCTGCGGCCGGCTTTCCGCTCAGCGGGATGTGCAACTGGTTGTGGCCCAGCGGTTCGATCTCGCAGATCCGCGCCGCCTGTGCGATCACCATCTCGTCTTCCCCGGTGATGAGCGGATTGTCCGCGCTAATTCGGGCGTCACCTCCCGGGTTGAACCACGCGAGTCGCGCTTTGAGATCACGGTCCTTGGTGCTGAGAAGAGCATCGATCATCCACTTCTTATGGTCGCGGAGACCTCGAATCTCCTCAATCGCGAGCGTGCGCGTCGCCTGGCACGGTGAACCGAGCGCCGCGAGGATACCCTCCTTCGTATCCAACTTCACCTCCGGCACCGTGTACCCCTTATGGCCCTTTGGCGTGATACGATAGATGCGCCCGTCGGTGGGGTCGCCCATGCCGTGGCCCCCCACTCCACGGTCATACCAGTCGGCCACGAAGATACTGCCATCCGGCGCGACGCACACGTCCGACGGTCGGAACCAGTTGTCGGTACTGGTGAGGAGCAGTTCCTTTTCGAGTTCGTACCCGGCACCCTTCGGCTTCCGGAAGAACCACCGCACTTCGGCCGGGGCACAGTCGCAGTGCAGGAGCGCGCCCTGGTACTTCTTCGGGAACAGCGCCCCTTCGTAGAACGTGATGCCGGTCGGGCTGCCCTGGCCGGTACGTAGCGTCTTGTGGACGACGCCGGGCTGCTCCTCGTGCCAGTGCGTCTGACCGGGGCCGCGCGGGTGGTAGCCGTAGTTGCCGCCGGGCATCACGAAGCAGATGCGCGTCTGCTTGTTGCCGTCGTCGTCGTTGTCCGAGAGCCACACTTCGCCGAAGCTGTTGACGCAGCACTCGTAGTTGTTGCGGAAGTTGTGTGCGAGCAGTTCCAGTTCCGTTCCGTCCATCGCACACCGCCACACGGTTCCGGCCCGGCAGTCGGTCGCGTTGCTCGACCACTTCCGGCCTTTCCCGTCACTCGCTTGCAGACCGTTCACGCCCCCGTCGCCCACTGTGAAGTACAACTTGCCGTCCGGGCCGATGTTGATGCCGTGAACGCCGTGATCATGATCGAACCCGCCGAACCCCGTGAGGAACTTCTTCGGCGGGCCGTCGGCTTTCAGATCGCCGTCCTTGTCCTCGAACACCAAGATGTCCGGCGACTGGCACACGAACACCTTCTGACCCTTGCCGTCCGCATAGGGAGCGACGCAGACGCCCAGCGGCCCGTAGAGTTCCGGTCCCTGGTAGAACGTGACGGCCTGACTCGCTTTTCCTTCGCCCTTCTCATCGACCAGCACCTGAATGCGGTCGCCTTCTTTGCGGATGATCGGGCGGCCGAAGTTCTTGCGCCGGTAGTTAACCGCCTCCGCGACCCACACCCGACCCTTGTGATCGACGTCGATGCTCGTCGGGTTGATGAGCATCGGTTCGGCTGCGAACAGCTCCACCTGAAAGCCGTCCGCGACCTTGAGAGCCTTGAGCGCATCTTGCGGCGGGAGCGGCCCGCCTTTGGGCTGAGCGCTGGCGAACGATGCGCTGAGCAGGAGGAAGGCAAGAGGTGCGAGGCCACTCGGAAAGAAGCGCATCGGGGAGGCTCCCGGAGAGCGTGGAGGGAGAGGGGGTGGGTACGAACAGTGTACCGCCGCGCGCGGGCGATGGAAGCGCGCACCGAGAAGTGTCTTTCCGCTTGCCTGACAGCACCGACGTGAAGCGACTTGGCCGGAACCGTGCCCGGCTTTTTCGGGTGTCCGACTGTCTCCGACAGTCGGTGGTTCCACCCCAGGTTTCGCGACGCGGGACGTGCCGAAGCGATATGATCCCATCGCGGTCGCTGTCTCCGATAGCGACCCACCCGAGAAGGCCAACTCTCAGACGAGATTGCGTCGAAAAGTGACGGCGAGCGGGCTTTGCCCTTTCCCGCAAACAAATCCCGCCATTACCCCTCGACACGCTCGCGCATCAGCCGCCGCGCAACGAAAAGTCCCAGCAGGACCGTGCCGGCCACCAGAAGCACGATGACGATCGCTTCGTTGGCCGGGCGCGAAATACCGAACGGTCCCGTCGGCGGAATGTCCGCGAGTAAGCCAACCATGGGCTCTCCTTTATTGTTAAAGCCTGGTTGTCAAATTCTACCGCGGATTCCGCCCAGACGAATACGAACTACAGGCACTTCAAGAACGCAACCAAGTCTTTCTTTTCCTCGTCAGTCAGCTTCGTTTCCAGCACGAGATTGAAGAACTCGACCACGTCCTCCAGCGTGAGCAGGCGGCCGTCGTGCAGGTACGGCGGGCTGTCCTTGATGCCGCGCAGCGAGAACGTTTTGATGGGGCCGTCCGTGTGCGCCGTCCGGCCCAGCACGGTAACGGG
>BFBZ01001430.1_pt1 | contig 15871 bp, 16 predicted proteins | sample 1888401 | NCBI WGS metagenome assembly BFBZ01 (sample SAMD00112614, study PRJDB3348) | symbiont metagenome | host: Chara braunii | reverse complement strand
TCTCGGCCCCGGCCTCGGCAATGCGCTGGCCAACCTGCACAATGCCCGCAAGGCCAATACGCCGATCGTCAATATCGTCGGCGAACATGCCACCCACCACCGGCAATATGACGCGCCGCTGACCGCCGATGTCGAAGGCGTCGCCCGCCCGATGTCGGGCTGGGTCAAGACCTCGATGGATGCCCGCTCGGTTGCCGGCGACGGCGCCGAGGCGGTCGCCGCGGCGCTGACGTCGCCCGGCCAGATCGCCACCCTGATCCTGCCGGCCGATACCGCCTGGAACCTCTCCGACGGCCCGGCGCCGGTGGCCAAGGCGCCGGACCGGCCCAAGGTCTCCGATACCGCCGTGCTGGAGGCCGTTACCGCGCTACGCTCGGGCGAGCCGGTGCTGCTGCTGGTCGGCGGTCGTGCCTTGCGCGCGAACCCGTTGAAGATCGCGAGCGCCATCAGTGCGGCGACCGGTGCCGCCATGATCGCGCCGACCTCCAATGGCCGCGTCGAACGTGGCGCCGGCCGCTCGCCGGTCAGCCGGATCTTCTATCCGATCAAGCAGGCGCTGACCCAGCTCGAGCGCTATCGCCATGTCATCCTGATCGGCGCCAAGACGCCGGTGGCCTTCTTCGCCTATCCGGATACGCCGAGCCTGGTCATGCCCGAAGGCTGTGCCGTGCATCTGCTGGCCGAGCCGCAGGACGATATCGAGGACGCCCTGATGCGGCTCGCCGAGGCCGTCAAGGCGCCGCTCGGTGGTGCCGTCATCCAGCCGGCCGGCCGGCCGTCACTGCCGACCGGCGCGATCACGCCCGAGACGGTTGGCGCGGTGATCGGCGCGCTGTTGCCGGAAAACGCCATCATCGTCGACGAGGCGATCAATTCGGCCGGCACCACCTATGCCCAGACCGCCGGCTGCCCGCCGCATGACTGGCTGGCGCTGACCGGCGGGTCGATCGGCATCGGCCTGCCGCTGGCAACTGGCGCGGCGGTCGCCTGTCCCGGCCGGCGGGTGGTGGCGCTGCAGGCCGACGGCAGCGGCATGTACACGCTGCAGGCTTTGTGGACCCACGCCCGCGAAAACCTTGACATCACCACCATCATCTTCGCCAACAACGCCTATCAGAGCCTGGAGATCGAACTCAGGAATGTCGGGGCGCTCAACCCCGGCCGCATCGCGCTCGACATGCTCGATATCGGTCGGCCCGATCTCGACTGGGTCAAGCTCGCCGAGGGCATGGGCGTCGAAGCCGCGCGCGCCTACACGCTCGACGAACTGATCGACCTGTTCAAGGCGAGCCTCGCGCGCCCCGGCCCGTTCCTGATCCATGTGCCGATCTGATTGTCAGGATAGGTCTGAAGCATTGCACGTCGGTCAGCCGTCCTTCGAGGCTCGCGCCAGGGCGCGAGCGCCTCAGGATGAGGGCGGTTGGATGAGCTGCAACGGTGTTTCTCATGAAGCCGCAAGCGTGCGGCCCGTGCGGCACTGCCCCTGATGCCATACGCAATTTCATCTCATCCTGAGGCGCGAGCGCAGCGAGCCTCGAAGGACGGCTGACCGATGTGCAAGGTATCGGGCCGTCGTGATCCGAAACGGTCCAACAGCTAATCCGGGATCTGCGCGCGCAATCCCGCGATGAAGGCTTCGACATAGAGGTCGAAGCCTGATGTCAGGGGCACTTCGACACCGCTCTGCCAACGCACGATGAAGGCGCGATTGGCGAGCTTGTCGAGATTGCCGGTCAGCCTGGGATAATCGGCGGCCGGCAGCGCGCGGATCTTGTCCTCGAAGGCGCTGGCCCAGCCGGTCGGATCGTCGCTCGGCTTGGGGGCGAGTTCGAGCGTGACATAACCGAGCATGGCGGCGATGACGGCGTTATAGGCCGCCACCAGCCGGTCGCCGGCAAAGCCCGCGGCTTCCAGCGCGGCGAGAACCTGTTCGACCAGATGCGGATTGACCCCGGCATTCGATACCAGTTGCGCCCCGAGCAGCGGGGCGACATTGGGATGGCGCCTGAGGCTGTCGCGATAGCGTCGGAACAGGCCGCGGATCCACCCGGCCCAGTCGTCACCGGCGACGAACGGCGCGGCGACGTCATTCAGCGCCGCTGCCGCGGCTTCCGCCAGCAGCGTGTTCCGGCCGCCAGGCAAATGCCAATAGAGCGCGGTCGGATAGACGCCGAGGAGACGGGCGACCTCGCGCACGCTGAAGGCGTCGAGGCCGGCCTCGTCGATCAATCGCAGCGCGGTCTCGACGATCTGGGCACGGTTGAGCCCGACCGGCTCGGCGCGCGCCGCCTGCGTCGGTTTCCGGGCCGCTCTCGTGCGCGCTTTCGCCGCCGCTGTGCCGTCGCGACCGGAAGCCATCCGTAAACCCTGTCATTGCCGGTGCCATTGGCGGTGCCAAGCCTTGTCTATCAGCCCGGCGGACAAACCTCCATCGCCGACCAGGGCCGCGGGACGCGCTTCAATCTCCCGATCCATGGCGCCTTGTACGCTGGACAAGAAAGAATTGTACGGTGTACAAGGAGCCGGTCGGAGGCGGGAGGGCGGTATGCAGCGCGTCGAACGGGTTCTCAGCATGCTGGTCATCGCGACCGCCTTGGTCCTTCCGGGCCGGGACACCGGCGCCCAGGCGCCCGACCCCTTCATCATTGGGGTCAGCGGCGACCAGAGCGGCCCCTATATCGATGTCACCGGCCCGGGCCAGGTGCTGGCGGCCGAGATGGCGGTGGCGGATTTCGGCGGCCATGTATTGGGCCGGCCGATCGTCATTCGCTCAGCCGACGACCAGAACCGGCCGGATATCGCCTCGGCCACCGCCCGGCGCTGGTATGACGTCGATCGGGTCGAAGCGATTGTCGGCGGTGGCAATTCGACCACCGCCTTCGCGGTCCTCAACGCGGCGCGCCAGGCCGGACGGACTTTCCTGGTGGTCGGCGCCGGCAATCCGGATTTCGCCGGCAAGGAGTGCTCGCCCATTTCGACCCAGTGGGCCTATGACACCTATGCCCAGGCGGCGGCGACCGGCGCCTATCTCAGTCGCGGCAGCGCCGGCGCCTGGTTCTTCATCACCGCCGACTATGCCTTCGGCCATGCGCTGGAGCGCGATACCGGCCGGGTCGTCGCAGCCGCGGGCGGCCGGGTGGCCGGCAGTGTCCGCGCGCCGCTCGGAACCTCGGATTTTTCGTCGTTCCTGCTGCAGGCGCAGGGTTCCCGCGCCGGCGTCATCGCGCTGGCGCTGGCCGGCCAGGATCTGATCAACGCGATCAAGCAGGCCGGCGAGTTCGGCCTGATCGGCGGCACCGGCGGCCAGCGCCTCGCCGGTCTCAGCCTGCTGTCCAACGATGTCGTCGGCATCGGCCTTGCCGCGGCCGAGGGGCTGGTCGCCAGTGAATCCTTCTACTGGGACCGCACCGAGGAAACCCGCGCCTGGACCCGGCGCTTCAATGCCAAATTGCCGGCCAAGATCCCCAACATGGTGCATGCCGCGACCTATTCGGCCGTGCTGCACTATCTGCGCGCCGTCCAGGCGGCCGGCACGGCCGATGCCCGGACCGTCAACGCCAAGATGAAGGAATTGCCGGTCAACGACTTCAACAACGCAGACGTGCATATCCGTCAGGACGGCCGCGTGCTGAACCCGATGTATGTTCTGCGGGTCAAGGCGCCCCGGGCCTCGTCCGGCCGCTTCGACGTGCAGGAGGTGCTGGCGACGCTGCCAGCCGAACAAGTCTTCCGGTCGGCCGAGGAGGCCAGCTGCCGGCCCGGCAATTGACCCGCCACGCGAGCGAGGGCGAACCCGAAGGATCAGCTCATGCGTTTCGGCTTCTTGATCTATCCCGGCGTCGAGGAACTCGACATGGTCGGCCCTTGGGAAATGGCCACCATGTGGCGCAGCTATGCCAAGGGGCCCGAATGCCTGACGGTGAGCGAGACGGGCGGCGCGACCGTTTGTGCCAAGGGGCTGAAGATATCGGCGGATCTCGCCTTCGAGGCTTGCCCGGCGCTGGACTATGTCCTGGTGCCGGGCGGCTTCGCGGCGCTCGAAGAGGCACGCAACCCGCGGCTCGTCGGCTTCGTCGCGGCCCAGGCCAAAACCTGCCGCCACGTGCTCTCGGTCTGCACCGGCTCGCTCATCCTGGAAGCCGCCGGTCTGCTGAACGGCCGGCGCGCGACCACCCATTGGAAGCTTCTGGACGGCCTGCGCGCCAAGCCCGGCGTGACCGTGGTCGAGGAGCGCTTCGTGCGTGACGGCAATGTCTGGACCTCCGCCGGCGTCTCGGCCGGCATCGATCTGACGCTCGCCTTCATCGCGGAAGAGGCGGGTGCCGATGCGGCCTCCATCGTCCAGCACAATGCCGAATATTTCCCCGACGGCCGGATCTACGGCACCGCCCATCAGGGCGATGCCGGCTCGGCCTATTTCCGCGCGCTGTCGCCAAGGGCCTGACCCTGGCCGGAGCGATCACGCGATCATTCCCGAGGTGAGGAGAGACCATGGGCGGTGTGACCAGGGACCAGCTTCGCGGCAAGGCGCAGACCGTGCTCGGCCTGGTCGAGCCAGGCGAGCTCGGGCCGACCTTGATGCACGAGCACCTGATCTGGGACATCCGGACCAAGGTCATGGCCGACGACCCCAACCAGGGTCCCGAGATTGACCTCTGCAACTGCTGCCGCATCAATTACGGCCGCTTGAAAGTGCCGGGCAATCTGGTGCTGCGCTGTCGCGACACGGCTGTGGCGGAGGTCGAGGAGATGCGCGCGGCCGGTGGCCGCACGGTGGTCGAACTCACCTGTGGCGGCCTGAAACCCGATCCCGACGGGCTCGCCGAGGTGGCCCGCCGCACCGGCAGCCATATCGTCATGGGCTGCGGCCACTATGTCGACGAATATCAGGACAGGGCCAACGAGACGCGCGCGCCCGACAGTTTTGCCGCGGAAATGATCGGCCAGGTCTTCGGCGGAGCCTGGGGCTCGCAAGTGCGGGCCGGCATCATCGGCGAGATCGGTTGCCAGGCGCCTTGGACCGCACTCGAAAAGCGGGTCATGCGCGGTGCGCTCGCCGCTCAGGCCGAGACCGGTGCCGCGATCAACGTCCATCCCGGCCGCCATCATGACCAGCCGCAGGAGGTCGCGGACTTCATCCGCGCCGAGGGCGGCGACATCGAGCGTGTCGTCATCAGCCATATCGACCGCACCATCTTCGACGTCGAGCGGCTGCTGCGGCTCGCCGATAGCGGCTGCGTGCTGGAGTTCGACCTGTTCGGCCAGGAGCAGGGCTATTATCCGCTCTCCGATATCGACATGCCCAACGATGCCGGCCGGCTCAAGCTGATCCGCGCGCTGATCGACCATGGCCATCTCGCCCGCGTCGTGATCAGCCACGACATCTGCTACCGGACCCGCCTGACCCGGTTCGGTGGCCATGGCTATGGCCACATCTACACCAATGTCGTGCCGATGATGCGCGCCCGCGGCTTCAGCCAGGCTGAGATCGATGCCATCCTGATCGGCAATCCGAAGCGCCTTCTGACCTTCATCTGAATTTCAACGGGACTCGGGCCAGCCGCCATGACCATCCGACATCAGCCCTCCGGCGCCGCCAATATCGACATCGAGGCGGCACTCGCCGAGGTGCGCGAGCAGTTCGTCGCGCGCAATCCGGAAAGCCGGAAACAGCACGAGGCCGCCTGCGCCGTCATGCCCGGCGGCAATACCCGCTCGGTGCTGTTCTATGCGCCGTTTCCGCTCGTCATCGCCGAGGGCAGGGGATGCCGCGTCCGTGATGCCGATGGTCACGACTATGTGGATTTCCTCGGCGAATATACCGCCGGGCTGTTCGGCCACTCGCATCCGGTGATCCGTGCGGCCATCGACCGCGCGCTCGATGCCGGCATCAATCTCGCCGGCCACAATCTCCTGGAGGCCAGGCTTGCCCGCGCGGTCTGCGAGCGCTTCCCCTCGATCGAGCTGGTCCGCTTCACCAATTCCGGCACCGAGGCCAATTTGATGGCGGTGGCCACCGCCGTGGTGGCGACCGGGCGCCCGAAGGTCCTGGTCTTCAAGGGCGGCTATCATGGCGGCCTGCTGAGTTTCGGCGGCGGCGCAAGCCGGCTCAACGCGCCCTACGATCTGGTGATCGGCAGCTACAACGATGTCGCCGAAGCCGAGCGGCTGATGGCCGCGCATGGGCCGGAGCTTGCCGCCGTGCTGGTGGAGCCCATGCTCGGTTCCGGTGGCTGCATTCCGGGGACGCCCGAATTCCTCGGCGTATTGCGCGCCGGCGCGACCCGCCACGGCGCAGTGCTGATCTTCGACGAGGTGATGACCTCGCGGCTCGCGCCGGGCGGCCTGCAGCAGGCGCTCGGTATCCTTCCCGACCTGACGACGCTCGGCAAATATATCGGCGGCGGCATGTCGTTCGGCGCCTTTGGCGGCCGCGAGGATCTGATGGCGCTCTATGACCCACGCCGGCCGGACGCCCTGCAGCATGCCGGCACCTTCAACAACAATGTGCTGACCATGGCCGCCGGCCATGCCGGCATGACCGAGATCTTCACGCCGGCGGCCGTGGAGGCTCTCAACCGGCGCGGCGAGGATCTGCGCCAGCAACTGAACCGGCTCTGCCGCAAGCACGAAGTCGGGCTGGAATTCACCGGCATCGGCTCGCTGATCACGGCGCATTTCTCGTCGACGCCGGTCCGCACCCCGGCTGATGCGGCGGCCGGCGATCCACGGCTGAAGGAACTGTTCTTCTTCGACATGCTCGACCGCGGCATCTATCTGGCGCGCCGTGCCATGATGGCGCTGAGCCTGGAGATCGGCGACGCCGAATGCGCCGCGCTGGTGGCGGCCGTCGAGGATTTCCTGGTCAGCCGGCGGCCGCTCCTGGCGCCGCGAGGAGGCTCGGCATGACCACGGTTTTCGGCATCCCCGTGCCGTCCTTCGCCGGCCAGGTGCTGCTCGCCTGGCTCAATGCGTCGTTCGAGGCGCTCGGCCTTTCTATCGCCGCGGCCTTCAGCCTCGGATCGGCCGCGATCGTGCTCGCCGTCGCAGTGCTGATCGCCGGCCTTGTCGCGCTGCGCCGGAGGGCTTCGGAGGGAAGTTGAGGTGGTGGCTGTCCGGCCGGTCAGTCGAGCTTGCCACCCGGATTGGGCCGCGCGCCGGTGAAGGCATCCTTCCAGGCACCCAGCCGCTTGTCGGCATCCTCCCACGAGCCGATATCTTCCTCGCCGCGATACATGGCGAATTGCCGGACCTCCTGGACATAATGGTCGAGCATGGCCTGGGGCCGGAATTTCTCGGGGTCATAGCCGTTCCAATGGACGACCTGGTCGAGCGGCCGGCGATAGCGTGATGCCAGGTCCTTTTCCGGCACGCCGATCGGGATCGTGCCGACGGCGCGCAGGCCCTCGGGAAAGCCGAGCACCCGGCGGAGATCCGTGTTGGTGGTGTCTTCGCCGCCACCCGACAGCCAAGCCGAGGTGAGCCCGACCGCGGTCACCGCCAGCTGGATATTCTGCACCGCCGCGCCGATCGAGGCGAGCAGGATGCGCTCGTTGTTCTCGTGATATTCCCGCGCCCAGGCGGCCGTGGTGGCATTCGGGAAGGCCTGTTTCCAGCGCTCGTCGGCCAGCACGATAACGATGGCGACGGTATTGGCCATGTAGGTCTTCTTGACCGCCGGAAAGCCTTTGACATGGTCGATCAGCCGGTTGGACTGGTCGATGAACACGTCGAGAACGGCGTCGCGTACGCCTGGGTCGTCGACGATGACGATGTCGAAGCACTGCGAATTGGCGCCGGTCGGCGCCCATCGCCCGGCTTCCGCGATCTTGAGCAGGACGTCGTGCCCGACCGTCTGGCCGGGCTCGAAGCGGCGCACGCTGCGCCGTCGCCTGATGACGTCGATCAGCGGTGCATAACCCTCAATCGCCTTGTCCATGCCGGTTCCCCCCAGGGTGACAGGTCGGCGCCGCGCCTCGCTCGGTTCCAGGCTGGCGTCAGAGATAGGATGCGATCTCGTTCAGCGGCTTCTTTTCGGTGGCGTGGGCCGGGATGGTCGCGTCATCGGCGGGATAGCCGACGACCATCAGGATGTAAGGCTTTTCGGTCTCCGGCCGGCCGCAGATCTCGTTCAGGAAACCCATCGGATTGGGCGTATGGGTCAGCGTGGTCAGGCCGCAATAGTGCAGGGCGGTCAAAAGGATGCCGGTGGCGATATTGACCGATTCCGGCACGTAGTAGTTCTTGCGCGACACGCCGTCGGCGCTCGGGCTCTTGCGCGCGCCGAAGATGCAGATCAGCCAGGGCGCGATCTCGAGGAAGGGCTTGTGCGGATCGGTGCCGAGCGGTTTCAGCGCGGCGAGCCAGTCCTCGCCGGCCTTGCCGGCATAGAAGCGCTCTTCCTCCTCTTCCGCCGCCTCGCGGATCCGTCGCTTCACTTGCGCATCGCCGATGACACAGAAGTGCCAGGGCTGATGGTTGGCGCCGTTCGGCGCCGTGCCGGCGGCGCGCAGGCATGTGTCGATCAGGTCGCGCGGCACCGGGCGCGAGGAGAAGTCCCGCACCGTGTGGCGTTGCCTGATCATGTCGTAGAATTCGGCCGCGCGTCGCCGCATCTCCTCGAGCGGAATTTCCCGATAGTCGGGCAGCGGGATCGGCTGGTAGTCGGTGATCACGTCGATATCCTCGAGGGGCGCGCGGCTTCGAAGCGGCAAGCCTAGCGCGCCGGACCAGGCCCTTGCCATGTCGGGAAGGGCATGATCCGCATAGCCGATTGGAATGATCGTCGTGCTCAGTCCGAGCGGGCCGGACCGCCGAAGGTTCGGTGCACCAGGGCGCGCAGCCATTGGTGGCCGGGGTCGCGGTGATAGCGTTCGTGCCAATATTGGGCGATCTCGATCTTCGGCAGCGCCAGCGGCGGGCGGAAGGCGACGAGCCCGAGTTCGCGGCCGAAGCCCTGGGCGAGCCGCCCCGGCAGCGTCGCGATCGCCTGGCTGCGGGCCGCGGCAAGCGCGGCGCCGACGAAGCTCGGCACGCTCAGCGCGATCCGGTCGGCGGGGATCTCGGTGGTTAGGGCCTGTTCGGCCATGACATGGGCGCCATGGCCGGTATAGGACGCCGCCACGATGATGTGGCGTTCGGCCAGGAAGCCGGCACGGCCGGTCAATTGCCCGAGCCGCGGGTGGTCGGCGCGGGCCACGCTGAGATAGCCCTCGCTGTAGAGGCGCTGGCGCCTGAGGCCTTGCGTGGCGCGTGGGAAGGCGCCGAGCGCGACGTCCGCCACCCCGGTCTCGAGCTGGGTTTGGAACTGCCTCATGTCGAGCGGCAGCGCGATCAGCTGGACATGCGGGCCTTCGGTCGTCAGCGCATTCATCAGCGGCGGCAGGAAGCGCATCTGGCCGACATCGCTCACCAGCAGCCGGTATTGCCGAAGCGAGGCGGCGGGGTCGAAACTCGCGGGAGCGCGGCCTAGCGCTTCGGCCTGGGCCAGCAAGGCGCGCAGCGGCTCGGCCAGCAGCACGGCCTTGGGGGTCGGCTGCATGGTCGCGCCGACCCGGACGAACAGTGGGTCGTGAAACTCCAGCCGGAGCTTGGCCAGCACCTTGCTGATCGCCGGCTGGGTGGTGCCGAGCAAGGTTGCGGCCCGGGTCAGGCTCTTCTCGACCATCAGCACATGCAGCACGCGCAGCTGGCGGAAGCTGATATCGGCGATATCACGGAACAGCATGGTATCCATTGCCGACCGAGCATAGTCGGCGAGCGGATGGGCGACCAGGGCGGTTTCAGGTCGCCCCAGGTTGCCGACGCCTATTGCGCCGTGATCTGCGCGTCCGTGATGATCGTCCGATAGGTCCGGTTCTCGCCGTCGAGGAAGGCGCGGAAGGCCTCGCCCGACAGCTTGCGCACGGCGATCGCCTGCAGGGCGAGCTTGCTCTTCAGCTGCGGGTCATCGAGCACGCTCGAGGCGGCGGCCTGGAGCTTGGCCGCGATGTCCGCCGGCAAGCGGGCCGGCCCGAACAGGCCGATCCAGAGTTCGAGATTGAAATTCGCCAGCTCGGGGCTTTCGGCGAGGGTCGGAACGGTCGGCGCGAATTCGGTGCGCGCCGCCGAGCTGACGGCGAGCGCCCGGACCTGACCGGCCTGGATGAACGGCAGCGCCGAGGCAAGCGAGGCGACGCCGATATCGACATGGCCGGCGATGACGTCGCTCATCAGCGGCGCCGCGCCGCGATAGGGCACGTGTGTGATGGCGACCTTGCCGCGGAACTTCACCGCCTCGCCGACAAGATGCATGAAAGTGCCGTGGCCGGCCGTGCCATAGTTCAATCCGTCGGGCTTGCCGCGGGCAAGCGCCAGGACCTCCGGCAGCGTCGTGGCCTGCAAGCCGGGCTTGCCGACCAGCACCATCGGGCCGGCGCCGATCAGCGCGATCGGTGTGAAGTCGCGCAGCGGGTCGGCGACCGGGTTCGGCTGCAGCAGGTTGCGGATCAGGAGTTCGGAGCCGGAGCCGATCAGCAAGGTGTAGCCGTCGGGATCGGCGCTGGCGGCCCGCAAGGCGCCGGTATAGCCGCCGGCGCCACCGATATTTTCGATGACCACGGGCTGGCCGAGCAGTTTCTCGAACCGCTCCGCGAAGCTGCGTCCGACAATGTCGGAGGAGCCGCCGGCGGCATAGGGAACGATCAGCCGGATCGGCCGATCCGGATAGTCGGCCAGCGCCTGGCCGGCGCCGAGCCCGAGGCTCAGGACCAGGCCGGCCTGAACCATCCGCATGACCTTTGCCGTTGCCGCTTTGAACATTGCAGTCATCCCTCTTGGTTCAAGCCGGACCGGCGCGTCGCGATCCGCGTGGTCGTGTCATGGGGTTCCGGAAACGCCCGGCTGCGCGATGTCGCGGTGAAACGACCGGAGCCGTTCCGCGACGTCGAGAGGCGCGGTCATCGTCATCATGTGCCGTTCGCCGGGCAGGATCGCGAGCCGGCCGAGCGGCGCCGCCGCGGCCATGGCGAGCGACATGTCCGGCGTCGAGTTCGGATCGTTCTCGCCGGTCATGAACAGTGCGGGAACCGCCAGCCCTTCGAGCTTTCCGCGATGTTGTTCGTCGGCGTCGGCGAACAGGCGATAGGTCCGGGCGTAGCCCAGGGGATTGACGGTTTCGAGCATGGTGCGCGCCAGCTCCGCCTGCGCGGCGAGCGATGCCGGAACCGGGTTGCCGAACCAGCGCGCCAGCGTATCGGTCGGGGACGGTATGCCGTCCGTCTCCAGCGCCGAGGCGCGCTGCGAGGCGGCCGCCTTCTGCGCGGCCGTGCGGCAATAGACGCCGTTCAGGGCCGCGACGCTCTGGACGCGCGTGGGATGCGTCAGCGCGAATTCGAGCGCGATCAATGCACCCATCGAATGCCCGGCAATATGGGCGGAGGCAATCCGAAGCGCATCCAGGAGCGACAACAGCTGGTCGGCATAGTCCGCAAGCTTCGGATCGGCCGGCGGCAGGCTCGAGCCGCCATGCCCCAGCATATCAGGGGTTATGACGTCGTAATCGCCCTGCAGCGCCGCGACCTGCGGCGCCCAGATCGAGGCTTTCATGCCCAGTCCGTGCAGCAGCACGAGCGGCTGGCCGTGCCCGGCGCGGGTATAGCGCGTCGAACCTTCCAGGCCGCCGCGCAGCCGATGGCGGATCATGTCCTCAGACATCGGTGCCGCCGAGCTCCTTCAGGTCCTGGTAGCGGTCGCCGATACGATGGTGCGGGCGTCCGCCGATCGACCCGCCAAGCGCCACCACCACCTCGTCGGGTGCCGGCGCGTCGTTGATCGAGAACTGGACCGTCAGGTAGTGCGAGCGTTTGCCCTCGTCGAGCTTGTGCATGAGCGGAATGGCGATCGGGCAGTTCGGACCGCCGCGGGTATTGGTGAAGCTGAGATAGCTCTTGGCGCCGACCGCCTTGCGGAAATGATTGCCGAATCTCAGCGTGTGGATCAGCGCCGAGGCGTGTTCGATCTCGCCCGAGGTGCCGACCACGGCGGCCTTGCCGTAACCCTCGACCAACTCACCCGAGCCCATCAGGCCGAGCAGCTTTTCGGTGAGCAACTGCCCGAGCACCGGCGCGATGGTGCGGACCTCAGGGCCGAGATCCTCGACGAAGCCCCGGCCGGCCCAGGGATTGCGCAGCACCGCGGCCACCGCGAACAGCCGCAACGGAATGGGGGCGGCGCGCCCACCCTCGATCAGGGTCTCGTCGATATAGGTGACCAGTTTTCGGATATCGGACATCGCTTCACCTCTTTGGTAGTCCGTATTATGGTATACCAAATTGCCGCGGTCAATCCTGTGCTAGGCTGCCGGCGAGCGACTCGGAACGACAGGCCGGGTCTGGACCCCGCCTGCCGCGGTTGAACGAGAGGCCAAGCATGAGTGCCGGCGAGATGCCGATGCGTGTCGATCGCAGCGCCAAGACACTGCGTGAGCTGACGCTGGAAAAGATGCGCGAGGCGATCGTCACTCTGCGTTTCCGGCCGGGTGACCGGCTGGTCGAGCGCGATTTGTGCGAACAGCTCGGCGTCAGCCGCACGGTGGTCCGCGAGGTCTTGCGCCATCTCGAAGCCGAAGGCATCGTCGAGACCCAGGGGCATCGCGGGCCGGTCGTCGCCAAGGCTACACCGGCTGAAGCGCGCCAGATCTACGAGATCCGCGGCATGCTCGAGGGATCGGCCGCCCGCGCCTGCGCGGAAGCGGCGGATCCCCGCACGATCAAGCGTCTGGAGGCAGCACTCGCCGGCATCCGGAAGGCCTATGCCGGCAAGGCGCCGGCGGCTGTGGTGACGGCGACGACCGCTTTTTACGAGGCCTTGTTCGAAGGGGCGGGCCAGACCGTAGCCTGGGGCATCGTTTCGTCGCTCAACTCACGCATCAATCATTTGCGTGCCTTGACCATCTCGACGCCGGGCCGCGACCAGGACGGGCCGGCGCAGATGGCGAAAATCCTCGATGCCATCGCGCGGAAGAACGGGGCGGCGGCCTTCCAGGCCTGCCTCGACCATGTCACCCGCGCCTCCGCCCTGGCCCAGGCGATCCTGCGGGATCTCGACCAGCCGGTCGTGCTCGCGCCGCCGAAGCGCGCCGGCTGAGAGCGCCAAGGTCCGCCGTCAGATATGATAGACGAAGGAATCGAAGGGATCCTTCGGCAGATCGCGCAGTTCGGCGAGCGACACGGCATCGAGCACGCCGGCCATGGCGTCCTGGACCTGAACCATCAAGAGGCGCGTGGCGCAGGCATTCTCATCGGGGCAATCGTCGCAACGCTGATAGGCCGAGCGGCTGGCGCAGGCGATCGGTGCCAGCGGTCCGTCGAGCGTGCGGATCAGGTCGCCGACGACGATGTCTTCGGCGGCCCGGGACAGCCGGTAGCCGCCGCCGCGGCCCTTCTTGCTGTGCAGGAAGCCGCCGGTGCGCAATTCGCCGAGGATCGCGTCGAGAAACTTCTTGGGGATGGCATTGGCCGTGGCGATGTCGCTCACCAGCACGGTTTCGCCTGACGGCCGGGTCGCCAGATGGATCATCGCCTTCAGCCCATATTTGCCCTTCTTCGTCAGCACGCCCTGATCCTCGTGGCCTGGCTCTGGTTCGCCGCGGCAACATGGCGATGCGGGGGCATCGCCATGCGAAAAATCATCTCTCTCGCGTGGCGATCAGAGATGATGATCTGTGCAGCGGCTGCTCAAGAAACCATCTTCTTTCAAAGATGATAAATTTAGTAGATTGATGCTCTTCGCTGTCTAACGCGAGCGGGCGGAGCAATGCAAGCGGGGGCTTCTACACGTTACATGGAGGTGTCGCGGCGACCGCCGCGAGCGCGGCGTGCGGCTATCGGAATCTGCCTGTCTGTCATGCACCACCGCGCCTCTCCGGCAGCCATGGGCTTGCGTCGAAAAGTCAATGGAATCCGGCGCTGCCTGGTTGCGCCGCGGCATTTTCCAGACGCGGCGCGACCGTGCGGCGGCGCGGAAGGCGCGCATGTCCGGTGTATCCAGAGTGCGTCATAAGCATGGCCTGTTGCAGTTTTCGCATTGCCGGACCGAATTGCGGTTTTTTAAATTTATAGAAAGACTAGAATTATCGCTGTGCCCGGCTGGACCGTGGAGCCTCGAGGAGAAGACCATGTTGAGATCGAGCCTTGCGCTGGTGGCCGGCCTTGTCGCCGGCATGACCGCCGCCCACGCCCAGCAGCCGCCGTTGCGCTCGGCGATCGACGCGACTTTCGCCCCCCATGCCATGCCGAAACTGTCCGGCGGCCTGGAGGGCTTCAACATCGACGTGGTCGAGGAAATCTCGCGGCGCATCCGCCGGCCGATCCAGGTCGAGGGCACCCAGTTCGCCGGTCTCATCCCTGCGCTGCAAGCCGGCACCTACGACTTCCTCACCGCGGTGGTCACGGTCACGCCCGAACGTTCGCAGCAGATGCTGTTCATGGAAGGCTTCGTCGACGCCGACTATCGCTTCCTGACGCTCAAGGACAAACCCGACATCACCGATCTTGCCCAGCTCAAGGGCCAGGTCATCGCGGTTCAGCGCGGCTCGATCTACGAGAAATGGGTGCAGGATCTGGCGCCGCGCATCGGCTGGACCGCCGAGGCCTTCGCCACCAGCACCGACGCGGTGCAGGCGGTTCTGTCAGGCCGCGCCTATGCCAATGTCTCGGCCGCCACCGTCACGGCCTGGGTGGTCAAGAACAACCCCCGGCTGAAGAACTCCTGGCTCGAGCGCACCGGCCTCGTCTGGTCGATGCCGCTGCGCAACGGCAGCACCGAGCTGAGGGCAACGCTCGAAGGCGCGCTGCAATGCATGAAGAAGGATGGCACGCTGGCGGCCATGTACAAGAAGTGGTTCGGCGTCGACCCGGCGCCGGGTTCGGCCACCACCACCATCTATCCCGGCATCGGTGTCCCCGGCATGACCGGTTATGACGACCGCCCGTTCGATCCGCCATGCTGAGCGGTCAATCCCCTGTCCGGTCCATGCTCGAGGCGCGTGGACTTCGCAAGTCCTTCGGCACCACGGACGTGCTGAAGGGGGTCGACCTGGTGGTCGCGCCCACCGAGCTGGTCTTCCTGATCGGCCCTTCGGGATCGGGCAAGAGCACCTTGCTGCGCTGCTGCAACCGGCTCGAGGAGCCGACCGGCGGCAGCCTGACGATCGACGGCGTCGATGTCCTGTCGCCCGGCACGGACGTCAATCTGATGCGCCGGCAGGTCGGCATGGTGTTTCAGAGCTTCAATCTCTATCCGCATCTGACCGCGCTCGGGAACATCACGCTGGCTATGCGCAAGGTCCTTCGAAAGCCGCGGGCCGAGGCCGACGCGCTGGGCCTCGCCCAGCTCGACCGGGTCGGTCTCGCCGACAAGGCCGGCGCCTATCCGGCCGAATTGTCGGGTGGTCAGCAGCAGCGCGTGGCGATCGCCCGTGCGCTGGCGCTCGAACCCAAGATCATCCTGATGGACGAGCCGACATCGGCGCTCGACCCGGAACTGGTCGGCAGCGTGCTGGCGGTGATCCGCGACCTGCGCGACGCCGGCATGACCATGGTGATCGCCAGCCACGAAATGCGTTTCGCCCGCGATGCCGCCGACCGGGTGCTGTTCCTCGACCAGGGCCAGGTTGTCGAAGAGGGCACGGCCGAGGCCATTTTCGCCAAGCCGCAGCAGGAGCGCACGCAGCGCTTCCTGCGGGAAGTCCGACACTAGGGCGTGTGGTCAGTTATGGATTGGGTTTGCGGGAGCGATTTTGACCGAGGAGAAGGAGGATGAGGACGCAAGCCTTTCGGCTTGCGACGATATCCGACGCGCTCATCGGTCAAAAGCGCCCCGCCGCCGGAGG
>BFBZ01001424.1_pt1 | contig 15873 bp, 17 predicted proteins | sample 1888401 | NCBI WGS metagenome assembly BFBZ01 (sample SAMD00112614, study PRJDB3348) | symbiont metagenome | host: Chara braunii | reverse complement strand
AGTTCTGCCAGAACGTGCACATGCTCGGCGGCGCCAACTAAGGCGTCTCCGACAGACGACGTCCGAGTTGTTTCCGGCAACGCGGAAAATGATGGCGGGCTAATATGCCCGCCATTGTCATTCAGGGCTGGCCGGGCACTTGGAGAAGGGGGCAATTCCACCCCGTTCACCGAGGTCGATCACCGTTTGAGGAATACGCCGATCGCCATGGCAGAATATGCGAGCCGAGGGCTCCCATGGTTAATGCCGCCTTAACCTTCCCGCCGATAATCTGGCGTCCGAATCTCCCGGAGTGCGTCATGCGCCCGGCCGAGGCAATGACAGACGGGGAAGAGCATGCGTTCAGGGGCTTCAGCACCGCTCGCGCTGACCGACACGGGGCACGGCATCCATGCATTCGCGCGGCGCCAGGTGGGCCGGCTGGTCGGCGCCGGGCTGTTTGCGTTTGTCGCCTTCGGGGTGGCCAGCCTTGCCACCTGGAACGTCGCCGATCCGAGTTTCTCCCACGCCACGGCCAATATCGTCACCAACGCCATGGGTTATCCGGGCGCGGTGTTCTCCGACCTCGCCATGCAGTTCTTCGGCCTGGCCGCCGTCGCGGCCCTGGTTCCGGCCGTGATCTGGGGATTTCTGCTGTTCACGGCCCGGGGTGTGGACAGGCTGCCGAAGCGCGGGCTTGGCTGGTTCGGCTTTGCCTTGCTTGCCGCCGCGATCGCCGGCTGCGTTGTGCCTCCCAAGACCTGGCCGTTGCCGACCGGCCTTGGCGGCGTGTTCGGCGACATGGTGCTCAAGATCCCCGGCCTCGTCATCGGCGGTTATCCCACGGGCATCATTGCCAGCATCATAGCGGTGCTCCTGGCCTCGCCGACCGTATGGCTGTTTGCCTATGGTTCGGCGCTGATCGCGCGCAAGAACGGGTTCGCCGTTCTCGAACAGCCTGAAGCCGCCGATCCACGGAGCCAGGACGAGGTGCTCTTCGAGCATGAGGAGGAGGATGAAGGCGATGGAGGCATCCTGGCGCTTGGCGCCATCACCCACTGGTGGCTGTCGCTTCGTGCTTATCTGCGTCGGCGTGCCGCGCGCCGCATGGAAGAGGACGGCCTGGAGCCCGAAATGGAGGCGCGACCCAGCGCCTGGCGTCGCGCCGCCGAACGCGTCGAATCGGCAGAATTCGCCGAAGCGCGGATGAGCGCGGATGGCCGCGCCCGCGTCGAGCCGGAATTCTTCGCCGCCATGGTCAATGATCGCAGCGCCTCGATTGATCCCAACGATTCCGATGTCTTCGACGCCGAGGACGATGACGATTTCATGCCCGAGCCCAGTCCGCGCCGCGCCGCGCCGACCGCAAAGGTCCAGCAGTTCCGGTCTGATGCCGCGACGCGCGTCGAGGCGCCCGCGCCCCGGCCGGCACCGGGTGGCCGGGTCCAACGCGAGGCGCAGACGTCGCTCATCGGCTCCGAAACGTTCGAGATGCCGTCGCTGCATTTCCTGTCCGAGCCGAAGAATGTCGTCCGCGATGCCAGCCTGTCCAAGGATGCGCTGGAGCAGAACGCCCGCTTGCTCGAAGGCGTGCTGGAGGATTTCGGCGTCAAGGGCGAGATCATCGCCGTCCGCCCCGGTCCGGTGGTTACCCTCTACGAGCTCGAGCCCGCGCCCGGCATCAAGTCGTCGCGGGTCATCGGCCTTTCCGACGACATTGCCCGCTCGATGAGCGCGATTGCCTGCCGTGTCGCCGTCGTGCCCGGCCGCAACGCCATCGGCATCGAATTGCCGAATGCCAAGCGCGAGACCGTGTATCTGCGGGAAATCCTGGCCAGCCGCGATTTCGAAACGACCAAGGCGAAGCTCGCGCTGGCGCTGGGCAAGACCATCAATGGCGAGGCCGTCATCGTCGACATCGCCAAGATGCCGCACGTGCTGGTCGCCGGCACCACCGGTTCGGGCAAGTCAGTCGCCATCAACACCATGATCCTGTCGCTGCTCTACCGGCTGAGGCCGGAAGAATGCCGCCTGATCATGATCGACCCCAAGATGCTGGAACTCTCGGTCTATGACGGCATCCCCCATCTTCTGACGCCGGTGGTCACCGACCCGAAGAAGGCTGTGGTGGCGCTGAAATGGACCGTGCGCGAGATGGAGGACCGCTACCGCAAGATGTCGAAGGTCGGTGTGCGCAACATCGACGGCTTCAATGCGCGCGTCAGCCAGGCCGACAAGAAGGGCGAGAAGATCTCGCGCACCGTGCAGACCGGCTTCGACCGGCAGACCGGCGAGGCGATCTACGAGACCGAGGATCTCGATCTGGAGCCGATGCCCTACATCGTCGTCATCATCGACGAGATGGCCGACCTGATGATGGTTGCCGGCAAGGACATCGAGGGCGCTGTGCAGCGCCTGGCGCAGATGGCGCGCGCCGCCGGCATCCATGTCATCATGGCCACGCAGCGCCCGTCGGTCGACGTCATCACCGGCACCATCAAGGCCAATTTCCCGACCCGCATCTCCTTCCAGGTGACGTCCAAGATCGACAGCCGCACCATCCTGGGCGAGCAGGGCGCCGAACAGCTGCTCGGCATGGGCGACATGCTCTACATGGCCGGCGGCGGCCGCATCCAGCGTGTGCACGGCCCCTTCGTGTCCGACGAGGAAGTGGAGAAGATCGTCGCGCATCTCAAGCTGCAGGGCGTGCCCGAATATCTCGACGCCATCACCGAGGATGATGGCGAGGACGAGGACGAGCCCTCGGGCAAGGGTAGCTCCGGCGGCGGTGGCGGCGGCAATTTCGAGGATTCCGACGATCCCTACGATCAGGCGGTTTCCGTCGTGCTGCGCGACGGCAAGGCTTCGACCAGCTATATCCAGCGCCGCCTCGGCATCGGCTACAACCGGGCCGCCTCGATCATCGAGAAGATGGAAAAGGAAGGCATTGTCGGACCGGCGAACCATGCCGGCAAACGCGAAATCCTGGTGCCGACGGAAGACGACAAGTTTTGACGAGGGTTTCGGGGCACCGGAGCGCACGAAAAACGGAAACTTTGGCCCGTTCCGCGCGTTGCTGGAAACCGGGTGTCGCATGGCTGCCAAACTTCAGCCCTACTGGGGGCTCATGCACCGACACGCCTTACGAACCAGACGAAAGTGACCGGCATGAAAAACAACCTTCCCGCCCCTGCCGATTTTGCACCCACCCGCCGCAGGCTCCTTGGCCTCGGCGCGATGGTCGCGGGTGCCGCCGCGCTCAACGTTGTGCCGGGCTTCCAGTTGCTGGCGTCGGCGCAGGCCGCGGTGCCCGCGGCGGCGCAGAAGATCGCCGACCATTTCTCCTCGGTCAAAACGATGAGCGGCGAGTTCGTTCAGTTCGGCCCCAAGGGTGAGCAGACCGGCGGCAAGTTCTTCCTGGAGCGGCCGGGCAAGATTCGCTTCAACTATGACGGCGCTTCGAATTTCAGGGTCATTTCCGACGGCAAGTCGGTGGTCATCCTCAACAAGAAGCTGAATACGTCCGATCTTTACCCTTTGTCTAAGACGCCGCTGAAGCTGCTTCTCGACGACAGGATCGACCTCTCCGGCGACCGCGTCAAAAGCGTCAAGGAAGAGAACGACCTGACCACGATCCAGCTTGCGGACAAGAATGTCTTCGGCAATTCGAGGATCACCATGATGTTCGATCCGAAATCCTATGAGCTGCGCCAGTGGACCATCACCGACGCGCAGGGCAAGGATACGACGGTGATGATCTTCAATGTCAAGGAAGGCGTAAGCTTCGCCGCCGACACCTTTGCCATCGACTACGCCGCCAACCGCGAGATCAACACCAACGGCTCCAACCGGTAAGGCGTGCCGAGTCCAAGCGGGCTCAGGCGTGCCTTTGGCTCATTGTTCCAAGCCTGTCGCCGTCCGCAGTCGAAGTCGCCTTGGGCGACATGCATGGTTTTTGTGCGATAGCTGTGGAAAGCGGCGTCTTCGCGCGTCCTTTTGGACGCGGGGCACTGTCAACGGCGTGGCGTAGCTTGTCTTTGCCGCGTGTGGCTGGCAGTTTCCCGGACTGACCCCTTCAAAGGCGTCGCGACCCTCCCAAGCCTCCGCGGCCGTGGCGGGTGCCGCGCCATTTCGGATTCCGAGCATGCCTTTTTCCATAGCCACCTGGAACATCAACTCCGTTCGCCTGCGGATGCCGATCGTCGAGCGCCTGCTCCTCGAACAGGCGCCGGACGTGCTTTGCCTGCAGGAGACGAAAGTTCCCGACGAGCTTTTTCCCGAGAAAGCCTTCCGCAAGCTCGGCTACGAGCACATCGCCTTCCACGGCCAGAAAGGCTATCACGGCGTGGCGACGGTGGCGCGCCGGCCGATCGAGGTGGTCGAAAAGCGGCGTTTCTGCGAGATCGAGGACAGCCGGCATCTTTCCGTCACGGTGCGGGCCGGCGGCAAGACCATCCTGCTGCACAATTTCTACGTTCCGGCGGGCGGCGACGAGCCGGACCCGGTCATCAACAAGAAGTTCAAGCACAAGCTCGATTTCGTCGCCGAGATGAATGCCATCCGCGCCGAACACGACGACGTGTCGGCCTCGATCCTGGTCGGCGACCTCAACATCGCCCCCCTGGAACATGATGTCTGGTCGCACAAGCAACTTCTCAAGGTGGTCAGCCACACGCCGGTCGAGACCGAAAACTTCGAGGCGATGCGCCTCGCCGGAAACTGGGTCGACCTGATGCGGCTCAACGTGCCGCTGGAGCAGAAGCTCTACACCTGGTGGAGTTATCGCGCCCAGGACTGGGAAACGTCTGATCGCGGCCGGCGGCTCGACCATGTCTGGTCGTCGCCAAACCTGGTGCAGAGCTTTGCCGGCTATGAAATCCTGCGCCTGGCCCGCGGCTGGGAGCGCCCGTCGGACCATGTGCCGGTGATCGCGCGGTTCAACCTGGATTAGGTGTGTCGCGATTCAGATGAGGCCGGCCTGCAAACGACGGCTTCCTGCGCTTCCGGTGCTCACGTACCCAAAAGTACGCTCCGCTCCGGTTCTCGGAATCCGCCGTTTTCGACTCGGCCTGACCTGAATCGCGACGCACCTAAGCGTTTGCGCTGAGTCGGTTGGTCTTCACGGCTCTGCTGGTTGTCAGGGCGAGTTGGAGAATCGGGATTCAGCCCGAAAACCGCGGCGCCAGTTCCTCGATGCGGCGGATCATCGCCAGAAAATCCTCGGAGATGCGCTGGTGCAGCTGAGCCGCAACCTCTGGATACTCCTCCAGGATACGGCGGAACATTTTCCTGCTCAGCCGGATCACTTCCGAATCGATCGCGGCAGAGGCGCTGGTCAGCCGCTTGGTGTCGGCGATCAATGCCAGTTCGCTCAAGATGGCGCCGGGGCCGGCCGTGCCGATCGGGATGCGTTCGCCATTATGTTCGCGATAGAGCGCGATGCGTCCGCTGACCACGACATAGGCCGAATCAGCCTCGTCGTCCTCACGGTAGAGCTTGCGGTCGGCCTGCAGAAGGGTGGTCTCGGCGCCGAAGGCGAGCAGGCGCAACTGTTCCTGCGTGAAACCCTGGAAGAGCCCCACGGCGGACAGGATGCGGATGTCGTCATCCAGCGCCATCTAACTATGTCCCCGAACCGACAGTCCGACTCCTCCTCTACGAGTTCGATCCAAACTGCCCCCAGCATCAGGACCGTACCCGAAAAGCGCCCGCCCAGCCGCTTATTGGATAATGAAATGTTTAAGGAACCAGCTTGTAGCCGCCGCTTTCTGTCACAAGAATTTCCGCATTGGAAGGATCGCGTTCGATCTTCTGGCGCAGCCGGTAGACATGGGTTTCCAGCGTGTGCGTGGTGACGCCGGAATTGTAGCCCCACACTTCCTCGAGCAGCACGTCGCGCGTCACCACCTTCTGGTCGGCGCGGTAGAGATACTTGATGATCGAGGCCTCCTTCTCCGTCAGCCTCACCTTGCCGCCGCGCGCATCGAGCAGAAGCTTCTGGCTTGGCTTGAAGGTGTAGGGACCAACCGAGAAGGTCGCGTCCTCGCTCTGCTCGTGCTGGCGCAGCTGCGCGCGGATGCGGGCCAGCAAGACCGCGAAGCGGAACGGCTTCGTCACATAGTCGTTGGCGCCGGCTTCAAGGCCAAGGATGGTGTCCGAATCGGTGTCGTGACCGGTCAGCATGATGATGGGCGCCTTGTAGCCGCCCTTGCGCAGGATCTTCACCGCCTCGCGGCCATCCATGTCGGGCAAGCCGACATCCATGATCAACAGGTCGATGAGCCCGCCACGCGCCGCGGCGACGCCTTTTGCCGCAGTTGATTCCTGCAGGACATCGAATTCCTCGTAGAGGGACAGTTGCTCGACGAGGGTGCCGCGCAGGTCGTCATCGTCGTCGACGATCAGAATGGTGCGTGAAGTCATGGATCAATCCGTTGTTTTGAAAAGTAAATTCAGTTGACCGCTGCGTATTTATGCGGAAGCTGGCCGACACAATAGCCGATCACAGTGATTTGTTCCGTGGCACGATCATACAAGAAAAAACACGATCGCAATGCAGCCGGCGCAATTTTGCGAAAAGGACTGCGTTTGCTCACCGTGCGGGCCCGGCCCGGCCACCCCACGCAGGGCTTCCTGCAGGCCGGCGGGCTGGTGTTTCCGTGCGCGCTGGGACATGGCGGCATTTCGACCGACAAGCGCGAAGGCGACGGTGCGACGCCGCTCGCGGCGATGCGGATCCTGTCGGGATATTTTCGCGGCGATCATTTCCCCGTGGGGCGCAGAACCCGCCTGGCGATGGCGCCGATCGGACCGGATCTTGGCTGGTGCGAAGTGCCTGACGACCGTAACTACAACCGGCCGGTGAAAATCCCCTATGGCGCCAGCCACGAACGGATGCTGCGCGACGACTCGCTTTATGACGCCTGCCTGGTGCTCGACTGGAACATTTCGCCGCGCCGCCGCGGGCGCGGCAGCGCCATCTTCTTCCATCTGGCGCGTCCCGGCTTCACGCCGACGCAAGGCTGCGTCGCGGTGAGCGCGCGCACCATGGCGCGGCTGCTGCCGCTGCTATCGGACAGGACGGTGGTGAGGGTAGTGAGGTAGGCAGTAGGCAGTAGGCAGTAGGGTTCTCTTTCTCCAATGCCTATTCCCTACCGCCTAATCCCTTACCTCCGTGGCTTCTGCCAGCCGATGTCGAGCAGGCCCAACCGGCCGACTTCCCGATCCAGTGCGCGCGAGACGTCCTTTCGATGGGCGCCGATATCGCGCAACTGGCGATCTGAAAGATCTTCGACATCCTGTCGTGGAAGGCTGGCGGCGATCTTTGCCTGCCGGAGCCACTCAAACACCGCGTTCAGGCGGTTCGGCTGGACATTTCCTAGCCTCAGAGCGATGTGGGTCATGATATCTTCCGTTCATCCGGATATCAAATCCGGTTTGATAGTGTTTCGATTGCCTCATCATGATCGATTGAAATTCAAACGGGAAACGAGTAGTTCTTGGCTAATCATCAAGTTTCCTTTGAAGATGGTGGCGCAGTGAACTCCCTTGGCCCGAGCCTGCCCTGATGGCCCGCCTGCTGCCGGGAACGCGTGCCCTGCGGACGCTGGAAGCAGCGGCCAGGCATCTCAATTTCACCCGCGCCGCCGACGAACTCGGACTGACGCCTGCCGCCGTCAGCCACCAGATCAAGGAAATCGAGGATCAGCTCGGCATCGCGCTGTTCACCCGCACCAGCCGGACCATGCGGCTGACTGAGGCCGGCGCGGTGCTGTTCGAGGCCTCGACCGAGGCGCTCGACCTGCTTGGCCGGGCCGTCTCGCGGGCGCACAAGATGACGCGGGGCACGTCCTTCCTCAAGGTAACGCTGGACGCGCAGTTCGCGGCGAAATGGCTGATGCGGCGTGTCGAGGACTTTCGCAAGCAGAAGCCGGGCATCGAGCTTCGGTTCGACATTGCCTATGGATTGCGGGATTTCGACCTCGACGATGTCGATGTCGGCATTCGCTTCGGCGCCGGCAAATATCCGGGCCTTTGCGCCCACCGCCTGTTCGACAACATCATCATTCCGGTGTGCAGCCCAAGCCTGCTGGCGTCCGGCCCGCCGCTCAACGAGCCGCGCGACCTGTTCCATCACACCCTCGCCCATATCGAATGGGCCAGGCAGGGCGTGACATGGCCGAACTGGCGCATGTGGATGGCGGCGGCCGGCATCGACGATTTCGACGACAGCCGCACCGTCGTGTTCGGAACCTCCACCGATGCGGTCCAGGCCGCACTCGATGGCAATGCGGTGGCGCTCGCCGATTTTGCGATGGTGGCAAACGACCTTTCGGAGGGTCGTCTCGTCCGGCCTTTTCAGCTCGGCATCAAGGTCGCGGCGGAGTTCGCCTATTTCCTGGTCTATCCCAAGACCGAGGCGAACGATCCGCGCATCGTGGCTTTCCGCGAGTGGATTCTCGAGGAAGTCGCCAAGACGCGGACCGACGCCGCTATTTAGGTTGCCGCCGCTCCGAACCAGCCGACCACCGCGCCCATGATCAGCAGCACGCCCAGCCAGTGGCCGCCGTCGATGATGGTCAGGCCCCAGCCGAATCCTTCGTAGCGGTGGTTCACGGACAACGTCGTGATCACGAACCCCAGCCAAAGCACGAAACCGAAGACAAGCCCCGCCACGAGCGTCGGCTCGCCGCCCGTCATCGCGCCGACGACCAGGGCCATGACGCATGCCATCACCAGTTCGGCGATGAAGCTGATGACGAAGGGCAGCGGCGATTTCTTCATGGTCGTGGGATCAAGCCTGGCGGCCTTGAGCCACGGCTTGCTCAGGCCCATGTACCAGGCCGCGCCGAACAGCCACGCCACGACGGCGGCGACAATCACCGCCAGCCAGTTGACTGCTGAAAAATCCATGATCTCCCCCCTCCCGAATGATGCGCGATGGAACGCCTGTTCGGCGGTGGCGTCAAGCAAAGCGCCAGACGGTCGTGCGCTTGACCAGGGAATCCTCCAGCGCCCGCGTTACCGCCACTTCGTAGACGCCGAGCGGCTCCAGCCCCGCCTTCGGCATGTAGGAGCGGCCGGGATCGCCAACCAGGATCTCGGCGCCCCGTGCTTTCAACGTCGCAAACCATGGCATAAGCAGATCGGCGAAGGATTTGTCGTAGAAGACGTCGCCAGCCAGGATCACATCCCAGCCTGCATCGGTTCCGATACAGTCCGTGCCGTCAAATCCGATGCCCACGGCATTGGCTTCTGCATTGAGGCGGATCGCCGTCTCGCAGAACGGGTCGATGTCTGAAGCGATCACCTCGCCTGCACCAGACTTGGCGGCGGCGATGGCGACCAGACCGGAACCGGAAGCGAAATCGAGGACGCGCTTTCCCCGCACCGTTTCGGGATTGTCGATTATATAGCGGGCAAGTCCCTGTCCGCCGGCCCAGGCGAACGCCCAGAAGGGCGGCGGCAGGCCTATTTCGACCAGTTCGTCCTCGGTGCGCTGCCACAGGTCATGGGCTTCGTCGGCCAGATGCAGGAGGATTTCCGGCACATGCGGTGGCGCCATCAGCGCCGTGTTGTCGAGGATGAATTTCTTCGCGCTGATCGGGGTGAGTACGGTCACGGAGCGGGTGTCAGGCCGCCCATGCGGCAGACTTCCTTCCATTCCTCAGGTGTCACCGGCTGCACGGAAAGCCGACCGAGGCGAACCAACGCCATCTCGGCAAGCTTGGGGTTGGCCTTGACCTGTTCCAGCGTCACCGGGGTCGGGACATCCTTGACGGCGCGGATATCGACGCATTCCCAGCGCGGATCGTCGGTGGTGGTGTCGTGATGGGCAAGGGCGCAGACCTCGGCGATGCCGACGACGTTCAGCCCTTCGTTGGAATGATAGAAGAAGCCGAGATCGCCGATCTGCATCGCCTTCATGTTGTTGCGCGCGGCATAATTGCGCACGCCGTCCCATTGCGTGCCATCCTTGCCCTTGGCCTTCAGCATGTCGAAGGAGAATTTGAACGGCTCCGATTTGAACAGCCAGTAGTTCATCTTTGTTGTCCTGTCGTCATTTGCTGGGCTTCGCGGCTGCCGCTCCGGCGGCGCAACAAAGCGTCACGCCGGCGTGACGAGGCGTCACGCCGGCTTGTTGAAGGTCCAGTTCCACGGCCGGATCTCGACGCTCTCGAACAGCCCCGCCCTGGCGTAGGGGTCGGCCGCGGACAGGGCCTTCGCGGCGGCCATGTCGGGAGCCTCGACAACGACGAGGCTGCCATTGGGCTTGCCGTCGGCGTCAAGGAACGGACCGGCAAAGGCGAGCTTCCTTTCGCCGTTCAATCCCTCCAGAAAGGCCACGTGCTCGGGCCGCGTGTCGAGGCGCACCTGCCGGCTTCCGGGCTTGTCCTTGCACAGCAAAGCAAACAGCATTCTCTAAAACTCCCATGTAGGCAGAGCATGATCCGGACCGCCGGTACGGGATCATGCCTCAGGTGTCGGTTTCGGTCTTCAGCGGCCTTGTCATCAATGTCGATACAGCTTGGCTTATCGTAATGGTGCCGTCCAGTATCGCTGACACCGCGGTGATGATCGGTGCGTCGATGCCGCGCTCGGCGGCGATGCGGGCGGCGATCGCCGCCGTCGGCACGCCTTCGGCAAGCGGCAGCCCGGCAAGCGGCTTGCCCTGTCCGAGCGCCAGCCCATAGGCAAAGTTGCGCGACTGTGCCGACGAGCAGGTCAGCATCAGGTCGCCAAGGCCGGAAAGCCCCATCAGTGTTTCGGGCCTTGCGCCGAAGGCGGCGCCGATGCGGCGCAGCTCGACGAAGCCGCGCGTGACCATCGCCGCCTGCGCGCTGGCACCAAGCCCGGCGCCGATGACCGCGCCGGCGGCGATAGCAAAGACATTCTTCAGTGCGCCACCGATCTCGACGCCGATGAGATCGTCGCTGGAATAGCAGCGCAGGTTCTGCGCCGAGAAGCGGGCGGCGAGGTTCGCGGCCATGCTGTTGTCGTGGGCCGCGACCACCACCGCCGTCGGCAGACCTCGGGCGACGTCGGTGGCAAAGCTCGGGCCCGACAGGGCGGCGACCGGATTGTCTGGCAGGATTTCCTCGACGATGGCCGAAAGCAGCGCGCCGGTGTCGCGCTCGATGCCCTTGGCGCAGAGAACGATTGGAGCGCCCTTCGGCATATGGGCCTTCGCGCCCGCCAGCACCGCGCGCAGCGACTGCGCCGGTGTCACCGCCAGCACGCAGTCGGCGCCATCGAGAGCCGTCTCGAGGTCGCCTGTCGCCTCTATGCCGGGTTCAATGGCGATGCCGGGCAGATAGCGCGGGTTCTCGCCGCGGCGTATCGAGGCCACGGTCTCCTCGTCGCGTGCGAACAGCCGGACCGAATGACCGGCATGCAGCATGGCCAGCGCCAGTGCCGTGCCCCAGGCGCCGCCACCCAGCACGGCAACGCGCCATCTGGCCGAATCGCGGCGGTTCATGCTTTCGCCCCGCGTCTGCCGGAGCCCACCATCGGCGCCGATATGCTGTCCAGTGGCCAACGCGAGCGCGGCACGAAATCCCGGCCGTTCTCATCCGCCAGGCCCGCCCGCAGCCGCTCGATGCCGGCCCAGGCGATCATGGCCGCATTGTCGGTACAAAGTTTCAGCGGCGGCGCGACGAAGAGGAAGCCATTGTCCTTGCAGAGAGTTTCCAGCGTTGCCTTGATCGTCCTGTTGGCCGCGACACCGCCGGCGACGACCAGGGCCGGATTTCTTGTATCAGGAAATGTTTCGCGAAAACGTGTCAGCGCCCTCGAAACGCGGTCGCCCAGCGCATCGGCCACCGCCGCCTGGAACGAGGCGCAGATGTCGGCGACGTCCAGATCGCTCAGCGGGGCAATGGCCGTCGCCGCCTGGCGCACGGCGGTCTTCAGCCCGGAGAATGAGAAATCCGGTTGAGCCGACCCCTTCATGGGGCGCGGGAAGGCGAAACGCTTCGAGTCGCCGCTCTCTGCCGCCTTCTCCACATTGGGTCCGCCGGGATAGGGCAGGCCCAGCATCTTGGCTGTCTTGTCGAAGGCCTCGCCAAGCGCGTCGTCGATGGTCGTCGCCCAGCGCTGGTAGTCGCCTACGCCGCGCACGGCGACGATCTGCGTGTGACCGCCGGAGACCAGCAGCAGCAGATAGGGAAAGGCCAGGCCGTCGGTCAGCCTTGCGGTCAGCGCGTGGCCTTCGAGGTGGTTGATGGCGATCAGCGGCTTGTTGGCCGCGGCCGCGATCGCCTTGGCGGTCATCAGCCCGACGATCAGCCCCCCGACGAGACCGGGCCCGCCGGTCGCGGCGATCGCATCGATATCGGCAAGTGCCAAGCCCGAATCGGCCAGGGCGGCCTCGATGATACCGTCCAGCGCCTCGACATGGGCGCGCGCGGCGATCTCCGGCACCACGCCGCCGAATGCCGCGTGTTCCTCGATCTGGCTGAGCACGATGTTGGACAGAATTTCTGGCGCGGCATCACCCTCCAGCGTCACGACGCTGGCGGCGGTCTCGTCACAACTCGTCTCGATGCCCAGAACGCGGATCAATTGGTCGCTGTCCTCGATGATTGTGTCGCCGGCCATTCCCCATTAGGAAAAGTCCGGCCCCATTGGAAAAGGCCCGGCAAGGCCTCGCTTGCCGGGGGTTATCACGGACCGAGCGCCATGCAAACATTCTTGAGAATCGGAACACGCGGCAGCCCGCTGGCGCTGGCACAGGCGCGCGAAACCCAGGCGCGGCTGATGGCCGCGCATTGCGTGCCGGAACACGCGTTCGAGATTGTCGTCATCGCGACCAGCGGCGACCGCATCCAGGACCGGCCGCTGTCGGAAGCCGGCGGCAAGGGCCTGTTCACCAAGGAGATCGAGGAAGCGCTGCTGGAGCGTCGCATCGATATCGCCGTGCACTCGTCGAAGGACATGCCGACGCAATTGCCCGACGGGCTGGAACTGTCTGCCTTCCTGCCGCGCGAGGACGCGCGCGACGCCTTTATCGGCAAGGCGGCACGCACCATTGCCGACCTGCCTAAGGGCGCCAAGGTCGGCTCGTCTTCGCTGCGGCGGCAGGCATTGATCCGCCGGATGCGGCCGGACCTCGACGTGGTGATGTTTCGTGGCAATGTGCAGACGCGCCTGCGCAAGCTGGAGGAGGGCGTCGCCGCCGGCACCATCCTCGCCTATGCCGGGCTGAAACGGCTCGGGCTCGAACATGTGATCACCGACCTGATGCCGCTCGACGGTTTTCCGCCGGCACCTGGGCAAGGCGCCGTCGGCATCGAAAGCCGCATCGGCGACCGCCACGTGGAAACGATGCTGGCGGCAATCCACGACGTGCCGACCGGGCAGGCGCTGGCCTGCGAGCGTGCTTTCCTCGCGGCGCTCGACGGCTCCTGCCGCACGCCTATCGCCGGCCATGCGGTGATCAAGGGAGACAGGCTCGCCTTCGCCGGACTGATCATCTCGCCGGATGGAACGCAGTCGCACGAGATCAACGTCGAGGGCCCCGCCGACCAGGCCGCTGGGATCGGCGATGACGCGGCGCGCACGGTGCGGGCGAAGGCCGGCGAAGACTTCTTCGACGGCTGGGCCTGACCATGGTCCGTGTTCTGGTGACGAGACCGGAACCGGGCGCTTCCCGCACGGCGCGGCGACTGCGGGAGATGGGTTTTCAGCCGGTGCTGCTGCCGTTGACCGAAACGGTGGCGCTGCCGGTCGAAACCGGACAGATTCCGGACGATGCCATCGCTGTCGCCATCACCAGCGCCAATGCGGTGCGCCATGCGCCGAAGGAAATCATCGCGGCGCTATCGGCCTTGCCCTGTCATGCCGTCGGCAAACGGACGGCGGAGGCCGCGCGTGCGGCTGGATTTACCGACGTCCACGAAGGTCCGGGCAATGCCGAGGCACTGGCCGATGCACTTGCCGGTCGGCTTTCGGGAAAGGCGGCCGTCTATCTGTGCGGTCGCGTGCGGTTTCCGGCATTCGAGGCGCGGCTGACGATGGCGGGCGTTCGGGTCCATCCGATCGAAACCTATGACACGGTTGCGCCGGCCTATTCGGACGCGGCTGTCGCTGGACATTTGTCTGGTCGGCCGGTCGACGCGGTGCTGCTCTACTCGGCCAAGGCGGCCGCAACGATGCAGGCGCTGGCCCGTCGGCCGGCATTGCATGATCTTTTTGAAAAGACGCGCTTTTTCGCACTGTCGCAGCGCATCGCCGCTGCCCTGGACGATGCCGTCGGCGAGAGAATTCGCGTCGCGGCGGAACCCGATGAGGGGGCGTTGCTTGAGCTTTTGCCAAGGTAGTGCTGACCCGCGTCATCACACCGCCCCTTTTCACCGCTTGGTGATGTGATAGACCCTTTTGAACCATCCCGAAGCGAGTTTTGCGGAGCCCAAGCATGGTCAAGACGCCGAAGATGCGACATTCGAAAAGCCGTCGCGAGCCGGTGACGATCGAACTCGAACCCGGCGCCGTCTCGCGCATCGTCGACGAGGATGCCGGCAAGGCGCAGGGCAAGGACGCCAAGCCCGAGCAACCCATGGACGGTTCGCAGCCGGAGGCGCCGGCGGAACCGGTGCATGCCGACCAGACCGATCTGGAGCCGTGGGAACATACCGACGCGGCAGCGCACTCCGAAGGGCAGAAGTCCGCGGCGTCCGAAGGCGGCGATGATTCGAGGCCTACCTATCCAACCGGATCGGAAGCGCCGTCCGACCGGGCCTTCGACTACAGTTTCGAGGATGCAACCGCAAGAACCGGCTCTGCAGCGGCCGCGCCACCAAAATCCGGCACGGGGGACGAGACCATGGCAGCGCAGCCGAAGCGTGGCGGCATCAACGGCATCGCAGCCGGCATCATCGGCGGTGTCATCGCGCTTGTCGGGGCCGGTGGCCTGCAGTTCGCCGGCGTGCTTGGCGCACCCGGTGGTGTTTCGCTCGATGGTGTCAACAGTCAAATCTCTGCCCTGAGGTCCGAGATTGCGGGTGCCAAGCAGGCAGGCGGCAACACCGACATTTCCGCCAGGGTGGACGGTCTGTCGTCGGCCCTGGACCAGGTGAAGGCCGATGTCGCGGCGCTGAAATCGGCCGCGGGATCGGGCAGTGCAGGTGACACGGCGGCTCTCGCGGCGCTGGGCGACAAGGTCAAGCAGATCGAAACGGCTGTCGCGGCACTTGACCAGGCCGGCAACAAGGCGCCGGTCGATCTTGGCCCACTCAACGAGAAGCTGGCGGGGCTCGATGCGTTGGTGAAATCCGCCGGTGATACGGCGAATGCCCAGCAAGGCCGGCTTGCGGCGCTGGAACAATCCGTGTCGCAGTTGTCCGGCAAGGTCGAGGCGCAGGCGTCGCAGCCTAAGATCGCGCTTGCCATCGCCGCTTCGGCGCTGAAATCGGCGCTCGACCGTGGCGCGCCCTTCAATGCCGAGCTTGAGACCTTTGCCGCGATCGCGCCGGACGCGCCGCAGCTCGCAACTCTGCGCGGCTACGCGCAAAAGGGTGTGCCGACCCGGGCCGAGATCGCCGCCGGGGCGGATGCCGCCGCCAACGCCATGATCGCCGCCGCGAAGCCCGTCGACCAGAATGCCGGCTTCTTCCAGAACCTGATGTCCAGTGCCGAATCGCTGGTCAAGGTCCGGCCGGTCGGTGCTGTCGAAGGCACCGGCGTTCCGCAGACCGTCGCGCGCATGGAAGTGGCTGTCAGCCAGGGCGACTATGCCAAGGCGCTCAGCGAATACGGCACGCTGCCGGACGCGGCCAAGGCGGCGGGCGCTGACTTTGCCGGCAAACTGAAGGCACGCATCGAAGTCGAGACGCAGATCGAGGCGCTGATCGCCGGCGCGATGAAGGCGTGAGGAGCTGACGATGATCCGAATTC
>BFBZ01000543.1_pt2 | contig 15874 bp, 13 predicted proteins | sample 1888401 | NCBI WGS metagenome assembly BFBZ01 (sample SAMD00112614, study PRJDB3348) | symbiont metagenome | host: Chara braunii | reverse complement strand
CGGCCTTCTTCGTGTTCCAGCGCAAAGACCTCGTTATTCAGTTCAATGGTTTCTTCGGGTTCAATGAATGCCGTTTTCCGGCTGTCGCTTTCGCCATGAAGAATACCTTTTACCTGACGCTTGTGTTCAGAAAAAACAGCTACCACCCTCCTGCCGTTGCTGAAGCTTTCATCGATATCGGCCGTATAGCCTGCTTTAGCCAGTTTGCCGATCACTTTTTCGAATACCCGGCGCAGTTCATTGCGTTTGCGGTAAAGGCTCATACGGATATGTTGCAATTCCGGGGAGGCGGTGTCCAGTACATTGCCATTTTCATCCAGCACTTCGTCGATCTTCTCCACGATCTGTTTTTCGTAGTGGGTACCGGCAATGACAGCTGCCATAGAGGGGAAAGCCAGCCTTCGCTCCGAATCAAACCAACGAAAGATAGAGGCGGTGTTCTCACAGAGTTTGCGGATATGCACCCATTGCTCGGCATTGAGCGTAGCGCCCGGAATGCCCAATAACTTGAGATCCTTGGCAATAGGCAATGTAAAATCATTGGGGAAATACTGGCTTTGAAGGAAAAGCTGTTTGTATTCAAAGCTTTGTCTCAGCTCCAGCTCAATATATTCTTTACGTGTATGTATGCGAAGATGGGAAGCTTTTTGCTGTGCATATACTGTTTTACAATGAGCTTCCAGYAAAGACCTGACTTTATCAAATTCCAGCTGAACCAGCGCAGAATCGGGATACAAACGCATGTAAGGTAACTTGTTTTACAAGGGCAAAGGTAATGGGAAGTCGAAGGTTTAAATCCGTAATTTTAACTATCCATAAAAAAACAGGACATGAGAGCATTATTCTTTTTTAGTACATTTTTAATGATTACACTTTCATCCTGTGCGCAACAACAGCAAAAACTGACAGATATGAATAACGACCCCATTCCTACAGGATTGAATACAGATACAGCCACTTTCGGTGAGGGGTGTTTCTGGTGTACAGAAGCCTTTTTTCAAAGGCTGAATGGTGTATTAAAAGTTGTAAGCGGATACGGAGGCGGGCACGTGGAAAATCCCAGCTATGAGCAAGTTTGCGATAAAACCACCGGCCATGCAGAACTAGCCAGGATCATTTATGATCCTTCTAAGATAACTTATGATGAATTACTGGAGGTATTCTGGAAAACACACGATCCCACTACGCTCAACCAGCAGGGGAATGATGTAGGCCCTCAATACCGAAGCGTGATCTTTTACCACAATGATGAGCAGAAACAAAAAGCAGAACATTACAAAGCATTGCTCGACAAAAGCGGGGCCTGGACAAAGCCCATTATTACAGCCATTGAGCCGTTTAAAAATTTCTACCCCGCCGAAAATTATCATCAGGACTATTACAACAACAACCAGGAACAAGGCTATTGCCGGTTCGTGATCAGACCCAAACTGGAGAAATTTGAAAAGGTTTTCAAAAACAAATTGAAACATCCCTGATTACCCGATATAAACGCAACAAAAGGGGCTGCTTCTTTCGAGGCAGCCCCTTTTTCAATAACCATTATGCAGGGAAAGTCTTCTACTTTTTCTGAAGAATCAATACTTGGCCGGGATAAGAGTTCACTCCATAATAATGGGTTAAGGTAAGTTTAATGGTTCCTTTACAAGAGTTTACACTACCTGTTCCCGCATGCGATACATCTGTAACAGGAGGATAGTCTCCATAAATTTGTTTAGGCACTGTAACAGAATTGTCTGACGGACTCACATACAAGGTAACCGGGTGCCGGTTGGCACCGCCGTTTACAGGATCCATATTCGGATAACAAAGCAAGGTAATGCTATAAGTGCCATCTGCATTAGCAGTAGCGGAAGACGTACTGGTAATGGGGGAAGCATTAGCTGTTGGATAATCAGCCCAGTCATCCTGAACAACCGTATAAGTGGCGTTATTAAAAACTGATGGATCGTAATTACAGAATATCACTGCATTCCATCGAAAACTGGCATTATAAGGAGCCTGGCTTTCAAAATCTGCCGAATTGGTATTGTCCAGTGAATACAAATTACCATTGCTTGCAACAAACTCATTATAAAAAGTAAACTGCTGGCCAATCTGGAAAGTGCCGGTACTTGTGCCCATGGCTTTGGCTACTTCCGCACCAGTCACACTTAAAGTGCCACTATCTGTCATCGGTACGTTTTTGATGAGCTTCCAGGTTGATTTGCTRCCRCTGTTTCCTACATATATGTTTACGCTTGACATAGCCAACCCACCGGGGTACCTTTTCACTTTAATGGAAACGGTAGAAGCTGCCAGGTTATTAGGATCGAATTTAAGTGGTGTGGTAGGTACCTTCTGATTCCATTGCAGGAATCCGCCATTTGCTACGCCGAACCGCAAGTTAACAGAAGCATCATCTTTCTTGCTACAGGAAAACACGAGCAAAACAGCTGAAATACATATAAATGGTATGATTAGTTTTTTCATGTTCGTGATTTTTTAGATTAATAAACCCAGCCAGTTTTAGGATTAGTATCCCAGAATACCTGGGTGGTTAAATCAGTCTTCTGTTTTGCCGTATTGTTATAGTTCACATATACTGCCGGATAGAAAAAGGAACGGATAAACGAACCAGGATTGGGCTGCAACGCCGGTTGCATTTTGATGGCTTGTGATCCAAGCCTCCTGTAAAGGTTATAAGATTCGATGCCATTGCCCCAAGCACTGATGTAAAATTCTTTGGCTACCACTGCCAGCTTATCATTGAGGGTAGCAGCTCCATCGTATGCATTGCCCACAAAACTTGTATAGTTGTTGATGGTAGACTGAGAAGGTACAAAACTGGCTGTTGGTGTTACTCCTACCGAGGAAGGGAATGCCATCACTTTTGAGATCGATTTGTTAATACCCGATAAAGTCAGCGCGCGCCCGTCACCGGAAGCATTCAACGTAAGTACTGCTTCTGCTTTAAGGAAGTCTGTGAAAGCTGAAATCCATATCGGCAGGATACCCTGTCCCAAGCCTCCGATACCTGGTTTCACAGCAACATTCTGGTTAGCATCGAACTGGCCGCCGGCCGGGTACACCCCCCATGTAGTTTTGAGCTGGTTATCTGGCGGTGTACCTGAATTATCGCCATGGTCACGTCCAAAATAACCGTTCGACACCATACAGAAAACGGTACCTGAAGGATAATTAGACGGATAAGCCTGGAAACGGCAGGGCTGGGTAAACTGCAAGGTAACCGGATCGGTAATGGCTGCTGTGATATCAGTGGTCTGGCGATAAAAATAGTAACGCGTACGGGGATCAATCAACCCTTTCTCTGTTACCATTGTCCACATGAAATAATTACCCAGATAATCGCTCGAACCGGTAGGTGTGTAATTACCTGCATATTTAGGATGACGGCTATCCGGTGCCAGGGATTTAGAACCATACTGGTACTGAAAATCCTGCGACGTGCTATTCACCAGGTCATTCTCACTCAACAAGGCTGTAATGTTCGTAGTAGCAGTAGCTGCATCTGCCAAACGATAGTTCATGTAAGCCTTCAGCTTTAATGTTTTTGCCAATGTGCTCCAATTGGCACGGTTACCTCCATAAAAGATATCGTTGGTTGGAGTGGGACCGTTACTACTCAGGTCAGTAATGGCGCTGTTTAAAAGTGCAACTGCACTATCGTATACAGCTTTGCCTTTATCCAGGGCGGGATTGGTATTGGCAATACCCTTGTTGGCCTGGCTGTAAGGCACATCTCCAAAATAATCCACCAGGGTCATCAGCGTATATGCTTTYAACACCTTACCGATGCCAACATGTATGTTTTTTTTCTGGGAATAAGCAACCGGGATCATGGCATTCACATTAGTAAACAGTGCAGCATATGCGGTTGTCCAGGTTCCATCTGTTGTCTGCGGCTGGTAAGCTGCATTGTAAGTGGGRCCAAACATRGTCTCCATCCTGGTCAACTGTGCRCCCAAATTTGACAACCCGGAATAAAAGTTGGCAAAATTCAGCTGTATGGAGTTCAGGTAAAGGTCTACATCCGCAGACGCAGTATTGGGTTGATTGGGGTTATTCAATAACCCGTTAAAATCGCTGTTCAGCTTATTGCAGGAAGCCAGCAATAAAACAACTGAACAATATATCATTAACTTTTTCATTTTTTAATTCTATTTGGTTATTGAAGTTTAAAAAGTTACGCGAATGCTCGCACCAAAACGACGGGAAGATGGACCAGTCAATAACTCAAGACCACGGCCGGTACCTACACCCAAACTGGAAGTTTCAGGATCGAAACGAACATATTTAGGGAAGTTCGGAGCCAGGTAGAACAGGTTCTGGCCAGATGCTACGACGGATACGCTTCCGAAAGGTGTTTTGGCCAGCCACTTGGAAGGCAATGAATAACTCAATGAAACTTCTCTCAGCCTGATCAGCGTTGCATCCCATACCTGGAAATCGTTCGGACCAAAATAAGTATTGAAGTATGCACTGGTAGCGCCGGTTTGAATATCATTGGGTTTTCCGGTTGACTGGCGTATACCAGGCAAAGTGATCGGAATGGTCCTGTCGAAGTCCATATCCTTTGTCAAACCRCGGGCCAGCAAAGATGCAGTGGTGAGTGATATCATTTTTCCGCCAACAGAGTAATCCATTTGCGCACGGAAAGTCAGTGACTTCCAGGTCAACTCGCTGATACCTGTCAGTTTGTATTGAGGCAGCGGGCTACCCAGRATGCCAATATTGGGGTCCTGGACATAATAACCATTGTCATCAAGCAATTTCTGTCCGGTTTTAGGATCAACAGAGGTAACACTACCCTGCAGAATACCTAGTGGCTGCCCGTTGATGGCAAAGTTTCCTAAGTTGCTGTAGCCGGCAAAATTGATCTGCTTGATATAACTGGGCAGGTCATACACCAGACTTTTGTTGATGGTCCAGTTGGCATTCAACTGCCAGTTCCAGTCGCGCGCYTTGACCACRTTGTAGCCCAGTCCTAATTCGATACCTTCATTACGAACATCTCCCGCATTCACAGAGGTAACGGTATAACCGGTAGAGGGATCCAATGAACGGTCCAGTATCTGRTTACTGGAAATCCTTTTATAGAAAGTAAGATCTACTGTCAGCCTGTGGTTGATGAAAGTGCCTTCCAGTCCAGCTTCATATTCCTTCAGGAGCTCGGGTTTTAAGTCTGGATTAGCAAGCCTGTTGGGAATCGCATTCTGGTTGATCACATTTCCGTTCCTGTCAACAAAAGCATTGGTCTGGATATTTAAAGCAGTCCTGGTTGTATAAGGATCTGGGAAACGGGCGCTGGTAGAATAACCTACACGAACTTTAAGAAAGTTCACCCATTTGTTGTTTTTTAATCCGTTGATCGCTGCCGTGGGTATCATAGAAATGCTGGCACTTGGATAGAATATTTTACGATTGCTCTCTTCCAGTGTGGAAACCCAGCTCTCACGGCCACCTACGTTCAGATACAGGTAATTCCTGTAACCACCTGAGGCAGACAGAAACGCTCCAAAGCGTTTTTGTTGTGAMTCAAAGTTCAGGTTACCTCCATCCTCACCTACCGCTTCATGGTTTACAAAGTTGCCATGGTTGAACAGGCCGAATACCAATTGCTGGGTACTCTTCATGCCATTTTGCGTATAATTATCATTACGAAGGCTCAGACCACCATCCAAGGTCAGGTTCCAGTCCTCATTGAGGTCCTTCACATAGTTCACCAGGATATTATGATCTAAAATGGAGTTGGTAGAATTAAGGGTACGATACATACCAGTGGTATATTGCAATCCGCCGGTGGTGCCGCCTTTATTCACGGTGAGTTCATTCAGTGTATTGTACACGTCGATACCCAGGCGATACAGTACACTCAGTCCTTTCATGATATCGTACTTCATTTGTATATTACCGAATGTGCGGTAGATTTTTTCCCGTATGAGGGAGTTTTCTACAGTCCAGCGCGGGTTTTGAATACCGTTGTTTGCACGATAGTAAACACTTGATCCGTCAATGGGGTTTTTATAAGGCCATCCCATCAGATCAATACTACGGGGCGTATAGATAAGGTCTCCGTAAACAGAAGGATTATCAGCGCTACTACCAAAACTCGTACTGGTAGTGGGCGTRATATAATCAGTTGTAGCAAAGTTAATGGTGCCACTCAAAGTAAAGTTGTTGGAGAGTTTGGTTAATCCGCCGAAACCAAAGTTGTTTTTGATTACACTGTTACCTGGCAAAAAGCCCTGATCGCTGGTATAGGAATAGTTACCGCTGAAACGGGTAACAGCATTACCACCAGATACGTTGACTGMAGTATTGCTTACCCAACCGGTGCGGAAGAAAGCTGGTACACTGTTGTAAGCTTTRTACGCGTATTTTTTTCCTTTGTATTCCGGGAAAGCTACATTCAGCGCGGAACGGCTGTATGGGTGATTGAAAGAATCAGGTGGGTTTTTAAAAGCAGCRCCCCAGTTACTGAAGGCAAGAGATGGCGCTAAGTTAAAACCACCACCATAAGTATCCTGATAATCGGGCAGGTTGGCTACTTTATTGGCAAATAAGGATTGAGAAACTGTAATTTCAGTTTTCTTATTCTGCTTATTATTAGCAGAACCATTCTTGGTTGTAATCAGCACAACCCCATTCCGGGCAAGGTCGCCATACTGAATGGCTGCGCTCAACCCYTTTAATACCGTAATGTTCTCAATATTATTCGGATCAATATCGAGGAAACGGCTGGAAGTTTGTCCRCCGAARGTGAAGCCCGAAGGCATATTGGTGCTACCGTCGAAAGGAACACCATCTACAATGAAAAGCGGGGGAACAGAACCACCTGTAATTGTACTTACCCCCCGAATAACGATGTTTGTACCCGAACCTGAAATACCACTGGTTCCAAGGATATCAACACCCGGGGCCTTACCTGCCAGCACACGTCCTATATCGCCTTCCGGTCTTAATTCAATATCCTTCTTTGCTACCGAAGTAACWGCATARCCAAGCGCTTTTTTCTCGCGCTTGATACCAAGCGCGGTTACTACSACCTCACTCAGGCTTTCATCTATATTCTTCAGGGAAATGGTCAGCGCTACACCGGAAGAGGTAGCAATCTCTTTTCTTTCATATCCGGTACCTGAAACAACTAGTACTGCACCGGGGCTGACCGAAAGTTTAAATGCGCCATTGGCATCTGTTGCAGTACCGTTCTTGGATTTTTTTTCAACAACGGACGCCCCATCAATCGGCCTCCCCTTGTCGTCGGTCACTTTTCCTGTTACCGTGCTTTTTTGTGCGATAGCTGTCATACTAACAAAGAACAGCGCACAAAAACCCATTAATAGTGTTTTTCTCATGCTTTTTAAGTTTTAGACGTTTGATTCTATGACGAACAGAATCTTAATGAAAAGTAAAAAAGAAAACCGGGTTGAGATTAACAGAATGTTAACTTTAATCTATTTTTAACCCCCTATCGAAAGGGGGATGCTCATCGGCAATCCCATCGCGCCAAAAAACCTGGTTGTTAGCGGGCAAGTTTTGTCATTTTATCGGCAATTACTCCTAAGCTTCATTGGTTTCCGATCTTTCTCAAGCAAAGAACAACAGCATAATAAGGTGGGGCGGTATGCTGGCTATTATAATGATTGTTTTAAGCAACAAATATCCTGTATTCAGTATCTGGGAAAAAATAAAGCAAATTTTATTTGCTCATAGTATTATTTTATTAATATTTGATACTCAAATGTTTTATCCGATGTCCATTTCTACGCTGAGAAAATGTAACCTGCTTGTTGTTGCCCTGCTTGTTTTTTCTTTCTGTTCCAGTGCACAGCAAACTTATAGCGTATACAGTTGTAGTGGAAGCACTTTCAATTTTGTTCAACCCGGCGCCCCAACCGGCACTACTTATACCTGGGGAACGCCAGTCATCAGTCAGCCCGGAGCCATCAGCAATGCTACTGCGGCTGCCACACCGCAGAACATGGTAGTGCAATCCCTCACCAATAACACCACATCACAGGCAACGGCCACTTACCTTGTTACAACTTCCAACAATACCAATTTTACATTGGTGGTAACAGTGAATCCGCAGCCGCAATTGTCTACCCCCACCAATGCAGGATCTATCTGCAGTGGCGATCTGGTTACCTATACGCCCAACAGCCCGGTATCAGGTACCAGTTTTAACTGGAGCCGGCCGGCGATCGCTGGTATCAGCAATATTTCGAGCCAGGGTACGGGCAATCCGAATGAAATCCTCTATAATACCACTACCAATCCCATCGATGTTACTTACAATTATACATTAAGTGCCAACGGCTGCTCCAATAACCAGGCAGTCATTGTTACGGTAAAACCCCAGCCCAGCCTTACTACTCCCCTGATAGCTTCTTCCATTTGCAGCGGTGGAACAGCCGTGTATACGCCTGCTTCCAATATCGCCAATACCAGCTTCACCTGGACGAGGGCCGTAGTAAGTGGGATCAGCGCCGGTCCTGGAAATAACAGCGGCCCGGTAAATGAGCAACTCAACAATACAACGCTCCTGCCTAAAACGGTTACTTATGTCTACACTTTAACCGCCAATAATTATGGCTGCTCCAACAAACAGAATGTGTATCTGACGGTAAATCCGGTACCATCGGTATCCAATCCACCAGCCGTTAATTCATGTAGTGGCAATATATTCATGATAACGCCTTCACCTGTACCTGCCGGCACAACCTACACCTGGCAGGCACCGGTGATTTCACCCGCCGGCGCCATTACTGGAGGTGGCACCAACACCATCGGCCAGAATTATATCGGTCAGGCACTTACCAACAACAGCGGTTCTACAGCAACTGCCACCTACACAGTTACGCCAAGCTCTTATGGATGCGTAGGAACCAGTTTTACCGCTACTGTTAACGTAAACCCCGGCGGCTCCGTTGCAACACTCAGTAGTAGCCTTACGCCGCCCGATATATGCAGCGGCACTACATTCTTTTATCATCCCACTTCAGCTGCTCCGAGCCCCAGCTTCAGCTGGACACGATTCGTGGTAGCAGGCATCAGTCAGGGTGCAACAACCGGTAACGGAGATATTAATGACCCGTTGAATAATAATACTTATGCACCGGTTACAGTCAAGTATGCTATTACCACTACCTCAAACGGCTGTTCCAATACACAGGATATTGCCGTCATTGTTAACCCGTCTACCTCGCTGAGTACCACTTTAACCCCAACAGCTATATGCAGCAACACCCAGTTCAGTTACACACCGGCGAGTGCTACACCCAATACTTCTTTCAACTGGACAAGGCCTGCCGTCATCGGCATCAGTAACGGGGCAGCCAGCGGTACCGGCAACCCCAATGAAACGCTGATCAACACTACCAGCGTTACTGTTCAAGTTACATATACTTATAATCTCATCACGCCTAATGGTTGTACCAATAACCAATCGGTAGTGGTGAACATCAATCCAACGCCTACGCTGAGTAGTACACAAACACCCAATGCTGTATGCAGTGGTAGCACATTCAATTATATACCCAATTCCGCTACTGCAGGCGCCACTTATACCTGGAACAGGGCGGTAGTTACTTCTATCAGCAACGGAGCGGGCAATGGTACCTATAACCCGGCAGAAATACTGGTCAATACCAGCCTCAACCCGGTGAATGTACCTTATACCTATACCATCAGCGCTAATAACTGTTCCAGTACGGCGATTGTTACCGTTCCCATTAACCCGGTACCCAATATTGCCAATCAAACACTGGCGGCTTGCAGCAATACTGTATTCAATCTTATACCTGTCAGCGTTCCATCCAACACCACTTATACCTGGACGGCGCCTGTGATTGCACCTGTTGGCGCAATTTCTGGCGGATCTGCACAAACAACCGGGCAAGCCAGCATCAGCCAGTTGCTCACCAACCAAACCATCAACTCCGCTACGGCTACCTATACGGTTACTCCCACTGCGGCAGGATGTACCGGCGCATCATTTACAGCCATGGTTACCCTCAACCCTGTTCCTGCTGTTGCCAACCAGTTGCTGGCAGCTATATGCAGCGGTAACGCGTTTAGTTATACCCCCGCCAGCATGCCGGCAGGAACTACTTATACCTGGAGCAATCCGTTGCTGGCGCCTGCGAGCGGTTTAACAGGCGGCAGTGCACAGCCGATCAGTCAGACTTCCATCGGACAATCGCTCAGCAGCGTCAATAATATCATGGATACGGCCACTTATACGGTAACGCCTTCCACCAATGGATGTGCGGGTAATACCTTCACTGTTACCGTACCGGTTAAACCGGTACCGATCCTTTTCAGTATGACCGACACCATTTGTTCCGGTACGCCGTTCAGCATACTGCCTTCGCCGGTACCGGCCAACACAACATACACCTGGCCTACACCGGTAGTATTTCCATTTGGTTCAGTGATCAACGGCGGCCAGCAAACCACGCCGGTGCCCACTATTTCGCAAACCCTTGTGAACACTACCGCCGCCACCGGCCAGGTTGTATATACCATTACGCCGGTAGCTACCGGCTGCACAGGCGCACCTTTTACACTAACGGCTGTAGTAGGTGTACCGCTGCCACCCATTGCCAACCAATCAACCATTATCTGTAGCGGTACCAGCTTCAATATGACGCCGGCTACTGCGCCGCCCGGTACCACATATACCTGGAGTGTGCCGGTGGTGAGTCCCGCCGGCAGTGTATTGGGATTAAGTGCTGCTGTTACTCCACAGACCATCATCAGTCAAACCCTTACCAACCTCATCAATGTCAACGATACCGTGGTGTATTTTGTGCGGCCTTACAATACCGGTTGCCAGGGTAATATTTTCACCGCTACTGTTCGCGTAATGCCATCACCCAAAGCCAATATCACCGGCAAAGCAGTGATCTGTGCTTATCCGCAAGACACGCTGTCTATCAGCTTTACCGGTAACGCACCCTGGAGTTTCAACTATACCGATACCACCGGTGTATCGCGTACTGTTTCGGGTATCAAAACATCGCCCTATACCTGGATCACGCCTTCTTTGCGCAATGCYACCAGCCAGACTTTCGCCATCAGTGGTGTGAAAGAAATGGCTTGCAGCAACCTCACCGATACTTTCTATTTCTCCCAAAGGATCAATCACCTGCCTGTTGGTAAGATCGTTTCGTTGCACGGTAATTATATCTGCAATAATATCCTGGATACCTTGTATGTTGTTTCACTGCCTTCCGATACCGTCAGTTACCAGTGGTTGCTGAACGGAGTGCCAATTACCGGAGCCACCACCGATTCCATCGGCACGCTCACACCCGGTAAGTACAATGCAAGACTCACCAACCAGTTCGGTTGCGTAGATACGGCAGCATCCAAYCTGGGATTGATATTGATCAATAAACCCATCCTCAAACTCRGTTACGACTCTTATTGCATCAACAAGTTGATACATTTTACCAACCTCACCGATACTACTTTCACCGGCACCGTTCAATGGTTATGGAATCTGGGTGATAGTACATCGGCCAATACCTATCATGCCACGGATACTTATCTCACGGGAGGCGACAGGCATATACGGCTCACAGCTACCCAAGCCAACTGCGCTTCGTATAGTGTATCGCTAGATACTACCTTCACCATACAGGTACCGATTGCGGCAGTRCGATTRCCATCGATCAGTGCTTACAAGAGTGTACCTACTATGATCGCGGGAAGATACCTGCCAGGTTATACTTACCAGTGGAATCCTACCAGGGGCATCACTTCACCCAACAGCGACAGCACCATTTTCAACCATTCGCAAACACAGCAATACCTGGTAAATTTGATTTCTTCGGGAGGATGTTATACACCTGATACTTTATTGGTGCGGGTCTTCGACAACAACATGGTAGATATCCTGGTTCCGCGATCTTTCACACCCAATGGCGATGGTGTCAACGACATATTGTATTCCTATCATGCAGGGCTGAAGGAGTTTCATTATTTCAAAATATACAACCGGTACGGACAATTGATGTTTGAAACCCGTGACCCCGATGCAGGCTGGAATGGCACAGCAGGGGGAACGGCGCAGCCGATGGGTATTTATATATGGATTGCTGAAGGCCTTGCAGTAGATGGCAGCCTGGTTAGAAAAACCGGGGAAACACTTTTATTACGCTGATGAAAATGACTATGATCATACTATTAAAACGATCTTTTTGTTTATTGTTATTGCTGACAATTTTCACTGGTGCATTACAGGCGCAAGACCCTRTTTTTTCGCAGTTCTATTCATCACCGCTGAGTGTGAATCCTGCGYTGGCGGGCAATGGCAGTGCCGACTGGCGCCTCATCATCAACCGCAGGAGCCAGTGGTTTGCCAGCGGCGTTGACCCGTTCAATACCACTTCTGTTTCTTTTGAYGGTAAACTGTTCAAACAGAAAGACAAAGAAACGAATTACATTGGCGGGGGGCTCATGTTCATGCAGGATTATGGCATGTCGGGCGCCTATAAGAACAATTCTTTTCACGGTATCCTGAGTTCGCATGTGGCCATCGATGAAAATGATTACCATGGCTTGTCGATAGGACTGGCTGCAACTTATACCAATCTCATCATCGATTATACGCAACTCAGTTTTTCGAGTCAGCTCGCTTCTTCCGGTTTCAACAGGGCGCTGCCTACCAATGAAGCGTACCTGTCTACYGTCAAACCCTATGTTTCAATGGCCGCAGGCATCACCTATACTTATACCGATGAAAGTTCCAATTTTGATGTGGGTGTYGCAGGATACCGGTTCATGAAAACGCGCCGCTCTGCATTGAATGATTCCACGCAGCTCGATCCGCCGCATTATAATTTTCATGCCGATTACCAGGCCTTYCTGAGCGACAGGCTGGCATTCAATGCCAATGCCGTGTACATTGTTCAGAACAGYCAGAATTTTTATTCAYTGGGCGTGAACCTGGGGCATATCCTCGACGATTCGGAAACACCTACCGTTTTCAATACGGGCCTATGGTACAGGAGTAATGATGCGGTGATTCCCTACCTGGGGTTAATGTACAGGAGCTTGCAATTGGGGTTGACTTACGACGTAACCCTCTCCTCTTCCAAGAACTCACTGGGATCGATGAAAACATTCGAGTTTTCACTCATCCTCCGTTCGCCTCAGAAAGTGGCGCATGCGATTCCTTGYCCCTGGAAATGACATTTAAGACTTATAATAGTCTCTTTTCGCATTTTCAATTGCTTCATTCCTTTGATGGCGCAGTTCCCTGATGCGTGACCTTCTTTCAGGACGGCTCAGGGAATGGTTCATACGAACGGAAGCAATTTTTTGCGAATAATCATGTTCCAGGTCGGCTATTTCCTGGTCAAGTTTAGAAGCTCTCGGTGAAGGCGGATAACCATAAGGATACATATAGTATGGATACCCATACCAATACGGCGAAAAGAACGGGTCGTAATAATAATAACGATGTACAATATAAGGCCGGTAATATCCACCCCTCACATAACCATGGAACTGTGCCGAAGCTGAAGTCACTGTTACAAATGAACTCATGAGTAACAATATGATAAACAACTTTTTCATAACCCTGTTTTACATTGAATTAGATGCAAAAAGTGGGCAAAAGCAACATAGGGTTACAAATTATAACGATCCTATAACAGCATTCAAACGTCATCCTGAGCGAGCGAAGAACGTCACCCTGAGCGAGCGAAGCGAGTCGAAGGACCTATCCGAACACTCGGGCAGATCCCTCGGCTGCCCCTTCGACTCGCTTCGCTCGCTCAGGGTGACGTTGCTCGGGATGACGTTTGAATATCAGTCTCCCTTCTCTTGCAGGAATTTGTCGTGCAATTTCAATACCTGTGGTATCAGCAATTCCTGCTCATCGTTCAGGATCACAAAATCGCAGAGGCGCATTTTGATCTCTTCGTTAATCTGCCTGTTCATGCGGCTGAGCACTTCCTCCCGCGAAACACCGTCTCTTTTCATCACACGGTTGATACGCACATGGCGGGGAGCATAGACCCCRATGATATAATCAAGACCCGTAGTGGATCCTGCTTCGAAAAATAAAGCGGCTTCTTTGATGGTATAAGCAGTGGGTTGTGCATCGGCCCATTTTTCGGCTGCTGCAATGGTAACCGGRTGYACCAATGCATTGAGCTGTTCCAACCGGTAAGGATCGTTGAAKACGATATGGGCAATGTATTTTCTGTCGAGACGGTCATTRTCAAAAGCGGCTGGGCCAAATAAATGRATCAGCCCTTTACGCAATGCAGGATCTTCTTCCATTAGTTTCCGKGCGGCGCTGTCGGCATCAAATACAGGAATACCCAGTATCCTGAAGATATTGGATACGGTACTTTTCCCGCTGCCGATGCCTCCTGTTAAACCGATCCTGAGCATATTATTTCGAAGTGGGTAGAATAAAAAAACCTGGAACTGCAGGTACGATTCCAGGTCTAAATTAATGCTTGGTTGCAGTTTTTGCTACTATTATTTTTTGTCAGCTGCAGCAGCTTTGTTGATGGCAGCTGTCCATTCCATGCTGATAGAAGATTTTTCGATCTTCAGGTAACTGCCGGGGGTTACTTCCAGCTGGATGGTATTGTCTTCATTGATCTTGTTCACCGTACCGTGGATACCTGCAATGGTTACCACTTTATCGCCTTTCTGCATATTGTCGATGAACTTTTTCTGGTCTTTTGCTTTTTTCGCTTGTGGACGGATCATGAACAGCCAGAAAACAAGGATGATACCACCCATCAATACCAATTGCATCATGCCGCCACCCTGTTGAGGGTTTCCAGCCATTAAAACTGAATTCAGATAAAACATGTTGTTCTTTTTTTATTATTCTTGAATATCGCCCGTAAAGATAAGGTCGTGATTGTAACCATTGCGTGAATTTGTGGTGGCCAGTATACTTTTCCGAACGGTGCCCACGTGCGCTTTTTTGCTATCGAAGGATCCCACCACGATGCCGGTATCGCCCGGGGAGATGGCTTGCCTGGTATAATCGGCAACCGTACAACCGCAGACCGCTTTCACATCGGTGAGATAAAGTGGCTGATGGCCGCTGTTCCTGACACGGAAACGGATCTCGATCTGTTCTCCCATTTTGATGCTGCCGAAATTTACCACAGAATCCAGCCACTGTACAGTTGTATAATGAGATGTATCAGCAGCCGGCTGTTGGTTTACTTTCACGGTATTATTGCAGGCAGGCAAAAATGCCGCTAAGGTTGCAAAGAACAGCATACCTGTCAATATCCATTTCATAAGACTTATATTTTGTTTTTGTATTGTATCTTATTGATCTTCCCGGCTTCGGTAAGTTCTTTATGGATATTATCCAAGATACCATTGACAAACTGTCCGCTTTGCGCCGTACTGTATTCCTTGGCCAGGTCGATGTATTCGTTGATGGTTACTTTGGTAGGAATGGTTTCGAAGTAGAGCAATTCGCAAACGCCCATACGCATCAAAATCATATCCAGTATGGCAATACGCTCTGCATCCCAGTTCTTCAATTTGGGTGTAATAAGACTGGTGGTATATTCTTTCTTTTCTAAAACAGTTTCCAGCAGGGTCTTCGCAAAGATCCATTTTTCTTCGCTCAGCATTTGCGAGAGATGGAAAGATGCGGGCTTTTGCAAATAACTCATCATCAACTGGTCAATCATCTCGGCGTCATCGTCCCAGTTGTTGAATAATTCTTCCACGTGCGTAATGAAATATTCATTGGGTAACATAAGATGGGTGAAGATCAGTTTCAGGATCTCTTTTTCGTTGTTCTTGTCGCGGGAAGGCGTGGCAATATAAGTCTGGTATTGTTCGGTTCCGGTGAGGTCTTCGTATA
>BFBZ01001429.1_pt1 | contig 15876 bp, 10 predicted proteins | sample 1888401 | NCBI WGS metagenome assembly BFBZ01 (sample SAMD00112614, study PRJDB3348) | symbiont metagenome | host: Chara braunii | reverse complement strand
CCGTTTGTCTACAGCTCACCGCACAGCGGCCGCATTTATCCCCCCGATTTCATCGCCCAGTCCCGCCTCGAAGGTATCGCCATCCGCCGTTCGGAGGATCATTATGTCGACGAGCTTTTTTCGGCCGCAAGCTCTCTCGGTGCGCCGCTGTTACTCGCCAATTTTCCGCGGGCCTATATCGATGTGAATCGCGAGCCCTATGAGCTCGATCCGCGCATGTTCGACGGCGCGTTGCCATCCTATGCCAACATCAATTCGCTGCGGGTCGCCGGCGGTCTCGGCACTATTCCGCGAATCGTTGCGGAGAACATGGAAATTTACGCGCGCCGTGTACCGGTCGAAGAGGCACTGCGGCGTATCGACACCATCTATAAGCCCTATCACGCCACTCTTCGCCGGCTGATCGCGCGCACCCATGTCAAATTCGGCTTCGGCGTCCTGGTCGATTGCCATTCGATGCCGGGCAACATCCGAATCGCCGGCAGCAACGCGCGGCCGGATTTCATTCTCGGTGATCGCTACGGCACCAGCGCCTCGGCGGAACTTTCGCGCGCCGCCATGCAGATCCTCGAGGAGCTCGGCTTCAACGCCGTGCGCAACAAGCCCTATGCCGGCGGCTTCATCACCGAGCATTACGGTCGTCCCTCTCGCGGACTGCATGCTCTGCAGATCGAGGTCAACCGGTCGCTCTATGTAGACGAGACGACGCTGGAGAAGCGTCCGGATTTCGATCAGGTCGCATCGGCCATCACGCTGTTTATGAAGCGGATTGCCGAGCATGTGGAATCCTACACGGGCGATCCGGCACTGGCCGCCGAATAGCGAAAATTCTCTAGGAAAGCTTGGAAAGGCGTGGTTCCGCGCTGGCCGTTTCGTCGCGGCTTAAATTCCGCACCCCAGCAAAAAAGAACCGCGCTTGTGGCGCGGCTAAGTCTAGGGAGGAAACACCCAAGGAGGGTATTTACAGTCAGAAGACTGTAGCTGGATATTGATCTCGCACTGCACAAATGTCAAGCATTTTATTGCGATGCAAAATATTTAGGCATATTTGAAAACTCTGCCTGATCGGCAGGCATTGCGCCCATTGCGTCATCATCCGGTTTGCTTCATCGGCTATATGCGTTATGGATCGCTCATCCCATCACCTAATCGGATTGACCATGCTCCCCGATCGCTCGTTTTTCTACCGTCTGGCCGAGGCGGCCAAGGCCGAAACCCTGCCGCGCTTCCGCGCCGGCGTCGATGTGGTCAACAAGGAAGCCAGCGGGTTCGATCCGGTGACCGAGGGCGATCGCGCCGCCGAAGTGGCGATTCGGTCGCTGATCGAGGCTGAGTTCCCCGATCACGGCATCCTGGGAGAGGAACATGGCAGCGTCGGCCTTGATCGCGAGCATGTCTGGGTGATCGACCCGATCGACGGAACGCGTGCCTTCATCTCGGGCGTGCCCGTCTGGGGAACGCTGATCGGCCTTCAGAAGAACGGCCGCGCCATCATGGGCCTGATCGACCAGCCCTTCACCGGCGAACGCTATTTCGCCGATGGCAACGGCTCTACCTATTCCGGCCCGGACGGCGAGCGGCGCCTTAAGGTTCGCGATTGCGGCAGCCTGTCGAACGCGATTCTCTTCACCACTTCGCCACATCTCTTCGTCGGCGAGGAGCTTGCCAAATATCGCGAGATCGAGAGCCAGGCTCGGCTCTTCCGCTATGGGACGGATTGCTACGCCTATGCGCTGCTCGCCGCCGGCCATGTCGATCTCGTCATCGAAAATTCGTTGAAGCCCTATGATGTCGGCGGCATCATCCCCGTTGTGGAGCAGGCGGGCGGCATCATGACCACCTGGGACGGCGGCCGGCCTGAAATGGGCGGCACCATCATCGCGGCCGGCAGTAGAGCCGTTTACGAGCAGGCCCGCGCTATCCTGTCCCGGTAGGGTTCAGGCTCCGGCTTCCAGCTCATAGGCGTTGGTCTCGGCGTCGCTGCCGGGAATGAAGGCGTGAATGGCGGCCAGCGCCTGGTTGCGATAGATATCCCGCTCCTGCAGGATCTCGTGCTTTGAGCCATGAATGGGCACGAGCTGGGCGGCCCGGAAATAGCGCGATACCCTTTCCTGGTCGACATAAGGCACGACACCGTCTCTGGTCGGCGAGAGCATGACGGTCGGGATGGGGATCGAAAACAGATGCTCGGGCCTGTTGACCTGCTCGATTGCACGGAGCGCCTGCGAGAGCCAGCGTGTGGTCGGAGGCCCGAGGGAAAGCTGCGGGTAGGCCTCGCTGATGCCTGCATTGCGCCGATAGCGATGTTCATCCGTGGTCACAGGATTCTCGCTGAATGGCCTTTCCTTGAATTTCTTGCTGAACTGCATCCGGCCGAGCCCGACCGTGCTGAAGGCGCCGGACAGGAAACGGATCAAGCCCGGAGAGGCGCCGTGACCAGTCAGGCCGATAAAGGGCGCCGACAGCACCATGCGCTCGATACGGCTCGCGAGCCTTGGCGCTGAATACATGGCAATCAGGCCGCCTGTGGAATGTCCGAGAAGAAAAAAGGGCAGGCGCGTATCCGGCAGTACGATCTTGTCGAGGAAGACGGTGAGGTCGCGTTCATAGTCTGAAAACCGCGAGACGTGGCCGCGCAACGGATCCTTCAACAGCCGCTCCGACCCGCCCTGGCCGCGAAGATCGAAGGTTGCCACCCAAAGACCCTTGGCCGTCAGGTCGCGGATTGTCTCGAAATATTTCTCGATGAATTCGTTGCGTCCCTGCAGCACGACGACGGTGCCCCTGGCAACCGGCTGCTCGCAACGGAATACGGCATAGCGCAGCTTGCGTCCGTCGAAACTTTCGAAGAACCCTTCGGTGCGGTTCTCCGGCACCGGATTGTCTGGCGTGGAATAGAGGATCGAATCCATGGCGATGTCGCGCCTCGCTGACAAATGGCTTACCTCAAGGGGATAGCGCAGGTTGGGGGAATTGCAACAGATTTATTGGCGGTCCCTATGCTCGACTATCCGGCGCCCAGGACACTTCCAAACATGTTCTTGTCAAAACCTTGTCTTCATCAGGTCGTGGGCGTGCCACCGCGTCGTTCGAGGGCGGTTCTGCGGATGATGTCGGCGATTTCCGGGCTGCTGCTGGATAGCATCTGGAAATCCGAGGAATAGAGCGACAACAGCGAGACTTCCGTCGCGGCGCTGACGGTTGCCGAGCGCGGTTCGCCACTGATCAGCGCCATCTCGCCGAAGAAGCTGCCGGTGCCGAGCTCCACGGGGTTCGGCGTGGCGACGGTGACGCGGCCCTCGACGATGAAGTACATCTGGTCGCCGGCCTCGCCCTTGCGGCAGATGATGCCGCCGGCCGGCACGACGCGCGGTCTCAGCGCCCTGACGATCTCGATGAGTGCTCCCGAGCCAAGTTTCTGGAACAGCGGCACGGCTGCGACCAGTTGCCAGTTGCGCACGAAGTCCTGGCGACGGACCTCCTCGTAGAAGCCGGTGGCGAGGATACCCGCCCAGAGCGCGAAGATGCCGATGCCGCTCATCATGACCAGCCCGGCAAGGATGCGACCGGCGAAACTTTGCGGAATTTCGTCGCCATAGCCAGTGGTCGAGAGCGTAACCACCGCCCACCACATGGCCAGCGGAATGCTGCCGAACTTGTCAGGCTGGACGTCGCGTTCGATGATATAGGCGGCGAGTGCCGCGCCAAACAGGACTATGCCGAAGATCGAGGTGACGCCGATCAGGTTGCGCGCCTCTTTGCTGAGGACCCGGCCCAGCAGCCGGAAGAAGGTCGAGCCGCGCAACGGCTTCAGCAGCCAGATGGCGCAATAAAGGCTCTGGTCACGCCCGCGGGCGAAGAGGAATGCGAGCACGGGGACGAGAACCGCAAGCACGTCGACGGCCGTTTCCAGCGTCCTGCCCCGCGCTTCTCTCGATCGCTGCATGAATAGCGTCTCGATCAATTGCAGAACATAGGCGGCCCAGACACCGACGAGCACGATCTCCAGGGCCAACCTAGCCTGCCCGGTTATGTCAGGCGTCGTCAGTGCCGCCACTGTCAGCAGGCCGATTGCGGCGAGCAGCGCGTTCAGCGATGTGGAAATCTTCGAGAAGGAAAGCGCCGACATTCGATMCCCCAACTGGCCCGCCACTTTCTCAGAATAGGATGCCTTCGGTTGAAACGTAAAGGGCTCGCGGGATGTTCGCGGCAGCCAAGTTTCGGCCTGGCGTATAGGCAATTTATCGCTGTCTTTTCAATCCGGTTTCAGTCGCTGCCCGACATCCAGCGGTAGTCCCTTGAATGGCTTGATTTCCTTCAGAACGAATGTCGTCTGCATTTCCTTGATGCGCGGCAGGCGACGCACCACCCGCATGGCGAAATCCGCATAGCTGTCGAGATCGGCGGCCACGACCTGCAGCAGGAAATCCGCATCGCCGGCAATGCTGTAGCAGGCGACGACCTCGCTCAGCTTCAGGACATCGCGCGAAAACTCCTCGGCCTCCGCCTCGCTGTGGCTGTCGATCTTGACCCTGATGAAGGCGAGGACGCCGAGGCCGATCTCGCGCCTGTCGAGCGTTGCCGTATAGCCCTGGATGACACCCGTTTCCTCAAGCTGGCGCACGCGCCGCCAGCAGGGCGAGGTGGAGAGCCCGACTTCGGACGACAGCGCCTGGTTCGTCAGGCGTCCGTCTTTCTGGAGGGCGCCGAGAATTCTTAGATCGACGGGTTCAAGATCGGAGGGCATAGATTGACTCGATAGCGGTTAATATCGGTAGGATCTACCACATTGAGCGAATATGTCGCAATGAAAGGTAAGATCGCCCGCGATTGGCGCGATATCCTGCTGATAGCCATCGTCAACAGCAGCAGGGTTCCAATGCTTCCCGATATCCGTCTCGCAATCGTCATCAATCCGGATCTGCCGCTCGGGCTGATCGCCAATACCGCCGGCGCCATCGCCATAGGGTTAGGGGCCAGATTTCCCGGTCTTGCGGCGCAGTCCCTGGCCGACAGGGAGGAACGCGCCATCGACATCAGCTCGAACATGCCGGTGCCGATGCTGCAGGCGGATGCCGATACCATCCGGTCGCTGCTGCTGAAGGCGCTGTCGCAGCTGGGCGAGCGGGCAATCGTTCCCTTTCCGGCTTTCGCGCGGTCGCTGCACGATTACAGGGAGTATGAGGCAACGTTTCCCGGGCGCGATCTATCGCAGGAGGCCATTGATGGTCTGGGCATAGCCGGTCCATCGAAATGGGTGAAATCGCTTACCGGTTCGCTGAAGCTTTTGCGTTAGCATCGAGGAGAAAAGGGGCCGGCTTGCGGGATAGAGAGATCCGCTTCGCCGGCCGAGCAGGACTGAAGAAGAAGGGACGATACACTTCAGTCATCGGAAGATGATGTATCCGACGATGTTATGGATAGGACTGTCTGCCTGAACGGGTGCCGAACCGGGTGTTCATCTGCGGTTCACGCGTTCTTTTTTCAAAATCTCGCCTACGCGGCCTGGGTCTTGAACTCCTGAAAAGCGATCCCCATTTCCATCCTGCGGGTGCCAAACGGGCTCGCAAAGCCGTCCCGAGGCCGCCAGGAGTGGGGCCGTGGGGCAAATTAAGAATCGCAATTGTCGCTCACAGGAGGACTCCATGCGTCACGTAGACTTCTCTCCCCTTTACCGTTCCACCGTCGGTTTCGACCGTCTGTTCACCATGCTCGATACCCTTGCCCAGCCGGATCAGGCCCAGACCTATCCGCCCTACAATATCGAGCGCACCGGTGAGAACACCTATCGCATCACGATGGCTGTTGCCGGTTTCGATGAAAAGGAACTGAGCATCGACGCTCACGCCCACGTTCTCCACGTCAAGGGCGAGAAGAGCGAAGAGCCGGCTGAAGCCAGCGAATATCTCTATCGCGGTATCGCCAAGCGTGCCTTCGAGCGTCGTTTCCAGCTCGCCGATCATGTCGAGGTCCAGGCTGCTTCCCTGAAGAATGGTTTGCTGCACATCGATCTGCTGCGCAACATTCCGGAAGCCATGAAGCCCCGTCGTATCTCGATTGCGGCTGATCCGGTGGAAGCCCCGAAGGCCATCGAGGCTCACATCAACTAAATCGGGCTGACGGCCTTACGCCGCCATGCCCAGGCTGACGGTTAAAGACCGTCATGCCTTTGATCCTCCCAAGATCAAAAAGAAGCGGCGCTCCATCGGGGCGCCGCTTTTGTCTTGGGAGGGATATCAGGAGACGGTCAGGCCGCGTTCGTGGCCCCGGTTGTTGCCTCGGCCCCGGTCTTAGCGTCGGCACGCTTCTTGGCGGCGTCGGCATATTTCTGGGCGAGGAAGGCGCAGGTCATCAGCTGGATCTGATGGAACAGCATCAGTGGCAATACGATGGCGCCGATACCCTGGCCGGCGAAGATGACATTGGCCATCGGCACGCCGCTTGCCAGCGACTTTTTCGAGCCGCAGAAGGTGATGGTGATCTCGTCAGCCTTGGAGAAGCCAAGCGCACGGCTGCCGAACATGGTGATGCAGAGCACCATGGCCAGGAGGACCATGTTGGCGACGATGACGGTGGCGATGTCGAGCACCGAAAACGTATGCCACAGTCCCTCGACCACTGCCTCGCTGAAGGCCGAATAGACGACCATCAGGATCGAGCCGCGATCAACGGGCATCAGGATCTTCTTCTTCGAGCGGATCCAGTCGCCGATCCACGGCTGCAGCAATTGGCCGGCGATGAAGGGGGCAAGCAGCTGCAACATGATCTGCCACAGCACATCCCAGGAGAAACCGCCGCCCTGGCCGCCGACTGAAAACAGCACGCCGACGAGCAGCGGCGTCAGGAACATGCCGAAAATGTTCGAAGCCGAAGCCGAGCAGATGGCGGCGGGAACATTGCCGCCGGCGATCGAGGTGAAAGCGATCGACGACTGTACTGTCGAAGGAAGCACGCTCAGAAACAGCAGGCCGGTATAGAGCGACACGGGCAGGACACTGGTCGGCACGATCTGGCCGATGGCGAGCACCAGCAGCGGGAAGATGCCGAAGGTTGTCAGCAGGATGACGAGATGCAGCCGCCAGTGCAGCATGCCGGCAATGACGACATCGCGCGATAGGCGCGCGCCGTGCAGGAAGAACAGCAGACCGATGGCAAAATTTGTCGCGATGCTAAAATAGTGGGCGCTTGCCCCCTGAACGGGAAAGAAGGATGCCGTTAGAACAGTGAGCACCAACAGCATGGTGAAAGTATCTGGAAGAAAGCGGCGCATCGTGCCAACCCCAATCGCGGTTGCAGGTCTTGATAATTGATCCTTGCAGATAGACCTATTGTGATCCACGATGCAAGGAATAACAGTTATCGCAATATAGGATAAGCGCTATGCTCGATCTCACGCAGTTGCGCAGCTTCGTTGCCGTGGAGCAGATGGGTAGCTTCACGCTGGCGGCGGAACGGCTCGGGCTCGGCCAGTCGACCGTCAGCCAGCATATACAGCGATTGGAAACGGAGCTTGGGCGCAAGCTATTGGCCCGCGACACGCATCGCGTCGTCCTGACCGGTGATGGCGAGGCTTTGCTCGGCCATGCGCGCAACATGTTGTCGATCGAAGGGGAGGTGCGCCAGCTCTTTGCCGGCAACAGCCTGCGCGGCAGTCTTCGCCTTGGCGTTTCCGAGGATTTCGTTACCAGCCAGCTCCCCGATGTGCTCGAGGAATTCGTTCGCTCGCATCCCTCGGTCGATCTCGAATTGACCGTTGCGCTCAGCGGCACTCTTTATGAAATGCAGGACAATGGTGACCTGGATCTTGTGCTCGCCAAGCGTCGCCTCGGCGATGTCAGGGGCAAGCTGGTCTATCGCGAGCCGCTGGTTTGGCTGGCACGCGATCCCGAGCGCATTCGCAGGCTTGCAGGGCCACTGCCGTTGATTGCCTTTCCTGCGCCAAGCGTCACGCGGGCGGTGGCGCTGGAGGCGCTGCGTCGCCAGCAGGTGCCGTGGCGGATCGTCTGTACCTGCGGCAGCCTTAGCGGGCTGACGGCCGCGGCTCGCGCCGGCATGGGCGTTCTTGTCCAGCCGCAAAGCATGGCGCCGAGCGGGTTGACGGAGATCGCGCCGGGCTGGCTGCCGGCCCTGGAGGATGTGGAATTTGTGCTTGTGCCACGCAAGGGGGCGGATCAACTTGTGGTCAATGCCCTATCGGAAGACATTTTGACAAAAGTTCGAGGGCCGAGATCAATTTGATGATGGTGGCGTAGACCACAGGGATGGAAAAGCCTTTGTCCAGCATGCGGATAGGATTAAGCTCTTGTTAGGATTTCCTTCGCCGGCTGTCGTTTTACGCCCCCGCACATCTGTTCTGCGCAGCGTCCGGTTCAGGTCGCAGTCAGCTTGGGCTGCTATCGTAGGTGGCAGTGGACGAGTTGCATGAGGACATCCGCCCCCGATGACTTATGGCGCCATCTTCATTTCCGGGCTTATTGCTTGCGTAATGGCAATGACGGTGATCGTTCACCACGCTCCGGCATCCGATCGCGACGATTTATCGACTTTCAGACTGTTCGCGCATCGGAATTAGAACTGAGCTTTCCTGCGACATTGAGCGCCGTCCGGCCCGAAGCCGGCTCCGGCGCTCCTTTTTCTTGCCGTCAGGCAAGGCAGGCGAGGAAGTTCGTCACGTCGGCCTCGGTCGTGGCGAAGCTGGTGACAAGGCGGATCAGTGTCTCATCAGAGCGGACCAGATCCGGCTGTGATTCCGGGATCGGCCATTCGTAGAATTTCGCACCCTTGTCCTCGGCGGCCTTGGCAGCCGATTTCGATATGATCGCGAAAACTTCGTTAGAAAGCGTCGGCCAGGCAAGGCGTGCCGAAGGCGCCTTTTCGATGCCGGCGCGCAGGTGGTCGGCCATGCCGTTGGAATGGCGAGCGAGATCCAGCCAGAGGCCATCCTTGAAATAACCATCGAACTGGGCGGCGATGAAGCGCGACTTCGAGAAGAGCTGGGCGGCGCGCTTGCGGATGAAATGCATCTCCTTTGCCTGCTCCGGATTGAAGAAGACAATCGCCTCAGCGCACCAGCAGCCGTTCTTGGTGCCGCCGAAAGAGAGGATGTCGATTCCGCGCTTCCAGGTCATTTCCGCCGGGCTGACGTCGAGCGCGACCAGGGCATTGGCGAAACGCGCGCCATCCATATGGAGTGGCAGGCCGTTCGTCTTTGCGATGGCGGCGATGGCATCGATCTCGGCGAGCGAATAGACCGTGCCGATTTCCGTGGCCTGGGTGATTGTCACCGCGGCGGCGCGGCCGTGATGGACGGCATCCTGGGGGAAGCGGGCAACCTTGGCGGCGAGCGCCTTGGGATCGATCTTGCCGAGGGCACCATCGACGGTTGCCAGTCGCGCACCGCTGAAGAAGTCAGGTGCACCGCATTCGTCCTCGGCCACATGCGCCTCGTTATGACAGAAGCTGATTCCGCCCGGCTTCTGGACGCTGGCGAGCGACAGCGAATTTGCCGCCGTGCCCGTCGCAACGAAAAAGACGGCAACCTCGCGCTCGAAGATCTCCGAGAACTTGGCCTCCACCCGTTGGTCCAGGTCGCTTGTACCATAGGCGGAAGCAAAGCCGCCGGACTCGGCGAGGAGACGTTCAGCGATCTTGGAGTGGGCGCCAGCCCAGTTATCGGAGGCAAAGAACATGAAGTGCACCAATTATAAGGAGTGAGTAGCAGGCGGCATAAATAGGGTCGGCGGGACCTTACGCCAATGCAAAAACCTATCAAGTGCATGAACTTGAACAATCCATCACAGAAATTGATTGGCGCAATCAACAAATAAAATGATGCGCTGCAGCGAAACTTTATTGCTCTATTTGCGCAACAAGGGCAATCTTCCGTCGTTTGCTGACGAATTTTTGCCATTTTGCTCTTGCGAAGGCTTAAGCTTTCTGGCATAGAACTGATGAATTAGGACAGGGTTGCTGTCCTATTTTGGCCGCCGAGGCCGAAGATGCGCCAGAAGGTCCTGACGATGTCGGGATTTCAAGCTATAGTTATCGGGAGCATGCCCTTTCAAGCCTTCCAGGCAATGGGTATTGCGGCGGTGGAATAGCAAGGCGCGGAACGCTGACGACGGGCTCCACTCAAGGGGCCATGGTTCGCGGCCGGATCTTCACAATGCAACAGAGCTGTCGCGCGTCGGCGCCGGAAACGGACCGCGCGGGACGAAGGATCGCCCGCCATGCGGGCCTTACCGGAGGGAAGACGATGACGAACAGGACGACGTCCACGAGTTTTGACCAGACTGCTGCAGCCAATGCTGTCGCTGCGGCCAAAACGTCGAAACGCGCCGGCGGCTTCCCCCGGAAACAGGGCCTCTATGATCCGCGCAATGAGCATGATGCCTGCGGCGTCGGCTTCGTCGCGCATATGAAGGGCCAGAAGTCGCACCAGATCGTGCGCGACGGCCTGTTCATTCTCGAGAACCTGACGCATCGCGGCGCCGTGGGTGCCGATCCGCTGATGGGCGATGGCGCTGGCATTCTCGTGCAGATTCCGGATCGTTTCTTCCGTGAGGAAATGGCTTTGCAGGGCATCACCCTGCCGAAGGCGGGCGAATATGGCGTCGGCCATTTCTTCCTCCCGCGCGACGAAGCGCTGATCGAACATTTCAAGACCGCTATCAAGCAGGTCGTTACCGAAGAAGGTCAGGTTCTGATCGGCTTCCGCGACGTGCCGGTCGATAATTCCTCGCTGTCGAAGGCGCCTGATATCGCCGCCACCGAGCCGCATCACGTACAGGTCTTCATCGGCGCTGGCCGCGATGCTGGCACGAACGAGGAGTTCGAGCGTCGCCTCTTCACCCTGCGCAAGGTGATCTCCAACCGCATCTATGCGGAATATGAGGGCGAAGAGAGCAGCTTCTACCCCGTTTCGCTGTCGAGCTCGACCATCGTCTACAAGGGCATGTTCCTCGCCTATCAGGTCGGTGCCTATTATAAGGACCTTGCCGACCCGCGTTTCGAGACGGCGGTCGCGCTCGTGCACCAGCGGTTCTCGACCAACACCTTCCCGTCGTGGAAGCTGGCGCATCCCTACCGCATGGTCGCCCATAACGGTGAAATCAACACGCTGCGCGGCAACGTCAACTGGATGGCCGCTCGCCAGGCATCCGTATCCTCGCCGCTGTTCGGCGAGGACATCTCGAAGCTCTGGCCGATCTCCTACGAGGGACAGTCGGACACGGCCTGCTTCGACAACGCGCTCGAATTCCTCGTGCGCGGCGGCTATTCCATGGCGCATGCCATGATGATGCTCATCCCTGAAGCATGGGCCGGCAACCAGCTGATGGCTGCCGAGCGCAAGGCATTCTACGAGTATCATGCCGCCTTGATGGAGCCATGGGATGGCCCGGCGGCCGTCGCCTTTACAGACGGCAAGCAGATCGGCGCGACGCTCGACCGCAACGGCCTGCGTCCTGCCCGCTACCTCGTCACCAACGACGATCGCATCATCATGGCTTCCGAAGCCGGCGTTCTTCCCGTCGAGGAAGAAAAGATCATCCAGAAGTGGCGCCTGCAGCCGGGCAAGATGCTGCTGATCGACATGGAAAAGGGCCGCATCATCTCCGACGACGAGGTGAAGTCGGAGCTTGCCACCAAGCATCCCTACCAGAGCTGGCTCAAGCGCACGCAGCTGATCCTCGAAGACCTGAAGCCGGTGGAGCCGCGTGCACTGCGTCGCGACGTGTCGCTGCTCGATCGCCAGCAGGCCTTTGGCTACACCACCGAGGACACCAAGCTCCTGATGTCGCCGATGGCGACTACCGGGCAGGAGGCTGTCGGCTCGATGGGGACGGATACGCCGATCTCCGCCATGTCGGACAAGCCGAAGCTGCTCTACACCTACTTCAAGCAGAACTTTGCGCAGGTGACCAACCCGCCGATCGATCCGATCCGCGAAGAGCTGGTCATGAGCCTGGTCTCGTTCATCGGACCGCGCCCAAACCTGCTCGACCATACCGGCATGGCCAACGCCAAGCGTCTGGAAGTGCGCCAGCCGATCCTGACCAACGGCGATCTCGAGAAGATCCGCTCGATCGGTCATACGGAAGACCGTTTCGACACGAAGACGCTCGACTTCACCTACGATGTCGAACGCGGCGCCGCAGGAATGCCCGAGATGCTCGACCGTCTCTGCGAGCGGGCGGAAGCGGCCGTTCGCGGCGGCTACAACATCATCGTGCTTTCCGACCGCCAGATCGGACCGGACCGCATCGCCATTCCGGCGCTGCTGGCGACGGCGGCCGTGCATCACCACCTGATCCGCAAGGGCCTGCGCACCTCGGTCGGTATCGTCGTCGAAACCGGCGAACCGCGCGAAGTGCATCAATTCTGCCTGCTCGCCGGCTACGGTGCGGAAGCGATCAACCCCTATCTGGCTTTCGACACGTTGCTCGACATGCATCAGCGCGGCGAATTCCCGAAGGAAGTGGACGCGACCGAAGTCGTCTACCGCTACATCAAGGCTGTCGGCAAAGGCATCCTCAAGGTCATGTCCAAGATGGGCATCTCGACCTACCAGTCCTATTGCGGCGCGCAGATCTTCGATGCGATCGGCCTGCAGCAGGAACTGGTCGACAAGTACTTCTTCGGTACGGCGACGATGATCGAGGGCATCGATCTGGAGACCATTGCCGAGGAAACAGTTGCTCGTCACAGCTCGGCTTTCGGCCGCGATCCGCTCCTGGCAAGCACGCTCGACATTGGCGGCGAGTATGCCTATCGCATGCGCGGCGAAAGCCATGCCTGGACGCCGGATGCGGTTGCAGCCCTTCAGCATGCCGTGCGTGGGAATGCCGAGGACCGCTATCGCGAATTCTCCGAAATGGTCAACGACTCCGCGCTGCGGATGAACACCATCCGTGGTCTCTTCACGATCAAGGGTGCGGAAGCGCTTGGTCGCAAGCCGATCTCGATCGAAGAGGTGGAGCCGGCGGTCGATATCGTCAAGCGTTTCTCGACTGGCGCCATGTCCTTCGGCTCCATCAGTCGCGAGGCGCATACGACATTGGCGATCGCCATGAACCGTATCGGCGGCAAGTCGAACACCGGCGAAGGCGGCGAGGAGTCCGACCGCTACATGCCGCTCTTCGACGGCTCGGCAAACCCGGAACGCTCCGCCATCAAGCAGATCGCCTCCGGCCGCTTCGGCGTGACGACGGAATATCTTGTCAATGCCGACGTGTTGCAGATCAAGGTGGCGCAGGGTGCAAAGCCCGGCGAGGGCGGCCAGCTGCCCGGCCACAAGGTCGACGCCACGGTTGCAAAGACCCGGCATTCGACGCCGGGTGTCGGCCTGATCTCGCCGCCGCCGCACCACGACATCTACTCGATCGAAGATCTGGCACAGCTGATCTTCGACCTGAAGAACGTCAACCCGACCTCGGATGTGTCGGTCAAGCTCGTCTCGGAAGTCGGCGTCGGCACGGTCGCCGCCGGCGTCGCCAAGGCGCGCGCCGATCATATCACCGTCTCGGGCTATGACGGCGGCACCGGCGCTTCGCCGCTGACCTCGCTGAAGCATGCAGGCTCGCCTTGGGAAATCGGCCTTGCCGAAACCCAGCAGACGCTGGTGCTGAACGGGCTGCGTTCGCGCATCGCCCTGCAGGTGGACGGTGGTCTGAAGACCGGCCGTGACGTCATCATCGGGGCGCTTCTCGGCGCCGACGAATTCGGCTTTGCCACGGCGCCGCTGATCGCGGCCGGCTGCATCATGATGCGCAAATGCCACCTCAACACCTGTCCGGTGGGTGTCGCTACCCAGGATCCGGTCCTGCGCAAGCGCTTCAAGGGCAGCCCGGAGCATGTCATCAACTACTTCTTCTTCGTGGCCGAAGAAGTGCGCGAGATCCTCGCCTCGCTTGGTGTTGCCAAGTTGGACGACATCATCGGCGCTTCCGAGCTTCTGGAAAAGGACGACATGCTCGCCCATTGGAAGGCGAAGGGCCTCGACTTCAGCCGCATCTTCCACAAGGTCGATGCGCCGAAGGAAGAGACCTACTGGACATCCGTGCAGAAGCACCCGATCGACGACATTCTGGATCGCCAGCTGATCGAGAAGGCGGAGCCTGCTCTGTCTTCCAAGACCCCGGTCGCCTTCGAGGTCGACATCAAGAACGTCGACCGTTCGGCCGGTGCCATGCTGTCGGGTGCGGTTGCCAAGCGCTACGGTCATCGCGGTCTGAAGGAAGACACGATCAACGTCACCCTCAGGGGGACGGCCGGTCAGTCCTTCGGCGCGTTCCTCGCACGGGGCATCACGTTCGACCTCATCGGCGACGGCAACGACTATGTCGGCAAGGGTCTTTCGGGTGGCCGCATCATCATCCGTCCGCCGGAAAATTCGAAGATCGTTGCGGAGAACTCGATCATCGTCGGCAACACCGTGCTTTACGGTGCGACCGAGGGCGAATGCTACTTCCGTGGTGTTGCCGGCGAGCGCTTCGCGGTCAGAAACTCCGGCGCGGTCGCCGTCGTCGAAGGCGTGGGTGACCATGGTTGTGAATACATGACCGGTGGCGTCGTCGTGGTGCTGGGCGAGACGGGGCGCAACTTCGCGGCCGGCATGTCGGGCGGCGTTGCCTATGTGCTTGACGAGATTGGCGATTTCGCACGCCGCTGCAACATGGCGATGGTCGAGCTGGAGCCGGTTCCGGAAGAGGACGAACTGCTGGAGAAGCTGCATCATCACGGTGGCGATCTTGCGCACAAGGGACGCGTCGACGTTTCGGGTGACATGACGCGCCACGACGAGGAGCGCCTTTACCAACTGATTTCGAACCATTTCCACTACAGCAGCTCGACGCGCGCCAAGGAAATTCTCGATCACTGGGCCGATTACCGCCCGAAATTCCGCAAGGTCATGCCGGTCGAATACCGTCGCGCCCTTGAGGAAATGGAGCGCAGCCGGATGAGCGTGGCGGCGGAGTAATCCGTCTCCTGGCAAACCAGTCGAGGATTTCGCCTCGCATTGCGATCGCCATCCGGGCGATCGCGACTGTCGAACAGCGGAATCAGATGTGAATTACAGTGCCGGACAGGGAACGGATTTTACCCTTGGCACGGGAGCCGGCGGCTCCACTTTTTGAGTGAGGAAACGAAAGCATGGGCAAGGTAACAGGCTTCCTGGAAATCGACCGGCAGGTCGGCAAGTATCAGCCGGCGTCTGATCGCATCCGGCATTTCCGTGAATTCACGATCCCCATGTCGGACCCGGAAGTGCAGAAACAGGCAGCGCGCTGCATGGACTGTGGCATTCCTTATTGCCATGGCCCGACCGGCTGCCCGGTGCACAACCAGATCCCCGATTGGAACGACCTCGTCTACAACAACAACTGGGAAGAGGCGATCCGCAACCTGCATTCGACCAACAACTTCCCGGAGTTCACCGGCCGCGTATGCCCCGCACCTTGTGAGGAAGCCTGCACGCTGAACCTGGAAGATGCGCCGGTCGCCATCAAGACCGTCGAGCAGGCGATTGCCGACAAGGCCTATGAGCTCGGCTTCATCCGCCCGCAGCCGGCAACGGTGCATACCGGCAAGAAGGTCGCCGTCATCGGCTCCGGCCCAGCCGGCATGGCGGCTGCCCAACAGCTCGGTCGTGCCGGCCATGAGGTTCATCTCTATGAGCGCGAGTCGAAGGCCGGCGGCCTGCTGCGTTATGGCATCCCGGACTTCAAGATGGAGAAGAACTTCATCGATCGCCGCGTCGAGCAGATGAAGGGCGAGGGCGTTACCTTCCATTGCGGCGTCAATGTCGGCGTCGACGTCAAGATCGAGCAGCTTTTGGCTGATCATGATGCCGTGCTTTATTGCGGCGGCTCGGAA
>BFBZ01000294.1_pt1 | contig 15881 bp, 12 predicted proteins | sample 1888401 | NCBI WGS metagenome assembly BFBZ01 (sample SAMD00112614, study PRJDB3348) | symbiont metagenome | host: Chara braunii | reverse complement strand
ACATAGGCATTCATGAAACGAAACTTTATAACACAAAAATCATTTCATTCAGATGTCAACTGTCCCGTTTTGATACAAGCAGGCGTGGATGGAAGTAAAGAGGAATGAATCAGGTGCTAAAAAACGGAATTGGGTAATCTGCGCAAGGTTCGAAATACATTCAGCCCGGTGATAGGGACTTACAAGTAAAAAAGGCATCAAAAACAATGACCAGCTTTAGGGCTGGTCATTTTGTATATTTGGGAAGTATATAATTACCTTATTAGGTGATTATATACTTTAAGGTACACTTTTCCCAAAACATATTTTAAAACAGGTTGGGGAATGATTGGAAATGATTCTGGATGGTTTGTAAACATTGCGGATCGTATGCGAATAGTCGTTACCGGCAAATTTAAAAAGCCCCAACTTACGGGTTGAGGCTTAGGCGGATCAGGCGAAAAAGATGATCAGCCAATTTTTTCTTTGCAGGATATTCTGTTCTCGGGTATCGCAATTTCGCCCTGCATTACTTTGTTGAATATTTCCAGCTTTACCGCTTCATCCATTATTGTTGTAATATAGCCCTGCATCCCCATAATTTTAATCATTTGGGATTTATATTCGTCAAATGTAGTCGTCACCCCAATGATCCGCGTATTTGGATAACTTTCCTGTACCGGGTTGAGTATGGCAAAACTCCGGCTACCAATTAACTGACAGAAGATAACGTCAGGGACAGCTTCCTTACATGCTTCAAATACTTCATCACGGGTGGAGCATAGCTTTATAATCTTTATCTGTCGTTGAGTGATAAGCAGCGTTCTGATGATTTCTATAGTTCTTTCATTTTCGAGTATAAGTAATGCTTTCATAGTTGTTCATTCATCTTTTTTAAGATCGAAAATTGTTTTTCATCCATATAATTAAATTCTTTGCGTGTCGTTTATAATGTGGTCTTGGCCCTGAACACATCTTGCCTTAGCCTATTTTTCTATCTTATCCAGCAGCCATATAGACCGTCCTGACAGACCTATCCACGCACTTTGTACGATACGGATTTTTAGAAACGACAACCCCTTCCTTTAGGTTGGGGTTGTGTTTTATGTTCGACTTATCCCAATGAGAAAAAGTTAAAATAAGACCACCTTACTTTACAGTCTTGCGAGTTTGTAGTTCAGATGGTCTTGACCCTTAAAACAACCTGTCGCATTGATCTTATCAACCCTAAGAATAGGAATCGACCTGATCGTTTGAGAAGTTTATAATAGACCTCCCTTATCGGAAAGAATGATTTCAAGAATCAGGGTGAAAAATCACCCTGATTTACCAAACCTAACTGCCTATGAAGACTATAATCTTATCAATCCTAAGAATAGGAATCGACCTGATCATATAAAAAGTTCAAACAAAAATTCGGGACACTGTCTGACGGGCAGACAAAAAGCCATGTGCTTAATCAGAGCGGGAATAAATAGTGTGTAGATATTTTCTCGTAAGCGTTAACCGATACGAAAATGAAGCATTTTTTTGACACCTGCAAATATCATCACTGACCGTAAAAGACAACATGACCCCAAAGGACAAGTCACTGAAAATTATCAAATCGAGAACGCTTTTATTTATAAAACAACTAAGATTTTACCCTTATTCCTTTTCGCTAATCAGCATGTTTACTATAACAATTTTGTTTTAGCAAAATGATAATCGTTTCCTTCCATCCTGTTAACCAAACGATACGAGCAACCGTTTTTTAACGGTATCATCTTATAAGTGCAAACACTTAAATCAATATAAAAATGGCAATTCTTTGATAATATTTTTTTCTGAGAAGCCTAGTATATATAGGAGTTGAATCTTCCTATTAGCACATCACCCCCCTATGCGCCACCCGTATAGGGGGGCGGTGTGAATTTTCTGGAAATAATAATTATAGGCAGCCACAATCCGGCTAATATTCGGTGGCTGAACGGTAGCTTTTAAGTACATAGAAACATGCCGTCGTGCGAATATTTTACTATAGACTTTATGGACCGTTGTATCTATTACTTCAAAAATTTCCTGCCCGGCCAAAGCCGGATTGATCGGACACCGGATACTCTCATAATCTACATAGCCGCCCGCTGTATCAATCAACGGAATTTCCAGCATATACCGGATGGAATAAATATGAGGGTCTTCCCCAGGTGACCAGGTGGACCAAAAACCTGCATCATGGTCAATGAGGTCGAACGAAGTGTCATTTTCATGTCTTATTGTGTCGAGAATAGCGAACAATAAATCACCTATATAATTTCCGGTTGTATCACCTGCTTTCCATGGGCTAATGGCGTGAGCATAGATGTTGGTAATATCGTGATCCCATTCCTGAAATGGCCTTTTTTCCGGGGTAGCAGTTTTCTTACATGAAGCCCATGTTATTAATAACAAGCAGGCTATGGACAATTTTTTCATTGAATCATGGTTTAGATAAAATGGAAAATCCCCCGTGTTAGCGGGGGATACACTAATCAAATACCATAACCATTAAACCTTATCCTATTAGAACATGAAATTCACACTTCATTTTTAGCTAAAAAAAGCTAAAAAAATGCCCGCTAAGTAGTTCACTCATGATTTTCTAAAGAAACTACTTAGTAAGCAATAAAATGCCTTACGGCACTAGTAATTCAATTGAATATCTTCATTTTGTCATGGCGACGTAAACATTCTTCTCAATTGACTATAATCGATTCCCTGTAATAGCCAAATTTGCTGCCTTTTGGACAACTAATATTTTTGTTTTGCCGTATTTTCCCATATTACCTTTACATCAGTTCAACTCTACTCACCACCTCGTAATAGAGGATAAGGTTTCTACGGTTAAGGTTCTGATTTGAGCAAGCTATTATTTATAATCATTGACTATGAAAAATCCACTATTGTAGAGGTATGTCGTACCGTGTTGACTCTATTATTTTCGTAAGATATTTGCTGGCCAGCAAAACAGGTTAAAAACCAACCTGCCGAAAATGGTTATTCAAATACTATTAAACATTTTTTATGAAAATTTTAAAAAATTCCTTGCTCGCTACGTTGATCCTTGCTATTGCTGCCATAGGAACAGCATTTACCACCAAAGTAGAAAACAGTAAGCCAGAACGTTTTTTTACTACAGATACATACGGATGGATAACTACTGGTCATTTAGGCGGCAATTTTGAAATTGGCGTTACTGCTTCTACTGAATTAAGTGATGCAAGTAACTGGGATAACTCAAACCCCGCCTGTTCTGGTTCAACCTATGTATGTAAAGCAACAGCCGCTTACACGCTTTCAGGCACACAAACAGCCCCAACTAAACAGCAAGTTATAGATAAAATTAAAACTCAATACGACTTGAACCAAACTCCACGTTTTCCAACTAACGGATGGACTGTAGCTATTGGTGGTGTAAATGTTACTATAACAGTTATCCTAAAAAACTAACAATTATTTAAGGATACCCTTAAAAAGAATTACGTTCACCGTAGTTCCTTTTAATAACATATATCTGCATTAGAATTTCGAAGTGTATACCCTTCTCCCCGCTTCTGGGGATTGTATAGCATCATGGCTTCAGTGAAAGATTAAATTTTACAGTTGTTGGAGGCAGGCATTGTTCATCAGTACATACCATATATATAATCGTTCCGGTTATATTTGTTTTCACTTGGCCTTTTAATTGCATCACTTGTACAAAATCTACTTTCTCTCCATAGCGCCAGTCCTCCGTATTTAATGTCTGGTTTTTATGTACTTCCATGTTGCCCAATTCCTTCACTTTCCCAATTAGCTTAACCAAAGGGTTTTTATTAAAAGTTATTTTGGTCGGCATGGGTATGGCACTTTCAGGTTGGGTTTGGGAATAGGCATGCCAGCCATCTTCCAATGTGGCTGTCAAACGAATTTCATAAGTTTGGGCATCCTTCTTTTGTACGCCGTACTTCCAGTTAATAGGCCCTTGCGCCTGTAGGCTAGAGCTCACCAGAATGATGAATACCAATAAATACCACTTTTTCATAGAAATTAATTTATTCTTTACCCGACAATAATCTTTCAAAATTCTTTTCCCAACAGCAATCCAAGTAATCGCAATTATTTTGGTTATTATTTTCATTGCTTAAAAATGGATGTAGCCACCAATCTTTTATTACAGGCATAACATTAGAAGGCTTATTATTAAAAGATTGCATACCTGGAAAATAAGATGGAAATCTACCGACATTTAGTGCCTGGTTCAATCTATTTCTAATTTCCAACAAATGTTGCTTACTTATTTCATCTTTGTAACGTGGCAAAGCATTATCTATTTTTTTTACAATAGCCTGCATGTGTTTTCTAAAAATGGGGTGATAATCGCACGTTAACGTTTCATTACGGTCTGGAGAGGTCAATGGCACTCCATATTCTAACAATCGCTCGACATACAGCTTTTGAAGGTTCCTTCTGGCAAAATTTATATTTATGGGTGAAGACATTGAAAGCTCCTTATAAATCTCATATTCAAAATCTGTTAAAAATTCGTCGAAAGAGTATGCATCTTCCGGCTGCTGCATTTGAGCAAAAGTCATTATTTCATAGTTTGATAAGCTAACAAGCCATTTAATTACATACCTTTGCGGTTCGAGATAAGACCAATCACCACCGCCTCCAACCAAGGAAAATATCTTTTTATCATATAACCACGTTGGCGGGTCGAATAGCTGTTCTCCAAGAAACTTAACCGCTCTTTTCTGTTGCTCCTTTGAAATAAAAGCCACTACCGGCCCTGTCTGTCCTTGTTTTTTTTCAGTCGAGTATTTGTTGCCAATATTATTCGCAACATGCATTATATATCTTTCATATTGTTCAAAAACCTGCCTCTGCATTCGGCTCATAGATTCGAAGTTTTCATTGGGCATAATGGTCCACTCCGATAGATTTTGCATCACATATTTTAGATTCTTAATGCCATAATAACTCGCTTTCATTGCATCATCGCCAAGATCTTCCGACTGACAACGTGGGTCTGTTACTATGAATCCGCCTTGTGGTCCATACCACAATCCTTTATCTTTTTCTAGGCTGCTGATAATCCAACGATTCATATATGCTTTTTCTTCATCACGGCTCTTTAGTTGAGGTAACCATCGATACCCCCAATCAATGGCCCATTTGTCATATACACCAAGCCTTGGCAATAATTCTTTTTCTCCAAAATGGTCTTCCGGCTGGGCCACATAATTAAATCGTGCATAATCCATAATAGAGGGGCAAAATCCATTTTTATCAACATAATTCTTGCTTCTTAAACTATCAACGGGTACCGTTGAAGAAGCGCCAAAATTGTGTGCTAATCCTAAAGTATGGCCCACCTCGTGACAGCATACGAAACGGATTAATTGCCCCATTAATGAATCATGAAAGACCATCTTCCTTGCACGCGGGTCGTTTGGGCCCGCCTGTATCATGTACCAATCGTGGAGTAACTTTTGTACATTATGGTACCAATTGATATGAGTTTCTAATATTTCCCCCGTTCTGGGGTCATGAACGTTGGGGCCGCTGGCATTCAAAACCGGCGAGCCTTTATAAATAATCACATTGTGTCTCGCATCAAATAAACTAAAGTTAGAGTCATTGGAAGGGGGCTCTATGGCATAGATAGCATTTTTAAATCCCGCTTTTTCAAATGCCTGTTGCCAATCGTTTACACCTTGTATCAGGTAAGGAACCCATTTCTTAGGTGTGGCCGGGTCAATATAATAAACAATCGGTTTCTTAGGTTCCACTAATTTCCCATCTAAATAGCTTTTCTCCTCCCCATCCTTTGGTTCCAATCTCCATCGTGTGATCATCGATGCTACATTAACTCCCGTAGGTAAATCATAATCTCTATATTGTCGAGAAAAATATCCAACCCTTTCATCATAATACCGCGGCTTCATTGGATGCTCCGGCAAAAGCACAAAGGACGTGTTCAGTTCAAAAGTTACTGGTTGCTCCCTGAGCAAATACGTATTAATTGTTTGTAATTCTACATTAATAGGAAAAGTCCGAATGTTTTCGACATAAGATTTGTCTTTTTGCCATCCCCCAATTTCGAAAAACTTTTTTGTATCATTATTAAAATAAAACATTCCGTTGTCTGAATTTAAAAAATCTGTGACATCTATTACTAAGCTTGAAGAATCCGTAGAAAAGGCCTTAATATCGAAGGACGCGACAATTGGCATTAAATTGGATTCATGTACCGTACGAAAAAGACCATTTTCTGTACTATCAGTAGACCGTTCTAAATAAGATAGCCTTTTTATGTACAATTTATTATTGCTTCCTTTCTGAAACAAAATCTCATCTTCTCCAATTTCATCGCCGGAATAACCAATGTTCGACGGCTTAACACCTGCAGCGCCTTTACTGATGCGTGTAACTAATAGAATGTCCTTGTCTAAAATAGCATCTGGAATTTCAAAAAAATAGCGTTCGTCAATTCTATGAACGGTAAATAATCCCAATTTTGTTATTGCCTTCAAAGTAATAACATCTTTATAAGGCTTAGGTCTATTCGCTTTACTACTGTCTACACTTGTTTTCTTAATAGTATCACTCTTTACTATTGGATTAATCCCTGTCAGGCTGGTATTAGCTTGAAGTTTTTTTTGGAAAACGGAACACGATGACAACAATAAAGCAATAACTAACATTGTCAATAGAATACACTTTAATTTCATTATAATTTTAGTTTTCATTTAATTAAAAAGATAGATGGAATATTGATTTGTACATTTTAATCACTTTTAAATTAATCATTCTTAAAAACAATAAACTTAAGCTCTCTCAGACCTTCTTTAATTTCCAAATCATAAGAGTTGAGAATAGTACTCAACTCTTCCATTGTGGTTATGCCTAGAACGGGAATAGGAATAGATATTTGCTTCTCATTTGACCAACCTGTTTCGTTTAGAAGAATAAAAGGTTTGCCATGCTTTCTATTTTCAATGATTGAATCACTTAATGATTTGTTAGATCGGATAATATCAGAAAAGACCGATTGAATATCCCAATTATATCTCCTGTAAAACCTTCCATTTTGGTCGATATCCACATAGGCTTTTTCCCTGTTTTTAGCACTCCCCACTTTGTCTTCTTTGGAAGTCCGTTGAAGAATATAGCAGGGAATTTTTCTTTCTTCCAATATTGCAGTTATTCCATAGTGTAGAGAAAAATATTTGTTTATATTTTCAAGCATAAATAAGGCGGCTTTTTCATCTGAAATATGCTGAGGCAATACCTGTTCATAGCAGTATCTGCTCCGTGTTAGTTCTTCTGTGGTGAAGTCTTGGTTGGCAATAAAACTGATTGCACCAAATTTCAATGTATCCGTCTTAATGGGAAAAATCAAAAAATCGATATCGGATCGGGGTGTTGGGGTATAGAGCACATGCCTTCTCAAACTGTCCCTTCCAAACTTATTAACTATATTAAAACAATATTGGTAAAGCTGTACTACCTCCCAATTGATAAAATAGTTAATCCTGGTTTGAGAATTGCTGTCAATCACCTGGTTTGAGCCTCCATACGGGCCTGCAATTTCATTGTTATAGGGAGTAATAACAAAACCATACGACATTGGTGTTCTTTTCAAACTGCCAAGTTGTTTATAATAAATTGCCTTGGGATCATGCACCATACTTGGCACAGAAGCATCATCATTGAGATAAGAAATTTTCTCACCGCTCAAATAATCTTCAATCTTCCTGGCATATGTATTCTCACTTCCACCTCTCAAAATGACAAACCCATTCTTATCAATCCAAACATGATGTGGAACTCCCCTGGTAGGAAAAAGCTTTGCAAGCGGTTCAGAAAAATTGTTATAATTCGATTGCGACTTGCCGGCCACTATACACGGAAGATCAGGGAGTTTAATCTTTTTTCTCCCGTTAAATCTTTTGTCTACTTCTTCCTGTGTCTCCCATGGGTTTATAAGAAGGATCTGTATTTTATACCCAAATTCTTTTTGCAAAGCCTCCATTTTAGTGAAGCCTTTTATACAGCTACTACAGCTGGAGTTCCAGAAATCGAGAATCACCAACTTCCCCTTTAACTCTGAAAATCGTTTCTTACCTGTATTATTATTGATTATTGGACCGAAAAGAATATCAGGCATTCGATCCCCAACACGTAAACCTTTTTTGCCGTGCTTTTCAAACCATTCATCTTTAATTTGAAAAGAATCGTGTTCCTGCGCGTTGATCATATTCACAAACCCGATAAATACTACTAACAATGCAAACCTCATGGTTTAAAATTTAATCTCTGAGAATATGATAATATGTCCAATTGAACGGAATTTTATCGAGGGTTTTGCTGGATCGCAGATCTGTCAATTTCATTCTGTGGAATGAGTAAAACAGATCTCAAATCGTTTGGCGGCAAGGTATAAGTTACTCCTCCGATTATTCTTACGAGGGTGATATTAGCCCCTTCAAGGTTCAATCTTCTGATATCACTCCAGCGAATTCCACGCCAGACCAGTTCTTTTCGTCTTTCGACCAATATTTTGGTCAATGCGTCATTGGCGTCAGAAGCTGTGATTGTGGGATAAGCGACACTATTCTTCCACCGTGTAACCATCAAAGTGTTTAAATCAGTCAGAGCGGCATCTTTATTTCCTGCCCTCGCTACACATTCTGCGCGTATTAAATACATTTCATCGGTTGTCAATCCGTTAAATACATCATACGGACTGTATGTAGCATAATAGCTCGCTTGAAAAAAATAGGTACCAGTATTAATTCCAGTATTAGCCTTAAAGAAAACTACCTTTCGTAGGTCATTGTTATCATAAGATTGATAAAGTGACGAGTCAATCTTCATACGAGTTCTAGTCATAAGAGTTATGGTTTGAGCAAGGTGGTTAACAAAAAGGACTTCAGGATTATTGGCACTAATTGCAGGATTTCCCACAGGAACAAGGGTGTTATAATCCATAAGCGTATTTTTTTGCCGAAGTGCTAAATCTGCATAATGACCGGCGTTTACGTAATCCCGCATAGATAAATATACCCTTGCCAATTCCGCATAAGCTGCAGTTTGTGTGGGTCTTGTCGAAACCAGTGCTGTAGGTAATAAGGTTGCCGCTTGCTTAAGATCATTGATAATTTGGTCATAGGTTTGTTGTACGGTCGCTCTCTTAACAAGTTCGCCAACATTTGAACTTAGTTTTAAAATTATTCCAGGCGATCCGGCATTCTCTTGTGAATATGGTTTGCAAAACAGTTGAGCCAAATCGTAAAATGCAAACGCACGGTAAAAAAGAGCTGATCCTTTAATTGTGCTATATCTTTGATCGTCGCCAACTCCTTTTGCTACCAAGGGCAATTGATCGAGTACAATATTAGAATAGTAAATAGGCCCTTGATACGGTAAATTCCATTCGGTTGGCGGAACTGCATTCGCTTGCCAAATGTAATTCTGAGTTTGCTGCAATAAATTAATACTGCCTATGGAATTAAGCCTCTGCCAATCAGATGTTTTAACATAGTAATTATCTGCGACAAGCTCGCTGTAAGCAAACACACTATAGCCATTAACCACGGCGGAATTATCCAATAAGGTTTGAAGATCCGTCAGGTTTTGAGGAACGGCGATGGATATTTTAGGTTTTTCATCCAAGAACTTCTTACAGCCTGCATAGATCATCGACAACGACATAATCGCCAATAGAATCCAATATTGCTTTCTTTGTTGAATAACTTGTTCCATATAAAGAATAGTTTTATTATTTATAGATCTCAAGAGTTTGTAAAACTCAAAAATTTACGGTAGCGCCGATAGTCCAGGTTTTTGATGGCGGAGTTGCAATAATGTTTCCGCCACTACCCCCTCCAGCGAAATCCGGGTCCCAATTGGATTTTTCAGCTCTCCAAATAATCCAATTCAAATTGTTCAAATAAAAAAACAAACGAGCGCTTTGAAAAGGAATACGCTTCTTGCCTGTATTGGTCAATTGATAAGAAAGGCTTACATCCTGCACTCTGATATTATCCGCTTTCTTTACATGATTAGATGCAAATTGATAAAATTGATTTCGCTGACTTCCATTTGAAACAGGATAATATATGGAAGGAATATCTGTAGATACCTCATCACCTGGCTTCTGCCAACGATTATAGTAGTCGGCATTCAATGTTGGCGGGTAGCCTGTAATGTCAATAGCGGGTTCTCTAAAATAGTAATCAAACCGACCGGTAATATTCATGGAAAGCATAAAACCTTTCCAACTCACATTGTTGCGCAGAAAAACAGTATTGAGCGGCAATGCGGAACCATGAAATACCTGGTTTTGAATAGAATCATTAAGAATGGCGTTATAATTTTTACTTATTTGACCATGCAAATATCCCTGGGGGTCGCCTGTTAGCGGATCTAATCCAGCCCAACGATAGCTGGATAGGCCGTAAATAATTTGACCTGGAACCGCATTCAAGCTATAGTTTAGATAATCATTTACTTTGGAGCCAAAAGTGGTGAATAGTTTGGTAATAATAGTTTTAGCATGACTCCATCCAAAATTGCTCGTCCATTCTATTTTGCCTTTAATATTTTTTGAATTCAAGTTAATTTCATAGCCATTGGTTTTCATGTCAGCAAAATTCTTTACGAAAGTATTTACACCTGAAGAAGGCGGCATCGGTGCCTGCGCAATAACGTCAGAGGAATTCTTGGTAAATATTTCAAAAGAACCTGCAATTCGATCCTTTAGAGCCAGAAAATCAATTCCTTCGTTAATAATTCTAACTTGCTCCCATTTAAGATTATAGTTAGGGGCCAGATTTGGTAAATTATATGGTAGAAATGTATAAGGATCAAGGTCGGGTCGGTGGGTTATTGTAAACAATCCCGACAACAAATTATTAACATTGCCAGTATAACCATAGGAAATCCTTAACTTGAAATATGGTAGCCATGATATTTTATAGAAGTTTTCCTTGGATAGTTCCCATCCCCCACCGATGGACCATAATGGTTTCCATTGATTATTGGCTTTTACCCCAAATACGTTAGCGCCGTCCCTTCGGGCACTTGCGTATAGGTTATACCGGTCCTTGAAACTATAGTTTGCATTAGCTAACAAAGAAACAGTTCTATTAACTGTCCCTTCGAGATAATAGTTCGGATTGGGTATATAGAAATATCCGCCAGATCCGGGAGCATAGAAATTCGGATACGTGTTAGAGTAATCAATATAGGTTGAATATATTCCAACTTGGTCATTATAACCATAAATACGTTGACCACTGGAATAGCCACCTTTTGAATCATAAATTTCCCCTCCTAATATCGCATTGATCTGATGTTGGCCAAAATTCTTATCAATATTTATTGTTCCGCGAAGATTATAATCTTTTGACACAAATTGTGACAAATCCAAGATACCGCCCATCGGGACCGGATACTTCAAATTAGAACTTGTTTGTCCCAGGTTAGTATAGCTATTAATCAAATCCCTCGTAAAATAACTTTGCAGGCTATTATATTTTCGACTATCTCCACTTATATTTTGATATTGATAGTTAACATTCGCTTTCAACCAGGAAGTAAATCGATAAGAAACGCCGATATTTAAACGCACAAACCGGCTGCTTACTGTATTATCGGCAAATGCTATTTCATCAAGTGGTCGGTAATGCCAGTCTAATAATTGACCTCCTCCCACTGTATCAACATAACCAGACCTGGTTCCAAATGGGATAGCGATATTACTTCCTTTATCATCTTTTAAACGTCCATATGGAAAGGGAGGCAAAGACGGCAGACTGGTGCTTTTATTTTTCGCAAAAGCCATATTAATACCAGCAGTGATTTCTAAATTCCTAGCCGGTTTAAAAGTTGTATTAGTGGTAAATGTATATTGCTCATCCGGTTTACTGCCTTGCAGGTTACTCAAACTTCGATTATATCCGCCAGAAACCTGGTAAGCCAAATTGTTAGTTCCCCCGCTGAATGCTAAATAATGTTGCTGCTTTACTGCTTCTTTGTAAACGTAGTTATTAAGCTGCTGGCGCAGGTCATAATTTCGCAGGGTATTGATTTCAGCATCCCCGTCGTTTTGAGACAATAAGTTTCTTCTTACAGAATCTAAGATTTGTACTACCGGTGACAAAACAGGCATCCCTGCAGCGTCGTTGATTGCTGCATCATATGCGCCTTTACTAAAAAGATATTTTTCCATATCGATGTAGTCTGACGGGGTGACTTGTTTGTAATAGTACAGATCTGGTTTTTGCTCGATTGTTATATTGGTTGATGCATTTATTTGAAAACGTTGATTATACCTTCCTTTTTTTGTAGTGATCACAATCACACCATTGCCAGCCCTCGCACCCCAGATAGATGCTGCCGCTGCATCTCTTAGCACTGTTATATTTTCCACATCATTTGGGTTGATGCTATTAAGATCAAAACTGGAAGGCATCGGAAAATTATCAACTACAATCAACGGGTCGGTAGAAGTGGGCGCACTAGCGAGGCCATAGTCGCCTAGAGTGCTTAATCCTCTAATTAAAATTGCGGCATCATTAGAAGAACCCTTTTTGTTAAACAGTACTCCAGGCACCGTACCATCCAACCGGTCAATAATTCCCATTCCTACCCTCCGGTGAAAATTGGCGCTATCTAATTGAGCATAAGAACCAACAAAACGTTCCTTGCTTATTTTTTGATACCCGGTGTTGACTGTTACAGCCACATCTTCAAGGGCGGTCGTTTTTGTTTTAAGCGTCACAGCAAAATCATTTCGTCCGTTCACCTTTATTTCAAAGGTTTCCATATTTATGCTGCTGAAAACCAGAATGGCGTTGGCATCTACTCCACTAAGACTGAATTCCCCATTCTCATTGGTGGTGGTCATCTTGTTGACACCCTTTACCCTAACGGCTACACCGACAGCAGGTTTACCGTTTTCATCCTTTACCACACCATGCACATCGATGGTTGCATTTTCAGTTACAGGTGAAGTCGCAACAGCGGGAAGTACTGTAGCACGCGTCGCGACCAGGATGGTCCTGCCCTGGATCGTATAATGAAAGGGTTGGCTTTTGAGCGACTCATCAAGCGCCGTAAGAAGAGGTGTCTTATTGAAAGACACAGTGACAGGTTTAGCCGCCTTCAGATCGGCATCATTGTAAAAGAAAACATAACCGGTTTGTTGCTTGATGATAGCAAAAACCTGCTCCAGGGGCACATTTTTAGCCTGATAGGTGACTGTTTGCGTGTAGGTTTTAGCATACACACCTATGAGCGTAGTTGTAAGTAAGAAAGCTGCCAACTTCATAGCCAACAGTGTTTGTCGCGAGGCAAACGGAAAACGCTTCCGCTTACCGCAATGAGTAATTTTCATACCTTGCAATAGTTTGGGTTTAACAATGAATCGTCCTTCAGAGACCGTTTTATTGGGTACCCAAACATCGCCGGGTGTGGAACCAACACGCCCGGTTTTTTATTTGAGTACCCATATATAGAAATGCCTAGGGCATGATCACGATCTTTTTATCTTCCACAATCTTAAAATGAGCATGCGCCTGTTCCAGCAGTTTCAGCACCTGTGCCAACGTTAAGTTTCGTTCGATGGAACCAGTAAAAGAAGTCTGGTCCGCGGCACCATGCTGGTAATCGATCTCCACATTATACCACCGGCTCAACTGCCGCATGACCGTAGAGAGATTATCGTGGCTGAAGCTGAAAAAACCATTTTTCCAGCTGGCGGCATCTGCTGCATGAACCAAAGAGACCAATATTTGTTGACTACCTGCCGCAATGGAAGCCTGTTGATCAGCAACCAGTAGCGCGCTTTGACGAGTGGTACTTGCTTTCACACTGCCTTCCAGCACTGTGGCTTTCAGGGATGCTTCATCACCATAAGCATTGATGTTGAACTGGGTGCCGATGTCTTCAAAAATCCGGTCACCTACTTTCACTCGGAAAGGTTGGCGCACGTTGTGTACCACATCGAAATAAGCCTCCCCGCTTAATTCCACCAGTCTTTCTTTACCATTGGTTTGCAAAGAGTATCGGATAGAAGAGGCTGCATTCAGCCAAACTTTGGAACCGTCCGGTAAGACCAACGACCACTGCCTTCCTTTATCGGTACTGACCGTATGATAGGTCGCAGTACCAGAAGCAGCCACATAGGAAATCTGTCCGCCCTGTTTATTGACCCGAACACCTCCCTCCAGTACCAGGGAGCCATCGGCAACAGTATCCAGTAATACCCGTTGACCATCAGCAAGTGTAAGCAGGGCGCCGTTACGGCCAGGTGCCACATCACCTTTATAAGCGGGTGTAGTAGCCAAGGGAGCCACTCCTTGTTTTGTCCATATCCAATAACCACCTGCGATGAGCAATAGGACAGCGGCAGCGGCCGATATCCGGAAAATCATTCGTTTGTAAAGAGGGGTTGCAGTATGTTTTCCATAAAGGATACGTTGCAGCATCGCAGCTGCTTCCTGGTCGCTCAGGTGCTGGTCCGCTTCCGCAGCCCAGGCAGCCGCCATTAGTTGACGCAGTTCCTCGTCGTGTTCGGCCCGGGTGAGCATATCCAAAAACTCGGCCCTTTCTGAGGGACTGATCACGCCTGCTGTATGCAGGCCAAACAATTGCCTGAAACGATCAATGGTATGCATGGATGATGATTAAGTGGTTTTACAAGGAGATGGAAAGCTTAAGGATTATTTTATGCCGGTTTGACAAAAAAATAACCCTCCTGTCTTAATAGACAAACGAGGGTCTTTTTTGGGGGGAGAAACCTCCGGATATTTTTTAAGGAAATTTACTAAGTAGAATCAGCGCAATGGCAGCATATTCACCACCCAGGTGTGAGCGAACATAACGCACAGCCAGGGCCAGTTGTGATTTCACGGTTTCCGGTGAAATATTCATTTGCTTGGCGACCTCCTCTCTTTTCAGTCCCTCCACATAGCTCAACAGGTACACTTCCCGTTGGCGGGGTGGCAGACCGGCAATAGCCTGTTCCAACAGGCGTCGATATTCGTTGAAGTAAATGGTCTGTTCAGTATTATTATCGAGTATACTAGTAGTAGCAAGCCGGGCGCCCGCTTTTCTTTCCAACGCTGATCGCTTAAGCAGGTTGAAACAATGGTTGCGCGCGATGGTAAACAAAAAAGCGTCCAGGCAGGCTACCTCGGTCAGCTTAGCACGAGATATCCAGAGTTTCATAAACACATCCTGCGTGATCTCTTTAGCCACTTCCTCTGATTGCAGCAGCTTCAGGCTATAGGAATAAATCTTGTCGCGGTAATGATGAAAAACCTCGGCAAATGCTTGTTCATCGCCTTCGGCGACCTGCTTAAGCAACTCATGCTCCCTATCGGGTAAAAATTCCTTCACTTTGTAAGAGTAGGACAGTAAAATTAAATAAAAAGTTGCGCATACCATGCGAAGAGAGTCTGATTGACCGGGGACAGTTGGCAATCAATGCAGGGTTCGAAATACACATAGCCCGCTAAAAGGGACAGATAGTAAAAAAACGGTCTTTTGTATAGCCGGTCACTAACCCAGCGTTAGAACCGGCTTTTTTTGTTCCTTTATGTATCTATTTCCCTCCAGAGGGATTTAGATACATGAGAGAACCTGCTGCATGATCTCTCTGAAAAAACATGTCCGGGGCAGGCTCTACGGACTTGCCTGTAGCAACATTGATAGCCCCATTTCGGAACCATTGCGGAAGCAGGTAAAATGATTGTGGATTGGTTGTAAATATTGAGGAATATTTACGGAATAGTTAAAACAAGGCATTGGGCAAGYTAATTTTTCCCCATCATCTTTTTCCTGTTGTATAATTCATAGCTGATTATTCTGGGATACATCAAATTGTA
>BFBZ01000057.1_pt11 | contig 15883 bp, 16 predicted proteins | sample 1888401 | NCBI WGS metagenome assembly BFBZ01 (sample SAMD00112614, study PRJDB3348) | symbiont metagenome | host: Chara braunii | reverse complement strand
AGGGTCGCCTTGCGGCGGAAGTCGCCGCGAAACATGCCGCCGATCTGCGGCACGGTGACATGGCTTTCGTCGGCGAACACCAGTGCGTTGTCGGGGACATATTCGAACAGCGTCGGCGGCGGCTCGCCGGGGCGGCGGCCGGTGAGGTAGCGCGAATAGTTCTCGATGCCGGCGCAGCTCCCGGTGGCTTCCATCATCTCGAGATCGAAGGTGGTGCGCTGCTCCAGCCGCTGCGCTTCCAGCAGGCGGCCCTGGTCGTTGAGCTGGTCGAGCCGCATCTTCAGTTCTGACTTGATCGACTTGATCGCCTGCACCAGCGTCGGGCGCGGCGTCACATAGTGCGAATTGGCGTACATCTTGATGAATTCGAGCTCGTCCTGCTTGTGGCCGGTGAGCGGATCGAACTCCTCGATGGTCTCGATGGTGTCGCCGAACAGGTTCACGCGCCAGGCGCGATCCTCATAGTGCGCCGGGAAGATGTCGATGACGTCGCCGCGGACGCGGAAGGTGCCGCGGGTGAAGTCGGCCTGGGTGCGCTTGTATTGCAGCGCGACCAGGTCGGCGATCAACTGCCGCTGGTCGATGCGCTCGCCCTTCTTCAGCGCGAACGTCATCGCGGTGTAGGTCTCGACCGAGCCGATACCGTAGATGCAGGACACCGAGGCGACGATGATGACGTCGTCGCGCTCGAGCAGCGCGCGCGTCGCCGAGTGGCGCATGCGGTCGATCTGCTCGTTGATCGAGGAATCCTTCTCGATATAGGTGTCGGTGCGCGGGACGTAGGCTTCCGGCTGGTAGTAATCGTAATAGCTGACGAAATATTCCACGGCGTTGTCGGGGAAGAAGCTCTTGAACTCGCCATAGAGCTGGGCGGCCAGCGTCTTGTTCGGCGCCAGGATCAGCGCCGGGCGCTGCGTCGCCTCGATCACCTGCGCCATGGTGTAGGTCTTGCCCGAGCCGGTGACGCCGAGCAGCACCTGGGTGCGGTCGTTGCGCTGGATGCCTTCGACCAGTTCGGCGATCGCGGTCGGCTGGTCGCCCTTGGGCTCGTAGGCGGATTTGAGCTCGAAGCGCACGCCGCCTTCGGATTTCTCCGGGCGCGGCGGCCGGTGCGGGGTCCATACCCGCATCGAACCGTCGTCCTTGCGGAACTCGGGACGGCCATCGCGGATCAAATTCTCCAGCGCGTCGGCGGTGGCCTTGACGCCGAGCGCTTCCATCTTGCTGCGCGGCGGGCGGGCCAGCGCGTCGTCGTCATCCTCGGCGGTCGGCAGGCCGAGCTGCCGCGCCAGTTCCGGGTCCAGCGTCGGGATCGTGGCCGAGGTGCCGTAATTGGCCTGCGGGGCCTCCTCGAGGCCGGCGGCGTCGCGCCTGGCGACAGTCTCGCCGGTTTCGCGCGTCGAGGCCCGCGCGCGATGCGCGGCGGCCTCGCCCCCGGCGCGGCGGTCCCAGGAATTGTCCGGCGGCGGCTGCAAGCCGGTGCCCGATCCCATGCCGGCATCGCCGCGATTGATCGCGGGATTGAGCAGTTCGGCCAGCGCCGGTCCGATCGGTTGGACCTCGGGCCGGTGTGCCTTGGATCGGGGGGATTTGCCGGGCTTTTTCGGAGTGTTCGGTGTCTTCGCCATGGCCGGAATATGGGACGAGTCCGGCAGCGAGAAAAGGGCAAATGGCGCCTCCGAATTGCGCGCCGGCGTGGCTGCTGACAGCAGGGTGTCAGCAGGCGGCGGCGGGCGCGCAAGAGGCCGCCGGTTAGGACAGCCTTCATCGCGAAACGGTCGGCCTATTTCGTGTAACCCTGGCTCGTGCAGTACCAGAACGCGGTACCCGAGTTCTCGCCATGGTCGATCAGCCATTTTCGGCAGGCGTCGTAGTTGACGGCGTAGCGTTTGGCGCAAGGCTGCGGCGCCATATAGAAGCCGACGCTGCTGCTGCATTTGAATTCGNGCGCAGGGCTGCGGCGCCATATAGAAGCCGACGCTGCTGCTGCATTTGTATTCGGCGGCCTGTGCCGGCGAGCTTGAGATCGACAGCAAGCCGATAACGGGTACGGTCGCGAGAAGCGAAACAATCTTCATAGCCATCCCCTCTCGATTGCAGGACGGCGACTGTCGCCGTCCCCGGCCACAACCTAACAGGTCAGGGCTCCGCTCTCACTCGGAAAGCTGAGCGTTCGATCCTGCTGAAAGTTGGTGGGAGCAGTCAGCGGCGCGGCGCTGTCGTCACGCCCGCGGCAGGTCGACAATGTCGAGATGGATGCTGCCGCAACCGTCGCAGCGCATGGTCCAGTATTCGGCGGCGCGGCCGGGAATCACACGCAGCAGCGAGAGTTGGGCGGCGCATTCCGGGCAAACGGTTCTGACCTGCGCCGGCCGCGCCGGATCCGGCTCGCATTGCGGGACGACGGCGACCACGACGTTGCCGGTCACGCCGACGCTTCGGCTGCCGGCATTGTCGTGCCAGGTTACTGCGGGAACCGGTCGATGGCTCTCTTCGCGTCGGCGATCGCCGCATCCGGATCGGACCACGCAAAGCCGATGTCGAGCGTCGGAAACGGCATGCCATCGATGACGACCGGCCTTTGATCGACCCGTTGAACCCTGGCGTGCCATTGCCCCTTCCCCACCTCGAACGACTTGATCTCAAAACCGCTGTAGATCATGCGCGACCTCGAAATGCCCCTTGCAAACGAAGCACGGGCACGCGGGGCCAAATGTGAACCAGATCACAAATCGCGCGGTTTATTTCCGCGGTGCAAAGCAGTTCCCAGCTTTTTGTTTTTCCGTGGTTTCTTCAGAGGAACCACAGCACCTTAACTGCGGGCCGCAATGTGATCGGCGAGCGCGGCCGCGTCGTCACCCACGCCCGACAGGAACGAGGATTTCATCTTCGACAGCCATTGCAGGCCGAGGAAATACAGGCCCGGCACCTCGGAGACGCCGTGACGGTGTCGCGGTGCGCCGTCGGCGTCGAGCAGCGGTATGTCGATCCAGTTGAGATCGAGACCATAGCCGGTGGCCCAGATCACGCTGCCGATCCGTTCGGCGCCGAGGTCGACCGCGCGCAGCGGCGCCATGAGGCACGGCGGATCGGGCAAGCGGACGCGCGCCAGGGGGTCGCCGGGATGGTCGAGGCCACGTGTCGTGACGAAGTCGTCGACGATCCCGAGGAATGTTTCGTAGTGGGCGTCGCCATTGGCGATGTTGGCGGCGAGATCGGGCGCGATCTCGAGCACGCCATCATGCGCCGCCGTCACGCGGCCGAGCAGTGTCATGCCGTCGGCGGCGAAGCGGCGGAAATCGACGGTGTGGCCGCCATAAGCGCCGGAAATCACGGGCAGCAGGCGCGACGGGCCGCGCTGCTCGATCGGCGTCCGGTCGATGCCCATCTCGGCCAGCCACCAGAACAGGTCGCGGCCGCGATAGCGGCGCGGCAGGCGGTTATGACGCCCGACTGAAAGGAGGACGCGGTGGCCGGCCCGCATCAGTTCCTCGGCGATCTGCGCACCTGAGGCGCCGGCACCGACCACCAGCACCGCGCCCTCGGGCAATTGCGCAGGATTTTTGTAGCTGCTGGCGTGAACCTGGAACAGTCCGGGATGCTCGTCCAGCAGCGCGGGCCGCAGCGGGCGCTGATAAGGCCCGGTGGCAACGACGACATTGCGGGCGGCGATGCGGCCGCCGGCGATCTCGGCCAGGAAGCCGCCGGCGTCGCGGCGCAGCCTCGAGACCTCGACGCCGCAGCGGATCGGCGGCGTGACGTACGCGGCGTAGTCCTCGATGAAGGCGATGATGTCAGCGGTGGCGGAGAAGCCGTCGGGATCGTGGTGCGGAAACGCGAACTCCGGTAGCCGCACCGACCAGTTCGGAAACTGGAACATCAACCCGTCCCAGCGTTCGCTGCGCCAGCGTTCCGCGATCCGTCCGCGCTCCAGCACCAGATGGCCGAGGCCGCGCTGCTTCAGCCGGTGGCTCATGGTGAGCCCGGCCTGGCCGCCGCCGATCACCAGCGTATCGATCCGTTGCTCCAGCACCGGCGGATCATGGCCCAAACGTACCATGCAGGCCAGCGTCGCGCAGGCAGACGCCCGATCCCGCCTTCAGGGACCGGGCGTTCGCCATTGATCAGTTAGCCACCAGATGTCGGTCGGCGAGGCGAACGGTGACCATGTCGAAGCGCGATTGCGCCAGCGACCGGACACCGACCTGGTGGAAGCCGATCTTGAGGTATTGCTTGTCGACGTCGATGCGCAGGTAGCCGTAATTGTGGTCGTCGTATTTGGCGAGGATCAGCTTGTGGACCTTGGCCACCGGCTTGGGCCCCTCCAGATAGGTGACGTCGGAGCCGGCATTGGGCTCCTGGGCCGGCTCGCCACGACGCGGCATGACCAGCGGATTGACGTTGTGGCCGCCGTCGCCGCAGACGATGAAGGGCACGCCGATTTCCTTGAACTTGTCGAACGCCATCAGGCGCGTGTAGCGCTGGTAATTGTGGGCATGGCCGGACAGCACGGCGTGGGGATAGACCCCGACCTCGTGACAGATCGTGTCGATCTCCGCCCACATTTCGGTGCTGCAGCCGTGATTGCCGCCGGTCCCATCACTCTTCGACTTGGGTGAGTAGCTGAACGGCGGGTGGTGCATCGCGATGATGACGGCGCCCGCGTACTTCTCCTGCTTGATGCGATTGAGCTGCGCGCGCAGGAAATCGATCTGGATATTGGAGACGTCAGGCCATTTCTTGCTGAGGTTGGAGATCACGCCGGGGTCCTCCAGCGCATTGCTGAACAGTCCGATGATCCGCACGAACGGCGCATCCAGCGTGAAGTAGACGCCGGGCTGGGTCATCGCGGTCCGGTGCAGCGAGCCGGCCTCCGGCGTGATGACGGTCGTAGGCGAGCAGAAATTGCGCTGGAATGTGGTCAGCGGGACCGCGTCCGGCTTGGTGCCCGGCACGATGAACGAGTCGTGATTGCCCGGGATAGCGAAGATCGGCGCCGGGTAGTTGCGGAACGGCTCGTAAAACTGGTCGTAGTAATAGGCTGCCTCGCCGAAATTGTAGACGACGTCGCCGAGATGAAACAGAAAGGCCGCCGGCTCGTGCTGGCCGCGGGCCGACGCGCTGTCGAGCGTGACCTGATCCGCGACGCGCAACTCGTTGAAATATTTACGCGCATTCGAGGCGCCGGAATCGCCGAACGCGTGGAATGAAATGCTCTTGGCCTTGTTGATCTGATCGATGACCTGCGGTCCGAGCCCTCCATAGGCCGCCGCAAGACTATACATGTCCTGCGGCGCCTGGCGGGACGGTGGAACCGCAACCACCTTCTTCTTCGCGAGATCGCCTATCTGCTTGTAGATCGCGCTGTCGCTGGGATGCGAAACTGAAAATGCGGTCGGGTCGTGCGAGGGACCGTTTTCGCCGAAGGTCGGCTCCTGGAACAACGGTTGGCTCAACCTGGTTTGGGGGGACCGTGCCATGGCAATCTCTCCGTGATGAAATGACTGGAATGGAAGTTATTCAACCTAAGAGAGAATTGGTGTTATCTCAATACCTTTGAATGTGTCGTGTTGTGTCGCGGCGCCGCCGGTTCCGCAGCGGCGCGGATGATCCAGCGCCGGAACGCGGCGAAATCGCGCTGCTCGGCGTGGAAGCCGCGATAGACGAGATACCAGCGCATTCCCTTGGGCACGCTGAGTGCAAACGGCGCCACCAGCCGGCCGGCGGCGAGGTCGTCGTCGATATAGGGGCGGATACCCATCGCGATCCCGAGCCCGTCGCTCGCTGCCTGCAGCGCCTGGCCGTAGAACTGGAATTCTGGCCCGCGCGCGGTCAGCCGCGGCACGCCGGCGGCCTTCAGCCAGGACGGCCAGTCGTCGGGCGAATGCGCGACCCGGATCAGGCTTGGGCCCTTCAGGTCGGCGGGGCGCTTCAAGCCGTTGGCGAGCCGCGCGGTGCACACCGGCATCAGGTCGGCCGCGAACAGCGGCTCGGCGACGAGGCCCGGCCACTGGCCGTCGCCGAGCTGGATGCCGCAGCTCCAGTCGTCGGCGAACGGCACCGCCATGCCGCCGGTCGTGATCCGCACCTCGATGTCGGGCTCGGCTTTGCGGAACTCGGCGAGATGCGGGATCATCCACTTCATCGCGAAGGTCGGGCCGACGCCGACGGTGAGGACGCGTGTGCTCGCCGACGCCGTGACCTGCGCGGTGAGGCTCGCCAGCGCGTCGAAGATCGGCGTCAGCCCGCCCTGATAGGCGCGGCCGGCCGGCGTGGTGACGAGGCGGTTCGCCTTGCGCTCGAACAGCGCGACGCCGAGCCGCTCCTCCAGCAGGTGCACCATCCGGCTGATCGCGGCGGCTGAAACATTGAGCTCGTGGCCGGCCGCCGCGAAGCTGCCGGTGCGCGCCGCGGCCTCGAATGCCTTGATGCCGTTGAGAAAGAGCAGCCGCCGCATGAACCCTCAGGAAAACTGATGCAAGGGCAAGATAACTCAGTTTGCGGGCCGAGGCCAAGCGGCGCAGAAATATGCGAAGACGATCCATCCCCTCTCGATGCCCGGAGCGGACCCAATGACCGAGACCACAGACGCCCTGGTGCTTGACCTCGTCGAGTGGGTCGCACGCGAACCGCGGCCCTACGCCGACGTGCTGGAGGTCTGGCGCACCTCATGCCCGCGGCTGACGATCTGGGAGGACGCGGTCGACCGCGGCTACGTTGCGCGCCGTCCCTCGGTCGAGGGCATGCGGGTGATGGTGACCGCAACCGGCGAGACCTTCCTGCGCGCCCATGGGCGGATGCATTGAGGGTTCGACGGCGCTGTGTCCTTCACCTCTCCCACAAGGGAAGAGGTGGACCTCCGATGCAGTGATAGTTGACGGTCTTGTCAGCGTCCCGGCTCGGCGAGCCTCGGCCGGATGATCTCGACCATCCGATCGGCCGAGGTGCCCGGCGGGAAGAAGCCGAGATAATTGCCGTCGCGGTCCATCAGATAAATGTAGGCGGTGTGATCGACGGTGTAGTCGCCGGCGCTCTCGAGCGGCACCCTGGCGTAATAGACCTTGTAGGCGTCGGCGACCTTGCGGATCGCATCGCCGCTGCCGGTCAGCCCGATCAGTCGCGGGTGGAACATCGGCACATAGTCGGCGAGATGGCTGGCGGTGTCGCGCTCGGGATCAACCGTGATGAAGATCGGCTGCACCTGATCGCCGTCACGGCCGAGCTTGTCGAGCGCCAGCCCGATCGCCTGCAAATCGGTCGGGCAGACGTCGGGGCAATAGGTGAAGCCGAAATAGACCAGCATCAGTCTGCCGCGAAACTCCTTGTCGGTGCGCTCATGGCCGGCCTGGTCGGTCAGTGCGAACGGGCCGCCGACCGGCTCCCGATTCCACATCAGGATGTCCATGATCTCGGCGGCCGAGCGCGCCGATTGCTGCGGCGCGTCGCCGGCCAGCACCGGCGCCAGCGTCAGCCACAGGCCGGCGCCGGCACATGTGATACCGCGCAGGATCGGCCGGATCATATGCCGAAGGAGAGACGGCTGCCGGTCGTCGTGACCAGCACCTTGTCGCCCATCTGCGCGGTTGCCTCCTGCACGAAGTTGAGCCCGGAGCAGTGCATCGGGATCAGCACATCGGGATCGAGCTTCTTGATCTCGGCCACCACCTCGGTGAGGTAGTCCTTCGGCGCGGGCCCGAGATGGAAGCCGCCGACGATCGCGTGCACCTTCTGGATGCCCGAGACCTCCTGCGCCTGCTTCACCGAATTGACGATGCCGACATGGCCGCAGGACGAGATCACGACCAGGCCGAAGTCCTTCACGTTGAAGCAGGTCGCGTGTTCATGGATGTGCTCGTCGGGCACGATCTTGCCCTCCATTTCGGCCGGCAGATAGTGGCTGGCGTTGCAGCCGAGCCCGTCCTTCATGCTGAATTCGACCCAGGTCTGCGGCAGCACGCGCTCGATGCTGCGACGGGTGATCTTGCCGGTGGTGAAGGCGTGACCGGCGATCACGGTCGGGGTCTCGCACAGCACGGTGGTTACGCGTTGTGCGGCGAGCTGGCGGCGATCCAGCGTGCCGAAATCGGTGAACTGGCCCTTGGTCGGCGTCGCGTTGACGCGATGGCAGAAATTGTCCTCGCCGCCGGCATAGAGCTTGACGTCGGCCGGAAGCTTGTCGCGGAATTTGTCGAGGAAGCCGTTGAGGCCGCCGAAATGGTCGTAGTGCCCGTGGCTCACGATCAGGGCGTCCAGCTTCGACGGATCGACGCCGACCAGCTCCATGTTGTTGATCAGCACTTCGGGCGTGTAGCCATAGTCAAGCATCAGCGTGCGCTGCGCGCCCTTGGCCTCGGATTCCAGCCACAGCGACAGGCCCCATTCATTGTGCAGCGATTTGCGGAAGTCGGCGCCGCGCGCCGCCGGCGCGATCGAGACGCCATGCGCCTGCTTCGGCCGCAGGAACAGGTCGAAGCTGGAATCGACCAGCACCCGGATCGAGAGCTTGTCGACGGTCGGCACCTCGATCGGCGCAGCGCTCGCGATCTCGACGCAGGAGAATGCGCCGGCAGCCGCGGCGCCGGCCAAGGCCGCTGAACCTTTCAGGAAATCGCGTCGTGCCAAATCACGTGTCATCATAATCCCCCTTGTTCCGAAAATTCTTCAATTCGAAGTACGCGGAGCCTAGGTGCAATCGGGGCGCGGCTCAATCGGGCGCTTGCGTTGTTTGCAGATCACATTCGCGCGCGGCGCAATGCGCCCGCCATTGACTCCGTTGCGGTTATGCGTCCAACTCCATGCAATCGCATCTTTCTAGCCGGTGCGTCAGCAATCCCTTGCAAATGCAGGATCACGCCCATGATCGACCTCCACTACTGGTCCACGCCGAACGGTCACAAGATCACGATGTTCCTCGAGGAGACCGGCCTCGAATACAAGGTCTTCCCGGTGAACATCGGCAAGGGCGATCAGTTCAAGCCGGACTTCCTGCAAGTCGCGCCGAACAACCGCATTCCGGCGATCGTCGATCACGCGCCGAAGGGCGGCGGCAAGCCGATCTCCTTGTTCGAGTCAGGCGCGATCCTGCTTTATCTCGCCGAGAAAACCGGACAATTTTTGCCTCAGGATCTCTACGGGCGCTATGACGCGATCCAGTGGACGTTCTGGCAGATGGGCGGGCTCGGGCCGATGGCCGGGCAGAACCATCACTTCCGCAACTACGCGGTCGAGAAGCTGCCCTACGCGATCGATCGCTATGTCAACGAGACCAACCGGCTCTACGGCGTGCTCAACAAGCGGCTTGCCGATCGCGAATTCATCGCCGGCGAATATTCAATCGCCGACATGGCGAGCTATCCCTGGGTCGTGCCCTACAAGAACCAGGGCCAGGAGATCGACGACTTCCCGCATCTGAAGCGCTGGCTGGAGACCATTGGCAAGCGCCCGGCGACCGAGCGCGCCTATGCCAAGGCCAAGGAGGTCAACCCGAATTTCGGCCAGCCCGCGATCCGCACCGAGGAAGAGCGCAAGCTGCTGTTCGGACAGACCGCGGCGGTGGTACGGTAGGGCCTATTTCTCCCCGTCATTGCGAGGAGCCAACGGGTCGCGCGAACGCGCGCCCGATGACAGGCTCCGCGACGAAGCAATCCATCCTTCCGCGTAGGCGGATCGATGGATTGCTTCGCTTCGCTCGCAATGACGGATGTGGCGGGAGCGGGCGCTACGCCCCGACATACTTCGCCGGCCGCCGCTGCTTCCACGCCGCCAACCCCTCGGCGAGATCGCGGGTCGACACCAGCGCGGCGAACTGCTCGCTCTCAACCAGAAGTCCCTCGGCGATCGGCATGTTGAGCCCGCGCGTCACCGCGGTGATGGTGCTGGCGACACTGCCCGGCGAATGCCTGGTGATACGGCGGGCGAGTTCGCGCGCGGCACGCAGCAACTGATCGTGCGGTACGATCTGGTTGACCAGCCCGATCTCGCGCGCGTGCTCGGGCGGGAACGGATCGCCCGCCAGCAGCAATTCCAGAGCGCGCTTGCGGCCCGCCAGCCGCGGCAGCCGCTGGGTGCCGCCGAACGTCGGGGGCATGCCGAGCTTGATCTCGGGCTTGGCGAACATCGCCCGCTCGCTGGCGATGGCGAGCGGCACCGCCTCGGTGACCTCGCAGCCGCCGCCATAGGCGAGCCCGTTCACCCAGCGCGCGGTCGCTGGCGACGGCGAGATGCACCGCCTCGGTGATCTCGCAGCCGCCACCGAAAGCGAGCCCGTTGACCGCGGCGATGACAGGCTTCTTGAACGCCTCGAGCCGCGCGGTCATGGCTTGTCCGCGGCGGACGAAATCGCGCACCGCGACTGCTGCGCCTTGCCTGACGCTGTCCGAGAATTCCTTGATGTCGGCGCCTGCAGAGAAGGCGCGCTCGCCGGCGCCGGTCAGGATCACGGCGCGCACGGCGGCATCGCCCTCGATGCGGTCGAGCGCCGCCATCAGCTGGTCGATCAGCGCGTAGCTCAGCGCATTGAGTTGCGCGGGACGGTTCAGCGTGATCAGGGCGATCCCGTCGTCGATGTCGAGCAGGATTGGGTCGGGCATGGGCGGTCTCCGGCATTGCTGTGTCGGCGTCGAATGTAGGCGGCGCCGCGATTTGTGTATATTCACTGGTCGGTATACATACCGAAGATGCCCAGACCTTCCGAGCCGACCCGTGCGCGCATCGTCCAGGCGGCGAGCGCGCTGTTCTACAATGAAGGCATCCGCCGCGTGAGCGTCGACGAGGTTGCCGCCAAGGCCGGCCTCACCAAGCGCACGCTGTATTATCACTTCAAGAGCAAGGACGACCTGGTCGCCGCCTATCTCGCCGCGCGCGACCAGCCCAACCTTGCGCTGTTCCGAAAATGGTTCGCCGAGGCCGAGGGCGGCTTGCCGGCGAAGGTCGAGGCGATCTTCAAGAACCTCGCGCGCTCGGCGCGGCACCCGAAATGGAAGGGCTGCGGCTTCCTGCGCACCTCCGCCGAGCTTGCCAATATGCCCGGCCATCCCGCGATCAGGATCGGCGCCGCGCACAAGAAGAAGTTCGAGGACTGGCTTCGCGCGACCTTCGCGGAGCAGGGGATCGCCGATCCGCTCAAGCTGGCGCGGCAGATATTGCTGCTGCTCGACGGCTCGTTCGCCGTCGTGCTGCTGCATCGTGACGCCAGCTACATGGAGACGGCGGGCGAGGCCGCACGGACGCTGATCGAGACGGCGTTGGCGAAGCCGGGGCGGAAACGGGGGCTGGGTACGAGTTGCATTCGCGCAACATCGTTCGGAAAGAAGGGGCGTTAACCGTCTTTCGCCATTGCGCGACCACGCGGTGAGCAGAGAATCCGCATCGTCACATGCTTGCAATCTGGCTCCAGAAGAGCCCGTGGAGGCTGGGATCATGAATTCGCGGCGGGTACGGACGGCAGCGTTGAGCGGGACGATCGTTCTGTCGGGCTGTATTGTCTCGTGGGTTGCGGCGTCCGGTGCGGCTGGCATCGAGAAGATCGGTGCGTCAGTCCCCGATGCGTCGGTCAATGTTGCATCAGTCACCGGTGCAACAGTTGATGATTCCCGCGTACCTGCAGTCGTCGCCGACGCGGTATCAGCGACATCACCAGCAACTGCCACATCGAACGCTGCCGTCGACGGCCCTCATGCACCGACCATGAGCGAACAGGAAGCGCTGGCGACTGCCCATGCTGCGCCGACCGTGCGCGAGACGGAACCTGTCGTCCGGGCCGGGTTGACCGATCCAGCGCTTCCGCCGGACATCCAATCGCTGCCGGCTCCGGCAGCGAACACGTCGGATCCAGAGCCTCGCGTCGTCAAGCCGGCGGTGGACTCCGTCGAAATCCTGGACGAGTGCTGGGACGTCAACGCCTGCATCGATCGCTATCTGTGGGCGCTCTATCAAAGGACGCCCAAGGAAGACACCATCAAGGTACCGGAGCAGAGGGAGGTCACGGTCAAGAGAAAGAAGAAGATGGTGACGGTGACCAGAACCTTCATCAGGCTCGTCGATGAGGATTTCGCCTGGAAGGATACCAAGGCAGCGGAAAAAGCCGGCATGCCGATGATGGACTACGTCATGGGAGGCGTCGATCGGAGCTTCAAGCTGAAGCTCTTTCATGTGCTTCTCGCGGCGGAACAGGCCGGCCTCTCGCCCGGCATCACGAGCGCATTCCGCGACGACTACCGCCAGTCGATTGCAAGCGGGCTGAAGGCGGCCAGCAACAAGTCGTATCACGGAGGCAGCTTCCGTGGCGGCTACGGCCATGGGCTCGCGGCCGACATCGTCAGCATCGACGGCGCGACACGCGACGACCGTTGGAGATCATCGGAAAGGCTCTGGAAATGGGTCGACGCGCACGGCAAGGAGTTTGGCGTCGCGCGCCCCTATCTCGGCTTTGACCCGCCCCATCTGGCGCCGATCGATGGCAAGGAATATGCCGCACACCGCGGCGACGGCGAAACGCGGCATGCGGCAACGGACGCGAAGACACGCAGTCGCCACGTGGCGCACGACAATCGCGCCTCGGTGAAACGCGCAAAGACGGCGAAGTCATCGAAGGTGCGAACGATCTGAACTGCGCAAGGTGTGGCCTGATGACGGCTCCAACGCAACCCGCCAGCGTGCTACCCGAAGGGCTCGCAATGGCGCTCAAAGCGCGCCGCGCTGCTGCAACAACGCCAGCACCGCGTTGAGATCGGGCAGCACGGCCGCGCATTTCGCGCGCGTCTCTTCCGTTGGCGGTGCGATGTCCGGCACCATCAGCGTGATGGTGCCGGCGGCGTGGGCCGCCGAGACGCCGTGGTTGGAGTCCTCCACCGCGATGCAGGCCGCGGGCGTCACGCCGAGCTGCGCGGCGGCCTTGAGGTAGAGCGCCGGGTCGGGCTTGCCGTGCGTCACGTCGTCGAGCGTCAGCAATGTCTCGAAGCGATCGCGGATGCCGGCGAGGGCGAGATTGCGCTCGGCCGAGCGGCGCGACGACGAGGTCACGATCGCCATCGGGCGTTTCGCTGCGGCGATGGCGTCGAGCAGGGCGAGCGTACCGGGCTTGAGCGGCAGGCCCGCGCCCATCATCCGATCGCGATGCTCGATGAAGGCGCGATTGATCTCGTCGAGTGGAAGCGCGGGGCCGTAATGCTCGCGCAGCATCGCCTCGCAGACCGGGCCGGGAAGCCCGACCATGGCATGGCACAGCGCGACGACATCGTCAGTGTAGCCGCATGCATTCAGCGCCGCCACGAGGCTCTCGAAGTAAACCTTCTCGGTATCCAGCAGCGTGCCGTCCATGTCGAGCAGGATGGCGTCGACGGTCCAGCGTGGGTTCGCCGCTGCCTGCTGTTGCGCGAGTTTCCGCAAGCAGGCCGGGCACAAGCAGTCGCTGCCATCGCCCGGCATCGGCAGACGGAAGCTCTCGTCGGAACACCAGCACGATCCCGTCAGTGAGCAGGAGAATTCGCTGCCGCACGCCGCGCATGCAAGCCGGCGCGGCGAAGCTTGTTCAGAACGATCGTTCGACGAGAGGTCCATTCTAACCGCGATTTAATGCACGAATTAATCTCGGGTTCATCCCGGACCGCGCTATGATGCCGCGTAACTGATATAGCCGGGATCGGCCGTTAAGGGAATTCTGATGGCCCGTGATTCGCAAGCGGCGCTGATTGCGCTCAACCGGTTCGGATTCGGCGCCCGCGGCGGCGCGGCCGGCGACTTCATCAACGCCGCCTCCGATCCGCGCGGTTTCGTGCTGGCGGAACTGGCGCGTCCGAACGGCGCGCTGCTCGAAGTGCCGGGCCTGCTCTCGACGCCGGAACTAGGCAAGCAGGTGTTCGACTATCAGTTCGAGATCAAGCAGGCGCGCGATGCCGCGAAGGCGGCGCAGCAGGGCGCGAGCGAGACGCCGCCGCAAGGGGCGGACGCCAAGCCGCAGCAGCGGCGTAATCAGTCGTTGTCGTCAGCCGCCAAGGAAATCGCCGGCAAGGATTCGGCGATGCTGCCGCAGTCCGCCGATGGTGCCAGCGCGGCGATGACGTCGTCCGCCGCGATGCAGCCATCGGTTAACCCACCGAAGCCGCCGGCAGAGCCGCCCAATATCATCCAGAAAACCTTCCGCGCCGAGGCGCTGGCGCGGCTGCAGCGCGGCGTGGTCGCCGATTGCGGTTTCGTCGAGCGGCTCGTGGCGTTCTGGTCCAACCACTTCTGCATCTCGGCCAACAAGGGCGCGCTGGCGCGGATGTGGGCCGGCTCGTTCGAGCGCGAGACGATCCGCCCGCATGTGCTCGGCCGCTTCGGCGACATGCTGAAGGCCGTCGAGCAGCATCCGGCGATGCTGTTCTTCCTCGACAACCAGCAGTCGCTGGGACCGGATTCGCGCGCCGGCATCAACCGGCACCGCGGCCTCAACGAGAACCTCGCCCGCGAGATCATGGAGCTGCATACGCTCGGCGTCGACGGCGGCTACACCCAGGGCGACGTGACATCGTTCGCGCGGGTCATCACCGGCTGGACCTTCGCCGGACGGCAGGGCCAGCTCGGCGCGCCCGGCAGCTTCGTGTTCAACGCCAATGCCCACCAGCCCGGTCCGCAGCAGGTGCTGGGCAAGACCTATGCGCAGGCCGGCATCGCGCAGGGCGAGGCGGTGCTGTCCGACATCGCGCGGCATCCCTCGACCGCGAAGTTCATCGCCACCAAGCTCGCGCGCCATTTCGTCGCCGACGATCCGCCGCCGATGCTGGTGGCGACGCTGCAGGACACGTTCACGAAGACCGACGGCGATCTCCGCGCGGTGGCCACCACGCTGGTGCAATCCAATGAGGCGTGGCAGGCGCCGATGACAAAGATGCGTTCGCCCTACGACTTCCTGGTCGCGTCCGGCCGCCTGCTGGCGCGCAATCCGGAGGACCCGGGCCGCTATCTCAACGGCCTCAATGTGCTCGGCCAGCCGCTGTGGTCGCCGGCCGGGCCGAACGGTTTTCCAGACACCGCTGCGGCCTGGGCGGCGCCCGAAGGCCTCAAGCTCAGGCTCGACATCTCGGCACAGGTCGCCTCCCAGCTCGCTGACAAGTTCGATCCGCGCGACCTGCTCGAGCTGATTGCGGCGGACGCCGCCTCGCCGGAGACGCGGCGCACCATCGAGCGCGCGGAGACGAAGCAACAGGCGCTGGCGCTGTTGTTGATGTCGCCGGAATTCCAGAGGAGATGACGATGGATTGCTCCGAGAGCCTGATGATGCAGGCGACGTCGCGGCGGACGCTGCTGCTCGGCGGTGCCTCGTTTGCCGCCTGGGCCTATCTGCCGAAATTCGCGCGCGCGGCCGATGGCCGCGATCCGCGCTTCGTCACCATCATCCTGCGTGGCGCGCTCGACGGTCTTGCGACCGTCGCGCCGGTCGGCGACCCCGACTACGCCAGTCTGCACGGCGCGATTGCGCTGCGGCCCGATGGCCCGAATGCGGCGCTGATGCTGGATCAGTTCTTCGGCCTGCATCCGGCGATGCCGGAATTCGCGCGGATGTATCGCGCCAAGCAGGCCGCGGTGGTGCATGCGGTGGCGACTTCGTATCGCGACCGTTCGCATTTCGATGGCCAGGATGTGCTGGAGAGCGGCTTCCCCGGTCCCGGCCGCGTGCAATCCGGCTGGCTCAACCGCGCGCTGGAGGCGTTGCCGAAGGGCGAGCGGGTGATGAGTGCGCTCGCGGTCGGCCCGACCACACCGCTGGTGCTGCGCGGCGCGGCGCCGACCGTCGGCTGGGCGCTGACCGCGTTGCCGCAGGCCGCCGACGACACCGCGATGCGGCTGCTCGACCTCTACCAGCACCGCGATCCGGCGCTGGCGAGTGCGCTGACGCAAGGCTTGC
>BFBZ01001427.1_pt1 | contig 15896 bp, 16 predicted proteins | sample 1888401 | NCBI WGS metagenome assembly BFBZ01 (sample SAMD00112614, study PRJDB3348) | symbiont metagenome | host: Chara braunii | reverse complement strand
GGCGCCGCTGTCGGCGCGGTGGTTGGATCCAGCCAGTGAACCGCCAGTCAAGCGGGCGCCATTTGATCCTGTAGGGCAGGGAGATGCCGGGGGTTTCGCATCCCCGGCGTTCTGCCCTATGGCGCTTTTCTCTGCGCTGCGTTGCGCAGCATGGCGCCGCGACCGCGCAGGTCCTGCACGAAGATGCGCCTTTCGTCCGGCGTCAGCGTTTGGGCGAAATCGAGCACGGCCTTCTCGACGGCGGTCCGCACATTGATGTCGGCCTTGCGCACCACTTCCAGCTGCGCGTCCACCGCCGATTGGTCGATCGTATCGGCCGAGAGCAGCGTGGAAAGCTGGGCGCGGCCGTTGCGTGCCGCCTCGACATCGGCGGCCGCGTCATGCCGTGCCTGGTTCAGCATCTGGCGGAAAATCTTCTGCTGCTGCGCCGACAGGTGCTGGGCGGCAAAGCGCAGGCCCTGGCCCGACTGCGCCTGCCGCTGGTGGCCGAACGAATACCAGAGCAGGGCGCCGCCGGCGGCGCCGACAAAGAACACGTTGAAGGCAAGCGACGCGGCGATGAGGATGTTCAGCGATCTCGGGCTCATCACTCGTCCACCGTCTGCTCATCCACAGTCTGCCCATCGACCGTCTGCACGGGATCGTTGAAGGCGGTGAGGTTGTGGGCGTCACCCTCGTCATAGGCCTGGCCGATCATCGGCACGACGATGGCCAGCGTCATCGCGCCGGCCAGCGCGCCGGCAAGGCCGATGCCGACAATGCCGGCGCCCCAGATCCCCGCCCGTTGCCAGAGCGTGGGTTTCGGCCTGGCTCTGGCAGTGTTGGGGGCAGGGGCGGCCTGGCGAATGGAGGCCGCCCGAAGAATGGTCTGCTGCAGCTCGCGGCTGGCGGGCGCCACGACGGAACTGTCCAGCAGGCCGTCGAGCAGGCTGGCCACGGTGCGCAGCTTGCCGATCGCGTCGGGATTTCGCTCCATGAAGGCAAGCGCCGCCTCGCGCTCGGCCTCGGGCCAGCGGTCGGGGCGGGAGCCATAGGCTTCCACGATCTCGGCAAAGCGTTCGGGCGTCATCGATCCCGGTCCTTGTCAGTGTTCATCGTCGTCCCCCTTGAGATAGGCGCCGAGATTGCGCCGTGCCCGTGCCAGCAGGCTTTCCAGCGCATCGATGCTGACCTCCATGACGGACGCGGCCTCGATGTTGGAAAGCTCCTGATAGTAGTGGAGCACGATTGCCTCACGCTGCCTGTCCGGCAGCGCGGCCAGCGCGGCTTCCACCGTGCGCTGCCGTTCGCTGTCGAACAAGCCCTGATCCGGGGCTGGTCCGGTGTCGGCCTGTTCGGGCACCTCGGCGACATAGGTTTCACGGCGGCGCCGCAGACGGTCGGAACAGAGGTTGAGCGCCACCCGGTAGAGCCAGGTGTCGAAGCGCGCGGTGCCGGCCTGCCAGCGCGCGGCCTGCTGCCAGATCCTGAGGAATGCTTCCTGTGCGACATCCTCGGCCTCACCCCGGTCACCAAGCATGCGGGCAGCAAGCGCCAGCAGACGCGGCAATTTGCGGGCGACCATGTCGGCGGTCGCGGCCGGGTCATTGCGCGCGATACGCACAAGGAGCTCCTCGTCTGTCTCCCCTGCGGTCAAAGGCATGCTGTCCGCACACTTGCGTCGTCAGTCGTTCGCGTTCTTCGCCGCCTTGCGGGCGTCGAGTTCGTCCTGGGTGAGGAAGCCGTCGCCATTGGTGTCCAGCCGCTCGAAGCGCTTCTTGGCCAGGGCGTCGATCTCATTGCCATCGATGAAGCCATCGCCGTTGATGTCCAGCCTTTTGAACATCTTCTCCGGGTCCTTCATCTTGGCCGATGCCGGCCGCGCCTTCCACTCGTCCAAGGACACTTTCCCGTCACCATTGGTGTCGGCGCGCAGTATCTGCTTGCGGGTCATGGCCTGGAACTCGGCAGGCGACAGCTTGCCGTCGCCATCGGTGTCGCCCTTCATGGCGGCAACCGCGGGCGAGGCGATGAGCAGCGCGAGCGGGATGAGCGCGTGGCGCAGCCTGGGTCTGAACTCCATACGTCTTGTCCTTTCAAGTCGAGCGATTGAGTCAAGCAATCAGGTCAGTCCTGCATTGAACGGCGGCCGCCGCCGTTTCCGTCGCTGGCAGCCCGAAAAACTGGTGATCGCGGTGAACATTTTCGCCGTTCGTGAGCATCAAGCCAGTTTGCCGGCGCATCGATGCGGGTATAGAATGCGGACGGCACCGACGGCTGGAACAACAAGGAACGGAAAACGGCCGGTCGGTGTTCATGGTGCGGGAGGCAGCATGGCCACGCCCGATATCGTCACGATACAAGAAACTGCCAGATCCGAGGCGGTTCGGCCCGAAATTGCCAAGCCGATGGAACAGCCGCCACCGCCCCAGGTTTCCGACAAGTTCGCGCGGGGGCTGACCTCCTCGGAACTCGCCACCACGCTGTCGCATTTCCACCGCGCCGAGATTGCCCGCATGGCCGGCTGGCGCGACCGCCTCGACCGCACCAGCAACTGGGCGATCACCGTTGTCGCCGCCATGCTGTCGGTGTCGCTGTCGACGGCCAACGCGCACCATGGTGTGCTTCTGTTCGCCATGCTGCTGATCACGCTGCTGCTATGGATCGAGGCGCGCCGCTACCGGTTCTTCGACGTCTACCGGGCGCGCGTGCGCCAGTTCGAACGCTATTACTTCGCCCAGATATTCTCGCCGCAGCCCGATTTCGCCTCCAACTGGCTGAACATAATGGGCGAGAGTCTGAGGGCGCCGCGCTTCCTGATTTCGCAGCGCGCCTCGCTCGCCCGTCGGCTGCGCCGCAACTACATCTTCATGTACCTGATCCTGCTGCTCGCCTGGGTGCTGAAGATCACGACACCCGCCTTGCAGACTCAAGGCGTTGGCGCCGGCATCGCGGGATCGCTGCACGAGGCGCTGGCCGGCGCGGCGCTCGGCCCGGTGCCCGGCACGGTGGTGGTTCCCCTGGTCGTGATTTTCTACGCGGGGCTGTTCGCGGCGGCCTATGTCACCCCTGACGACAAAGGAGAGCTTTCACATGGCGACGTCCATGTGTGAGCACGTGAACCTTGGCATGGATCAAGCGGCGTCCTTTGCCGCCGCGAGCCGGGCAGTGAGATAGCCCTTGACCTGGCGCAACGCCTGGTCGCGGGTGACGCCGTCGGACTGAAGGCCGAGCCGTAGCCACAGCCCGTCGATCAGCGTGGTGATGCCGAAGGCTATGTCCTCGGCCTCTTCGGCGGGAACGAGGTCGCGCAGGCCCGACATGAGGTTCGAGCGCATCCGCCCGTGGATGACCTTCTGGATGCGGCGCAGTTTCTCGTCGCGCGGCACCTCGCCGCACAGCGACAGCCAGGCGTGGCAGAGCGAGGGCTGGAAAAGGTGCGGTTCGAAATTGCCGTCGATGACGGCATCGATGCGCTGCATTGGTGTTTGCGCCTGCTTCAGCCTGGCCACCACGGCTTCGCGCAGCACGAGGTTCGACTCGCGCATCGCATGCTCGAACAGCTCCTGCTTGCTCTTGAAATAGTGCAGCACGATGCCCTTGGACGCGCCGGCCTGGGCGGCGACCTTCTCGATGGTCGCGCCGGCAATGCCTTCGCGCTGCAGCACGACATAAGCCGCCTGCCGTAACTCCTTGCGCCTGATGTCGCTGATGCGCGTGAGCTTCACGGGCTGATCCCTCATTCAGAATCCACGTTGACATTTTCGTCCGTCGAGATCAAGAATTGACCAGTGGGACAATAATAAGACCAACGGGTCAATATCGACCGATTTGAGGAGAACAAAATGCTTCGCATCCTTGGAATGGGCGCCTCGCTGCTTGCCCTGGCGCTGGCTGTGCAGCCGTCCGTCGCGGCCGAGCCCGAACAATGCCAGGCCGTGCGCATGGCCGAGCCGGGCTGGAACGACCTTGCCTTCACCACCGGTGTGGCCCGCACCTTGTTCGACGCGCTCGGCTACAAGACGGAGAGCTCGCTGCTGGGCGTCAACGTCATCTACGAATCCCTGAAGAACAAGGATCTGGACGTGTTCCTCGGCTATTGGGACCCGGCCATGGTCACCTATTTCGAGCCCTACAAGAAGGATGGTTCGATCGACACGGTGCGCGTCAATCTCACCGGCGCCAAATACACCTTCGCCGTGCCGACCTATGTGTGGGACGCCGGCGTCAAGGACTTTGCCGACCTGCACAAGTTCGCCGACAAGTTCGGCAAGAAGATGTACGGCATCGAGCCCGGCTCGAACCAGCTGATGATGGATGCCATCGCCGATCCGTCGCTCGATCTCAAGGGTTGGGAAGTGGTGGAGTCCAGCGAAGCCGGCATGCTTTCGGAGGTTGGCTACGAGATCAAGGAAAAGCGCTTCATCGTCTTCCAGGGCTGGGCGCCGCACCCGATGAACCGCATGTATGATTTCAAATATCTGACCGGCGGCGACAAGTTCTTCGGGCCGAACTTCGGTGCGGCGACCGTGAGCACGCAGGTGCGCAAGAACTATGTCGCCGAGTGCCCCAATGCCGGGCAGTTGCTGAAGAATCTGGCTTTCGATGTCGATTTCGAGAATGTCGGCATGGGCTATCTGATCAATGACGGCATGAAGCCGGAGGAAGCAGGGCTGAAGGCGATCAAGGAGAATCCGGGCAAGCTCGACGCCTGGCTGGCGGGGGTCACGACCTTCGACGGCAAGCCCGCGCTGGAGGCCGTGAAGCAGAAGCTCGGCCTGTGAGGGCTGTGGACCAGCAAGGCTGGGCGCACGCCAAGCGCAAGTTGGAAGTAGGCGGCGCCGAGATCGCCTACATCGAGATCGCCGGCGTCTCGGCGGCATCCGCCGAGATCGCCAGCGTCTCGACAGAGCCTGCCGAGATCGCCGGCGAGGGGCCGGCGCTGGTGCTGCTGCACGGCTTCACCGACACCAGCCGCAGCTTCTCGCTGATGGCGCCGCATCTGGCTGGCCGCCGTCTCATCATCCCGGATTTGCGCGGCCACGGCGCTTCGCAGGCCGGGAGGGGAGGCTTCAGCCCGGCGGATTTCGCTGGCGACATCGCCGGGCTGATCAGGACCTTGCGGCTGGAGCGGCCGGTTCTGGTCGGCCATTCGCTGGGCAGCATGGTCGCCATCGAGACAGCCGCTGCAAATCCCGACCTGCTCGGCGGGCTGGTGGTGCTGGCCGGAACGCTGCGGCCCGAATTCGCCGACGATCATCCCATGGTGATGGGTGTTGGCGGGCTCGTGGATCCGATATCGTCAGCCGACCCGTTCTATGACTATTGGCATGCCTGCGAGGCGAAGGTTTCGCCGGAGTTCCTGCTCATGGTGGCGCGGGAAGCGTCGGCCATGCCGGCGGCTCTCTGGCGTGCCATCCTCCAACAGGTGCGCCGCACCGACCTGACCGCCAGCGCGCGCGCCCTTCGCGTGAAAACGCTTGTCATCGGCGGCGGACGCGACCCGCTGTTCGATGCGACGCATCAACAAAGGCTGCGCGATGAAATTCCCGGCGCCGCCTTCGTCAGCGCCGACCACTGCGGCCACAACCCGCATTGGGAGGATCCGGCACTGGTCGTGCGAACCATTGCCGCGCATTTCAAACTGGACGCAGGCGGTGCTTGCCCGACGGCATGACGATGAACAGACCGGCATCGACAAGGGCGCGAAACCATCACGCAACTGAAATGACGGCTTTCGCGACAGTGCGTGAAAGTCTTCACCGTCGCGGCAACGGCGATGTGCCAAAACTCACCCATGCGGCAAATGAGAAGGACACCTGGCCATGGAGGCCATTTCAATCGCCGGATTCTTTCGTATGATGCTCCTGGTCGCGGGCTCACTGGTGCTGTTCGGCTGTGAGCGAAGCAGCCCATTCGGCAAACCCGAGCAACCGGCCAGGTCCGCCGTCGAGATTACGCGCCTTCCCACCTGATTTCGCCAGGCGCCGGATGCGGTGCCCTTCGGTCGCTGGCTTTGGTCGCTAAAAACGACGGTTCCGGGGTAAGGACGGCTTCACGCCAATTCCCTGCAATTGTCGGGGTCGAAGTGGTTCAGCGTTAACCTTTTATTAAACATTTAATTGACGCCGGCTGCCGATTTCGCTTTTGCTCCCGTCAGGACAAGGGTTGGAGCCTGACGGGAAATGGTGATGTTGCGTCGGTTGGCCGCCGGGGTTTTCTGGACATTTCTCGGGCTTGTGTCGCTGGCAAATGCCGGATCCGTTGGGCCGCAAATGGCGACGCAAGCCTATCCTTCCTCCTTCAACAGCTACGCTATCGCCTTCGAGGCGACACAGCCCCGCAGTCCCGCCATGGGCACGGCGACAGCCGCGGCCGTGGGCGGAAAGACGAGCATTCCCTATGGCTGGGTGGATTTCTGCGGCCGGCGTCCCGACCAATGCGAAGTCCAGGCGCTTCCTGCCGTGGACTTGAAACTCACGCCCAGGACGTGGGCCACGCTCGACCGCATCAACCGGGTGGTGAACGGCTATATCGTGCCGGAGAGCAATCTCGACCATTGGGGCACCATCCAGGATCACTGGGATTATCCGGTCGACGGCAAGGGCGACTGCAAGATCTACGCGCTGTTCAAGCGCAAGCTGCTTCTCGACGCCGGATTTCCACGGCAGGCCTTGCTGATGACGGTTGTCTATGACCTGCATGGCGAAGGCCATGCCATCCTGACGGTGAAGACCGACAAGGGGGATTTCATCCTCGACAACCTCGTCGACAACATCCGCTCATGGGACGCCACCGGCTACTATTTCCTCAAGCGTCAGTCGCAGCAGGATCCCAACATCTGGGTATCGATCAACCTGCGCGGTGACGCCGCTTTCCCCGGCAAGCTTCGCAAGGCGATGAACTGATCGGGATCTGGACACGGGTGCCTCACGCATCGGGGCGGGTCGCATCCTTTCCCATCCGAGCCTGCCGCTCAGGTTTTTGAGTGTTCGACGGCCAGCTTATCGGCCATACTGGTTCCATGCGCATTTCCGGGCCATCTGGCTTTTCGTCAACGCGCTTTTTCTTCCCGGCCGGCCGGATCTGTCCGATGGCATGGCTGGCTCCCTTGCTGCTGGCTGCGCTTCCAATGCCGGCGAACGGGCAGACGGTCCTGACGACCGGCGCCTACTCCTTTTCCGACGAACTCGGCGGTTTCCACATCACCGGCGCCTCGGGCAACGGGACCAAGGACGATCCGTTCGTGATCACCGAGGAGCTGAATTCGGCGACACCGGTGACGCTGACCATCCGTGCCGTGCGACCGATTCAGCCCTTCGGCGTGGCGGGCAAATTCGCCACCGGCATGCTGAACATGCGCGTCGACGTGCTCAACAATGGCGGGCAAGGCTGGATCGAATTCCAGTTCGAGCTGCAGTCGATCCTCGGTCAGCCGAGTACCGACGACGACGGCCTGTCCTTCGACCAACCCAACAAGACGCCGGACTACATCGCGTCCAGCGGCTTCGCCGACTATTATCGTGAAATGTCGCCCTATGACCGCCTGCTGTTCAGGAACGGCAAGGTCGATCCGCTCAAGACGGCGACCTTCGACTTCCTGATCACCGATCTGGTGCCGAAGAAGATCTTCTGGCTGGTGCAGGAACCGCGCATACCATTGAGCTGAATTTGCAAAATGCGGCCGTGTGGATGTTGGCCCTGCGCAACCTTTGACCTTCCGCGCTGGAGCGGGGGGACAGCGAAGCTAGTTAATGGGAACAGAGCTATCAGTGTCGGCCGGAGGCGTCCGGACTTTGCGATGGCACGCGCTTCGGGCCAGGCCGGTTCAACGGAACGAAACACGGACACGACCGTTGGTCCAGGTCGGACTGCATAGTGAGCAACGCACCGCTGAATGGCGATGGAGGTGCTCGGTAGCATTCCCAGGAGACGCAGATGAGCACCACCACGCTTCTCATCATAATCATTGTCCTGCTTTTGCTCGGCGGCGGGTGGTTTGGCCGAGGCCGCTGGTACTAAGCACGCCACGTATTGCGTGGGTTCTTGTCCGTACGCGAAAGCTTTTCAGCCACCGTCCCGGCGACAGGCGGCGTCGTAGTCGGCCAGCACCTGGCCGATCGCGGCATGGAGGATGGCTTCGGGATTTCCTGCCGGCCCGAGTTCGGCCGGCCGCATCGGCAGGAACTGGCGCATCAGCGTTTCGGGGATGCCGACGCCGTTGAGCGCCTCGATCAGGCGGCCGGCGGCAACGGCTGCGGTGGGATTGCTCCAGTAATAGCGGATGCGGTCGCTGTAGCTGTAATGGCGCTGCAGATAGAGGCTCGTATCGCCGCCGTGGTAATGGCTGTGCCAATGGCCCGGAGACGCCAGCATCACGCGCTCCATGGTACGGGCGAGCGAGCGTTCGCCGTAGTCGGCGACCATTTCGGACGCGATCAGGTCGAGCCCGTAAAGCGCCTCGCGCAAGGCGAAGGTCAGGCCGGGGCCCACTTTAAGGATCGGAAAGCCGTTGGCGACAAGTGCCGCCAGCGCCACGCGGCTCTGGTAGTCGGTGGAGTGCGCCTCATAGACGAGCGAGGGTTCTTCAGCGAGCAATCCCGTCAGCGCCTTGGATGCCTCGGGCCGGTAGGCGACGACGTTCTGGCTGCCGAACTCGACGCCCGGCTGCACCACCACGGCAATGACGCGGCCAAAGGCTTCCGCAAGACCCTCGCGGGCGAAGATCTCGCGATGAACCTCGATCGTGCGGCGCGCCGCCGCTGCCTGCGTCGGCTTCAGGTCGCTGATCGCGTGGTCGACGCCGCCGGGGGCGGGGACCTCGGTGCCGATGATGTAGACCGGCAGGGCGCTGCCGGCCGCGCGCGCCGCCTTTTCCGCCGCCTTGGCAAGCCGCGCCGCCCGCGTCGCGATGGTCTCGTCATCCGGCGCCGCCGGCTCGCCGGCGCACCCCATCGAGGCGTCGAGATGGATTTTCGAGAAGCCGGCCCAGACATAGGCGGTGACCATGGCTTCTGCCTTGTTCATCGCCTGCGCCGCCGGCTCCGTGCGCCACGGGTTCGGCCCGAGATGATCGCCGCCGAAGATGATGCGTCGGGGATCGAGACCTTCCTTGCCGGCGATCTCGCGCACGAAGGCGATGAACAGATCCGGCGTCATGCCGGTATAGCCGCCGAACTGGTTGACCTGGTTGCAGGTCGCCTCGATCAGCAGCGTGGTGTCAGTGTCGGCGACGGCGCGCCGGATCGCCGTCTGGATGACGAGCGGATGGGCCGAGCAGATCGAGGTGATGCCGTAGGGCGATCCGTTCTTCCGGGCAGTGGCAAGGCCTGCAAGCGGGTTGATCATGCCGCCCTCGCGGTGCCAGAGATGAAGGCGTCGAGCACATCGAAGCCGGCGGTGCCTTCCATCGGCCCGCGCCGCGTGACGTTGCGGGCGCCGGCGGCATTGGCATAGAACAGCGCCTTGGCCGGCTCCATCCCCTTGCGCCGGCAGGTCAAGTAGGTGGCGCCGAAACAGTCGCCGGCTCCGGTCGGGTCGATTTCCTCGACCAGGAAGCCGGCACAGTCGATCCTGGTGCCGTCGGCGGCAAACAGGGAAGAGCCCGCGGCACCGCGCTTCAGCACGATCTCGCCAACGCCCCGTGCGATCAGCGCCTTCACCGCCTGTCCTTCATCATCGACCCCGGCGGCGGCAAGCAACTCGTCGCCGGAGGGCAGCAGCAGGTCGGCATCGTCGACCAATGCGGCGAACTGCGCGCCATCGGCGCCGTCGATCAGCTCCTTGCGCATGTTGGGATCGAAGGAGGTCGAGCCGCCGCGAGCGCGCACCGCCTTGACCGCATAGGCGACGATCTCCTTCAGCCCGGATATGGACAGGGCCGATCCCATGACATGCAGATGACCGGCGCTGTCGGCCAGCCGGCGCGCCTCGGCGGTGAGGCTGATCCGGCCGGCGGCGGATTCGGCGATGTTGTAGACGAAGTCCCGGCCGCCGTCTGGCCGATAGCGAACGAAGGCGCTGCCAGTCGGATAGCGGTCGCTGACCGTCACGGCCGAGACATCGACGCCGTCGCGCCTCAGCCTTTCCAGATTGATCGTTCCGAAATCGTCGCGGCCGACGCAACCGATGATCCCGGCGCCGCCGCCCAGCCTCGCCACCTGGTCGATGAAGATGGCGGGCGCGCCGCTCGGATAGGGGCCTATCAGCGTCTGCGGTTCGAGGAAGCCCAGGCCCCGGTCCGTCGCCATGATCTCGACCAGGATTTCGCCGGCGGCAATCGTCGGCCCCGCGGATTCGGTGGCGATCACCCTACGGGGAAGGCTCATTGCTGCAATTCCTTCTCGTCCCCTGACAGCCGAACGCGGGCGGCGTGCAGCCTGCACGATAGCGCCTGGGTGAAGCCGGGATAAATCGCGATGAAAGCGAAGTCAACAAAAACTGGACGCGCGTTCACTTGATAAAGCTTGCATGTTTACGATCCCGGAACACTGTTTGAGGCTATTTTGACCGCAGGGGAGGTTGACACCGCGATCTTTCTGGCAGGTATAATATGCACATATGTTCAATTTTGAGTTCGCGCCCGGGAAAAACAAGCGCCGTGACGTTTCCCGAATGCAGGCTTTGCCTGGAGCGCGGGCCAAGCAAAGCAGTCGGGCGGTCGCGGAGCGGGAAGGGCATTCCTTCGCCTTTCGGCAGAAGGGTGACTCATCTATCAAGACGACAAAGCGCGTCGCGCTTTTAAGTTTTGTTTTTATGCATGTCGTTATCCCAAAACCGCCGAACACCTTTGGGCGACATGCAATAGGGAGCGCATGAATGGCAAAGACGATCAGGACGATGGAGGACTTTTCGGCCTTTGTCGGCCTGTCGCGCACGACGGTCTCCAAATATTTCAACGATCCCAGTTCGGTGCGCAAGAACACGCGCAGCGCCATCGAGGTGGCGCTGAAGAAATCCGACTTCCGGCCGTCAATGTTCGCCGTCAACCTCAACCGGCGCCGCAGCAATATCCTCGGCGTCATCATCCCGAATTCGACCGATCCGTTCTACATGGCACTGACGCGCCGCATCGAGACGATCGCCAATGAAGCCGGCTTCCTGGCCTTCGTGCTGTCCTCGGACGGACGCGCAGGAATGGAAGACCAGGCGATCCAGACGTTCAAGTCGATGAACATCGCCGGCGCCATCATCGCGCCGCTCGGCGTGCGGTCACATCATCGCATCCTGGCGGAGCTTGGAGCGAGCATCCCGCTGATCTATGTCGACTCGCCGCTGGACGAGACGTCTTCCTTCGTCGGCACCGACAACCGGCAGAGTTTCCGGCTCATCGTCGACTATCTGTGCCGTTCCGGCGAGCCGCCCTGCTACTTCGCCATGCCGCTCGTCAACAACAACGCCCAGGCCCGGCAGGATGCCTATGTCGAGGCCATGCGGCAGTTCAAGATGACGCCGAGCATCGTGCCTGTCACCGACACGAGGTCGTGGGATTTCGAGAAATTCGGCTTCGACGAGGCGCTCCGCATCCTGAAGGGGCCGGGCTTTGCGACCAGGACGGTGCTTTGCGCGAACGACCGCGTTGCGCTCGGCGTGATCTCCGCTGCCTACCAGCTGGGCCTGAAGGTCGGCCATGGGTCGGATTGCGACTTGCGGGTCGCGGGGCATGACGACCATCCGCTGTCGCGCTACGCCTGCCCGCCGCTCACGACGGTGGCGCAGAACTACAACGAGATCGGCCGGCTTGCCATCGAGCTTCTGCTGGAGAGGCTCGACGAGAAATCCCCGGCGGCGAAAGCAGGCAGCGGACGCATCCTGCTGAACGCCGAGCTGATGCTGCGAAACTCGGCCTGACCAGCCCGGGAAGCATCTCGCGCATCATTCGGGTATGCAGCTTTAGCGGTAACTGTTTCTTGTCGGATTTTGTGCACATTGGCCATGATTGGCGCGGGGCAAAAGCCAGGGCATGGCTGAAAACGACAAGAAGAACCGCAACGGAACGTTCTGGGCGCGTGCGCTGGAGCGCGCGCATCTCGGCGTCTGGGATTGGGACATCACGAGCGGCGACTGTTTCTATTCGGCCACCTGGGCGCGGATGCTTGGCTATGACGAGGGTGAGCTTGCCAACGCCAGCGACCTCTGGTTCCAGCTGACCCATCCCGACGACCGCGAACGGGCCCTGGCCAGCGGCGACCGCCACATTGCCGGCCTGAGCGACAATATCGAGACTGAGCTGAGGCTCAAGCACAAGGACGGTCATTGGGTCTGGGTGCTCGATCGCGGCGGCATCGTCGAGCGCGACGGGGACGGCCGGCCCACCAGGCTGATGGGCGTCCAGACCGACATCACCAAGCAGAAGCAGGCGGAATACCAGCTCGAGCAGGTCAATGCGCGTTTTCGCCTGGCGCTTGCCGCCAGCGGCACCGGCATCTGGCACTACGACATCGACACCAACAAGAGCTATTGGGACGCCCGTACAAGGGAGATCTTTGGCCTGGTCGCCGACAGCGACGAGGTGGCCGCCGACCTCTGGCACACCTACCTGCATCCCGATGACAAGGCCGCCACCGAGCAGGCGCACCAGCCGCCGGCGGGTTCCGACACCGTGGTGGCCTCGCAATACCGCATCATCAGGCGCGACGGCGAAATCCGCCACGTGGAATCGCTGGTGCGCTTCATTGCCGCCGGGGCCGCCGGCCAGATCCTGGGCACGGTGCGCGACATCACCGAGGACAAGCTGCGCGAGCAGGAACTGGCCTATGCCGCCCGCCATGACGCGCTGACGGGGCTGCTCAACCGCGCCGCGTTCGACCGGTTGCTGGCCGGGCATATCGCGGCGGGTCCGCTGGCGGTGTTCTATGTTGATCTCGATTACTTCAAGGCGCTCAACGATTTCGCCGGTCATGCCGCGGGCGACCTGGCGCTGAAGAGCGTCGCCAGGGGCATTGTCGGCTGCCTGCCGGCGCTCGCGCAGGCCGCGCGGCTGGGCGGCGACGAATTCGCGCTGCTGGTGCCCGATTGCGATGCCGCGCAGGCCGAGCGGCTGGCCGTCGCCGTGCTCGCTTCGGTGCGCAACGCCGACCTCGGATCCGCCGCCTCGCGCAAGCTCGCGGCCAGCATCGGCATCGCCTTTGTCGACGACGCCACCACCACCGTGGCCGACGCGCTCGCCTGTGCGGATGATGCCTGCTACGCGGCCAAGGCCGCCGGGCGCAACCGCTTCGCGGTGTTCTCGGCCGAGACGGCCTCGGGTTCCGGGGGCCTCAATGCGGCGCGCGTCGCGGCCGAAACGGTCGATGCCATGGATGACGGCAGGCTGAAACTGTTCGGCCAGGAAATCCATTTGCTCGGGCAGGGCTGGGACAAGATCCGCCATGTCGAGGTGCTGGCGCGGATGGTCGGGCGCAACGGCCGGCTGGTGCCGCCCGGCGAATTCATCCCGGTGGCCGAGCGCTTCGGCATCGCGTCGCGGCTTGACCGCTGGATCATCAGGACGGCGCTCACCCAGCATGGCCCGGCGTTGCGGGCCGGCGCGCTGACGCTCGGCTTCAACCTGTCGGCTCAAACCCTGAGCGACCCGCTTCTGTGGGACTTCGTCGACGGCGTCATCGAGGAGACCGGGGCGCCGCATCCGGGCATCGGCTTCGAGATCACCGAAACGGCGGCCGTCACCAATTTCGACGCCGCCGAGCAGTTCGTGCGCAAGGCGCGCGAGCGGCGCTGCCGTGTCAGCCTCGACGATTTCGGCGCCGGCATGAGCTCGTTCGAATATCTGCGCCGCTTTCCCGTCGACACGATCAAGATCGACGGCTCCTTCATCGAGCACATCGCCGAGAGCGGCTTTGACCGCGAGATCGTCTCGGCCATCACCAGCATTGCCAGGAGCCTGGGCTGCGGCGTGGTGGCGGAGAAGATCGAACGCCAGGAAACGCTCGACATGCTCCGCGACATGGGCGTCGCTTTTGGCCAGGGTTTCCTGCTGCACAGGCCTGAGCCGCTGGAGGCGATTGTGGCGCGGGCGAGCGTTGGCGTCGAATCGGACCGGCGGATGGCTTAGCGGCTTCCGCGGAAAGCCGGGTTCTGAGAGGTCGGCAGCGCCGACGCTTGGTCGCTGGGTATCGAAAACCACGCACCTCCACCAGCAACCATGAATGCGTTGCCGCTTGCCGGTTCCCCGCCTAAGCTGAGAACTCACGCAGCGGGCAGGGGACGGGGCATTGGTACGCAAGCAGGCGGATGCGGCGATGCGGGACCTGCAGTTTGCCAGGAACCTCGACTGGAACCTGCTGAAGTTCTTCCATGAGATCGCCAATGCCCGCAGCGTCACCAGGGCGGCGCAGGAACTGAACCGCAAGCAGCCGGCGCTGAGCCTCGCCTTGCGGCGATTGGAAGAGCGGCTGGGGGTCACGCTGTGCCAGCGCGGCCCGACCGGTTTCGAGCTGACCGAGGAGGGGCGCATCCTCGCCGAGCGGTGCCGGGATTTCACCGGCGCCATCCGCGAAATCCCCGCGCGCCTGTCGGACGTGAAGGCGGAGATACGCGGGCATCTCAGGGTCATGCTAGTCAGCAATCTGGTCGCGCCGGCGCTCGATGACGCCATCGCGGCGTTCCATGCGAAGTACCCCGCCGTCGAACTGATCGTCGAGGTGGCGGCGTGGACCGAGGTGGTCAATTCGCTGATCCAGCACAAGATCGATGTCGGCATCTCGCCGTCGCGGGTCAAGCGGGCCGAACTCGCCTATCTGCACCTGTTCACCGAGATCCACCGGCCCTATTGCGGGCGCCCTCATCCGCTGTTCGGCAAGGCCGTCACCGAGCCCGCGGACCTTGCCGTGGAAGCCTTCGTGCTGACCGGCGCCGACGAGGGCGACGAGCTGACCCAGTTCCGGCTCGAGCACGGGCTTGGCCGCAACATCGCCGGCATGTCGGATCATCTCGAGGAGGCCAAGCGGCTTGCGGTGCTGGGCGTCGGCCTGTGCTTCCTGCCCGAGGGCTATGCGCAGCCCGATGTCGATGCCGGAAGGCTGTGGCCGCTGCTTCAGGGAAGCAATGTGCCGCGCAACAACATGTTCGTGGTGACGGATCCGCAAAGCCCCGGCCACACGGCGCGCGACCTGTTCATCGCCGAGATCGTCGAGCCGTCGCGGGAGGGGTGAGGGGCGCGGAGCTGCGGACGGATGATGGTGCCGAACTCGTGTGGAAACGCCCAATGGCCGAAGTTCGCGCCGCCCCTCATCCGCCTGCCGGCACCTTCTCCCCGTATAGTGACGGGGAGAAGAGATGCGCTCCAGCGCTGGCGACCCCTCTCCCCGTCTCTATGCGGGGAGAGGGTAAGGGTGAGGGGCAGCGCAAACATTCGAGTATATGAGTAAAGACGAAGAAGCAGCGCAAACGTTCGAGTATGAGTAAGGACGAAGAAAATGCATTGATTTCGTCAATGCGGCGCGTTCGATTTTCGGACGTTGATGGCGAGTGGAGGCCCTTTCTATGGTTGAGCATGGCGACATTGCATCGGTCTCGTTGATGCTGCCCTAGAGGCAAGACGAGCAGCGTGTCGACCAGGGGAACAACCTCGCAAAGGGGAATCTGAGATGACCGTGCAAACTCCCATATCACCCAGGCAGACGCTGCCGAACGAACCACCGTCGGCCATCGCCGACAGCATCGAGACCATGCTGTCCGTCACCGAGGCGGATATTGCCGACTATACCGAATCCGTCGTGCCGCAATCCAAGCGGCGCTCGAATTTCCGCATGCTGGCGCAGTTCCTGTCGATGCAGGCGGTGTTCGGCACCGTGCTCGTCGGCTATGGCGCGCGCTTCCAGGGCCTGACGCTCTCCGAACTGACGGTGGCGATGCTGATCGCCGCAGGCGTCATGAGCCTCTACTGCATCGGCTCGGCCAATGCCGGCGCCGTCACC
>BFBZ01000008.1_pt123 | contig 15903 bp, 13 predicted proteins | sample 1888401 | NCBI WGS metagenome assembly BFBZ01 (sample SAMD00112614, study PRJDB3348) | symbiont metagenome | host: Chara braunii | reverse complement strand
CCGCGGATGTCCTCCAGATTGATGCCGCCGAAGGTCGGCTCCAGCGCGGCGACCGTCTCGACCACGCGCTCGATCGTGTCGGCCTTGATCTCGATATCGAACACATCGATGCCGGCGAATTTCTTGAACAGCACCGCCTTGCCTTCCATGACGGGCTTCGAGGCCAGCGGACCGATATTGCCGAGACCGAGCACCGCCGTCCCGTTGGAGACCACGGCGACCAGATTGGCGCGGGCGGTCAGCGAAGCTGCCTCGGCCGGGTTGTTGGCAATCTCGGTGCAGGCGGCGGCAACCCCCGGCGAATAGGCCAGCGCCAAGTCGCGCTGGTTGGCAAGCGGCTTGATCGCCTGGATCTCGAGCTTGCCCGGTCGCGGCAGCCGGTGATAGGCGAGCGCGGCATTATGGAGTTCTTCAGAAGATGACGACATGCGTGCTCCCCGCGTTTCCGGCCCAAATTTCTTGTTTCTGTGCTAATCCAGGCGAAAGTCAGTTGTCCGGCAAATCGAGCCGGATGTGAAGCATGTCCCGCCGCTTGGATGCAACATCCGATAATGTCTCCGTCAACAGGCCCGGACGGGCCCGTTCACCGATGCTGCACTTTCCGACCGCGGATTGGCAATTTCTTTCCCTTGATGATCCGGAGTTGACCGAATGAAGAAAATTCTGCTCGGCCTGATCGCCGTTGCCGTGGTGGCGGCAGCCGGCTATTTCGGTTTCGACTTCTACGCCCAGCGCCGGGTGACGCGCGAGGTCGAGGCCGCCTTCGAGCAGATTCGCGCAACCGGCGCCAAGGCGAGCCACGGCAAGGTCGCATTCGACGTCAAGAGCCGCACCTTGACGATGTCCGACATCGTCGCTGAATCGGGCGCACAATCCCCGGCCAGCGTCAAGATCGCCCGCCTCACGGCCTCGGGCCTCGGCCAACTCGACCCGGCGCGGTTTTCCGCCGATAATGTCGAGTTCGGCGACGTCGAGGTCAGCGTGGCGGGACTGACGCCCACCATCGCCTCCCTCACCTACAAGGCGCCGCAGATCACGGTGAAGGACTATTCCGGTCCGGTCGGCCTGCCCCAGCTTCCGGCCTCATCGTCGATCTTCGAACTGTACCGGTTTGCATTCACCCAGCTCGCGAGCATCAACGCCGCATCGGTCACCGTACCCAAAATGACTGGAACGCTCGCGTTCAGCGCCGCCGCACATGTCGGCGACGGTGCCGGCGGCACATTCGACTACTCCGACCTCGCCATCGAAGGCGTGAAAGACGGAAAGATCGGGTCGAGCAAGACGGGCAAGGTGATGTTCTCGATCAACCAGCAGGCCGCAGGTAAGCCGATCAAGATGACCGGCGACCTTGCCAACATCGTCGCGACCGATATCGACGTCGGCGCGATGGCCGCGATGTTCGATCCGGCGAAGGCCACCGACGACAGGGATTATCGGGTTCAGGGACATGTTTCGGCCGGTCCCTATGTGATCACCGTGACACCCGACACCAGCAAATCCACGCCCGGCGTGAACATGCGGATCGAGGGCGTAACCGCTGATAACGCCAGGATCAACCCGTCCCGGATGCAGCTGCCGACGCTGATGGCGATGATCCCTCCGCCCGGCAGCCCGCCACCATCGCCCGCCGAAGCGCGCGAATTGCTGGAAAAAATCGCCGTCCTCTATTCGGGCATCGCAATTGGCAATGCCGAGATGCATGGCCTCTCGTTTGAGACGCCACAGGGGCCGCTCAAGCTGGCTTCGATGCGGTTCAACTTCGAGCACGGCAAGATCGGCGAGCTTGCGGTCGAGGGGCTCGATGCCCGTGCGCCGAACGGTCCCGTCAAGGTCGGACGCGTCGCGCTGAAGTCGCTCGACGTCGCCAACTTCATACGGCTATCGGCGCAATTCGCCGGGCAGAAGCCTGCGCCCGAACAGTTGCTGGCGCTGTTGCCGCTGATCGAGGGTATCGAGGTCAAGGGTGTCGCCTCGCCGTACAAGGCCACCGGGAAGCCGGTCAACATCGATGTCTTCAGCCTCGACTGGGGGCAGTTCGTCGGATCGATCCCGAGCAAGCTGCGGCTGATCGCCAAGATGGCGGCGCCGCTGGATGCAACCGATCCGCGGCAACAAGCGCTCGTCGCCGCCGGGATCGACCGGATGGCCATCGATGCCGATCTTGGCGCCGCATGGACCGAGGCGTCGCGCTCGCTGGCGCTCGAACCCGTCAAGCTCGAGATGGCGGGCCTGCTCAATGCGTCGGCAAAGATCTCGCTCGCCAACGTGCCACGCGAGGCGTTTTCGGCGAGCGCCGCCGAGGCCGTGGGCGCGGCCGCGCAGGTCGAGGCCGGCACGATCGAACTTGCCGTCCACGACCTCGGCGTCCTCGATCTCGCAATCGCCCAATATGCGCGCAGCCAGAATATCGGCCGCGACGATGCGCGTCGCGCTGTCCTTGACAGCATCAAGGCCCAGGGCGACGCAATCGGCGGGAGCAATCCCGATGCCGCCGCCCTCGTCACCGCCGTCAGCCAGTTCATCGAGACGCCGGGACAGACGCTACTGATCAAGCTGACCCCGCGCGCCAAGGCGCCGGCGTTGCAGTTGATGCAACTGCTCAAGACCGATCCGCAATCGGCACTGGCGCAATTCCGGATCGAGGCCTCGACCGGGCTGTGAGGGCGCGATCGCGTCAAGAACAAGAAGCCGCCCGAAGGCGGCCTCTCGGTCAAGCCTTATGATCGCGATCAGGCGAAGCGCACCGTGGTCCGCTTGCGGTAGGCCATGAAGCCAAGCCCGCAGAAGCCTGCGATCATCATCGCCCAGGTGGACGGCTCAGGAACTCCCGCCGTGATGGTGCTCTGGGCTCCATAGAAATAAGCCGTGCCACTGGCTACGGTGGTGTATCCCGACGCTTCGACTGCGCTGCTGCCGGTGTACTTGCCGCAGGTATATCCCGGCGTGCTGCACGGAACAAAGGTCGGATCGGCCAGGTTGCTCAGGTTATAGCTGATGACGATGTCGTTCGTCCCGTCATAGACGAGATTCGTGCCGCCATAGGTTCCGCCGAACCCGAACAGCTTGCTGGCTGCATCGTAGCTAAATCCAAATGGAGAATCCACGGTAACGCCGCTGAAGGAATTCACGTGAATGTCGGTCGTGTCGTTGGTGTAGTTCTGTGTCGGATCGAAGGTGACGGTGAACGAACCGGTCACCAGGTTGGACGGCGCCGTCGTGTTGCCTTGAATGTCGACGAAGCCGGTGAGCGAAAAGCTGTAGGTTTCGGTGACGGTCGCAGCCTTCGCGGTCAACGTCGTTGATGCGAGCAGCGCGGCACCGAACAAAAGTGTTTTTGGTTTCATGACACTTGATCCCTGTAAAAACTGGGCATTCAATTTCATGTCAATTGGTCGAACCGCCCAGATGTCCGACGATCTCAGAGCAAAGGAGTATCTTGCATCGTTGTTGCCGGACAGAATTCGCCCGATCGGACGCCAGAAGAGCTTGACGACCCAGGTCCGGTCAATCGGGCAAGGGTCCGGCCTCTGCTCCGAAGGACCTAGGACCTAAGTCCCGTTTGATGTGGAACCCGGCGCCGAAAATCGCTGGTATGAATAGTGCGGCAACAAATCCCGCCTCCAAGTGGAGAGCATGACAGCCTTATCTGACCAGGCGCCCCCACCGACGATCGAGCTTCACTCGGAGCAGGTCGCGGCGCTGTTTCAGAATGTGGTGCCAGGCGTCGTTGCCGCTGCCGCAGCAGCAATTGTTCTGGTCGGTGCCCTGATCGATCTTGGCGTCCTGCAGCAAGGCGTTGGCATCGCCTGGGCGCTCTATATCGTTGCGTGCGCGGCTGCGCATATCACGCTGCGTATCTTCTACGATCGCGCAAGGCCGGACGCGTCGCGCTGGCAGTTCTGGGCAAACTGGTTCGTCGTCATCAGCCTGGCCGAAGGCATCGGCTGGGGCTGGGCGTCGGTCTCACTTGCGGGAAACAGCGGCCGGTTCTCTTCCGAGATGGTGGTCTTGATCGTCTCGCTCAGCGTCGCGGCCGGCGCAATCCCGGCGTTCAGCTCCTATTTGCCGGCCTTCTTCTCCCTCTTCCTTCCAACCACCATCCCCTGCCTGGTGTGGGGCCTCGAATCCAGAACGGCTTTCCCCGAAGCCACGATGATGGTCCTGCTCATGATCATCTACGTGATCGGCATGGGCGTGCTCGGCGTTCGCGCCAACCGAGGCTTCAACGAGTTGGTGAATCTTCGGATCAAGGCCAGCGAGCTTGCGCGGGATCTGCAGAAGCAGAAGGAAGTGGCCGAGCAGGCCAGCCTGGCAAAATCGCAGTTCCTCGCGGCTGCAAGCCATGATCTGCGCCAGCCGGTTCACGCGCTCGGTCTGTTTGTCAGCGCATTGCGCGCGGTGTCGGGACTTCCGATGCCGGCGCTGCGGATCCTCGACCGGATGGAGCTGTCGACGTCGGCCATGGGGGACCTGTTCAGCGCCATCCTCGACATTTCCCGGCTCGATGCCGGCGTCGTCGAAGTGCGGCGGCAATCCTTCGCGCTTCAGCCCCTGCTCCACCGCATCTGCCTGGATTTCGCCGACGAGGCCGCCGAGAAATCCATCGTCATTCACCAGCAGGCCACCAGTGCGGTCGTTCATTCCGATCCGCTGCTGGTGGAACGTATCCTGCGTAACCTGATCTCGAATGCGGTTCGGCATTCCGATCAAGGTCGCGTTGTGGTCGGATGTCGGAAGCGCGGCAAGACGATGAGGATCGAAGTCTGGGATACCGGGGCGGGAATTCCGCCCGAGAACCGGCAACGAATCTTCCAGGAATATGTCCAGCTGCGCAATCCAGAACGGGATCGTACCAGGGGATTGGGTCTCGGCCTCGCCATCGTGCGCCGCCTCAGCGAGTTGCTGGACTGCGAGCTCAATCTGCGCTCGCAAGTCGGCCGCGGCTCCTGCTTCAGCATTTGCTTGCCCTTGACCAACCTGGTTCCGAGTTCGCTGCTCGCAGTCACGGAGACCTCTCATGTCGTCGCCGAAGGCGCGTTGGTTCTGGTGATCGACGACGAAGTCGCCGTGCTTGAAGCGATGGATGCGCTGCTCACCGGTTGGGGCTATCGCGTGCTCGCCGCGTCTTCGGGGAGCGAAGCGCTGGCGGCGCTGGCCCGCGACAAAATATCGCCGCGCATCATCATTTGCGACTATCGCCTACGCGGCGATGAGAACGGCATCGAGGTCATTCGCTTGCTGCAGGTTGAATGCAAGCAGCCGATCCCCGCCATCCTGATTACCGGCGACACCGCCGAACACCGATTGATCGAAGCCCAGGCCAGCGGCCTGGTGATGCTGCACAAGCCGGTGCACAACAGCAAGCTCAGGGCGGCAATGGTCAACTCGATGCGCGTGTCCAATCAGGCCGGTGGCGGCGCGCCCGCCCCGCTCACAGCAATCAAATGAGCCCGGCCTCGCGCGCGGCCTTCGACGCCTGCATGCGGTTGGCGACGTTCAGTGCCCTGTAGATCAGCGATATGTGGGTCTTGACGGTCTTCTCCGAGAGATTGAGCTTTGCCGCGATCGCCTTGTTGGGATTGCCTTCGCAGAGCAGGATCAGCACTTCACGTTGCCGCGGCGTCAACAATTTGCCGTTGGCTTTGGGCGCTTCGCCCGTTTGCGGATTGCTGTCGGAGCTTTTCGACAGAACGAGCGGCGGAACGTACAGGTCGCCATTCATGACGAGCTTGATGGCCGACAGCAGCACATGCTGGCTGGCCGACTTCGGAACATAGCCGAGCGCCCCGCTTGCCAGCGCCCTGCGCACGTCGTCGGAGTCCTCCGAAGATGACAGCACGATGACGGGAAGGTCCGGCCGCTTGAGGCCGAATGCCGAAATGGCCTCAAAACCGTCCACACCGGGGATGAAAAGGTCGAGGATAACCAGATCGAAATCACCGACCTGATCCAGCAACTGGAGACCGTCCTCGGCGTCTCCAGCCTGAAAAACTTCAAATTCGGGGCTGACCTGCTCGAGCAACGCAGCCAACCCATCCCTTACAATCGAATGATCGTCGACAACCAGCACCTTCATTCGAGAAAGTCTATCCGCTGCAGCGAATAGTTGCCATCCCCGCGGCTTCAACCGTTCGCGCAGGACTGCATTGACATGGAACTTGCACTGGCGGCGACGGCGAGATCACGTCTCGCCATCGTAACGAACATCACACTCTGCGCCTTAGCCCTTGGCCGGCGGATTGGGCCGGATGTGAAGTTCCTTGAGCTGCTTCGACGTCGCTTCCGACGGCGCTCCCATCAGCAGGTCGACGTATTGCTGGTTCATCGGGAACAGCGAGATCTCGCGCAGATTGTTGGTGCCGCACAACAGCATTGCGATACGCTCGATACCGGCCGCCATGCCGCCATGCGGCGGCGCGCCGTACTGGAACGCACGGTACATGCCGCCGAACCGGTCGATCACCTCCTGCTCGCCATAGCCGGCGATCTCGAACGCCTTCACCATCGCTTCCGGCTTGTGGTTGCGGATGCCGCCGGACGCCATCTCGTAGCCGTTGCAGGCGATGTCGTACTGGAACGCCTTGATCGTGAGCGGGTCCTGCGACTGCAACGCCTCGAGGCCGCCCTGCGGCATCGAGAACGGGTTGTGCGAGAAGTCGACCTTCTTGTTCTCCTCGTCGTACTCGTACATCGGGAAGTCGACGATCCAGGCGAACTCGAACCGGTCCTTGTCGATCAGGTTCAGTTCCTCGCCGAGCTTGTTGCGCGCAAGGCCTGCGAACTTCCAGAACTTATCGGGATCGCCGGCGACGAAGAACGCGGCGTCGCCTTCCTTCAGGCCGAGTTGGTCGCGGATCGCAGCGGTGCGCTCCGGGCCGATRTTGTTGGCGAGCGGACCTGCGCCCTCGCCGCCCTCGCGCCACATGATGTAGCCGAGGCCGGGCTGGCCTTCACCCTGCGCCCAGGAGTTCATGCGGTCGCAGAACGCCCGCGACCCGCCGCCCTTGCCCGGAATTCCCCAGACCTGGTTCTTCGGATCTTCCAGCATCCGCGCGAACACCTTGAAGCCGGAGCCGCGGAAGTGCTCGGAGACCTCCTGCATCACGATGGGATTGCGCAGGTCCGGCTTGTCGGAGCCGTATTTGCGCACCGCCTCGGCGAACGGAATCCGCGGCCAGTTTTTCGTGACCGGCTTGCCGTTGGCGAATTCCTCGAACACGCCCGTGATGACCGGCTCCAGCGCCGCGAACACGTCGTCCTGGGTGACGAAGCTCATCTCGACGTCGAGCTGGTAGAACTCCGGCAGGCGGTCGGCGCGCGGGTCCTCGTCGCGGAAGCACGGCGCAATCTGGAAATACCGGTCGAAGCCCGACATCATCAGCAGCTGCTTGTACTGCTGCGGCGCCTGCGGCAGCGCGTAGAACTTGCCGGGGTGGATGCGCGACGGCACCAGGAAGTCGCGCGCGCCTTCCGGCGAGGACGCCGACAGAATCGGGGTCTGGAATTCGAAGAAGCCCTGCCCCTTCATCCGCCTGCGGATGGAATCGACGATCGCACCGCGGGTCATGATGTTCTGGTGCAGCTTGTCGCGACGCAGGTCGAGGAAGCGGTACTTCAGCCTGATATCCTCGGGATAGTCCTGCTCGCCAAACACCGGCAGTGGCAGCTCGGCCGCCGGGCCCAGCACCTCGATCTCCTTGATGTAGACCTCGACCATGCCGGTCGGCAGTTCGGGATTGTCGGTGCCGGCGGGGCGGCGGCGCACCTTGCCATCGATCCGCACCACCCACTCCGAGCGGAACTTCTCGACCTCGGCGAACGCCGGCGAGTCCGGATCAGCGACGCACTGGGTGATACCGTAGTGGTCGCGCAGATCGACGAACAGCACGCCGCCATGGTCTCGGACCCGGTGGACCCAGCCTGAAAGCCGGACCGTCTGGTCGATATCGCTCTCTCGGAGCGCGCCGCATGTGTGTGACCGGTAGCGATGCATGGTAGTCCCAAAACTGATGTCGGAGGGTCGAATCGCGACAGGGCCAAATGCCCTRTCCGAAGTTGCGGAGGGTTTAGCCGACGAGGCCCGGTGCGGCAACCAATGGAACGCCCGGTTTTCGGGTCAAACGGCAGATTTTCCGGGCGGATGCCGCCAATCGTTTGCCTATTCGGCCCGCGGGCCTATCTTCTGGACATGACCATCCATTTCCCGTTCCAGAACACCTATTCGGCGCTGCCGGCGAACTTCTTCGCCCGCGTCGCGCCGACCCCTGTGGCCGCCCCCCGGCTGATCAAGCTGAACCGGCCGCTCGCGGTCCAGCTCGGGCTGGATCCGGACCTGCTCTCGACGCCCGAGGGCGCCGAAATCCTCGCGGGAAAGCGCCTGCCCGACGGCGCCGACCCGATTGCCATGGCCTATGCCGGCCACCAGTTCGGCAATTTCGTGCCCCAGCTCGGCGACGGCCGCGCCATCCTGCTCGGCGAGGTCATCGACCGGGACGGCATCCGCCGCGATATCCAGCTCAAGGGATCTGGCCCGACCCCATTCTCCCGCCGCGGCGATGGCCGCGCCGCGCTCGGTCCGGTCTTGCGCGAATACATCGTCAGCGAGGCGATGTATGCATTGGGCATCCCGACCACACGCTCGCTTGCCGCCGTCGTCACCGGCGAACGGGTCCAGCGCGAAGTCGCGCTGCCAGGCGGGGTGCTGACCCGCGTGGCCTCGAGCCATATCCGCGTCGGCACCTTTCAGTTCTTCGCAGCCCGCGGCGACACCGATGGCGTGCGCGCCCTCGCCGACCACGTCATCGCCAGGCACTACCCCGAGCTGAAGGACGCCGCCCAGCCTTACCATGCCCTGCTCGCCGGCGTCGTCGCGCGGCAGGCCGCGCTGATCGCGCGCTGGCTGCTGGTCGGCTTCATCCACGGCGTGATGAACACCGACAACACCTCGATCTCAGGCGAGACCATCGACTACGGCCCCTGCGCTTTTCTCGATGCCTACAATCCGGCGCAGGTGTTCTCCTCGATCGACGAGATGGGCCGCTACGCCTACGCCAACCAGCCCCGCATCGCGTTGTGGAATCTGACCCGGCTCGCCGAGTGCCTGCTGCCGCTGTTCGCGGACGAGCAGGAGAAGGCGATCGAGCAGGCGCAGGCTATCCTCGGCGAATTCCCCGAAACATTTACCGCAGCCTACAATGCCGGCCTGCGCGCCAAGGTCGGGCTGTTCACGTCGCGCGACGGCGACGAGGCGCTGATCCAGGACCTGCTCGACGCGATGGCCAAGAACGAGGCCGACTTCACGCTGACCTTCCGCCATCTCGGCGATGCCGCGGCCGAAGATGCCGCCGACGTCCGCGCCCAGTTCACCGAGCCCGCAGCGTTCGACGAATGGGCCGGCCGCTGGCACGCTCGCCTCGCGCTGGAACAGCAGACGCCGGCCGAACGCAAGGCCGCGATGCATGCCGTCAATCCGGCCTTCATCCCGCGCAACCACCGCGTCGAGGCGGTGATCCAGGCGGCGGTCGACAACGACGATTTCGCGCCGTTCGAAGAGCTGGTGACGGTGCTGGCAAAGCCCTACGAGGATCAGCCGCAGTTCGCCGCCTATGCCGAGCCGCCGCTGCCCGATCAACGCGTGATGCGCACGTTCTGCGGGACGTGAACGCAACTGTAGGATGGGTAGAGCACAGCGAAACCCATCGCTTTGCTCCGGCCGGCAGACTTTGGTGGGTTTCGCTGCGCTCTACCCATCCTACTGATCTTTCACACCGTCACCACGATCTTGCGGAACTGAGTATTCGACTCCAGTCTCGTAGGGCGGATTAGCGAAGCGTAATCCGCCGCACCGCTCGATCTACAATGGCGGGTTACGCCTTCGGCTAACCCGCCCTACGCACTCACACCGTCACCACGATCTTGCCGAACTGCGCGTTCGACTCCAGATACCGGTGCGCCTCGACGATCTCCTCGAACGGAAACGTTCTGGCGATGATCGGCTTCAGCGCACCGTCCGCGAGCCCGCCGAGGATGAACGCCTTCGCCGCGGCGAGCCGGGCGGGATTTTGAACAATCTCGTGCACGCGGTAGCCGCGCAGAACCAGGCTCTTGCTCAGCACCGTGAACAATGGAAACGGCGTCGGCTCGGGACTGAGCCCGCCATACTCGATCAGGATTCCGCCGTGCGCCATCGCCGCAGTCAGCGGCACGAAGACGGGGCCGCCTACCGGATCAAGCACCACGCGGACGCCGTCCTGCCCCGCGAGTTGCTCCAGCCTTGATTGCAAGTCTTCCTCCGCGGATGCGATCACATGTGCGGCGCCGGCGTCGCGCAGCGCTTGCGTCTTCGCCGAGGTGCGCGTGACCGCGATCGGGATCGCACCAATGCGATTGGCGATCTGGATCGCGGCGAGCCCGACGCTGCTCGATGCCGCCGTGATGACGGCGAATTCCGCGCGGCCAAGCTTCGCAATATCGATCAAGGCGCCATACGCTGTGAGGTATTGCATCCACACCGCGGCCGCCTCCTGAAAGCCCAGCTCTGGCGGATGCCTGACGACCAATTCGGCCGGGAACGTCGCGAGCTCGGCATAGGCTGGCCACCGCGCCATCGAGATCGGCGGCACGATGCTGACGGCGTCCCCTGGCGACAGATCGACGACGCCCTCGCCGACCGCTTCGACAATGCCGGCGGCCTCCAGGCCGAGGCCGGACGGCAGTACCGGCGTCTCGATATAGGTCCCCCTGCGCATCAGGGCCTCGGCACGGTTCAGTCCGAGCGCCTTGATGCGGATCTGGACCTCGCCAGGCGCAGGTGGTGCGATCGCGACGTCCTCGATCCGCAGCACCTCGGGACCGCCAAGTTGGTGAAAACGAACGACACGAGCCATCGGCAACACTCCAAAACAGTTGAATTGAATGGAGCTATGCCGGGACAAATTCAGCGGATAAATCATCCCGCAGACTGAACAGTCAAAACTGGGAGTTCCGAATGATGGACCGCCTGACCAGCATGGCCGTGTTTCTCAGGGCGGTCGATCTCGGCTCGTTCGCGGCCGCGGCCGACGCGCTCGAAATATCCGGTCCGATGGTCGGCAAGCATGTCCGCTTCCTTGAGGAGCGGCTCGGCGTCCGTCTGATCCATCGCACCACGCGACGTCAGAGCCTGACCGAGTTCGGCGGTGCTTATTACGAGCGCTGCAAGAATGTCCTCGCCGAGGCCGAAGCCGCCGACGCGCTCGCGGCCGATCAACTGTCCGAGCCGCGCGGGCGGCTGCGGGTGACGATGCCGGCGCTGCTGGGCCGGCACTGCGTGGCGCCGCTGCTGCTCAAGCTAGCGCAAAAATATCCGGCGCTGGAGCTCGACTTGTCGTTCGGCGATCCGGTCGCCGATCTGATGGAAGGCGGCTACGACCTTGCGATCAGGACCGGCGATCTCAACGGTCAGCCGGGCGCCATCACCCGACGCATCGCGCGCCAGCGCATGGTGGTGTGCGGCTCGCGCGCCTATTTGAAGGCCCACGGCAGGCCGCGGACGCTCGACGAGCTCGGCCAGCACCAGGCGCTGGTCTATCGCCGCTCCGGGCGGCTTCGCCCATGGCTATTCCCGCGCGAGGGTCAATCACCGCACGAGGTCTGGCCGGCAGGCCGCCACAAATTCGACGATCTCGAAGCCATCGCCGACGCGGCCGCGCGCGGCATGGGGCTGGCATGGCTGCCATCCTGGCTGGTGCGCGAACGCCTCGACAACGGCGCGCTGATCCGCGTTCTCGGCGACGAAGGCGAATTGCCCTACGACTGCCATGCGCTATGGCTGCCGACGCCGCGACTGCCACCAAAGGTCCGGCTCGCGGTGGACGCACTCGCGGCCGCGCTGCCGAAGCTCGTGGCGTAGTGAGCTCGCTTTGCGCAGGGGATGCGATCGTGAGCGTTAACTCACTCTCCACCATGCCGGGAGGCTCGCGGCGGTAACCATAAGGCTTAACAGCGCGTCAACGCTCCCCCAACAAGTCTAATTGTTTCTAATGGGGGAGATCGGCCCGTGGACGCGTTTGCATTCGAATTTATGGGATTGGCGATGATCGCGCTCTGCCTCGTCGTGCTGGCGATGCCCGCGGCGCGACGGCCGTCGAAGAACCTGCGCTGCGAGTAAGCCGCCGGCTCGTCGCGACAGCTGCGGGGATCGATCCGTGATAGAGAGGCACGCCGCTCGTTGCTTGAGCATGATGTTTCGGAAAACCGCTTCGCACGTTTCCGGATCATGCTCTAGCGTCGTCGATCGAGGAGATCGTTCATGTTGGACCACGTCTCTATCACCGTATCCAACATTCGCGCTTGCGAGCCCTTCTACGACGCCGTGATGGCTGCGCTCGGCGTCACCAAGATGAGCAGTGGCGACACGTGGATCAGCTACGGCGAGCGCTGTGACGCAGATCATCCGGACCTGACCTATTTGCTGATACGTCCTGGACCCGTGCCCGAAGCGGCCTATGGGCGGCATTGGTGCTTCAAGGCGCGGCTCAGGGAGCAGGTTGACGCCTTTTGGCATGCCGGCCTTTCGGCAGGCGGATCGGATGACGGCGCGCCGGGTCTGCGTCCCGAGTATCATCCGCACTACTATGGGGCCTTTCTGCGCGATCCGGACGGCAACCGCATCGAAGCGGTCTGCCATCGGCGTTTCGAGTAAGGCCACATCTGCCGTCGCATTGACTGCACGCCACGCTCCGGTCGTGCCCGTTCCCGACAAAGCAGCCCTGCCCGATCTCGGCCACGCAGCCGGGTTGCGCGGTGCTATGGTCACGGTCAGCCCTCGTTGAACCCGAATCCCTGACATGTCCGAGACCGCCACGTCCCTGATCCATCCCGGCTGGTTTGCCGCGATCGCCATCCTGCTGTGGGCGACCAGCTTGCTGCCGGAATATCTCACCGCGTTGCTGTTCTTCGCGGCGGTGGCCGTGTTCCACGCCGCGCCGCCGGACGTGCTGTTCTCCGGCTTCCAGTCGGAGGCGTTCTGGCTGGTGCTGGGTGGCTTCGTGATCGGCAGCGCGATCCGCAAGGTCGGGCTGGCCGACCGGATCGCGCGCGGCCTTGCCGCGCATCTCACTGGCTCCTGGTTACGAATGGTCGGCGGCGTCATTCTGCTGACCTATGCGCTGGCCTTCGTAATGCCCTCGAACATGGGCCGCATCGCGCTGCTGATGCCGATCATCCTGGCGCTGGCCGATCGCGCCGGCCTGGCTGAGGGATCGAGCGGCCGCTATGCGCTCGCGCTCGCGGTGGGCTTCGGCACCTATCAGCTCTCGGCCTCGATCCTGCCGGCCAATGTGCCGAACCTGATCATGACCGGCGCCGCCGAGCGCGCCTATGGCGTGCATTTCGACTACATGTCGTATCTGGTGCTGCATGCGCCCGTGATCGGCATTCTCAAGGGCATCGTTCTGGTGTTTTGTCTGGTCTGGCTGTTTCCGGCGTCGCCCAAGCCGATCGAGGATCATGCTGAAGCCACGCCGATGAGCGCGGCCGAATGGCGGCTCTCGATCATCCTGCTTGCCACGCTCGCCTTCTGGATGACGGACAGTCTGCACGGCATCCGACCGGCCTGGGTCGGGCTGGTGTCGGCGTGCCTGTGCCTATTGCCGCGCATCGGCTTCCTCAATGGCGAGGAATTCGCCGCCGGCGTCAATGTCCGAACCTGCATCTATCTCGGCGGCATCCTTGGGCTTGCCGCCGTCGTCGCCTGGTCCGGGCTCGGCACTGCGATCGGCGATCTGATCATTCCGCATCTGCCGCTCGACCCGGCGCGGCCGGCGTCGGATTTCGCCTCGATGATCGGGCTCGCCAGCCTGCTCAATTTCGTCGTCACCGCCAACGGCGTGCCTGCGGTGTTCACGCCGCTTGCCGCCTCGCTCGCCGCGCATACCGGCCTGAGCCTGCCGACCGTGCTGATGTCGCAGGTGTTCGCCTATGCGACGCCGTTGCTGCCGTATCAGGCCGCGCCGATCGTCGTTGCCGCCGGCATGGCGCGGGTGCCGACCAGCGCCGCGGTCAAGATGTGCCTGATCGTCGGCCTGATCTCGTTTTTGGTGCTGGCGCCGCTTTATCTGGCCTGGTTCCGGCTGCTCGGCTGGATCGGCTGAGCGGCCCGCGCCTGCTCCAGGAATGGCCGCAGCGCCGGATTGAGATTGCCGGGCCGCCAGGCGATCACATGCTCGATCGCCGGTGCCGCCTGCAGATCGCGCTGCACCAGGTTGTCGATGCCGAGCTTGCCCATCGACTCCGGCACCAGGGCGATGCCGAGATTTTCCGCGACCAGGCTGACGATGGTCTGCTGCAGTTCGACCTCGAGCCGGATGGTCGGCTCGAAGCCGCCGGAGCGGCAATACTGCACGATCGCCTCGCGCAGCATCGGCGCCGCTTCGGTCGGTGTTGCGATCAGCGACTGGCCCTTCAATTGCCTGGCGTTGACGACAGTACGATTGGCGAGCGGGTGGCTCGGATGCAGCGCCAGGCACATGCGTTCGCGATGGATGATGCGGGTCTCGAGCCCCTTGATCGGCCCGGGATTGAACATGATGGCGGCATCGAACCGTCCGCTCAACACCGCCTCGGCGAGCGCGCCCGGCACCACCTCGCGCAGTTCGACATGGACCTCGGGATGGTCGGCCATGTAGCGCCGCGCCAGGTCCGGCAGGCTGGTATAGGCCGCGTGCATCATGAAGCCGATCGCGAGTTCGCCGATCTCGCCGCGCTCGGCGAGCCGCGCATTGCGGCAGGCCTGGTCGAAACTCATCAGCACGGCCCGCGCATCCTCCAGGAAGCGGCGGCCAGCCGGCGTCAGGCGTGCGCGCCGGGACTCGCGCTCGAACAGATGGACACCGAGTTCCTTCTCCAGCGCCGCGATCTGCCGGCTCAGCGGCGGCTGGCTGATATGCAGCCGCTCGGCGGCGCGGCCGAAATGCAGCGTCTCCGCCACGGCCACGAAATAGCGCATTTGCCTGATGTCGATCATGATACCGAAAAGGTATGAACTGGAGCTCCAATCAGTATTGGATGATATCAGAGCCGGGGCGTAGGACTGAAGCGTTTTCGAGCGAGACGGGTCCCGGTTCGCGACAGGAAAACGCGTCAAAGCCCCAGCCGATTGTCACCTCCAATGCTCGCAACCCTCGCCGCCGTGCTCCCGATCTTCTCCCTCATCTTCGCCGGATGGCTGGCGCGCCGGATCGGCGTGGTCGGCCCGGCCGCATCGAGCGAATTGAACCGCTTCGTCGTCTATCTCGCGCTGCCGGCGCTGTTGTTCGACGTCATCGCGCACGCCAAATGGAGCGACGTCTGGCAGCCCTCCTTCATCGCGGCGTTCGGCATCGGCGCCGCGCTGGTGTTCTGCCTGACCATCGCCGTTGCCCTGCTCCGTCGCCGGCATCTGGTCGATGCGGCGATCGACGGTCTCAATGCCGGCTATGGCAATACCGGCTTCGTCGGCTTCCCGCTCGCCGTCGCCGCGCTCGGCCGCGAGGCGTTGGCGCCGACGCTCGTCGCCACCATCATGACGGTGTGCGTCCTGTTCGCGGTCGCGATCGTGCTGATCGAGACCGGCCTGCAAACCGAGCGCCGCGGTGGGCATGTCGTCGTCAAGGTCGGCCGCTCGCTGCTCGGCAACCCCTTGCTGGTCGCACCCGTGCTCGGCGCGATCATTCCGCTCGCCGGCCTGAGCATTCCTGGCCCCGCCGAGAATTTCCTGAAGCTTCTGGGCGGCGCGGCCTCGCCCTGCGCGCTGGTCGCGCTTGGTCTGTTCCTCGCCACCAAGCGCGAGGCAACCGAGCAGGACATCGGATCCGCGGCGTTGCTGGTCGGCTGCAAGCTCGTGCTGCAACCGGCGATCACCTGGGTGATGGCGACCACCGT
>BFBZ01000008.1_pt221 | contig 15907 bp, 15 predicted proteins | sample 1888401 | NCBI WGS metagenome assembly BFBZ01 (sample SAMD00112614, study PRJDB3348) | symbiont metagenome | host: Chara braunii | reverse complement strand
GGCCTCGCGATTGCCCCCGACCATGTAGACGTAGCGGCCGAACCGCGTGTAGGTCAGCACCAGGTGCCCGCCAAGCAACATCACTGCGGCCACGATCACGATCCAGGGGATGCCGCCGATCGAGCCCGAGCCGAGCGTCGTGATCAACGGCGGCACCTTGTAGGCGATCTGGCCGCGCACCAGCAGCGCCGAGACGCCCGCCGCGATCTGCATCATTGCCAGCGTCATGATGAAGGAGGGGATGCCGATTACGGTCAGCCCCAGCGCGTTGACGAGGCCGAGCAGCGCGCACAGCGCCAGCGCCAGCAGGATCGCGGCAAACCCCGGCATCGGGACGTTGGCGATGTTGACGTAGGATTCCTGCAACGTGAAATACGCCACCGCGATGCCGGTGACGTTGGCGATGCTGGCGACCGACAGGTCGATCTCGGCGCACAGGATCACGAAGGTCAGGCCGACCGCGATGATGCCGGTCACCGACACTTGCGTCAGGATGTTGCCGAGATTGTCGATGGTCGCAAAGGACGGGCTTGCGATCGCGAAGAAGCCGCTGAGGAAGATCAGCGTCAGGAACGGCGCGATGTTGCGCATCTGCGAGCGCAGAAAGGGCGCCAGCCCGCGCGGCCGCTTGTGATCCGCGGACGCCGTCGCACTGTCACTGCTCGTCATCATTCCACTCCATCCAGCGCGATGACGCGGTCATCGCGCTTGCTTGATCTGTTTGCGCATGATCCCACCGGAAAACCGCTTCGCACTTTTCCGGATCATGCTCTATGCTGCTTCGAGCAGCCGATCCTTACTGACCGCTTCGCCGGCGAATTCGCGTACCACCGCGCCGCGCTTGAGCACCAGGATCCGGTCGGCCAGCGACAGCACCGTCTCCGGCTCGGTCGACAGCACGATGATCGCCAGTCCCTTGGCGCGCAGGTCGCGCACGATGTTGATCACGTCGTTCTTGGCGCCGACATCCATGCCGCGGGTCGGCTCGCACAGCACCAGCAGGCGCGGCGGGTAGGTGAGCCATTTCGCCAGCGCCACCTTCTGCTGGTTGCCGCCGGAGAGCATGCCGAGGTTGAGGCCGACCACCGGCGGCCTGATCTGCAGTTGCTCGACCTGGCGCTGGGCAATGGCGCGCTCGCGCACCGGCTTGAGCAACAGGGACGAAATCCGATCGAGAATGCTGATCGAGATGTTCTTGTAGACCGGCTCCTGGTGGAACAGCATGGCGCGGCGGCTTTCCGGCACCAGCGCAACGCCGGCGCGGCGCGCCGCCGCGGTGCTGCGGAATGCCTTGACGGCACCGTCGACCGCGAGCGTGCCGCCGTCCGGCTTGAGCTTGCCGAACAGGATCCGCGACAGCTCCAATTGCCCGCAGCCCATGAAGCCGTAGATGCCGAGCACTTCGCCGGAGCGGGCCTCGAACGAGACGTCTTGCAGGCTGCGGCGCAGCGAGAGTTGATCGACCTTCAGGACAGCCGCGCCGGCGCCGGATTGCGGCAGCATCAGGTCCTCGCTGTAGCTGTGCTCCAGTGCCTCGCCGCCACGGCCGATCATGGCCTCGATCAGTGCGCCCTTGGTGGTGTCGCTGGATGCCGTCTCGGCGATCTTCCGCCCGTTGCGGAACACGGTCACCACGTCGGAGACCCGCAGGATGTCTTCGATGAAATGCGAGATGAAGACGATGCTGGTGCCCTGGTCGCGAAGCTTGTGCAGCGTCGCGAACAGGCGTTCGACCTCGGGCGGGGAGAGCGCGGAGGTCGGCTCGTCGAGGATGATGATACGTGCGCCGGAGAACAGCACGCGGGCAATCTCGATCAGCTGCTGCAACCCGATCGGCAGGTCGCCGAGCCGCGTCATCGGATCGACGTCGATACCAAAGCGGGACAGCTGCTCGCCGGCCTCGCGCGCCATTCGTCGCCACTGCACGAAACCGAGGCGGTTGGTCGGCTGGTTGCCGAGGAAGACGTTCTCGGCGACGGTTAGATCGGGCGCGACACTGAGCTCCTGGTGCACCATGCCGATGCCGGCGGCGTGCGCATCGCGGGTGGAACGGAAGCGGGTCTCCTTGCCGTCGAGCATGAAGCGGCCGGAGAACTCCGGATGCACGCCGGCGATGATCTTCATCAACGTGCTTTTTCCTGCGCCGTTCTCGCCGACGAGACCATGGATCTCGCCGGCGTGCAGCGCGAAGTCGACCCCACGAAGGGCTTCGACACCGCCGAAGGCCTTCGTGATCTGGTTCAACTCGAGGATCGGGGAGCGTCCCTGCGACATGCGGCCCGCTCAGATCAGGAAGTGATCCTCCATCCATTGCATGCCGGCGGCGTTGGCCTTGGTCACGACGGGACCGTCGGTCACGACGTTCTTCGGAATGCCCTGGCCGCTCTTCTCGCCGCCGACCACGGCAGCGACACCCGCCACGATCGCGCCGCCATGGATGCGGCAGGACGGGTTGCGGACGGTCGCGTACATGCGGCCTTCGCTGACCGCCTGGATCGCCGGCGGCATGGCGTCGACGCCGCCGATCAGGATGTTGGTGCGGTTGCGCGCCTTCATGATGTTGTAGGCCGCGAGCGCCATGTCGTCATTGTGGAAGAACGCGGCGTCGATCTGCTGATATTTCGTCAGATAGGTTTCCCAGAGCCGGGCGGTCTTGGAGACGTCCCAATCGGCGGGCTGGGTGTCCAGCACCTCGATGTTCGGGAACTGTTTCACCACCGAGTTGAAGCCCTTGGCGCGGCCCTGCGCGCCGGTGTGTCCGAGCGCGCCCTGGGTCATGATGACCTTGCCCTTGCCGCCGATCGCGTTGCACAGCGCCTGCGTCACCGAGGCGCCCATGAACTCGTTGTCGGGAGCGAGGAAGGAATGGACGTTGATCTGATCGAGCGGCGCGATCAGCGTGTCCATGTCGATGACCGGCGTGCCGGCATCGATCATCTTCTGTACCGGCTGGGTCAGCGTGCCGATGCCGAAGGCCTGGATCGCAACGAAGTCCCATTTCTGCGAGGCCATGTTGTCGATCGCGGCGCGCTGCTTCACCGCATCGAGCTGGCCGTCGAACCAGGTGACCTCGACATTGAACAGTTTGCCCCAGAACTCGGCGGCCTGCTTGCCCTGTGCGCACCAGGTCGCCTGCAATCCGGCGTTGGAGAATGCGGCCTTCAGCGGCTTTTCCGAGCGTCCCATTTCGGCTGCGAGTGCGGACGTGGTCAGGCCCATTCCGCCGAGCAGGCCGGCTGCTGCTCCACCGGCCGCCGCCAATTGCAGAAGGTCGCGCCGCGTCGTCGACGCCTTGTCCATCCCCTTGTCGGTCCCTGGCATTGCTTGCTCCCTCATGTTTTTTCTGACCGTCGGCGTCAGTTGCACGCGCCGCGGATAAAGCGAGTGTGTCACAATCGGAACGGGGGCGCTACGCCCTCTTGTCCACGAGATGTGTCTGCTGCAGCACGATGGCCTCGATGTCGCTGAGCAACTTGTGCCACGCAGCATCGATGTCTGCGGACCATTGCTCGCCGAGAATGTCGCGCAAGCACTCCGCGATCACCGCGAAGAAGGCGAGAAAGAGTTCGCGCGATGTGCCGTAGGCATCATGCGACGACACCTCACATTCGATCAGGCGGAAACGTCCGCTGCGTTCTCCGACGAAATCGAGGATCGCCTCGATGGTCAGCGCGAGCATCGCGCCTTTCACCGGCTCGCTGCCGTCGGTGCGAAACATCGCCCGCGCTTCAGGATGTTCGCGAAACAGGCGCCGATAGACGATCGGTGTCAGATCATCGCAACGCGCTGCCGCGAGTTCGAAACTATGCTCGATTGGATTCGATGATGAGGTCATTGCGCGATGCGATCATCACATAAAAGATCGTCACATAAAAAAAAGAGCAGGGCGCCAAGCCCTGCTCTAAAAATTGTGTCGACCCTATTTGCCCCAAGAATTAGATTTGATCTTGATTGATGGGGTGACGCTGCTTGTGCGCGTCGGGCTCCTCCCGAGACTTGGACCACCAGGACACACCTCGCGGCTGGCCTGAGCCCGAATTGGTAGACCATCTTTCCAAGCTTGTCATCATTTTCGGCAACGAATGTTCAAATTTCGAGCAGTTTGCGAAATGATTGGGATGGCGCCACCGTCGGTTGCGATGTCTGCTTCAAAACACGTGGTGGAGTAATGGGATACGGCCGCTGGCGAGGCGCCGTGACGCAAGTGCCACGCCTCGCCAATTCCGTCGATGGGGAAGAAACCGGCAGCGTTGCCGATCTCGACTCCCGACGCCCGTGATGGTTAGTTCCCTCCCGGATGGGTTTTGCGATGCGCCGGCGGCTGAAGAATTTTCTGCCCATAGTCCTGGTTGCCCTGCTGGTGCAGATTTTTGCACCGATCGGGGCCTGCTGGGCGGCGAGCCTTGCGATGTCGGACCCGCTCGCGGCCGCCACGATTTGCCATGGCGGTGGCGGAGCCGGGCAGGACGATCAGACCGGTCATAATGCCCATGACGGTTGCTGCTCCATATGCAGTGTGTTGCAGACCGGCGCGCCCGTCGATCATCCTGAGCTAACGGTCCAAGCCGTCGCACGCGTGCCAAGCCGGATCGTTTGGCACGATTTCGCCAGCGAATTCGATGTTTCGCGGGCCGGTCTCGCCGCGCAAGCACGCGCGCCGCCGACGTTTTCCTGACGACTAGCCGCTGCCGGTGCGCGTCTCGCGCCGGCGAGTGCCCTTGAGCAAGCCGGCCGAAGGGGCCGGTGTCAGGATTCTTCTATGTTTCGGTTTCACCCACGGGGTGGGGCAAGCGCGCTGATGCTGGGCGCGGCCCTCTCCACGATTAATTGTTGGGCAAAGGCCCAGACCGCGCTGCCCTCCGTCACGGTCGAGGCGCCGCAGCCGGCAGCGCGTGCCAAACGCGTCGCGGCCAGGCCGCACGTGCGCGCGGCATCGGTCCGGCGGCCGCCCAAGCCGCGAGCGGCGCCCGCGGTGGCTGCGGACGTGGCCGGTGGCGCCAAGCCGGGAGAAACGGCCGGGGCGGCGCGGGATGGATTGAACCGGGCGCCAGCCGGCCAGACCCAGACCACCATCGACCGCAGCCAGTTCGACAACCGTCCGTCGTTTTCGGTCGCCGACGTCCTGCGCGACAGTCCGGGTATCTCGATCAAGCAGGGCAACGGCCCGCGCGACATGGGCATCTCGATCCGCGGATCGAACGCCCGCAATGGCTTCGGCATCCGTAACCTCGTCATCTTCGACGATGGGTTCCCGGTGACCCAGCCGGACGGCCTGTCGCGCAGCGACCTGATCGATCCCCATGCCTATGGCGCGATCGACGTGGTGCGCGGGCCGTCGTCGGCGCTCTACGGCAATTACGCGACCGGCGGTGCCCTGAATTTCCGGACCCGGCCCGGCGGCACCATCGACGGCGTCGAATATGGCGTCGACGGCGGCAGCTTCGGCTATCTCAACAACTACCTCGCAGCCGGCAAGAAGGTCGGCAATTTCGAGGGCTCGCTGTTCGCCAGCGACGCGCGCGGCGATGGCTATATCGGCAACAGCTGGTTCAATACCCAGACTGTCAACTTCCTCGGCACCCTGCAGGTGACACCGGACGACCGTTTCACGTTCAAGCTGATCAACAACGATCTGACGGCGCGCCTGCCGATGCGCTCGTCGCTCAACCAGTTCAACCAGAACCCGTTCCAGCAGGGCTGCGCGACCGGAGCCACGGCGGCACCCGGCTGCGGGACCGTCTCCCTGTTCAACAACGGCTTCAACGGAACCAAATCCACCGAGACCGCGGTTCAAGCCGGCCTCGGTCGCGATGACCGCCGGACGATCGTCGGCGGCCGCTGGGAGCACGATTTCGACAACACGACGACGTGGCGCAACCAATTCGTCTTCGACGACAGGAACATCAATCAGCCGACGGGATCGACCAGCGCGCTGGGCGACTATCCTTCGTACAATTTCATGAGCGATTTGACCAAGCGCGGCGAATTGCTTGGGATGGATTCGACCACGATGGTCGGCGGTTGGTACAACACCCTCACGACGACCGGCACGACCTGGAACGTTTCGCCTGCGGGCAATGCGACACTCGGACTGCCACAGAGTAGCCTGTATCAATCGACAACCAAYTATGGCGTCCGGGCGCGGGAAGAGATCAAGCTGATTCCGACGGTGACGGCGATCGCCGGGATCGGCTGGGAAACGACCACGCTGAACGGTGTCAACACCGCGCTGTCCTATCCGGTCCCCAACAATCCCGCAGTCGTGGGAGCGGCCGTGACGAAAGCGGCGCCGGTGTTCACCAACACCGCGCCGGAGTTCGCGCTGATCTACAAGCCGGACAACGAATGGCAGCTGCGTGCTCGCGTGGCGACCGGCTACGGTACGCCGCAGGTCGGCAATCTGTTCGTTCTGCCGAATGGGCAATCGGGCAACAACACGTCGCTCAAAACCCAGACCAACCTGGGCTACGACCTCGGCGCGGATTGGTCGCCCAACAAGAGCGTGAAGGTGAGCGCCACCGCCTTCTACGAGTTCTTCAACAATGAACTTGTTTCTCAGGCGACGCCTGTGGCGGGAGTGACATACACTTTCAACGCGCCGCGCTCGGAACATCGCGGCGTTGAGCTCGCCGCTCAATGGGCCTTTTATCAGGGATGGCGGCTCACGGCGGCCTACACCTATCTGGACGAGGTATATACCGACTACACGGAAAGCATCAGCGGCTTCACATTCAATCGGGTCGGGAACAAGATTCCCGGCATCTCCCCGAACGAGCTGACGGCACGGCTTGGCTATGACCAGCCGTCAGGTCCGCTGCAGGGGCTTGGCGGCTTCGTCGAAGTCCAGTGGAAGGATGGCTTCTACATGGACAACGCCAATCTGCTGCGGGCGCCGGGTTACGAGCTGGTCAATCTCAACGTTCACTACACGACGGATCTGATCTCCGACTATTTCAAGTCGCTGAATCTGTATCTCGAGGTACGGAACGTATTCGATCGAACCTACATCGCCTCCGCGAACAATATCGCCAACTCGGTGACGGCGGCGGGCGTTCAAAATCCCGCGAGCATACTGGCGAACACCACCGGCTCGATCTATGCCGGATCGCCGCGCGCGTTCGTCGCGGGCATGAAGATCGCGTTCAAATGAGGAGCGCATCGATGATATCTCGCAAATCTGCGGCTCGGATGGTGCTGGCGGCAGCCATGCTCGCGGCCTTGCCGAGCCTCGCCAGGGCGCAGATGAGCCGCCAGCACGCCTCGGAAGCGGCGTGCGAGGAGACGGGACTGCGCTGCGCGAGCAAGGTCACTCCGGCGTTCGCGCCGGACGGGACGCTGTGGCTGGCCTGGATGGCCGGAGGTCAGATCTCCGTCGCGAGCTCGAAGGATCAGGGCAAGAGCTTTTCAGCACCGGTGCAGGTGACGCGGGACCGGCCCAACCTGGATTGGGGGCCGGATGCGCGCCCCAAGCTTGCGATCGATGCCAAGGGAGATATCGCGCTGGCCTTTTCGATCTTTCGCGATCAGGCCTTTAACGGCCAGGTGCTGACCTCGCGCTCGACCGATGGCGGGCGCAGCTTTGATCCGCCGAAGCCGATCACCGCGAACAATGAGAGCCAGCGCTTCGAGGCGATCGGCTTCGATCCCACGGGCTCGGTGTTCGCGGTCTGGCTCGACAAGCGCAACCGCGTGCCGGCGCAACAGCGTGGCGAAAAGTATGACGGTGCCGGATTGTTCTTCGCCTCATCGAAAGACGGTGGTGCGACCTATTCCGATGCGCGGCTGGTGGCCGACAACACCTGCGAGTGCTGTCGTCTTGCTCTGGCGTTCGACGGCGTGGGCCATCCGGTGGTGGTGTTCCGAAATATCTTCGAAGGCGGCGTGCGCGACCATGCGATCATAACATTCACCGATCTGGCCACGCCCGGCGAGGTGCATCGGGTGAGCCGCGACGACTGGCAGATCGCAGCCTGTCCGCATCATGGTCCCAGCCTGACCATTTCGCGCGAAGGCACCTATCACGTGACCTGGTACACCAACGGCAAGGCGCGCAAGGGGCTGTTCTACGCGCGGTCGCGCGACGGCGGCAAAACCTTCTCCGATCCGCTTCCGATCGGTCAGCCGAACCGGAGCCCATCGCGGCCGCAGATCATCGCAGGTCCGCAGGGGCTGGTGATGGCGTGGAAGGAGTTCGACGGCGAAAAGACGTCGATCAATCTGATGACCTCGCGCGACGACGGAGCGAGCTGGTCCAAACCCGCTGTCATTGCTGACACCAGCGACAGTTCCGATCATCCGCTGCTCGTGACTGACGGCCGGCAGACCTACCTGTCGTGGATGACGAAAGCAGACGGCTATCATTTTCAAGCGATTGAGGGCGAACCATGAAGCGCCGTTTCCTCGCGACCCTGATCCTGCTCGCAACGCTGTCGCCTGGGCTGGCAGTGGACGCGGGCGCGCCCAAGCCGTTCGAACGCGGCAGCTGGCAAAAGCTGCTGCACGCGCACGCCGGCCACCCGACCCTGGTGCATTTCTGGGGCGTCACCTGCGGACCCTGCAAAGTCGAGCTGCCGCAGCTTGGCCAGTTCATGAAGGATCATCCTGGCGTCGACGTCGTGACGATCAGCGCCGATCTGGTGCCGAACCTGCCGGACGCGACCCGATCGATGCTGGATCTGTCTCTTATACACATCTAGATGTGTATAAGAGACAGGTGCAGGGCTGGCGTCAGCCGAGAACTGGATTTTCGGGGACGGCTTCGCCGAACGATTGCGATTTGAGATCGATCCGTCCTGGCAAGGCGATATCCCTGTCTCTTATACACATCTAGATGTGTATAAGAGACAGGTGCAGGGCTGGCGTCAGCCGAGAACTGGATTTTCGGGGACGGCTTCGCCGAACGATTGCGATTTGAGATCGATCCGTCCTGGCAAGGCGATATCCCGCGAACCATGCTGATTGCCCGTGACGGGGCCATCACGACGATCGAAGGATCGGCCGAACTCGCCGATCTGAACAAATGGTCTGAAGCCCAGGCCGCAGCAATCCGATAACGACCATTTCAACCTGAAAGGAAACTGTCTCCATGAAGACGCTCCCCCGCATCCTCGCCCTCACTGCGCTAGCTACCGCTGTTGCTTTCACCTCCGCGCGCGCCGAGGACGTCAAGGCTGGCGACCTCTTGATCACGCAGGCCTGGACGCGCGCCACGCCGAACGGTGCCAAGATCGGCGGCGGCTATCTGACGATCGAGAACAAGGGCACGACACCGGACCGTCTGGTGTCCGGCACAGCCGATGTCGCCGGCAAGGTCGAGGTCCACGAGATGTCGATGGACAATGGCGTCATGAAGATGCGCGCGCTCGACAAGGGACTGGCCATTGACCCTGGCAAGACGGTGAAGCTTGCACCCGGTGGCTACCATTTGATGATGTTCGACCTGAAGAGCCCGTTGAAGCAGGGCGACAAGGTTCCGGTGACGCTCGAATTCGAGAAGGCCGGCAAGGTCTCGGTCTCGCTGGACGTGCAGGCGGTCGGCGCGCAGGCGCCGGGTGGCGATCATTCCGGCCATGGTGACCATTCCGGTCACATGGACATGAAGAAGATGTGAGGCGGCCATGCGGTCATCCACGCTCATCATTACCGCGGTCGCGCTGTTCGCAGCGCAGCCGGCAATCGCGCATGTCACGCTGGAAGGAAAGCAGGCGACGGTCGGCTCGTACTACAAGGCGGTGTTCGCCGTGCCGCATGGCTGCGCGGGATCGGCGACGGTCAAGCTTCGTGTACAGATTCCGGAAGGGGTGATCGGGGTGAAGCCGATGCCGAAGCCGGGCTGGACGCTCGATATGGTCACCGGCAAATACGCCACGCAATACGACTACCACGGTGCCAAGCTCTCCGAGGGCGTGAAGGAAGTGGCCTGGAGCGGCGGCAAGCTTTCGGACCAGAACTACGATGAGTTCGTGATGCAGACGTTCCTCACCGATACGCTGAAGCCGAACACCGTGCTGTATTTCCCCGTGGTGCAGGAATGCGAACAGGGCGTCAGCCGCTGGATCGATATTCCGGCCGACGGGCAGGGCGGCGGCCACGACCATGGCAGCAAGACACCGGCGCCCGGTGTCAAGCTGCTGCCGAAGTCCTGAAGCCGTGCGGCTGGTCGCGAGTCTTGTCAGAGCAAGTTTTGCCGCGCTGCTGCTGGTGCTGTGCGTTGCGACCTCGGCCCATGCACATGCCGTCCTGATCGGCGCCGAGCCGGCGGACGGCAGTGTGCTGGCGGAGACACCGAAAATGCTGGTGCTCCGCTTCAACGAAGCGGTGGCGCCGACGGCGGTCAGCCTGCTCGATGCCGCCGGCAAGCCGCGCGATGTCGCGTTCCGCGCCCTCGATCAATCGGTGATGGTGACGCTGCCGGCTGACCTGCCGCGGGGCACGCAGGTGGTCAGCTATCGGGTCGTATCGCAGGACGGCCATCCGGTCGCGGGTTCGCTGCTGTTCTCGATCGGCGTCGTCACCGGCTCGGCGGCGCCGTCCGGCGACGGCGTGCTCCACGCGCTGATCTGGCTGGCACGGCTCGGGCTCTATCTGGGGCTGTTTGCCGGCGTCGGCGGTGTGTTCTTTGCCGCGTGGATCGGGCAGGGACCGGCTGGCGGACGGCTGATCATGTGGTCGCTGGCGATCGGCCTGGTCGGTGCGGTCACGTCGCTTGGCCTGCAGGGCGTCGATCTGCTGAACCTGCCAATCATGGGCATCCTGACCTCGGCGGCATGGGCCAGTGCCGCCGGCACCAGCCTGTTTCCCGCCCTGCTGCTGGCAATCGGCGCGATGCTGATCGCGGCGATCGCCTGGCGCAGCCCGTCATTCCGCCTGGCTTTTATCGGCACCGCTGTCGCAATGATCTGCCTCGGCCTGTCGCTTGCGGTCAGCGGTCATGCCGCGACGGCTTCGCCACAATGGTTGACCCGGACAGCACTATTCATCCACGGCGTTGGCCTGGCGTTCTGGATGGGGGCGCTTGCGCCACTGGCGGTGCTGGCCTGGCAGCGCAAGGATTCCTTGTTGCGGGTGCTGACGCGCTTCTCGATGCTCGCCGTGCCGGTGGTGGCGTTGATCGCCGTGTCGGGCCTCGCGCTCGCGGTCGTCCAGCTCGAGAGTTTCGGCGCACTGTTCGACACCGGATACGGCAATGTCCTGCTGGCCAAGCTTGTTCTGGTGGTGCTGCTGGTCGGCCTCGCCGCGCTGAACCGGCTGGTATTCACGCCGGCGATCGCGCGCGAATTCCACCGCACGAGGCCGTTGCAGCGTTCGATCGCGCTCGAATTCGTGCTCATGATCGCGATCCTTGGCCTCGTTGCATTGTGGCGTTTCACGCCGCCGCCGCGCGTGCTGGCGATGTCGACCGACGTTCCGCTCGCGGTCCACATCCACACCGATGCGGCGATGTTCCAGGTGCTGATCGCGCCGGGCAAGGTCGGGCAGAACGACTTCGTGCTGCAATTGATGAACGGCGATGCAAGCCCATTCGTGGCCAAGGAGGCGACGTTGACGCTGAGCCTGCCTGAACGCGGCGTCGAGCCGATGGAACGCAGTGCCGCACTTGGCCCCGACGGCTATTGGCACGTGCGCAAGGTGCCGTTGACGATCCCGGGGCGCTGGCACATGCAGATCGATGCCCTGGTGAATGACTTCAAGAAAGTGACACTGGAAGACGATTTCGAGGTCAGGTAAAGCCGGGGTCCGCGCGCCGGGTACTTCAGCGGGACGCAATTCGTTCAAATGGCTGAAAATCGCCTGATTTGAAGGGTTTTTGGCCTGAGGCGGCCTTGTGTTTTCACAGCCGATCCGGTTTCACTGCAACTCTTCCCACGCTTTCCTGATTCCCGAGTAACGCCATGCGATTATCGCGGTTTTTCCTGCCCATCCTGAAAGAAAATCCGAAAGAGGCGGAGATCGTCTCGCATCGGCTGATGCTGCGCGCTGGCATGATGCGGCAGGAGGCCGCCGGCATCTACGCCTGGCTGCCGCTCGGCTTCCGGGTGCTCAAGAAGATCGAGCAGATCGTCCGCGAGGAGCAGGACCGTGCCGGTGCGCTCGAGCTGTTGATGCCGACGTTGCAGCTTGCCGATCTCTGGCGTGAAAGCGGCCGTTACGATGCCTATGGCCCGGAGATGCTGCGCATCCTCGATCGCCACAAGCGCGAGCTGCTGTACGGACCGACCAACGAGGAAATGATCACGGAGATCTTCCGCTCCTACGTCAAGTCCTACAAGAACCTGCCGCTCAACCTCTACCACATCCAGTGGAAGTTCCGCGACGAGCAGCGTCCCCGCTTCGGCGTGATGCGTGGCCGCGAATTCCTGATGAAGGACGCCTATTCGTTCGACCTCGACGAGGCCGGCGCGCGGCGTTCCTACAACAAGATGTTCGTGGCCTACTTGCGCACGTTTGCCCGGATGGGCCTGAAGGCGATCCCGATGCGGGCCGAGACCGGCCCGATCGGCGGCGACCTCAGCCATGAGTTCATCGTGCTCGCGGAGACCGGCGAGTCCGGCGTCTTCATCAATCGCGACGTGCTGGACCTGCCGGTGCCGGGCGAGGACGTCGATTACAATGGTGACCTCACGCCGATCATCAAGCAATGGACCTCGGTCTATGCTGCGACCGAGGACGTCCACGAGGCGGCGCGCTTCGAGCAGGAGGTGCCTGAAGCGAAGCGGCTGAACACCCGTGGCATCGAGGTCGGTCAGATCTTCTATTTCGGCACCAAGTACTCCGACACCATGAAGGCAATGGTCGCGGGCCCCGATGGCGTCGATGTGCCGATCCATGGCGGCTCCTATGGGGTCGGCGTGTCGCGCCTGGTTGGCGCGATCATCGAGGCCTGTCACGACGACGCCGGCATCAAATGGCCCGAGGCGGTCGCGCCGTTCCGCGCCGCGATCCTCAACCTCAAGCAGGGCGATGCCGCGGTCGATGGCGCCTGCGAGCAGCTCTATCGCGACCTCCTGGCGAAAGGCGTCGACGTACTCTACGACGACACCGATCAGCGTGCCGGCGCCAAGTTCGCCGCGGCCGATCTGATCGGCATCCCGTGGCAGATTCTGGTCGGCCCCAAGGGGCTCGCGGAGGGCAAGGTCGAGGTGAAGCGCCGCAGCGACGGTTCACGCGACAACATGAGCCCTGCCGACGTCGTCGCGAAGCTCGCGGGTTAAAGTTTATTCACGCTGTGCGATCGGCGGGGTAATCCGGCCACATTTGGCCCGAATCATGGGATTATCGAGAGATGGATGAGACCATGAACGAGCCAGTCCGTACCCCGCCTTTTGCGCCATTCGAATGGCTGCTGTCCGGACGCTATTTGCGCGCGCGCCGCAAGGAAGGRTTCATYTCRGTCATCGCCGGCTTTTCGTTCCTCGGCATCATGCTCGGCGTCGCCACGYTGATCGTGGTGATGGCRGTCATGAACGGCTTCCGYAAGGAACTGCTGGACAAGATCCTCGGCCTTAACGGGCACCTTCTGGTGCAGCCGCTGGAATCGCCGCTGACCGACTGGAAGGACGTCGCCGACCGCATCAGCCAGGTGCAGGGCATTCGGCTCGCCGCGCCGGTCGTGGATGGGCAGGGGCTCGGATCCTCGCCGTTCAACGCCGCCGGCGTCTTTATCCGCGGCATCCGGGCTGACGATCTCAACAACCTCACCTCGATCGCCAAGAACATCAAGCAGGGCACGCTTGAAGGGTTCGATGAGGGGCAGGGCGTCGCGATTGGCCGGCGTCTTGCCGATCAGCTCTCGCTGCATGCCGGCGACATGATCACGCTGGTCTCGCCGAAGGGGGCGGTGACGCCGATGGGCACCACGCCGCGCATCAAGCCTTACCGGATATCGGCGGTGTTCGAGATTGGCATGTCGGAATACGATTCGACCTTCGTGTTCATGCCGCTGGCCGAGGCGCAGGCCTATTTCAACCGCAACAACGATGTGTCCTCGATCGAGGTGTTCACCACCAATCCGGACAAGATCGACACCTATCGCAAGCTGGTGACGGAGGCCGCTGGACGTCCGGTCTTCCTGGTCGACTGGCGGCAGCGCAACTCGACGTTCTTCAACGCGCTGCAGGTCGAACGCAACGTGATGTTCCTGATCCTGACCATGATCGTGCTGGTCGCAGCGCTCAACATCGTCTCAGGGCTGATCATGCTGGTGAAGGACAAGGGCCAGGACATCGCGATTCTACGCACCATGGGCGCCTCGCAAGGCTCGATCATGCGGATATTCCTGATCACCGGAGCCTCGATCGGCGTGGTCGGAACACTGACCGGCTTTGCGGTCGGCATGCTGATCTGCCTGAACATCGAATCGATCCGGCAATTCCTGTCATATCTGACCAACACCGAGCTGTTCTCGCCCGAGTTGTATTTCCTCTCGAAGTTGCCCGCCGAGGTCGACTTCGGCGAGACGCTCGCCGTCTTGATCATGGCGYTGACGCTGTCCTTCCTGGCGACGCTCTACCCGTCGTGGCGYGCCGCGCGCCTCGATCCGGTCGATGCGCTCCGGTACGAGTGAGGCGCACGCATGGCTGAGGGGGCTGAAGACGTACCGGTCGTCTATCTTCATGATATCAAGCGGGAATACCGGCAGGGCGAAGCGACGCTGACGGTCCTCAACGGCGCCAAGCTGGCGCTGTGGCCSGGTCAGTCRGTGGCGCTGGTGGCGCCGTCGGGATCRGGCAAGTCGACATTGCTGCAYATCGCGGGCCTGCTGGAGAGCCCCGACGAYGGCGAGGTCTAYGTCKCSGGCACGCCGACSTCGCAGATGTCCGACGTCGAYCGCACGCAGATTCGCCGCTCCGATATYGGMTTCGTCTATCAGTCGCACCGGCTGCTGCCGGAGTTCTCGGCGCTCGAGAACGTCATGCTGCCGCAGATGATTCGCGGGCTGAAGCGCTCCGAGACCGTGAAACGGTCGACMGAGATCCTGTCCTATCTCGGGCTCGSTGACCGCATCACCCATCGYCCRGCCGAGCTCTCGGGCGGCGAGCAGCAACGCGTGGCGATCGCTCGCGCGGTTGCCAACGCTCCGCGGGTGCTGCTCGCGGACGAGCCGACCGGGAATCTCGATCCCGGTACCGCCGACCACGTCTTCAATGCGTTGATGCAGCTCGTCAAAGCGACCCGGGTCGCGATGCTGATTGCGACCCACAATCTCGATCTCGCCGCGCGGATGGATCGCCGGGTCTCGCTCGCGAACGGACAGATCGTCGAGCTCGAATAGGGCGTGGTCGCGCGAAGCCGGCGGGGCTTCGCGCAGGCTTGTCTCAATCGGCCCGGTGCGATCGTTTGCCAGGCGTGTGCGGCCGCCGATCAAGCGGCGGCCCCGCGTAATAGGGATTGTTGATGCACACCGCGGACAGGCCGGATGCCGAGGCTTGGCATTGCGCCAGCGACGTGTAGCCGCAGTCGGTATCCTCACCGCCCCATCGATAGTTGGTTTTGCAGACCGGCGAGGTCGAATCGTATTTCTGCGCGGTTGCCGGCGTGCTTGCGACGGTGCCGACAGCGAGCAAGGCCAGAATCAGAAAGCGCATCAAAATCTCCGGTCAATCAGCCGTCCGCCAGGACGCGCCGACGCCGCGCCAGTAGGCGACGCAACCGAATGTGCATCAACTCACATTCGCGTCGGCGTTGCCTGCAGTTTGGTTGTCTGCAACTCGCTGTGTCAGTGGATGAACAGGTCGAAGAAGCTGTCGCCACGCTCCCGCGCGCGCGTGTGAAGGTAGGAGCGCGGATCGTTGTCGCCGGCATAATACGGGTTGGCGACGCAGGTCTGCCCGATGCCCGACGCGGTGGCCATACACGCCTGATAGGACGGGTACGAGCAGGTGCTGAGACCAGGGTAGCGGTCGCCCTG
>BFBZ01000037.1_pt32 | contig 15916 bp, 19 predicted proteins | sample 1888401 | NCBI WGS metagenome assembly BFBZ01 (sample SAMD00112614, study PRJDB3348) | symbiont metagenome | host: Chara braunii | reverse complement strand
GCCGCCATAGACTGCCGTGATCGCATGCGTTCCGGATGTCAGCGCCGATGTGGTCAACGTCGCCTGTCCGCCACCGAGGGTGCCGGTGCCAAGCGTCGTCGCGCCATCCATGAACGTGACCGTGCCGGTGGGCGTGCCGCTGGTGCCAGTCACGGTTGCGGTGAAGGTGACAGCCTGCCCCGGGGTGCTTGGATTGACGGACGCAACAAGGACTGTCGCCGTCGCCGCCTGGTTGACGGCCTGGTTCAGCACCGATGACGTATTCGACGTGTTGTTGGTATCGCCGCCATAGACTGCCGTGATCGCATGCGTTCCGGACGTCAGCGCCGATGTGGTCAATGTCGCCTGTCCGCTACTGAGGGTGCCGGTGCCCAGCGTCGCCGCGCCGTCCTGGAACGTCACCGTGCCGGTGGGCGATGAGCCCGACACTGTCGCGGTGAAGGTGACGGCCTGTCCCGGAAGGCTCGGGTTGGGTGACGCAGCCAACGTCATGCTGCTGGTCGCCCTGGCGATGATGATGTCTTGGGTCACCTGGCTCGCGGCCGCCCAGGTGGTTCCATTGCCGGCCTGATCGGCGGCCACCGTGCACGTGCCTGCGCTGATCATGGTCACGATACCGCCGAAAACGGTGCAGACGCCCGTGGTCAGCGAGGAATAGGCCACCGCCAGGCCGCTGCTTGTCGTGGCCGGTGGGCTGACCACGAACGTGCCGCCGCTGACAAAGGTCCGTCCTGCCTGGGCGCCGAAGGTGATGGTCTGGCTGATCGGCCCGACTGAATAGTTATTTGAAACGGCGGTGCCGGTGCCGGTTTCGCTGGCACCGTTCATCACCCCGGATAAGTCCAGAACGATCTTGTTGGTCGGGACCGTCACCCCCAAAACTGTCGTGAGAGTGACGGTGTAGGTGGTGCTGTCGGAGGTCGAGGGAGAGCTCACAACACCATTGTCAGTGGTCAAATCGGCAAGAGTAAAGCCGGTGACTGCCTCAGAGAATCTGATTGTCACGGTCGCCGTTTGACCGCCAGCCAGGTGATCCGGGGCGACAGTGACCGTCGCTGTCGGGGGCGCCGCATGGGCTGACGTCGAAACGGCAAAAAATGCGAAAACAATCAGTGCGGCCAGCTTGATGCTGCCGACAATGCGACCAGACCCAGACACATAGCCCCCAGCACGTCTTCTTGCGATATTCCCCGTCAGTCGCGGTTGATCGCATACATATTGGGACGCGTCGAGCGCAATAGATGCGCGCCGATCCAAGCGGCGTCCGAGTATCTCGTTTTGAGTGTTGTAGAAGCGGATGGACGGGCTGGCCGCGGCAGCGTGCGACACTATGTCCTTCCCGACAAGAGATGAGGCGACAGTTCGTTCCGGAGGTACGGATTACGAGACAGGGCCTCTTGCGAGGAGAGCAAAGTGCCCGGGCCGGAACGTAACCAGATGGATGACGTGCTGAAGTTCACCGCCGGGCTGCTTGACGGAGAACGGAGTCGAAACCGGCGGAAACTCGACGTTTTGGTTACCGCTTGCGGACGACTTTGCGACCCGCCGCAAAAATGGCGCGCCACTTAGAACAAAACTGCGAACTCTTATATAATTGAAATTACAATATAACTGGCGGAGCCGGGAAGTGAGACCGCGTCTATCGGACAGCATCACGTTCCACGTCTGTCAGTGCCTGCGGCTCGACGAGCAGACCCTGTCGTTCGTAACGGCCGCGTGTCCTGCTGAAGCGCACGACAACGGCGTATCTGGTGCTTTTCGCTTTGACGCGCCGCGTGAGCAAGGCATTGCCTGCCGGCAAAAATTCGAGATCATCGAAGCCGACGCAATGCAGGCACGCCGGGCCGGGATTCTCCATCATCAACAGATCGCCGGTGCTGCCGCACCGATGGCATCGCCACTCATCGTTCGACGGCTGGATGACCACCAGCTCCGGGGCGCGGCTTGCTTTTTCCACCCGACGTTCGCGCTTCTTTTCGGAGAGTTCGGACGAGACACAATGAGTCCGATATGACGCCTCAACCGCGGGATCTCCGCTTCGGCTGAAGCGCAATGCCCGGCGGTGCGGCGTACGATCGAGGTACACGGTCTCGCCTACGGACAATCCTCTGGCGCTCGCCCAAGCTCGGAACAGCCGCACAGCTTCCGAGATACGCGGGGGATCGATCCGGATCGCCTCCTCCAGGCAATTAATCTGCCCGCGGCGCCAGCGCTCCACTGCGCCAGGATCAAGCCAGCCGATCCCGACCAGAATATCGATGGCGCTCACAAAGTGCTCGGCGGCAAGCGCCGCCTCAGCCGCCCTGGCGACACGATCAGCGAGTGGAACCCGATTCCGTCGGCTCATTTGTGGCGAACCTGCTGTTGCGCGACAACGGCAACGTCATCCCCGTCGCCAACTCGTCCTTGCTCATCTGGAAGCGCTGCGCATCACCACTGGTATCTCATCGAGATACGAAAACTTTGCAATACGTATCTCCATGAGATACGTATTGCACGTGATCAGGAGCTTCAAGGGGAAATTTGCCGAGTTGATCCTTCAGGGCCGCATGGTCCCAAAGGGTTTCCCGGCAAATCTTGCCAAGGTAGCTCGCCGAAAACTGATCATGGTGGACTCCGTCGACATTCTGGAGGCCCTGAACTCGCCTCCAGGCAACGCCTTGAAGCTCTCAAGGGCGATTTGACGGGCAAGCACTCGATCCGAATCAATGATCAATGGCGGGTCGTGTTCCGGTGGACCGATGCTGGTCCGGAAGACGTGGAGATAGTCGACTATCACTAGTACCGCCGATCTGAAGTTCCTGCACCACTTGCCGCAAACTCATCCCAGGAACTTCAGATCGAAAAGCGGTACTAGAATCATAAAGTTGCTAGTGCCCCTGATGCATCCGAAGTTCGTGTCAGAGACTGCTGCGATGGTTCACGAACTTCGGATGCGGGGCACTAGCCCGGACCGGTCGAATGCGGCCAAACAGGAGATTGCAAGTGGCAAGGAAACTTCCGCCGGTTCATCCCGGCGAAATCCTGCGGGAGGAATTTCTCGTTCCGCTTAAACTGACCCCTTACGCGGTCGCGGCCGCGCTGAATGTGCCGCGCACCCGGATCGAACGCATCGCACGCGAAGAAAAGCCCGTTACGGCCGACACTGCGCTACGGCTCGGCAAGTTTTTCAAGACCGGTGCTGCGTTCTGGATGAACATGCAGGCACGCTTCGATCTCGAAACGGCCGAAGACGTACTCGCGCCGCAGATCGAGAAGATTGCGTCTTACGAAGCGGTGTAACAGCAAATCGCGTCGAATTCGGGGAATCGCTGTTCCGCGAATCAGCACAAAACGCTAACGATGACGAGGCTGGCGGTCTGACCCGGAGATTTGCATGGCCCTTCCTCTCGTCCAACAGCAGGTAAGCCTGCCTTGGGGCGGCGACGCGCGCTTGAGACGCGACGACATTCTTGCCCGCTATCTTCGCCTCCGTGAAATCTCGAAAAAACTTCACGAAGAAATTCTCACCACGATTTCCAGCGACACACTGCTCAATCACGCGCGCCGGCTCGGATTGGCGCGAGGAAAGACGCTGCTTCTCGATCACGTCGACGAAATGTATTACGTCTACGACCTCGCCATCTACACCGCGCCTCCTGACCGTTCAAAGTCCATCGATCGTTACGCGAGGTCGGTCAAGTTCGATACGCAGTCCGATGAGCGGCTAATGCTGGACGCGATGCGCAGGTCGCAGTTTGCAATACTTCTGATCGAACAACGTCACGACACGGTGGGCCTGATCGCCACCGACATTCTCCGCAACTCCAAGGTGTGGCTGCTCGACATCGGACTTGAGAGTTCGATGGACGATGGAGAACTGATCGCAACCAGGCTGCTCACACCTGGGCCGTTCTCGATGACCGCCGGCGTCAACGTTCCGTTCGAGATCGAAATGCTCGAGCCGGTTTGCATGCTGCTCCCGCAGCGCATGGCCGACAGCAAGCTGAGCCGGATAGCGGAGGACAGGCGCTTCGCTGAAGCCGTCTACAAGGTGGGGCTCTCGGACGGCGTCATGGATCGCCTGGCCTATCTCGATCATGCCGAAGCGTAGGAGATCGCAGAGGCGCCTTCGCCAAAGTCAGTGTGCGGGATACCCACCATTGAGGCACAACCGGCCGACTGCACGCAAAGCCCGCATCTAAATGTTTTTAGCTGCTTCTGGTGGATATGCGTTGCGCATGGAACCGTAAACGAGACGGCGGATGAGCGAACGGTATCGCGCCCTTTCGTTGGGAGCTTGTGTCATGAAGACGCAAACCAGATCCTCCCGAGGATCAACCCACGCATAAGTCCCCGAGATACCCGCCCACGAAAAATCTCCGACCGATCCCGGCATCGAATTGAGGCCGGTCGCGAGACGGACAAGGAAGCCAAGGCCGAATCCCTGCCCGCGTTCGGGCGTCGGGGCAAGCGTCCCGATCATCGGCACGGTGTCGCCGTATCGAACTTGCGGCGGCAAATGGTTCGACGTCATCCAGCCCAACGTCTTCGCACCAAGCAGGCGTCCACGGCATTGCGCCAGATCGTCAAGGAGCGACTGGAAGAAGATGTAATAGTCCCGCGCCGTCGAGAGCAAGCCACCGCCTGCCGAGTACCACGTCGGCTGCTCGTCGGTCTCGTGAAACGAAGGCATCCAATATCGCCGTCCCGTCGCGGGGTCGATCGCAGCCTGCGCCAAACGCCCTTTGGTCCTGTCGGTGATGTGAAAGCCGGTGTCCTGCAGGCCAAGCGGCTCCAGCACCAGACGCCTTAGCGCCTCGGCAAGATCCGTCGACAGGACGCGTTCGATGACGTGACCCAGCACATCGGTCGAAACGCCATATTCGAAAGTCGTCCCGGGTACGGAGGCGAGGCCAATCTCCCGAAGCTTGTCGATGAACTCGGCCGCGGTCTGGCGGGTGTCGAGAACATTCAGGCGACGGTAGCGCGCGTCGAGCAGCGAAGACCCGAACCCGTACGTATAGCCGCTCGTGTGCCGGAAGAGGTCGTGGACAGTTATCGGACGCAAGCCGCTGTCGCCGCTCTGTGGACGCGCTTCCGCCAGCTTCGGAATGTGGAGCCCGAGCGCATCGTCAAGCGACAGATCTCCACGCTCCACCAGAATCATGGCAGCCACCGAGGCGATCGGCTTCGTCAGTGATGCGATGCGAAATAGGGAATCGATCCGCATCGGGCTTTTGGTCTCCGGATCGGCGAAGCCAAACGCCTCGAACATCACCGGCCGGCCATGCCGGGCGATCAGCATCACCGCGCCGGGAATCCGGCCGGCGTCGACGTCACGACTGATGGTATCAGCAAGATGCTGCAGCCTGGCAGGACAGAAGCCGACTTCGTCCGGAGCGGCGCGATTCAGATGATCACCTGTCATGATATCCTCGAATGAATTTGCGGAACCTCGACGGCTTTCGTTCATTGACGGCCGCCTCAGGCTGCCAGCAGCGCAAGCAGTTGTTCGGTCGTCTCGTTTGGCCGCTCCTCCGGCAGCCAATGATTGCAGTCCGCGATGATCCCACCGCGGACGTTGGAAGCGAACTCCCGCAGCATCTCGACGATCTCCGGCCCCCAGCGCCGGTCGCCTCCAAGCGCGAGCACCGGCATCTTCAGCAGATCGCGCTTCCAGGCGAGCGCACTGGCGTGGTCGCGCGGAAAGGCGCGATACCATTCCAGGCCGCCGCGGGTGCGTCCGGGCTGCGCAAAAGCCTTGGCGAAAATCTCGACGTCGCGCTCGTCATGCGCTCCGTGATCGAAGGCGCGATCGAAGATGAAGGTCGCCACGTAGTCGTATTCGCGCCCGTAGATCAGCCGCTCCGGCAGATCGCGCTTCATGTGAAACGCGAAATGCCAGACACGGGGATCGGAGAAGATCGCCTCCCAGCGGCTCCAGCCCGGCACCGGCACATCAAGAACCGCGAGATGACTGACGGCGGCCGGCTGCGTCGCCGCAAGCGCGAGCGCAACCATGCCGCCGATGTCATGGCCGCACACCGCATAGCGTTCATGACCGAGCGCGGTCATGACGCCGTGAACGTCGGCAGCCAGCCGCGCCTTGTCGTAACCATCCAGAGGGCAATCGGAATGACCGGCGCCACGGAGGTCCACGGCAACGACGCTATGACGCCTGGCCAGCAGCGGCATCATCTTCCGCCACTCCCACCATGTCTGCGGGAAGCCATGGAGCAGCACGACAGGCGTCCCCTCGCCGCCCGTGACGGCGTGAAGATTGACTTCGTCCGTCCGAATCATCTGATGCCTGAAACCGGATAGCGTCATATCGATGAACTCCCTGGGTGACACGGCTTGAAGCGACGAGCGCTGCGAACAGCAGGTTGAGCTGTCCTCTCAGAATTTCCATGCCGCCGACGCCGCGAAGCCCACGCGCAATCGCCTGCCGTCGCAGGCGTGATGGCGATGGCTCCGCGATGACGGAGGCGGTCGCGCTCAGACGCTGGCCGCATGACATTCCAAACAATTTTTGACCTATCAGTCAATAATAATTTTGACAGATCGGTCCAAAACAATCAGGATGGCCGCCATGACAAGACAAGAGGGGCGGCGGGCTGCCGGCCGGCCGCGCGCCGTTACCCGAGATGAGGCGCTGGAGCGCGCCAAGGAGCTGTTCTGGACGCTCGGCTATCAACGGGCGAGATGTGTATAAGAGACAGGTCCTGGATCAAGGCCCACACCGCCCGCGCCCACGGCACTGCCGGAACGAGAGGTTGCCTGCTGATCGAAACGACGGTCGAGATGGGACCGCACGATGCGCTGATCGCGAAGCGCGCCACGGCGATCTTTTCCGCAATGTTGATGCGGCTCGAGCTTGCTCTCGCCGGAGCCCGTGATGCCGACATCAAGTCGCCGGCGGCGACCGCGCGCGCGCTGCTGGCGAGCCTCGAGGGATTGCGTATTCTCGGCAAAGCCGGACAGAGCGAAGGCGATGTCGCGGGCGCGGTTGACGTGCTGGCGGAGCAACTGCTTCCGGCCAGGCGAGCGCGCTAGGTCGCGCGCTGATTGTCAACGCGGTTGACACTGAAGCTGCTGCATTTTGGGCGCAACGCGGTTTCATCCCCTCAAAGGACGATCCGCTGATCCTGTTCAGATCGATTGCTGATATTCGGCATCGCTTCGCCAGGTTATCGGATCATCTCAGGCCGATTTTCATAACGACCACCACCTCCGCCGAGGCTCATGTCTCATGTCTCATGCGCAGATCTGCACACTTCGTCGCGTGGGCATGCTAAATTGCTGCCATGTCTGAAATCTCGACCTATGATGGGCAACCGCTGCCCTTCGAGCAACTCGCGAAAGCGATCGCAGAACACCGGTCGCTTTATGGCCGCGCCAGCGGACTTCGCATCGATCGCGCCGAGCGCGGCGAGGCCTGGTCCAGCCTGCCCTACCAACCCGTCTTCGTCGGCGACATCGAATCCGGCGTGGTCCACGGCGGCGTGGTCACCGCCATGCTCGATGAAAGCTGCGGCATGGCCGTGCAGCTGGCGCTCGACGGTGCCAGGGCGATCGCCACCCTCGATTTGCGCATCGATTACCAGAAGCCGGCCAAACCCGGCCTCGACATCAAGGCGCATGCGATCTGCTATCACGTCACGCGCTCCATCGCCTTCGTTCGCGCGACCGCATATCAGGAGACCGAGCAGGACCCGGTCGCCACCGCCGCAGCCTGCTTCATGATCGGCGCCAACCGCACCAACATGTTGCGGGACAGGCAGGCGTATGAGGTGCCGGTCCTCGACGCGCCCGAAGACCCCTCGGGCCCATTCGCCAACAGTCCGTTCGTTCGCTGCCTCGGCATCCGCGCCGCCGCGGGCGGCGTGCTGCACATGCCGTTCTCGCGCAAGATCATCGGCAATCCGGTTCTCCCCGCCATCCATGGCGGCATGACCGGCGCATTCCTGGAGACAACGGCCATCGTCGGCGTCGCGCGCGAGCTCCGCATCACAACACCACCCAAGCCGATCGGGCTGACCATCAACTATCTGCGTTCGGGACGCGGCCTCGACAGCTTTGCAAATGTCTCCATCGTCCGGCAGGGACAGCGCATTGTCGCGTTCCAGGCGCAGGCCTGGCAAGACGATGCGACCAAGCCGATCGCGACGGCGTTCGGGCATTTCAAGCTGCGGCAGGTGGTGGACAAAGACTAGCGCTTGCTGGCACTCGCGCACTGCAAACTTCGCCGCAAGCTTTCCCGACGGCATGGTGATCGATAAGCAATCGAGAAAGGAGCTATCACCCTAATCGACGAGTGGAAGACCACGCGATCGTGTAGCGAGCCATATCCGGGTTTGACCGTCGGAAATTCACTCGATGTGCTCGCCCACAGCGCTGTGCTGGCGGAATTGGGGAGCGAAGCGAGCGTAGTCACTTCAAAGACGCCCCATGCAACGACTCTTGGTACTCCTACGCAACACCACGGCGGACTCAAGTCTCCTCGTCGTCGTGCGTTCCCGCCATGTCGGTCTTCACGATCCGGAAGCCGAAGCAGGCCAGGTACATGAAGGTGGAGGTGTCCTGCGCCGTGGGGCCCTCGATCAGGGCGCGGCGGCCGGGCTTGCGGCGAACCACCGCCTGTATGTTTTCCGCCTTCAGCCGCCGGCGCAGGTCGGCGATGAGCTCGTCGTAGTCACCCTCGGCGTCGAATTGGATCAGCGTGCCCTTCACCGACATCCCCCTTGGTACCCACATTGAAGCGCGGCCCAGTGGAAAGGCTCTTCATCCTCTGCGACGGTCCGCAGATGGAACGCGATCTTGTCGTTCTTGCCGATGTCGAAGCCGGCGACGGCGAATTTGGTCGCCCCTCGATGACGGCGCGCCCGTGCACACCGAAATTGACGGGGGCTCTGGGGTGGGGCCCCTCGAATTGCCCCAGTCCTCCGGCTCGAGGCCTCCGTCCAGGTCGGTCACGATGAGGTCGAACGTGTGCCCTGGATCCCGGAAATTGCCCTCCCGATCGTCGCCGACGTAGAGGTTCTCGCCACGCAGCACCGCCTGCGGCAGCTTTGGATCGTCGTAAGCCATGGAAATCCGCCCCCGATCCGGCCAGTATAGCGGCGATTGCAACCTTTGGTATCCGTCATGGCCAAGCCGAACGAGCCCTACCGGTACTGCATCGTGGAAAGCTACTATCCGGACAGCACCGCCGGCCTGCACGGTCCCGTCCACATCCGGCCGGTCCCAGGCGAGGAATTCCCGACGCACCTGCGGGTCGAGTGCGGCAAGGACCTGATGAACCCGAGGATCCATCCGATCGGGACGCGCTTCCGGCTCCGGGTCAAGCTGACCGATCGGGAAGGCGGCGGCGAATTCCTCTATTCGTATTTCGGTTGGCCCGTCGAGGTGCTGGGGTCCGACGAGAGATAGGATCGACGCCATGGGGGACGCCGCGAAGAAGCGACGCGCGAGGATGGAGAACTCGCTGGCCGACATCATCGGCTGGAACGGGGACAAGAGCGATACCGCGAGATCGGACGGTTCGTGTTTGAATACTCCCAACTGGAATTCGACCTGCGCAGGATATTCCGGAAGAAGGTCGGCTTCGACTTCGAGCACGATGACATCATGACGGCCGGCTTCGACTTCGCTAGGCTGTGCACTGCCCTGATCGCAGCGTCTGCGATCGAGGAGGATGGCAAAACGGATCCGGCGTTCGAGAAGTTGATCAGCCAGTGCAAGCGGGTCAACGACGTGCGCATCGCGGTCGTGCACGGTCGCTGGAGCTCAACGTACGGCGGAGACCGCGCAATCCACGTCGGGCGCAACAGCATGAAGCAGCAGCGCATGTTCGAGTACGCCGGCGATCTCGACGAGCATTCGGACGCGATCGTGAAGCTCCGCGCCAGCATAGCAGAGGTGGTCAGCGCTGGCGACGAGCGCCGGGGTCCACCGAAGAAGAAGCGCATACTCCGCAAGAAGAAGTCTTGACGCCCTCGGCATGCATCTGTTGCAATCGCAGAACGACTTTCCCGACGACCGCAGCCACGTTACCGCCGCCGACCGTGCCGCTGGATGAACGGCATCATGTGCTCCGTCGCGAGAGCCGCAAGCTTTTTCGTTTGTTCGGGCGTCAGCATGTCACCCGGCTTCGCGCCGCAGTTCTCGAAAGCGAATTTCGTCGCCGCTTTGATCGCACGGGCTTTCTCCACTTCGAAACTGCGCTGCAGCGCCGTGGGAACAACCTCCGCAAACGCGCGCTGTATCCCGCCATCCGGTATCCGTTCGTAATCGTAAATTGCCCGAACGTCAGTCGCAGAGAAGGGCAAGTGGACCTGTAGAAGGATAGTCTTCCCAGTCGTCGGGTCCAGCCCGTACGATCGCGCTAGCGGCGGGCCAGCGTACGTTTGCGAGAGACAGACGACGACGCGCTGCACTCCAAAATATTCGACATAACCCAGCAGCATGCCGGTTTTGGGATCGCCGGTCACTGCAACGCAATGGATCGGCACGCCGGCAGGCCGGCCCTCAACCAGATCTCTTTCGTAATAGTATCCAAACGCGGGTTCGGCGGCTTCGTCGCGCAAATAGGCCAGGGCCAGATCGCATTGGTCGACCGGAACGACCCCAGAGTGGAATGCGAACGCAGTCGCGGTCTTGACGACTGAACGCCCGCCAGCGATGCCACCGAATTGCGGGCTGTGGTGCATCACCCCTTCGGGGTAGGTGTAAGTGTCCGCGGCCTTTGCCAGTTCGGCGGCAACATCGACCTGACCGGGGTATTTCCGCGCTACGCCCTCAATCATGACTTTGGCCTCGCGTCGATCGCGGGCCATGATCCGGATCTGTTTGCCGGTCGCTGTCACGTTTGTTTCAAAGACCGGCTTCTGCATTTTGAAGCCGCCGCCGGGTTGCATTAGTAGCTTCTCGCCAGCCGAAGTTTCGATCGGCTGGGAAGGGGGATCGCCCCGCTCTCGAGCGACGCCAAATAAGTGACAGAAGAAATTGCTTTGCTCGGCCAGCACCGCGTCCCAGGTCTCACCGGTTCGACTATTGCAAGCACGGCAGATGAATCCCCGCACCTTAAGGCGTCCCCCAATCGAATTGGGGATCACATGCTCGTCGGTATCGTTGCCTTCATCGATAATGCAAGCACAGCATACACAACGGTTCGCGGTCATTATCGTCGCTCGTGTTCAATCGCTCCACATCCTCGGGGCGCCCCCGTAGCGAACTTCCAACTTCGCGTTGGCTTGACCCTGCGTCTACCGGCGGCATCGATCAACGTAATCTTTGCGGATCGCCGCGGCAAGCGTATCGAGCAGCATGACTTCAAACAAACGCCCGATGAACTCATCAGCGGAAGCGATTGCCATCATCGAGCGCCATGACTCGCTGGCCGCCGGTCGGATCCGAACTCAGCTTTTGGCCGCGCCGGTGTGGATGATCGACCCGGCGTGCTGGCCGCGCAGCGCGGACGTGAGCCGGCCCGGAATAAGACCGTTCACGACCTGCACGCGCGCGATGTGGCGCGCGTTCGCCATGACCTCGACCAGCGTCCGATCGAACGGCAGCGTGGCCTTCTTCATCTTCGCCAGATCCGTAAAGCTGGTCTCGCGCAGCAGTTTGGCCCGTTCGCCGTCCGGCCCGTTGGGGTCGGCGGTGTACACACCGTCGACGTCCTCGACGATCGTGAGGCCGGCGGCGCCAAGCGCGTCCGCGATGAGGAACGCGCCGGTGTCGGCGCGATGCGGCGGGATGCGCGACGTCGGGAACTCATGGTGGTGGTACGGCGGGAAGGCGCTGCCCACGACCGCGCGGGCCGCGGCGAGATGGATGGCGAGCTGGCTCGCCATGGTCGGATGCTCGATATAGGAGACGCCTTCCGGCGCGAGCAGGCAGGCGAGGATGTGGCCGTTCTGTCCGGCCTCGCTCGCCGCAAGCGGCGCCAGCGAGCCGACCGGCAGGCCGAGATCGAGACCGACGCTGTAGAGATGGCGCGCGCGGACGCCGGCCCCGGTCAGGATCAGCAGCCGGTGCTCGGGCAGAAGCCCGCGAATCTCATCCACCAGCGGGACGATCGCCTCATGGCCGCGATCCATGATGGACCGGCCGCCGATCTTGACCACCTGAAGCCACGGCAACAGGGGAATCGGACGGCCGCCGGCGACCGGACGGGTGAGCGCACCGTCGAGCAATGTCTGTCGCGCCAGCGGCGAGGCGACATGCTTGATGCCCTTGGTCGTCTTGGTCCCGCCTTTGGCGGTTTTGCCCCGAATAACCTTGTCCATGTCAGGGCTCCTACTTCGCGGTGATGATGGTGCCGACGTGCTCGCCGGCGAGCGCGCGGGTGAGATTGCCGGGGACGAGACCATTGATGATCTGCACCTCGCGGACGTAGCGCGCCGCGGCGAGCAGGTCGAGCACGGGAAATTCGAGGATCGAGTCCTGCAGGCCCTTCGCCTTCATCTCGGCCACCGAGATCTTCGGGATGAAGGTGGCGCTCTTCGCGGTCTTCGGGTTCGCGGTGTAGAGGCCGTTTTCGTCCTTCACATAGATCATTGCCTTGCAGCCGAACTGCTCCGCCACCAGGAAGCATCCGGCATCGGTGCGATAGGGCGGGATCACGCCCTCCGGCGCGGGCCGCATCCAGAGGCCGTAGGGCGGCATGCCGCTGAACACGACGGCGTTCACCTCGGCAAGATAAAGCGGCACGGCCGAGAGCCCGGCGCCGTCGACCGCGGAGATGCCGTGCTGGGCCATGAGCTGCCCCAGCATGATCGCGTTCTGGTTGGCAACGGAGGCGCCGAGTTGCGAGAGCACGCCCGCCGGCAGGCGCAGCCCGGCCGCGATCGAATAGAGATGCCGGGCGCGGGTGCCGGCCCCGGTCCCGATCAGAAGCTTGTGGGCCTTGCGGGCCTGCACGATCTCGTCGACCAGCGGATAGACCGCCGCGCGGCCGCGATCGATCACGCTCTGCCCACCGACCTTGATCACGGTGGCATTCGGCAGGATGCGGAAATCCGCCGCCGCGTCCGCCGCCGCCACAAGCTCGGGATCCGTGAGCGACCGCTGCATCAGGAGCGCTTCGAGCTCCGCCGTGTTGGTGGCCATGGGCGTGGTGCCTTTCGTTGTTCGAACGTGCGCGCAAGCACTTCGCGCTGAGCTGAGACGGTCGGCAATCTCCGGGAGACCGCGCCCCGTTGCAATGCCTGACCGCACGCCAACTGACAACTGCGTCAGGGATCTGGTGTTGGCAGGTGTGAGCAGCGACGACATGTCCGGGGGATTGAAGCTGCCGCGGCGCGGCACAATGGCGCGCCACTCAAAACAAAACCGCGAGCTTTTATGCGGTTGAAGTTACGATACAATTCAGTACTGAATTTCATCGTATTGCAAAAAGCGCTACAGGCTCTATATTATTGGCCATGGAGCTTCATCATGCCCCGAGCCGTTGAACGCAAGGAGCATCCGCTTTCGATGCGGCTGCCCGAAACCGACATTGCCATCATAGACCGGGCTGCCGCGCTGCGAGGCCGTTCACGCACCGATTTCGTGCGTGACGCGGCCGTGCGCGCGGCCGAGGACGTGCTGATGGAGACGGCGCCCATTCGGATGAGTCCCGCCGGATTCAAAGCTTTCATGGCGGCCTTGTCCGGCCCCGCCAGCCCAGTGCCGGAAATGACCGAACTCTTCCGACGTGCGGCCCCATGGGAGACCGGGGGCTCGGACACCGGAGGCTGACGTTTGGCAATCTCCAGCCCTGAACTCCTGACGTCCGTTCATCGTCTCGACGAGTTCTCCTGCGGCAAACCATCGCTCGACCGATGGCTGAAAACGCGGGCCCTCTCCAATCAGGAAAAGGGCTTCACGGCGGTCATTGTCGTGCACGAGGCGAACCGCGTGGTCGGCTACTATGGTCTTGCGCCGACGGCGATCATCCCATCACGCCTGCCGCGCTCGATCCGGACCGGCCAGCCGCCCGACCCCGTCCCTTGCCTGCTGCTCGGACAGCTTGCGACCGATCAGAGTTGGATCGGGAAGGGCATCGGCACCGGCCTGCTCAAACATGCCTTGCAGCGCTGCGTCACCGCCGCGAGTCTCATCGGAGGGCGCGCCCTGATTGTCAACGCAGTCGATGTCGACGCCGCGGCGTTCTGGAGCCGGCGCGGTTTCCTTCCCTCGAAAGACGATCCGCTGATCCTCTTCAGATCGATCGCGGATATTGCGGCATCGCTTCGCTGAAGCACGGCCGATGCGAAGCATTGTCCGAGGATGGCGCTGGCGCGCCTTCTCACCATGAAGAAAGACACCACTCGCGCCGCACCCAAGAGCCATAACGGAGAGCCATAACCAAGAGCCATGCCGCGGGGAGCTGCCAGCCATCACCGCAGCGCCGTCATGGCGCGCGCCTCATCCCTCGACTCCGCAGGGATTGTCATGTGGAATATCGCAGCAAAAATTGCACATGGCGGGGTTGATCCAATGGCGGAAGCTTCTGTTCTGGCCGCGCCGGGCACGCACCTGGCGGACAACTCCCGCAAGGCGATCTCGGCCGCGGCGATCGGCAACCTGCTGGAGTGGTACGATTTCGGCGTCTATGCCTATCTCGCCGGGCTGATCGCGACCAAATTCTTCCCGAGCAGCGATCCGACCGCCTCGCTGCTCGCCGCCTTCGCGGCCTACGGCGTCGGCTTCCTGGCGCGGCCGCTCGGCGGCATCGTGATCTCACATATCGGCGACCGCTTCGGCCGCAAGCCGGCCCCTGTCTCTTATACACATTAGATGTGTATAAGAGACAGGATCGGCCGCCTCGGAGACACCAGGGGCCGCAAGGCGGCGCTGGTGCTCACCATCTTCCTGATGGCGTTCGGCACGGTCGGGCTCGGCCTGCTGCCGTCCTATGAGGCGATCGGCCTCTGGGCGCCGATCCTGCTGGTCTGCCTGCGCATCGTGCAGGGGTTGGCTGCCGGCGGCGAATGGGGCACCGCGACCGCCTTCATGGTGGAATGGGCGCCTCAAGACCGCCGCGGCCTGTTCGGCAGTTTCCAGCAGGTCTCGACCGCCGGCGGCTCGCTGCTCGGCTCGGCGGTGGCCGCCATCATGACCTCATCACTGAGCCAGGCGGCGATGCTCGACTGGGGCTGGCGCGTGCCGTTCCTGCTCGGCGTGCTCCTGCTCATCGTCGGCGCTTATCTGCGTCAGAACGTGGAGGAGACGCCATCCTATGAAGCAAGCCGTCAGGCCGCCGCCGATCAGCCTGTCATCGCCGGCCTTCCGCTGGGGGCTCTCGCGTTCGGCTTCACCATCTTCTGGACCGTCGCTTATTACACGCTGCTCGCCTGGATGCCGAGCTTCACCCAGCGTTTTGCCGGGCTCACGCCCTCGCAGGCGCTGTGGTCGAACACGATCGGCCTGATCGCCATGGTGATCGCGATTCCGTTCTGGGGCGCGCTGTCGGACAAGATCGGCCGCAAGCCGCTGCTGATGGCGAGCACGATCAGCATCGGGGTGCTCGCCTATCCGTTGTTCTCGCTGATGACCAACGGCACCGGGCTCGCGCTGGTGATGCCGCTCCAGATCCTGCTCGGCATCCTGCTTGCGCTCTATTCCGGCGCCGGACCCGCGGCGATCGCGGAAATCTTCCCGACGCACCTGCGCTCCACCTGGATGTCGAGCGGCTACGCGCTCTCGGTCGCCATCTTCGGCGGGTTCGCGCCGTTCATCGCGACCTGGCTGATCCAGGCCACGGGATCTCCGGTGTCGCCGACCTATCTCTATCTGCTGCCTTCGGCGGTGATCTCGCTGCTCGTGATCTGGAGCCTGAAGGAAACCGCCGGGACAAAACTGAGATGAGAAATTGAAGAGCTCGCCATGCTGATTCGATTCGATGGCCGCACCGCGATTGTGGCGGGAGCCGCGCGCGGCATCG
>BFBZ01001421.1_pt1 | contig 15932 bp, 13 predicted proteins | sample 1888401 | NCBI WGS metagenome assembly BFBZ01 (sample SAMD00112614, study PRJDB3348) | symbiont metagenome | host: Chara braunii | reverse complement strand
CCCGGAATTTCCCGGTGCGAATGGTCCGGGCCAGTCGGCGCGACACGTGCAACCCGCCGTACCCGGCCGCTTCCGGCGGGCTACCCGCCGGGGCCTGCAACTCGATCACGCCGCGCGGGTCCGGTGACCACCACAGGATCGGGTCGTTGTCGTTGAACCACGGGAACACGCCCTCCGCGTAGGCGCGCAGGAGGGTGCGCGGCGACAGGTCGCCGCCCACGCCAACAAAGCCGTCCGGTTCCGCCAGTTCGGGCGGAATCCACGGTACGTCACGGCTCCCCCAAATGCCGCTCATGGCGAGACCTCTCCACGTTCACTTATCGAGCTTCGCCAGTAGCTCCTTCGCCTCTTCAGCGATTTTCGCCGTCGGGTACTTCTTGAGGACGAACGTCAGCACGGTCTTCGCCTGGTCCGTCTTGCCACCGCTGATGAGACTCTTCGCCAGCGCCAACTTCGCCGCCGCATCCGCCTCCTCATCGGCGCTCAACTTCGCCTCGGGCATTCCGCCCGCGCCCCCGCGCTCTCCGGTCGTCGTCACCTGCACCCACCCGTCGTGCTTGTCACCCTCTTTCGACACGATGACGTAACCCAGACCGCCGTTCGCCTTGAACAGTTCGTCCAGCACGGCGTCCACCGATTTCGCCTTGCAGGTGTAGCTCACTTTCTTTGAATACGGGAAGCCCGGTCCGTAGCTCCACATCAGTTGCAAGTCGGCCTTCGTGTCCACCTGCGCCGCAAGTTCCTTTAGCACGTCACCCAGTCGCGCGTCCGTGAAACTCACAGACACCTTCGTCTTGAGCGATTTGGAGCGCGTCAGTTCGGCCGCGGGGGTCGGTTTGCCGGAGTCCATCGCGGGAGATTTCGCGTCTTTTTTGTCACCCGGCGGGACAGGTTGAGACCGTGCGGCATCCGCCCACACGAGCGCCACCAAGGCCGTGAAAAGGACCATCGCACGCATGACACATCCTGACGGAATGAGGTTATCGCGGTCCGCCGATCGAACCCGCCCGAACATCCTACCCAGCTTGAACTTCCGACAGTGGAAAAAGGGCGTGCCGCGGGGCTACTTTGCTGGTTCGGACAGCTCGATTCCACTAAAATATCACAGTTCTCCGCGAAACGGCAGTTAGCCAGGGACGAGCCGGGGTGCCGGCCGCGGACGGCACCTTCTGAGGAGTGCTCTTGGCCGATCCCGTACCACCACCGACCGGTCCCGACGCCCCGCCCCCCGAACTCGCGCCCGTCGGCCCGCTGGACATCGTTGACGAACTCCGCGACAGCTACCTCACCTACGCTCAGTCCGTCATTGTCAGCCGCGCCCTGCCGGACGTCCGCGACGGCCTGAAGCCGTCGCAGCGCCGCATCCTCGTCGCCATGAACGATCTCGGCCTGGGGCCGACTTCGACGACGAGCAAGTGCGCCGGTATCATCGGCGAGACGATGAAGCGGTACCACCCGCACGGCGACGCGTCGATTTATGACTCGCTCGTCAGGATGGCCCAGGACTGGAACCTGCGCTACCGGCTCGTTCACGGCCAGGGGAACTTCGGCTCCATCGCCGGCCTGCCCCCGGCCGCCCACCGTTATACCGAGGCCCGGCTCACCCCGGCCGCGGCCGAGTTGCTCGAAGACCTCGAACGCGACACCGTCGACTTCATCGACAACTACGACGGCAAGTACCGCGAACCGCTGGTGCTTCCGGGTAAGTTCCCGAATCTGCTCGTGAACGGCTCCGACGGCATCGCCGTCGGCATGGCCACGCACATTCCGCCGCACAACCTCCGCGAGGTGTGCAAGGGGCTCATCAAGCTCATCGACGAGCCGGACGCCACGCTCCTCGAGATCATCGAGATCATCCCCGGCCCGGACTTCCCCACCGGCGGGCAGATCATGGGCCGCCAGGGCATCCTCAATGCCTACACCCAGGGCGCCGGCAGACTTACGCTCCGCGCCCGCGCCCGGGTCGTGGAAGAGGGCAAGGGGAAGTCGCCCAGCATCCTCATCACGGAGGTGCCGTTTCAGGTGACGCGGAACGCGCTCACCGAGGAGATCGGCCAGCTCGTGAAGGACGAGCGGATCGCCGGCATCAGCGGCATCCGCGACGAGTCCTCCGCCCGCAACGGCGAGCCGGTGCGCCTCGTCATCGAGCTCAAGCGCGGGGCCGACCCGCACCTGATCCTCAACCAACTGTACCAGTTCTCGAAGCTCCAAAAAACGGTCAGCGTCATCATGCTCGCGCTGGTGGACGGCCGCCCGCGCGAGCTGACCATCAAGGAGATGCTCCAGAAGTTCCTGGAGCACCGCGTCCACGTCATCCGGCGGCGCACGGAGTTTCTCCTGCGCGAGGCCAAGCGACGGGGCCACGTCCTCGAAGGTCAGCTCATCGCCATCGCCGACATCGAGCAGGTCATCAAGATCTGCCGCACGTCGGCCAACCGCGGCGAAGCCAAACTCCGTCTCCAGGGCATGGCCGTCCCGGCCGCCCTGATGGAGCGCGCCATCGGCGCGGCCCCGTTCGCGGCGCTGCAGCGCGAACTCGGCACCGTGGCCGAGTACCGCATGACCGAGCAACAGGCGGAAGCGGTCGTGCGGTTGCAACTCGGGCAGCTCGCGGCCCTCGAGAGCGAGGAGATCCTCAAGGAGTACATGCAACTCCGCGACCTCATCCGCGGGTACGAAACGCTCCTCTCGGACGACGCGAACATCCACGCCGTCATCCGCGACGACCTGGAGAAGATGGCCGCCAAGTACGGCGACGAGCGCCGCACCGAGATCACCGACGACGGCGGCGACCTGGAGATGGAAGACCTGATCGTGGACGAGCCGAACGTCGTCACGATCTCGCACGAGGGGTTCGTGAAGCGGATGCCGCTGACCGAGTACCGCGTGCAGGGCCGCGGCGGCAAGGGCGTGCAGGGCGGGCTCCGCGACAACGACTTCGTGGAACACTTCTTCGTCGCCTCCACGAAGGCGTACCTCCTGTGTTTTGCCAACACGGGCCGGATGTACTGGCTCAAGGTGTACAAGATCCCGACCGCCAGCCGCACCAGCCCCGGCCGCAGCATCGCCAACGTGCTCTCGCTCGCGGCCGAAGAGAAGATCACGAGCATCGTGCCGGTCCGCGAGTTCGCGGAGAACCAGTACCTCCTCATGGCCACCCGCCAGGGGACGGTCAAGAAGACGGAGCTGATGGCGTACAGCAACGTGCGGACCGGCGGCGTGATCGGCCTCACGCTCGACGAGGGCGACGACCTCATCGGCGTGGCCCTCACGAAACCCGGCGACGAGATCGTCCTCAGCACCCAGAAGGGGATGGCGATCCGGTTCCGCGAATCGAACGCCCGCCCGATGGGGCGCACCGCACGCGGCGTGAAGGGCATCAAGCTCGGCAAGGAGGACGCGATCGTCGGCATGGTGGTCGCGGACCCGGACGGGTTGCTCCTGACCGTGTGCGAAAACGGCTACGGCAAGCGGACGCCGTTCGGCGCGAACACGCCGGTCCCCGAAGGGACCACGGAGACCGATGAGGACGCGGGCACCGAGCCCGAAGTGGTGGAACCCGAAACCGGCGAGGGAGAGGGCGAAGCCGAGAACGATCCGTCGGGGATGCGGTACCGGCTCCAGCGCCGCGGCGGCAAGGGCGTGAAGGACGTGAAGGTGACCGCCAAGAACGGCAAGGTGATCGGCATCACCAGCGTTCGCGACGGCGACGAGATCATGCTCATCACCAAGGACGGCATGGTCACGCGCAGCCGGGTGGAGGACATCCGCATCGTCGGGCGCAACACCCAGGGCGTTAGGGTAATGAACCTGAACGAAGGCGACCGACTCGTCTCCGTGGCCAAAGTGGCGCAGGAAAACGTGGGCGAGGCCGCGGAAGGTAAGGAATAAGAGCCCCGAGAAGAGCCGCAGATTAACGCAGAGAACGCAGATCAAAACAGAAGAGGGAGTTCAATACAATCTCTCTTCTGCCTTTGATCTGCGTTCTCTGCGTTAATCTGCGGCTCTTCTCTTCTCCGTTCTTCGGTCGCGGTTCATTTTGGAGCTCTCTCAATGCGCGTGCTGATTACCGGCGGGTACGGGTTCATCGGGGCGTGGATCATCCGCAACCTCCTCGCCCGCGGTGCCGAGGTGTGGGTCTTCGACCTGCGCGAAGACGCCCGCCGTCTGCGGCTCGTCCTGCCGGAATCGGAAGTGGCGAAGATCACCTTCGTGCAGGGCGACGTGACCGATCTCAAAGCGCTCTCTGCTACGATCGCGGGACAAAAGATCTCACATATCATCCACCTGGCCGGGTTGCAGGTGCCGACGTGCCGGGCCGACCCGATGCTCGGTGCGAAGGTGAACGTGCTCGGCACGCTCGCGGTGTTCGAGGCCGTGAAGGCCGCCGGCGATCAGGTGAAGCGGCTCGTTTACGCCAGTTCCGCCGCGGTGTTCGGCGGCCCGGACAAGTACCCCGCCGGGTCGCAGCCGGACGACGCGCCGCTGATCCCCAGCACGCAGTACGGCGTGTTCAAGTGCTGCAACGAGGGGAACGCCCGCATCTATTACCAGGATTTTGGCATCTCGTCGGTGGGCCTGCGCCCGTGGACCGTGTATGGGGTCGGCCGCGACCTGGGCATGACGAGTGAGCCGACGAAGGCCATCAAGGCGGTGCTGCTCGGCCGCCCGTACCACATCAACTTCGGCGGGTGGACCGATTTCCAGTACGTCGATGACGTGGCAAAGGTCTTCGTGCATTCCCTCGAGCGGCCCTACAAGGGCGCCAAGAGCTACAACCTCCGCGGCGCGGTGGTTCCGATGCAGGACTTCCACGCCGCGCTCGCGGCGGTGCTGCCGGAGGCGGCGAAACTCGTCACGTTCGGCACCACACAGATCGCCATCGCCTACGACCTCTCCGACGACGGCCTCCAGCGCGACCTCGGCCCGATGCCGAAGACCGCCCTTGTGGACGGCATCCGCGAAACGGTCGCGATCTTCAAGCAGCTCCAGAGCGAGGGCCGGCTCGACACGTCCGACCTCGAAGCCCCGAAAGCCGCGCCGGTCGTGGTCGCGGACGAGCCGTAAGACTCGATGTCAGCGAGCGGCGCAGCGTGAGCCCGCCAGTGTGACACAACACGAGGCACATTCGCGTTTCATCGCGATAGGGGCCGGAATTCGATTGCCCCCGTCAATCGTTCGAGTTGCGTAGCACCGGCGGGCTCACGCCGCGCCGCTCGCTTTTGACAACCCGCAGAAAACGCGCTATCCCACGCGCGTTTTCCAGTTTCACACGCGAGTTGTAAGTCCGCCACTTGTGGAATGTAGACTTTCTGTGAAGTCGCAACGGTTACAACGGTCGCGCAGAAACTGCGACCGCCCTTCTCGCAATTCCGAATCGCGAAATCACCTGAAAATCCCTGTGTTTCCGCACATCGGCGAGATTTTCTCGCCGACTGGCACGGTGCCTGCATTGAGATCTCTCAACGAAAGAACCTCAAACGCAAGGAAGCCAAGCCATGACCCCGATCACCAATAACGCCCGCGTCGCCAAGGCCGCCCAGAACACCAACACCACCGCGGCCGAACAACTGCTTCGCGATATGGCCTACGTGCTGAAACTGACCCGTCGAGTGAAAGACGAAATGACGGCCGACCGTGCACGGACCGTTTCCCCCACCACCCGGACCGCGGAGGGCGCACTGGTAGCTTAACCCCCTTCATCGTAACGGGTCGCGAGCCCAGCACTCCCCCGCTGACTCGTGACCCGTTACGGGTTTCTCGTCACTTCTTCAGCACCTTGATCTCCACCTTCCGGAACTCGACCGGGTGGCTCTCCGCCTGGAGCGAAAGGTAGCCCTCCTCCAACAGTACCTTCCCGTCTTTGATGAGTTTCTTCCCGTCCATGTCACCGTCGTCCAGTTGCGGCTTCTCGTACTCCAGAACCAGTTCCCCCTCCACGAAGTGCTTCACGGTCCCGGAGCCGTGTACTTCCAGCTCCGCCGTCACCCACACGTCGCCGTTGTAAGTCTTCGACTTCGAGTTGAAGCAGTGCGTCTTGTACAGTTTGCCGTCGAGGACGATGTGCGTGCCGGGCGAGCACATATTGGCAGTGGGCCGGTTGCCCTTGCCCAACCCGCCGAGCAACTGGAACTCGATCGACACCGGGAACTCCTGGTCCTTTCGCATCGTCTTCGGGTCCTGGCAGTGGAACATCACGCCGCTGTTGCGGGTCGCCCAGCCGGGGCCGCCCTTGCACTGGTCGCCGACGAACCGGTACTCGACCCGGAGCCGGTAGTGCGAGAACTTGTCCTTGTAAAAGAGGTGGCCGAACTTGCCGCCGAACTCCTTGTACTTGTCGTAGCGCACCTTCAGCACGCCGTCCTCGACGCGGAACGTATCGGCGTAGTTGTCGCCCAGTTCGTAGCCGGTGATCTTCGGCGTCCAGCCGTCGAGGTTCTTGCCGTTGAACAGCGGCACCCAGTCCGCGTCTTGCGTTTTCGGTTCCTCCGCGGGAGCGGGTTGCGGCAGCGCGACGAACGCGACGAACGGAGCAGCGAGAAGGAAGCGGAGGCGGGKCATGAAAGGCGCCCTCGTGAGCAGAGTAAACGGTGCCATCAGTGTACGGCGCGGCGGAGACCGTCGTGACCACCGACCGCATCGCAACTGTTACGCCGGTGCCCGAGGGGGCCGCGACCGGCAAGATCGCGATGATCTTCGCGGATATCAAAGCGACCAGGAACATCCCCTTCGTACCGACCCTGTGGCGTACCGGCGACCAACCCGGACCACCCGGAATTCGTGTGGACGCGGTTGAAAGCGTCTGGACACTTCCGGCATTAGCCCCCGAGTTTAACCGCCGAAAACCCGCAACGGGTATCATGGGCGAACGGCGGTTCAGAGGGCAGTGCGATGACGGAAGCGGAATGGCTTGCGACAGGCAATTTCTCAACGCTGCACCACATCCTGTGGCACGTCGCCCCAGAACGACCCCGAAAGTACCGTTTGGTAGGCTGCGGCTTTTGTCGCTTGATACTCTCACACATTACCGATGAGCGACTTCGGACAATCATAGATTTTGCAGAACGATATGCCGACGATTCAGAAATGCAGCCGCAACTTGTTGCCGCGTTCCGTGATGCTGAACAACAAGGCGTGTTCAAAAGCCACGGCACCGGAAGCGACTTATACGTCGCTCGTGAGGCGTGTGCGCCCGACTACGTTCACAAGGAATATTGCAGTAATCAGCTAGATCGATCTGTGGCCGACGCTCAAGACATGCTCATGGGGCAAACTTACACATCAGAGAATGATGATGACAACTGGGATGCCTGCTTCGATGTCATCAGCCGACGAATAGATGGGGTTATTGTTCCCCTCATCCGAGACGTCTTCGGCAACCCTTTCCGCCCCGTCGTCGTTGCCCCTGAATGGTTAACCCCCGATGTCCTCGCCATCGCCGCCGGCATCTACTCCGAGCGTGCGTTCGACCGAATGCCGATCCTTGCCGACGCCCTTCAAGACGCTGGGTGCGACAGCTCCGACATTTTGAACCACTGTCGACAACCGGGTGAACACGTCCGGGGTTGTTGGGTCGTTGATCTGATCTTGGGGAAGAGTTAAGGGCGGGGCACGATCCGGCAACCAGCCTGTCTGCTTTCGGGAAAGTCGGTACCGCAATAGGTTAAATCGAGGTCGCCACTTGCGATCTCGCACGCCCGCTACTGCCCCAAGGAATCAGCCCCAATGACCACCAGCCGCATCGCAACCGTTACCCCGGTGTCCGAAGAGGCCGCGACCGGCAAGGTCGCGGCGGTCTTCGCGGACATCAAAGCGACCAAGAACATCCCCTTCGTGCCGAACCTGTGGCGCGTGCTGGCGACCAACCCGGACCACCTGGAACTCGTGTGGACGCGGTTGAAAGCGATCATGCACCCGGAAGCGTGCGGTCGGGCCTCGAAGCTCGACCCGTTGGTGCGGGAAATCATCGCGCTGGCGGTGAGCGCCACCAACGGCTGCGCGTACTGCGTGAACTCGCACACGGCGGCGGTCCGGAAGCTCGGTCTGGACGTGGAAGCGCTCGGTGAGGTGATGGCCGTTATCGGTCTATTTAACAGCACCAACGCCATTGCCGACGGCTACCAGGTGGAGCCCGACATCCTTCCGCCACTGGCGTGAGGACATTATCATGGCGGAATGAGCCGTCTCCCGCTGTTCGCGCTCGTGTTACTGAGCGGTTGCGCCGGAAAGCCGCCGCTCCCCGACGCCCAACGCATCCAGGGCGATTGGGTGGTGGTCGATTTCCAGTCACCGAAGGGGGACGAGGACCGCGGCCAGCGCCGCAAGCGGGTGGTCATCACGGAAGGGACGTGGTCGGAGCAGTTCCAGGGCGACACCTTCGAAGACTTCGAGTACTCGATCGACCCGAGCAAATCACCGAAAGAAATCGACCTGATCTTCACCCACATGAACGGCCGGCGGCTCACGGTCCGGGGCATTTACGAGTTGCCCGACGCCGACCACATCGGCGACGGCTTGCGGGTGTGCTTCGGCTCGCCGCCGGTCATTGAGAAGAACAAGAAAGAGGAATTTGTCGAAAGCGTGCGCCCGACGACATTCGAGGCGAAGACCGGCCCACTCATCCGCTGCCGCCGGAAAACGGAGTGAGCACGTCATTCGGGTGCAAAGCGGCTCACCGATCACCCGGTCTTCTGTTCTGTTTCCACACCGAGCAACCAGTAAACGAACGCGGCAGTGGTCGAGGATGTCGGTGCTGTCGCACCCGGCGTCCTGAAGGGCGTCCGCGCGGATCGGCCGCGCGGAGAAATCGCGGGATTCGTACATCTGATTGCGACGGTGGTTCAGCAAGCCAAAGGCTTCGGTCGTCGCACGGACAGCGCCAGGTGTGCGCACTTCGCTGGGTCACGCTGATTCCCGCTGCCTCGGGCCGGGTTCTCCACGCCTCCATCAACGAATGCCCCAAGCATTCGACCCGACCCAGGCCAGCGGACTCCTGAATCTGTGTTCGCATCGCAAGCCGATCGTGGAACGCTGCTTCGCCCTCGGTGAACTGTTCCGCTAGTTCGACCACGATTCGACCGGAAGGGCTGATCCGGCGCCACACCTACCTCATGCAATTGCGTGCGAACAGCCCATACCGGCGATCGATCTTGCCCGGTCGCAACAAGCCCAGCAATGGTCCGAAATCGTGGAAGCTGTGCAGGTTCCATACGAACACGCTCTGGATCAACTCCCGCGGGTCGTCACTCGCTAGCCATTCGGCTTCTCATCGGTCGCCCCGTTCGCTCAGTAAACGCGGGGCCAGCGAACGGTGCGGGAGGCGAACCTTTCTGTTCCTTCGTTGTCCTTGAGTTGCACCGTCCGACGGCAGCGGCGCTGGGCCTCCGAAGCTCGGCCGGCTGGTTCGACTCCAGCACGGTGTACTGATCGCGGGCCGGAGGCTGATGCGGGTCGGAAGCTGATATGGCACAGCAGCGGGCCGTTAACCCGCGTGGAGTGGGTTCGATTCCCACCCGACCCTCTGGTTGAAAGAGAAATGCCCCGTCCGACGGCTTGCGGCGCTGGGTCTACGAAGCCCGGTTGTGAAGGTTCGACTCCTTCACGGGGTACTCAGGTTCGCCACTCACCACGAAACATCGTGCGGCGGCCCCCCGCACGGTCCGCGAAGAGCAGTTCGTGCGAGTCGGCGGTGTCCGCGTTCGGAAGCGGCACCACCACGAGGTCCGCGCTCTTGCCGGCTTCGAGGCTGCCGGTTTCGTTCTCCCAACCGAGCGCTTCGGCACCCGAGAGCGTGACCATCCGCAGGAGTTGAGCACCGGAGACGTCGGGGTACCGCGACCGCACGAACCGCGCTTCCGCGAGGACATCGAGGTCCGGGTTGGACGCGAGACTATCGGTGCCGAGGCACACGCGAACACCGCGCGCGAGGAACTCGCGGAACGGGTGCGAAGGGTGCCCGAATGCCGCGTGTGTGCGGGGGCAGTAGACGACGGACACACCCGGACCGAAATACCGCGTGACTCCTAGCTCGAGGTAGTTGCCGTGAATGAATAGTGCGCGCCCGGCGTTCCGGCTGTGAACGATCGGAACATCAAGGCTGTGCGTCAGCCCGGCCGGCTCCCAAACACCGAGGTCTTGAAGGAACGACACGAACGGGCCGGAATGAGAGCGAATGAGTTCGAGTTCGCCCGGTGACTCTGCGAGGTGGGTGGCGACCGTCCAACCTTCATGATTGAAGGAAATCAGGAGATCGTTCCGGGCGCTGTAGGGAGCGTGTGGGCTGAACGCGCCGCGGCACGTCGCGGATGCCGGGCGGCTCTGATACCAGGCCCGAGTGGCTTCGCCCGACGCCCGGGCGCGTTCTTCGCTCAGCCCGATCAGCTCGCGGAACACGACGGCTCGTGTGTTCGCCGTTGCGAGCGCGTCCCAGCTCGCACCTTCGGACGCGATGTCGCCGATGAGCGTGGTGCCGGACCGCAGGCACTCGGCGAGTCCCGCACGGATGTCGGCCTGGGTCTGCTCAGGTGTACGTGTGCGGCGGTACGCGATCACGCCGCGGAGCCAGTCCGCGAAGTGGTCCGGGTCCGTGGGCGGGACCCGTCCCCGCGCGCCGCTGAGGTCGAGGTGTGTGTGCGGGTTCACGAGCCCGGGGATAATCGCGGCGTTGCCGAGGTCTTCGTCCGGGGCGCGTGTGCCGTGCGGCTCGACCGCTTCAATGCGGTCGCCGCGCACGGTGACCGTACCGTTCGGCAGCGGCGGCCCACTGACGGGGAACACCCAGCGCGCGGTGTACGTTCGTGACATGAAGGTGCAATACAGGTCGGTCGCCAAGTGGTAAGGCCCGCGTCTGATAAGCGCGGTATCGTGGGTTCGATTCCCACCCGACCTACTCCGCAATTTCCTTGTTATTTGTGATTTTCTGGCACCCGCCACTTCACGCCGAACGTCGAACCGGCAGCAGCGGCCACGTCGGCGGCACACGACCGTTCTCCTCACCCCGGCCGACGCCCGAGACGCACCGAACGCGGCGGACCATTTGGACGGTCAACCCGACGAGTAGCGCCAGCAGAAGCAACGTTCGAGCGTCCAGCAGGAAGGCGCCGAAGAGCGTGGGGCCGTTACAGACGCTCGATCCGGGCGTCTGACCGTACAGCGATTTTTCCAGGTAGCGCGGGTAGATGAAGTGAGTGAGCAGGCACACACCGAGGAAGCCGGTCTGGAAGAACCGCCGGGGGCGACGGCCGAGCGGGACCAGTGGAGCGAGCGGAAGCAGCCAGAGCACGAACTGCGGCGAGAACACCTTGTTCGCGAGCAGGAAGACCAGCACGAAGACGATCAGGAAGCCCGTGAACAGAGCCGGGTGGGCCGCGGCCAAGTGGTTCGGGGCTCCGACCGCGGATGGCCCCGCGGGGACCGCACGAAGGAGAACCGCGAGGAACAAACCGATCGCCCCGAGAAGCAGAACGCCCAGAGCGAAGGGGGCCATCTGAGTTAGTACCGGAGTGAGAGGCGATACGAGGTCGCAGCCCCCGTGTCCGCTCACGACCGCGAGTTCGTGACCCGTTGTGTGTTTGAGCGTGCCCAGCACGGCCGCGTAGGTCGATTCGATCTCGATGCCCCGGTCCTTGTGGTAAGTGAAGAAGACCAGCGCGCGCGACCCCACGAGGAGGTAAAACGGCAGGAAGATCAACAGGACGAGTCCCGCCAGTGTTAGCCCCCGTCCGGCGACGCTCAGGAGCAGTTGGCGCCATCCGCCAGGTCCGTTCCGGTTCGCCAGCAGGGCCACCGGAACGGACCCGATCACCCAGATCGGCGCGAGGGCGATCGGCACGACCTTGAAGACGACGGCCAGCGCCAAAACGAGGAGCGACCACATCGGCCACCGGCCGCGAATCAGCACCCCCAACGCCAACAGCACCAGGGCGCTCAGGAACAGATCGAGCCGGTCGAACGCCACCCGACTCAGCAGGGCCAGACCGAGGGTAAAGGTCAGTACGCGCTCGCACCGGTCCTGGCGGTTATCTCCGGTCTGCCAGCCGCGGAGCAGCACGAGTAATCCGCCCAGAACGGCGAAAGCGACCAGGGCCATTTCCAGACGGTAAGCGACGCGAAAGTTCAAACTCGGGTCCGTCGCCTGGTACTTCCCCGATAGTGCGCCCAGCGGACTGCAATCGGGCAGGGCGCGGGAGACGGCGTCGGTTCCGAGAAAGAGCAGGACGGCCAGGGGCGGGKATTCGATGTCGTGGGCGGCGTACACGCGCTCCAGCGACCCGGCCCGGCCGGTCTGCGCGTAGCGGTAGTAGACGTCCAGGTCACAGTCGGTGCCCCGGTACAGGAACACCCAGGCCACAACGAAAGGCACGAGCGCCACCGCACCGACGGTCGGGTCGAAGCGACCAATGAGGTCGCGGAGCCAGCGACATCCCACGACCACGGGGTTCCTCCCTGATCCCCTCAGACGCTTGTACGGCGCGGCCCGGACACGATAGAGGAGTGGGCCGATCGTAATTGCGATCGGTCCGTCTCATCGGTTGAACTGCCCGCGGGTCAAATCGGTTCGCCGCGTGACAGATCTTGCTTAATACTTGGATCGCATCCGGAACGGCGAGTCCCTAAGGACGACCGGCCAGAAACCCCTTCCCATCTCCTCCCCAAGGAAGAGGGGCATTAAACCACCCCTAAAAGAAAGAGGGTTGGGGGGTTCGGTCTGTCCGCTAGTCCTAACTCCGCTGCTTCGTGCGAACAGAGGACAGATTTGCCGTTGGCGCCCCGCCCTTGCAGGCGGGGCTGTCATTTACACCAACTCACCGCGCTCGCTCGTGCGCACGCCCGCAGCCCTCGCGGGACGCAAGCGCGGCTCGCAMCCCGGCGGCAGCGTGCGATCGTACAGCGGGCTGCCCGGCTCGTTGCGGTACCCCTGCCGGTGCAACCCGCCGACAACTTCGTCGCGCAGGCGCTCCGGCGTGAACGCGGTCTCCGGCACGTCCATCGGTTTGATGAACAGTTGGAGCGGCACGGGCGGCGCGTCGTCGTCCTCCTCGTCGAACGCAAAATTCGGCGAGAGGAAGTCCACCCCATCCACCCACAACCCGCCGACGCGATCAAACAGCCGGGTCCGCGCCGTCCAGTTCTCCCAGTCGGCCGCCGGGGCCGTCGGGTCCGGCCGGTGGCTCTCCCAGATCACGAACGGCAACGACTCACCCAACTCGCCCGCCGCCACGCGGAGGACTTTGAAGAACTGATCGTAGAGCCGCCCGCCCACACCCATACGGCGTGCCGATTCCGCCACGCCAACGTAGCAGAGGTAACCGCCGTACCCCGGCAGGAGCGCGCCGTAAACGTAACCGGCCAGCGCATCGGGATCGTCCTGGCGCCCCTCCGGCGCGGCCAGAATTAAATGCCGGCTCCAGCCGCCGGGGCGCGGTTTGCTTTTCGTTCGATCTTGAACCGATTGTTCGATCCACATCCAGGGAATACGTTCGTCCGCGGTCAGCGTCTTCTCATAAAGCTTGCCGGCGGCCGTCACCATCGGGTCGGCCACATCAAACGCTTCCCACACGACAATCTTCTGCACCGCCGAAGATTTCACCGGCGTTTGCTGCAACTGCACAAATCACCTCTCCTTACGCTTTTCCGCGGAGACGAGCGAGGGCCCAATGACCGGCCAGATGGCGGTCCGTTCCGCGGTTCACTTGGGGTTCGGTTGAATTCTCTGCGTGCTTCCACATGCCCCCATTGAAGCACCGTTATTGTACCAGGGGGCGCCGATTTCCCGCGGTTGGCGGGCGGTCGCAGCGGGGCTAAGTTGCTCAAGGCAGTTCCCGAATGTCACCCTAACATCAAGGCCCGTGGAGACTCAGATGGGCACCAACGGCGGTCAGAAGCACACTTACGAATACCCCAGACCGGCCTTGACAGTGGATGTGGCTATCGTGACGCGAGAGGCCAGCCCCCGGGTACTTTTAATCCGCCGGAAGAACGACCCATTTGCCGGAAGTTGGGCACTACCAGGAGGTTTCGTCGATGAGAACGAGCGTCTGGCCGATGCCGCGCGGCGAGAACTGGCCGAAGAGACGGGCGTGGAGGGGGCCGATCTGGAACAACTGTACACAGCCGGAGATCCGGGCCGCGATCCGCGCGGTTGGACGGTCAGCGTGGCATATCTGGCACAGGTGGCCCCGGACGCACTGAAGCCGATTGCGGCCGACGATGCTGCCGAAGTGGCGTGGTGGACGCTCGACACGCTCCCGCCACTGGCGTTTGACCACGCGATGCTGTTGGGCCGCGTGCGGGCGCGGTTGGCGGACCGGAGAGTGTAAGGCCGAGAAGATTTCACCACAAAGGCACAAAGGTCACACAAAGGAACACAAAGAAATTAAAAACAAGAACGCGGGCGATAAACTTCAGAAACGAGCAAGTTGCGTAGTACCTTCGTGAGTTCTCTTATCCCGGTCTTTCTCTTTGTGTTCCTTTGTGTGACCTTTGTGCCTTTGTGGTGAAATCTTCTCGGCCTCAGCCCTTCAGCGCCACAGTCACCGCACTCACCCCACAGTACCGAATTCCCATTGCCTGCCCCTCCGCTTTGGCTTTTGTCTGGAAGAGCCCGGCTGCGGGTACATCAATGCCGGCGCTGGCGTCCTCGACGAGCCACACGTCGAAGCCCGCTTGCCGGAGGTCACGAGCCGCGAAGAAGCAGCAGATGTTCGTGGCGATGCCGCACAGGATTACAGAACGGATGCCCGTTGCGGCCAGGAACGTGGCGAACGCCGGGTGCTGCGCGGTGACCGCGTAGGCCTCAAAGTTGCGGTCATAGCCCTTGCGCCAGATTGTGCTGAAGCGGTGCGTATCCAAACCGGGCAAGAACTCGGCGCCGGGCGTGTTCATCACGCAGTGCGGCGGGGAGAGGGTGTCGGCGCGGCCGATGAACGAGCCGTGATCCGGCGGGTGCCAGTCTTGGGTCGCGTCGATGCGGGCGAACGGCAGCGCGAGCAGCGCATTCACCTGCGACACAATCGCCGCACCACCCGGCACCGGCAGTTCGGCCGGACACAGTTCGGTGAAACCCTTCTGCGCGTCTACGACAAGAAGCGAAGTGGTGACGGGAGTGAGCATGGAAGAAGTGTATTGGCGGACCGAAGATCCCCCCGGCCCCTCCCTGAAGGGAGGGGAGAAAGACCTTCGGAGCTCTGTCGCGTCAGGAGACTTGCCGGAGGCGACGTGCACCGTCACCCTCCCCCCTATCAGGGAGGGCCGAGGGACTCCGTGCTCACTTCTTGAGGTAACTGCGGTGGATGACCGCGTTCTGGCGGGTCGAATCGCGCGACTCCACCATCAGCGTCGAGTGGTTCTCTGTGAGGCTGCTGTTGAGGCGGTTGCCATCGGTCGCGGGTGGCGGCTGAATCCGTGGCGCCGCGCTCTGAGCCATGTTGACACCGTCTGGGGTGGGGAGTGCTGACGTTAGAATTACGCGATCACCGGTCGTTTCGTTGCCTTCGATGGTCGCCCGTCCGGCGCGGCGTTGTGTCCGTTCGTTAGGACCTGTGGCTTGACCGAGGCGCGCCGTCTGCGTCGGACGGCCATCGATTTGCATTTCTTCGCCGGTGTTTATGACAACCGTTCGGGCCAGCGGATAGAAATTGGCTGACGCCGCGGCTAGAGGTGCCACGGGGCCGGAGCCGGCCGGATCCGGTGCGGCGCTGCTGGCGAGGAACCGCTCGACCTCGCGGGCCGACGGCGGGGCGGCGGTCAGTTTGCCGGTGCGATCGCGCACGGCCTCGACCGCGGCCGCGTTCAGTAGCTTCGGCCACGCCTTACGGAACAGCGCGGACGAGCCGTACACCTCCGCCCCCGTCACCTGTCCGTTCACCACGAACACCACCCCGACCACGCCGTCGCGGTCGGCGCCGGCCATTAGCGCGGCCTCGTATTCGGCC
>BFBZ01001420.1_pt1 | contig 15944 bp, 10 predicted proteins | sample 1888401 | NCBI WGS metagenome assembly BFBZ01 (sample SAMD00112614, study PRJDB3348) | symbiont metagenome | host: Chara braunii | reverse complement strand
CCACGGTCCCGCCGGTCTTCAACTGCTTCTCCGCATCGGCCACCGGTACCTCTTTGCCGTCCGCGGTGTACACCTTCAGATCCTTCACTTCGGCCAGCGGCACCGTGACCGACTTCGTGACATCCTGCTGGATCACGAACTGGCCCCCGTTGGGGTTGCCGTTGATCCCGACGACGACCACTCCCGCGCCCTGCTGCTTCTCGGTGCGGGTGACCGGTATCGTGACCTTACCGTCCGCAACCTTCAGGCCGAGCAGGCGCGGAACCGGGCCGACCGGGCCGGACGGGGCGGCCGGAGGAACTGGGGCGCCGAGGGCCAGGGACAGAACGAAGCAGGTGAGCACGGGTCTCTCCTCGGATCGGGGCGCGAGTCGCGGCACAGTACCGCCACTCGCACGGCATTACGGATCACCTCACCTATTGCCCCGAAACCGACACCGCGCTCGGCAGAAAGTGCTCCGCTTTTGTCGGCGGGCTACTTGTGGAAAACATCGACGGACGGCTGTCCGAACTCCGCGAGCTTGGGTACGATTCCCAGCCCCGGAGCGAGCGGGGCCGCGAGCCGACCACTTTTCCGGTGCGGCGCCCCGTCCGCGATCGACCGCGTGACGTAGCTGTTAAAATCCGTGGACGAAAACAGGAACTCGGTCGGCGTGCTGTGCGCGAGGTGGGCGATCGCGGCCGTCACTACGTCGCCGCCCCAACTGTCTTCGAGCGTCATCCCGATCCCCAGCGACACGCACAGGTCGCGGAGCTGTTTCGTTTTGGTGAGGCCGCCGAGCTTGCTGATTTTGAGGTTCACCGCGTCCATTGCACCGTCGGCGTGGGCACGGACCAGAACGTCGATGCCGTCGATCACTTCATCGAGAACGAACGGGTGATCGGTTCCGCGCCGGACCGCGCGGCACTCCTCATAGGTGAGACACGGTTGCTCGATGTACACGTCCACGTCGCGAACCGCTCGCACCACGCGCACGGCCTCGTGTTGGAGCCAGCCGGTGTTGGCATCCGCCACGAGTCGGTCGCCCGGCTTCAGCACCGCCGCGACCGCTTTGATCCGCTGGACGTCCGTGTCGGGATCGCCACCAACCTTGAGCTGGAAGCGCCGGTAGCCCTGCTCGCGGTAGCCCGCGACGTTCGCCGCCATCGCGTCGGGCGCCTCCTGTGAGATCGCGCGGTACAGGTGGAAGTCTTCGCCGTACCGGCCGCCGAGCAGAGTACAGACGGGCAGCCCCGACTTCTTGCCCAGAATGTCCCAGCAGGCGACATCGACCGCGGACTTCACATACGGGTGGCCCTTCAGGGCCGCGTCCATGACGCGGTTCAGCTTCCCGAGTTGCGTCGGGTTTTCGCCGAGGAGCTTCGGCGCCAGTTCCTTCAGCCCCGCGCGCACGCCCGCGGCATAAGCCGGCAGGTACGCCGGCCCGAGCGGGCACACCTCGCCGTATCCCGTGATCCCCTCGTCAGTTTCCACGGCGACGACGGTGCTGTCGAAAACGGTGACCGACTTCCCACCGGACCACTTGTAGCTGCCCTCGTGCAGGGGCAAATCGACTTGCCACGCGGCGATACGGGTGATGCGCATCGATACTCCAAAAACAAAGGATTCACCGCGGAGACCGCAGGGAACGCAGAGAAAGAGTATGGAATTGGGTACTCTTTCTCTGCGTTCCCTGCGGTCTCCGCGGTGAATCACTTCATGCCAATAATTCGTTGATGACGTGGCCGTGGACGTCGGTGAGGCGGCGGTCGATCCCGTTGTGCCGCACGGTCAACTTCGTGTGGTCGATGCCGAGCAGGTGCAGGACGGTGGCGTGGACGTCGTACACTTCGGTCGGGTTCTTCCGGTCCGCGGGCTTGTAACCGAAGTCGTCGCTCGGTCCGTACGTGTMCCCGCCTTTGACCCCGCCGCCCGCCAACCAGTTGGTGAAGCAGTACGGGTTGTGGTCGCGCCCCTTGCCGCCCTGCGACGACGGCATCCGGCCGAACTCGGTCGTCCACAGAACGATTGTGTCTTCGAGCAGGCCGAGCCGCTTCAGGTCCGCAATGAGCGCCGCCGCGCCGCGCGCCATACCGTAGGCGAGCGGGCCGTGGTCGCGTTTCACGTCCTCATGTGAGTCCCAGTTGCGCCGCGGGAACCCGTTGTCGTTGCCGCTCCAGACCTGCACGAACCTTACCCCGCGTTCAAGCAATCGTCGAGCGACGAGGCACTTCCGGCCGAAATAGTCCGTTTCTTCAACCGGGTTGATTTCTTTAGAGAACGTGCCCGTCCTGTGATCGAGTCCGTAGAGCTTGAGCGTGCGCGCCGTCTCCTTCGAGAGGTCGAGCGCGTCTGGCGCCGCGAGCTGCATCTTCGCGGCCAGTTCGTAGCTCTTGATGCGGGCGTCGAGGCGCTCGTCGCCCGGCCGGGTGGTCGCGTGGTCGCGGTTGAGTTGCCCGAGCAGGTCGATTCCGGCCCGGTCCGCGTCACGGGTGATGAACGTCGCGCGGTCGTCCGGGAACAGGTCTTCGATTGGTGTTTTCGAACCGGGATAGATCGCGCTCCCCTGGTGCTGGGCCGGCAGGAACGCGCTGTCCCAGTTCTTCGTGCCGTTGGACGCGAGCCCGCGGTGGTCGGGGAGCACGACGAAGGTCGGGAGATTCTGGTTCGCGCTGCCGAGACCGTAACTCACCCAGCAGCCCATTCCTGGAAAGCCGGGCCGGTTGAACCCGGTCGTCTGGAGCAGGGTGCCCTGACTGTGAACGCCGGTCTTGCCCACCATGTTGTGAACGAACGCCAACTCGTCCACGACGGTACCGAGCGGTGAAACCGTCTCACTGAGCTGTTTGCCGCATTTTCCGTAGGGTTTGAAGTCCCACACGGGTTTGAGCCACGGCCCGAGGCCGTTCTGAAACGCCTCGACGTGTTCGCCGAAGTTCGCCTCTTTGCCGTGCTGCTTCACCAGTTCGGGTTTGAAGTCGAACAGATCGACGTGTGACGCCCCACCGGCCATGAACAGTTGCACCACGCGCTTGGCCCTGGGCTTGTGGTGCAMCCCGCCGTCGGCGCGCCGAGGGGCGTCCGCGAGGAGCCGCTCGGAGCCGAGCAGCGCGGCGAGCGCGATGCCGCCCAACCCGCCACCGGAGTGGAAGAGAAAGTCGCGCCGGTTCATTGTTCTGCTCCGGAGAAAAGAGCCACAGATAAACGCGGATGAACGCAGATCAAATACACAAGTCAAAAACCATTTTTATTCTGCTTTTTTTCTGATCTGTGCTCATCTGTGTCCATCTGTGGCTCTTTTCTGATTTATCTCAGTCCACGAAGACGAACTCGTTCAGGTTCAGGACGACGCGGCAGGCGTTCGCGAGGCCGAACTCCTTGGCGTATGCGGCGAGCCGGTCGCGCTCTTTGGCGGTCGGGGCGCGGCCGAGCGCGAGGCGGTAGGCCGCCGTCATCCGTTCGGCGTCGGTGGCGCCGAGCTTCTCCACGCGGGCCGCGAAGTGCTTCGCCATCGCGACCGAGAGCTTGTTGTTCAAGAGCGCGAGTGCCTGTTGCGGCGTGAGCGTCTCGTTCCGCTTCTCGACCGCGAGCGACGGGTCGGCGCAGTCGAGCGCGGCCATGAACGGCTGTTGCTTCGAGCGCACCACGAACCGGTACACGGCTCTCTTGTGTGAGGCGGGGTCTTCCGGGTCGTGGAGGTGGTACTGGTAATGGGGCGAGTGTTCCGGCTTCTCTACCACGAAGTCGCGGAAGCTCGGCCCGCCGGGTGTGAGATCGAGTTTGCCCGCGACCGCGAGGATCGAATCCCGCACCGCCTCGGCTTCGAGCTTGCGGCGGTTCTGGCGCCACAGGKAACGGKTGTCCGCGTCCCGTTTCGCGTTGGTGCCATCAGCCGTAGAGACCTGCCGGTAGGTGGCGCTCATCACGATCAACTTGTGCAACTTCTTGACGGACTGGTGTTCGCGCAACTCGGCCGCGAGGTAATCGAGTAGCTCGGGGTGCGTAGGGAGTTGACCCATTTTGCCGAAATCGTTCGGCGTGTCCACGATCCCGCGGCCGAAGTGGTACTGCCAGACGCGGTTCGCCATCACCCGCCACGTGAGCGGATTGTTCGGGTCCGTGAGCCACTTCGCGAGGGCCGCGCGGCGTGCGCCTTCCGGGTGACCGGTCGGCAGGTTGAAGCTCCCGTTCACACCCGGAACGGACACGAGCGCACCGGGGGCGACCTCCTTGCCCGGCTTCGTGACGTCGCCACGCGGGAGGATGTGGATCGGTCGGGGCTTCCCGCCGAACGGCCCCGTGCCGGAGAACGCCCCTCCACCCGTATGAATGCCACCGACGTACGCGGTGCGGCGCGTGGCGGCCAGTTTCGCGAGGTCCGCGTTGATCGTGGTGAGTTCGGTGCGCAGTGCGGCGAGTTCCGCCACACCTGTCTCACCGAGCGCCTTACGAAAGAGTGACGCACGCAGGTCCGTGAGCTTCGTCAGTTCCGCCGCTGCGAGCTTCGGGCCGGGCGGGAACAGCCCGTCGGTGAGGTTCGATTTCCGCCACCGGACCGGCGCCTCAGTGCTATCAAGCGCCGTGACCGGCTTGCCCCGCGCGCGATTCCGGCCGGTTGCGTCGAAGGCTTCGAGTTCCGCGACCGCGAGGATGTAGTCGTTCTGGCGGGGACCGAGCTTTGTCGCGGTAAGGCGAATGTAGCGCCCGCTTTTCTCATCGGTCTTGGCGGTGTAGGGAGCGGTGCCGGGGTTCGCGAAATCGATTCGCGTTTCGTCTGCGATGATCACGCGCATCTTGAAGGTCGGGTCGTCGCTCAGCTCGATTTTGAACCGTACCGGGAACCCGAACCCGGCCCCGATGTTGTTGAAATCATCGTGGCACGGCTCGATTACGATGTGATCGAGCTTCACACTTTCGCCGAGGTCGACTTGGACCCACTTTGGTTCGTCCTGTTTGGACGACAGGGCGGAGTGATACCCGAATTCGGGTGGTTTCGGCGCGTCGGCGGGTTTCGTCGCCCCAGCGATCTGCTTCTCGACCGTCGCCAGTTCGACCCCGGCCTTCTTGTGGGCGTCCGTTTCGAGTGCGGCGATCTGCGCCGTCGTGCGGGTCTTTCGGGCGTCCAGCGCGGTCCGTTGGGCCGCGATTTTCGGGTCCGCGTCGTAGCTCTTGTCGGTCCGATCGATGGCCGCGAACACGGCCTGGAGCCGGTAGTAGTCTTCCTGAGAGATGGGGTCGAATTTGTGATTGTGGCACTGCGCGCAGTGGACCGTGAGGCCCATGAACGTGCCGATCGTGTTCGCCACGAAGTCGTCGCGGTCCAGGTGCCGTGCCACCTTGCCGTCGATCTTCGACTCGGGCACCTCGACGTGCCCGATAAAGTCCCACGGGCCGGCGGCGAGGAAGCCGAGCGCTTCTGTGCCGTCCACTGAGCCGGGATACAGCACGTCGCCCGCGATCTGCTCGGCCACGAACTGTCCGTAGGGCTTGTCTCGGTTGAGCGCGCGGATGACGTAGTCGCGGTACGGCCACGCGTTCGGCCGCGGTTGGTCCTTGTCGTACCCGTGCGTCTCACCGAAATGGACCACATCGAGCCAGTGCCGCGCCCAACGCTCGCCATATTGCGGCCGTGCGAGCAACCGGTCCACCAGCGCTTCATAGGCCGTCGCACTCGTGTCGCTGACGAACGCTTCGACCTCCTCCGGGGTCGGCGGCAGGCCGATCAGGTCGAAGTACAGGCGCCGGACGAGCGTGCGCCGATCCGCCTCGGGCGATGGCGCCAGACCCTTCTCTTTGAGTTTCGCGCGAACGAAGTGGTCGATCGGGTTCGTCCCGGCCGGGCCGGTCACCTTCTTCAACGGTTTGAAACTCCACCAGTCGGCGGGGTCGGCGGCCGCGGAGCCGTCGTCCGGCCACTTCGCGCCCTGGTCGATCCACGCACGGAGGGTTGCCACTTGGTCGGCGGTCAGCCGCGCGCCTTTCGGTGGCATCGGCCGGTCGGCGTCCGGAGAGACGAGTTGGATGAGAAGGCTCTCAGCGGATTTTCCCGAGACGATGACTTTGCCGGAATCACCGCCGGCGAGCGCATCGGCCCGCCGATCGAGACGCAATCCGCTCTTCGCGCTCGTCGCTCCGTGGCACGAGGCGCAGTGCTTGGCGAAAATCGGCTTCACATCCCGGTCGAAGTCCACGGGCTTTGATGGATCGGCGGAGCGCCCCGATGTGGGGCAGGCCAGGAGAACTGTGATCAGGGCGAGATGAGGAACGGAGCGAAAGAGCATCAGCGGCACTCCGGCGGGAAGTGTCTAGCGTAACCCATTCCGGAGAGGGTTGCTAGCACCCGAAATCGGGCCGGTGAACGCGTGACAGCGGGGTCAAATTTCCTCGGCGCTTGAGTCGAGTTTGTGCTTCAAGCGTTGGAGCCTGATTCGCGCAGTCAGTTTTCTGAAATCGAGATATGGTCAAGGAGTCGCGGACGATTCCCACGGGTTTTGTCTTTCCTGGAGTTTGGGTCGGTTTCGGCAACGGTGTTGGGACCCGAGATGTGGGAATCAAATAATGAGGCAATAGATAAAGTGATGTTTTGTGGTACAGATTTGTGCGGGCCGCTCCGGCGCGAGTGTTTTCGGGCGAGGACACCCTATGAACGTCTTTTTCAACGGGGACATTCACGATGGTGGCGGGATGCTGAGGGCCGGGCTCCGCATCCGGTGTGCCGCGGACGAGGGATCGTTCTACCCCAAGGACTCGGTCGCGTTCGCGGTCGGCAAGGTCTATCACCTGATCGCGGAGGACCGCGCGCTCGCGATTCGGGTCACGCAACTCTTGCACGAATCGTCGCGGCGCCGGACCGAGGTCCGGTTCGTCCCTCTGGGTCTGGCGGATCAGCCCCCGCCGGACCCGCGGACCCCGGAAGTGGACGCAAGCGCGGACACATCGCTGATACCGCCCGACGGGCCGGATACGGACGTACTGCCGGCACAACCGTCCGAACCGGCACCCAAGCCCCGCGCCTGACGTCTTATGCTGGTTCAATTCCGTTGTTGCCGTCCGACCGGGCTGTGAGATAATTTGGGAGATCTGTCCCAATTATCCTCAAGGTCACACCCATGACCCGGCACCGCGCGCTCGGCGCGATCGTTCTGATCGTACTCGCCCCGTTCGTCACCGCACAGGAACGGATCACCGGGGCGAACTACCCACTGGCCCAGAAGTTCAACAAGGACTTCGTCGCCCAGCACGTTCGTGAGGCGACCGTTGCGCCGCAGTGGATCGGGAAAACGGACAGCTTCTGGTACGCCAACCGCACCGCCACCGGCACCCGGTACTGGTTCGTCGATCCGGTGAAGAAGGAGAAGGGGCCGCTGTTCGATCACGTCGCCCTGTCCGCGGCGCTCTCCGAAGCGTCCAAAAAGCCCCTCGACGCGGACACGCTCCGACTGGATCGCGTGGTCGTCACCCCGGACGGCAAGAAGCTCACCTTCGTGTTCGGTGAGAGTCAGTACGAGTACGATCTCGCCGCGAACAAGATCAAGACGCTCGGCAAGGCGCCGGCGCCCGGCCCGCTCACGCCCGAAGCCATCGAGCGCATGAGGAGCCAACTCGGTGACGAGCGCGTCAACGAGATGCTGCGCGGGCTCCGCGACGGCGAGACCGTGAAGAAGGACGACACGATGGGCACCGGCGGGACCGGCGAGCCCGCACCCAAGGCCCCGGCCGGGGCGGCCTACAAGAACTACTCACCGGACAAGAAGAAGTACGCCTATCTGTACAAGCACAATCTGTACCTTTGCGAGGAGGGCCAGCCGGAAGAGAAGGCCGCGCCGCTCACGACCGACGGGACGGAGGATTACGCGTTCACCGGCGGGGCSGGGGGCGGTTTCGGGGGCGGGAAGGGGGGCGACACGGGAGCGATGGGGGCGCCGCCTGCGGCCGAGCGCAAGACCCGGCCGAACGTCACCTGGTCGGCCGATTCCAAAGCGTTTTATGCGACACGCGGGGACAGTCGCGGTGTGAAGGACCTGTTCCTGGTGGACTCGATCTCGGCCCCGCGGCCGAAGCTCGAACAGTACAAGTACGCCATGCCCGCCGAGGAGTCGGTACGCAAGACGGAACTGTATTACTGCGACGCGGAGAAACAGGCGCTGACGAAGATCGCCCCGAAGTGGAAGGACGAGCGGTATTCCGACGTCCGCTGGGGCAAGGCGCCGGGGGAACTGCGCTTCATCCGGCGCGACCGGCTCCGGCGCAACCTCGAAGTGTGCGCGTTCGACGTGTTCGCCGGTACCTGCAAGTGCCTCTTCGGGGAAGGCTTCGATTCAGCGTACCTCGACCTCCAGGCGCCACGGTACATCGACGAGACCGACGAACTGATCTGGTGGTCGGAGCGGACGGGCTGGGGGCACTTCTACCGGTACGGTCGCGACGGCACGTTCAAGAACGCGCTCACCAGCGGCGCGTGGCGCGCCGGTCGGATCGTCGAAGTGGACGCGAAGGCCGGGGTCGTTTACCTCACGGGCAACGGTCGCGAGGAGGACGAGAACGTTTATTACACGCACCTGTACCGCGTGAAGCTCGACGGGACCGAACTGACCTGCCTCGATCCCAGCGTGTTCCCCTTCGGAAAAGACGTGCCCGGTGGACTCAATCAGACGTCGGCGCTCTCACCGTCCAAGAAGTTCGTCGTCACGACCAGCACGCGGACCGATTACGCGCCGTTCGTCACCCTGCGCGACGACGCCGGCAAGGTGCTGATGTTCCTGGAACTCACGGACCTGGACGCCCTGAAGAAGACCGGTTGGCAGGCGCCCGAAACGTTCGTCGTGAAGGCCGCGGACGGGACGACCGACCTTTACGGGAACATGTGGAAGCCGTTCGACTTCGATCCGAAGAAGAAGTACCCGATCATCGCCCACGTGTACCCCGGCCCGCAGACCGAGGGCGTGGTGTACCGGTTCTCGGCCTACAGCACCAACATGCAGATGGCCCAGCTCGGGTTCATCGTGATCCAGGTCGGGCACCGCGGCGGAAGCCCGGAGCGGTCGAAAGCGTACCACTCCTTCGGGTACTTCAACCTGCGCGACTACGGCCTCGTGGACAAGAAGGCCGCGATCGAGGCGCTGGCCGCCCGGCACCCCTTCATCGACATCGACCGCGTCGGCATTTACGGGCACTCGGGCGGCGGGTTCATGTCGGCCGCGGCCGTTCTCCAGAAGCCGTACAACGAGTTCTTCAAGGCGGCCGTGGCGAGCGCCGGCAACCACGACAACAACATCTACAACGATAACTGGTCCGAGACCTACCACGGGCTCAAGGAGGTTCCGGCGGGTTCCGAGAAGTCCGAGAAAAAGGACGCCGCCACGACCTCTGCGGAAACCAAGACCGGCACGGGTAAAGGCGGTCGGAAGAAGGGGCCGCCGGAGGCCGAGATCGAGGCCGACCTGCTGGACCTGCTGGACGGGTTCGGCCCCGAGGATCAGCGGTCGGCGGAAGAACTCGAAGCGCAGATCGCGGCGCTGAAGACGAAGTTGGCGCAGTTGAAGCAGGCCGAGGCCGCGAAGCGCCAGCTGGAAGTCGCGCCGCCCCCGCGTCTGGCGGGCACGGCGCCGGCCGCGCTGCCGCCGCTTCCGCTGACCCGGTTCGAGATCCACGTGCCGACGAACGCCGAACTGGCCGCGAACCTGAAGGGGCACCTGCTGCTCGTTCACGGGGAGATCGATAACAACGTCCACCCGGCCAACACCATGCGGCTCACGGACGCGCTCATCAAAGCGAACAAGCGGTTCGACATGCTCATTATTCCCGGTGCGCGGCACGCGTTCGGTCCGGCCCAACCGTACTTCACGCAGCGCATGTGGGACTTCTTCGCCGAACACCTGCTCAACGACCGCCAGACCGGGGCCGATATCAACGACAAGGACGTGAAGCGGAAGTAGCCGTTCGACCGGCTCGCACAGTGAACCCCGCCCACACGGGCGGTGGGTGGCGCCGTTCGGGCGCGCCATCCACCGCCCGTGTTCTCGCTTTCACCGAAGATCAAGCTCCGCAAAATGACCCGTGCCCGGCGGAACTTCGAACCAGAGGGCGGGTTGGATGAGTGTCGACCGGACGCACTCACAATGCCCGGTCACCTCTCAACACTCGCACAATCTCAGGTTCGGAGCCGCTCGTGCGCACTCTCCTCACTGCGGTCGCGGTCGCCCTCGGTCTTCTCGGCGCGGGGGCCGCTCCGGCACTCGCGGCCAAGGGCGTCAAGAAGAACGCCGTCAACGGCACCCACCACGTTCACGGGGTCGTGACTCAGGTCCACCATCACAACGGCAGGAACGGTGCCGGCCACATCGGCGAGATCACAGTCAAAACTCACCACAGCAAAAAGAAAGGCCAGCCCGCTGTCGCGGGCAAGAAGGCCAACCACACGCACACGTTCACCGTCGGCAGCAACACCAAGTTCATCGCGCACAACAAGCAGCAACAAGTGCCAGTCGGCTTCGCCGCGGTCCGGGCCGGTGAACACGTGGCGATCGTCGCCAAGGGGCGGCACGCCGAAACGGTTTCGATCCGCGTACACACGCGAAAGAAGAAGAAGTGAGACCGAATCGGGCAACGGATCACATCGCAACGGTGCCGGCTCCACAAGACAACCCAGTACGTCCCCGAACCCGTTCGATGTCAGAACGGGTGCTCCCATTTCCGCTCGAACAGGGACAGTCGTAATGCGTCGCTGGCTCCTGGTACTCGCTGCGCTCTTCGCCCCGGGTTCGGTGTCTGCGACCGCCGCTGATCCGACTGTCCTCAAGGGGCACGCCGATACGGTCAACGCGGTCGCGTTCAGCCCGGACGGGAAGCGCCTCGCGACCGGCTCTTCCGACGATCTCATTATCGTTTGGGACGCCGCAACGGGTAAGAACCTGGCGGCCCTGAAGGGGCACACCGATTCCGTCCTCGGCGTGGCATTTTCCCCGGATGGCAAGTTCCTGGCCAGCGCCGGGGCTGACAACACGGTGCGCGTCTGGGATCTGGCGACGAACAAGAGCGTCCACGTCCTGAAGGCGCACACCGACAGCGTTAACGCGGTCGCCTTCAGCCCCGACGGTACGTTGCTGGCGTCGGCCAGCGACGATGACACCGTCATCGTTTGGGACACCGCCGCCGGAAAGAACAAGACGACCCTGAAGGGGCACACCGATTCCGTTAACTCGGTGACCTTCTCACACGACGGCAAGACGCTCGCGACGGGCGCGTCCGACGACACGGTCCGGTTGTGGGACGCCGCAACGTTCAAGGCCCTCGGTACGTTGGCCGGTCACACGGAAACCGTCAATTGTGTGCGCTTTTCGCCCGACGATAAGCTGCTCGCGAGTGGGGGCAGCGACGGCAAAATCTTCCTGTGGGATGTGGCGGCAAAGAAAGAAAAGGCGTCGTTCGCAGCGCACAAGGGCGGGGTCAACAGCGTGGCGTTCGCCAAGGATTCGGGCCGTCTCGTGTCCGGCGGGGCCGACAGTACCGCCCGCGTGTGGGACGCGGACGGCGAAGAGGTTGCGAATTTCACCGGGCACACGGAATGGATCAACGACGTCGCCATCTCCGCCGATGGGAAGACACTGGCGACCGCGAGCGACGACGAGACCGCGCGCATCTGGGAAGTGAAAGAGAAAGAGAAACCGTAACCGCGTCCCGGCCGACTGCGCGACGGACCGGTCCGAACTCGTCTCCGAACACATTCGCGGTCGGTTCTTTCTCCTACTTTTGACGGGGAACAAGCCAGACGTAAGGGGCTCCGTCTGGCGAGAATCTGAGCCTAAATGTGGGCGCGGAACGTACCTCCCGCAAGAATTGGTTGCCGACTGGACACTTCGGCGGGACAATMCCTCAACTGGTACTCGCCACCCGCCCCGACCTCCCCTCCCAACCCGGAGCTTCTTCAGTCATGCGAACGCTCGTGTTCTCCGCTCTTTCGGCGGCCGTTCTGCTGGCCGCCGCTGGATTCGGTACTGCCGCCGACGAGAAGTGGGTGACCATCAAAGGCCAGGTGGTGTTTCCCAAGGACAAGCAGATCCCGAAGCGGGCGGCGCTGAACGTCACCCAAGATAAAGACCACTGTCTGTCGAAGGGCGACATCCTGGACGAGTCGGTGATCGTCAACCCGAAGAACCGGGGGGTCAAGAATGTGGTCGTCTTCCTGCGGCCCGACGACACCGAACCGAAGTCCGAGTTCCCCAAGGACAAAATCTTCCCCGACGACGCGAAGCGGAAGCCGGCGGAGGTGGTGATCGATCAGCCGTGCTGCATGTTCGTGACCCGCGTCACGCTCGCCCGCGTGGGCGACAAACTCGTGGTGAAGAACTCCGCCCCCGTCGCGCACAACTTCTTCTGGGACAGCGGTAACAACGGCGCGTTCAACCAGACCGTGCCGAAACAGGAAGAGTGGAAGATGCCGGAGCCGTTCAAGAAAGAGAACCCGCCGATCCAGTACAAGTGTACGATCCACGGGTGGATGACGGGGTACGTGCGGATCTTCGATCACCCGTACTATGCGCTTACCGACGAAAACGGGAACTTCGAGATCAAGAACGCGCCGGCGGGCAAGTTCCGCATCGTGTACTGGCACGAGAACGGGGTCCGGGGCGGCGCCAAGGGCCGGTTCGGCGATCAAATCGAAATCAAGGGGCCGACCCTCGAACTGAAGCCCACCGAGTTCGACGTGAGCCCCAAGAATTAGTGTGAGTTGTTAGTGCGCGTGTGAGTGAAAGAGAGGAGGCCAGGGGCATCAGCCTCCCTGGCCTCCTCTCTTTCACTCACACGTGTTGTGTTGAACTCCTCGGTGCCGTGTGTTGTATCGCTCGTTCCCCTCACCCGGCTCGAAGACTCGCCGACCTCTCCCCGCCAAGCCGGGGCGAGGTGAAACCTCGCCGTGCCTCGAAAGCGATGCGCGCCGCACGGCTCGACGAATCCACAACTCCAACACCTCGCCCCGGCTTGGCGGGGAGAGGTCGGCGAGTCTTCGAGCCGGGTGAGGGGAACGAGCGACACCACGCTAACTGCCCGACGCGACTACCACCCGCTCCCGTGTGTCACTTTTTTTCGACAACCGCCGCTCCAAACTGGCGCCGATGAAGTCGCGGAACAGCGGGTGCGGTCGGGTCGGCTTGGACAGGAACTCCGGGTGCGATTGCACCGCGACGAACCACGGGTGACCGGCCAATTCGATCGCTTCCACCAGACCGCCGTCCGGGCTGGTGCCCGAGAACACCATACCGCGAGCCGCGAGCCGGTCGCGGTAGTGGTTGTTCACCTCGTACCGGTGCCGGTGCCGTTCGCTCACCACGTCCGCACCGTACGCGTGCCGGGCCTTCGTGCCCGCCTTCAGGTGGCACGGGTACGCACCGAGCCGCTGCGTGCCGCCGAGGTCCGTAACCGCCTGCTGCTCTTCGAGCAGGCACACCACGGGGTGCGGCGTCTCCTTGTCGAACTCGGTACTGTTGGCGCCGTCCAGTTCGGCCACGTTGCGGGCGAACTCAATGGTGGCGCACTGGAGCCCGAGGCAGATGCCGAAGAACGGCAGGCCGGTCTCCCGGGCGAACCGGATGGCGTCGATCTTGCCCTCGATGCCGCGCTTGTCGAACCCGCCGGGGACGAGCAGCCCGTCCACGTTGGCCAGGGCCTGTGCCGCACCCTCGGCGGCCAGTTTGTCCGACTCGATCCGCACCACCTTCACCTTCGTGTGGTGGGCGATGCCGGCGTGGTCGAGCGACTCGTACACGCTCTTGTACGCGTCGCGGTGCTTCACGTACTTGCCGACGAACGCGATGGTCACCTCGTGCGCCGGCGCGCGCATCCGGTCCAGCATGTCCCGCCAGTGGGTCATGTCCAGCGGCCGCGCCTGCGTCAGCGCCAGGCGGTCCACGATCAGGGCGTCCAGCTTGTTATCGGCGAGCGACAGCGGCACCTCGTAGATGCTGAACTCCTTGTCCCGCTCCTCGATGACGGCGTTCCGTTCGACGTTGCAGAACAGGGCGATCTTCTCGCACTCGTCCTTCGGGATCTCGCGCTCGGTCCGGCAGATCAGGACGTCCGGCTGGATGCCGATCTCGCGCAGGTCGCGGACGCTCCGCTGCGTCGGTTTGGTCTTCAGTTCGCCGGCGGCCTTCAGGTACGGGACCAGCGTGAGGTGGATGAACATGCAGTTCTTGCGGCCGACGTCGAGCGCGAACTGGCGGATGGCCTCGAAGTACGGCATGCCCTCGATGTCGCCGACCGTCCCGCCGATCTCGGTGATGACCACGTCCACGTCCGGCGCGACCATCTTCTTGATGCAGCTCTTGATCTCGTCGGTGACGTGCGGGATCACCTGAACCGTCTTGCCGCGGTAGTCGCCGCGGCGCTCCTTCTCGATGACCGAGAGGTAGATCTTGCCGGTGGTGTAGTTGCAGTCCTTGTTGAGAACGGCGTGGGTGAACCGCTCGTAGTGGCCGAGGTCGAGGTCGGTCTCGGTGCCGTCGTCGAGGACGTACACCTCGCCGTGCTGGTAGGGGCTCATCGTTCCCGGATCGACGTTCAGGTACGGGTCGAGTTTCTGGAGCCGGACCCGTAACCCGCGGTTCTCCAACAACATGCCGATCGAGGCGGAGGTCAGTCCCTTGCCGAGGGAGCTGACCACGCCGCCGGTAACGAAGATGTGTTTGGTCATCGAGCGACTGTCCTTGCGGGTGGCGAGCTGTCCAAGCTCACTATATCGCCCGCCCCGTGCCGGACCAATCACCGTAGCGGGACGGGTCGCGAAGGCGCCTCAGGCGGCGCGGCGCGTTCCGTTCGCCCCGTCGCGCCCGCTCTCCCGGTACCACCGCACGAACTCGGCGTAGTCGGCCGGTGTGTCCACGCCGCGGTGCGCGCGGGCCACGCGGCCGACGGCGATGGTGCCGCCGGTGCCGAGGACGCGGAGCTGTTCCAGCTTTTCCGACTGTTCCAACGGGTGGGGCGGGGCGCTCGCGATCCGGAGGAGGAAATCGCGCCGGTAAGCGTACACACCGAGGTGCTGGAGGAACTGGGCCGGTCGCGCCGCGAAGTCGGGCGCGCCGTCGCGCACCATCGGGATCGGCGAGCGCGAGAAGTACAGCGCGCGGTCGCGGTCGTCGCACACCACCTTGACCACGTTCGGGCTGTAGTACGAATCGGCGTCGGGGACGGGCACCGCGAGCGTCGCCATGTCGGAGACCGGGTCGCGCATGAGGTCCGCGAGCAGGTCGATCGCGGCGGGGTCGAGTTGCGGCTCGTCGCCCTGCACGTTGATGACAACGTCCGTGTCGAGCTGGGCCGCGACCTCGGCCGCGCGGTCGGTGCCGGACACGTGATCGGCGCGCGTCATCACGGCGCGGCCACCGAACTCGCGGACGGCCGCAAAAATCCGATCGTCATCGGTTGCGACGAGGACGTCCGACGCGCACCGGGCCTCGCGCGCCTGTTCGTAGACGTGCTGAATGAGGTACTTGCCGGTTTCGCGCAGCAGCGGCTTCCCGGGCAGCCGCGACGACGCGAAACGGGCCGGGATGACGATGGCGACGCGCATGGCCGACCTCCGTGTCGGGCGGGACGAGTGAGTTGAGGTATTAGACCCCGTCACACAGGGCATTGACAAGGCGAAAACTCGGTGAGCGCCTTGGCGCGCCCCCGTCACGCGTTCGGATGCGGGGATGGGGTCGGGCACATCCGGTCGACACGAGCCCCTTTGCCCGGCTCCTCGGCACCCTCGTACAGGACCGCCCGTGGCTTAATGCAGGATCAGGGCTGAGGTTTTGGCAATGTCGGGTGGATCGTGCATCCGTAGTAGTCGTACGCCCGTTGCCGTACCTCGGCGGCGGCGAGCTTCCGGTCGGGCTCGGCGATGGCCCGCTTACCGTGCACCCACTTCGGCTCGATCGGGTTCAGCCACGGGGCCTTGACCGGCAGACCGCATACCCGGATGCGGC
>BFBZ01001419.1_pt1 | contig 15949 bp, 11 predicted proteins | sample 1888401 | NCBI WGS metagenome assembly BFBZ01 (sample SAMD00112614, study PRJDB3348) | symbiont metagenome | host: Chara braunii | reverse complement strand
CCTTGTCGCCGACCGCCGGCATGTGATCCCGATCGGGAATATCGAGCGCCTCGCCCCGCTGCAGCAGCGCCGCCAGCGGCCCGGGCTGGCCGGCAATATGGTCCTTGGTGCCGACGGCGACCAGGGTCGGGCACGAGATCTCGCCGACCGCCTGAGCCGTCATCAGGTTGCGCGAGCCGCGGATGCAGGCGGCGAGCGCCCGGCGGTCCGAGCGGGTCTGGTTGGCGAAGGCGCGGAACATCCGCCCCTGCGGGTCGGTGACCTCCTCGAGCGACGGCGCTTCCAGGGCGTCCGCGATGGTCTCGGGCAGGCCGATCCCGTCGATGAGATGGATGCCGAGGCCGCCGAGCACCGCCGAGCGGACACGCTCGGGATGGCGATGGGCCAGGAAGGCGGTGATCCGCGCGCCCATCGAATAGCCGAGCACGTCGGCACGCTCGAGGCCGAGATGATCGAGCAGGCCGCGGGCGTCCTCGGCCATGACGGTGGTGTGATAGGCCGCCGGATCATAAAGCTTCTCGGACGCGCCATGGCCGCGATTGTCCAGCGCGATGACCCGCCGGCCGGCCTTGGTCAGGGTCTCGACCCAGCCGGGATAGACCCAGTTGACATGGGCCGACGAGGCGAAACCGTGGATGCACAGGATCGGCTCGCCCTCGCCGACATCGAAATAGGCGATGGCGACACCGGCGGCGGAAAAGGTCTGGAGCGGAAGGGCTGAGGGGAGTGCGGGCATAAGGCTTTCTAGCCGGCCGGAGCGGCATCCGGAAGTCCTGGTCCCGAACCGGCGCCATGCGCGTCACCGGGCCGCGCCCGACAGGATGATGACAGGGCCGGCGTCACGCGCTACCCATGGCCCCCCGTTGCGGAGCACCATCGGATCCCATGCCTCGAGTTCTCGTCCGGGCCTTTGCCCTCACCCTGGTGACGCTGTCGGCCCTGGCGCCGGCCCTCTCCGGACCGGCCCGGGCGCAGGTCGACAATGCGCTCGCCTGGAAAACCGGCGAGCAGGCCCAGGCGATCGAGCGGCGGGTCGAGGAACTGCTGGCCCGCATGACGCTCGACGAGAAGATCGGCCAGCTGAACCTGACCGGACGCGGCGACGGCTTCGATCCGCAATGGGTGGCGACCGGGCGTTCCGGCGCGGTGATGAACTTCATCGACCCCAAGGAGATCCGCCAGTTGCAGGATCTCGTCCAGGCGAGCCGCCTGAAGATCCCGCTGATCATCGGCCTCGACGCGATCCATGGTTTCGCCACCTATTTCCCCCAGCCGATCGGCCAGGCCGCGACCTTCGACCCCAGGCTGATCGAACTCGCCGCCTATTGGACCGCCCGCGAGACGCGCGCCGCCGGCGTCAACTGGACCTTCGCGCCGATGGTCGACATGACCCGCGACCCGCGCTGGGGCCGGGTCTTCGAGGGGGCCGGCGAGGACGTGTTTCTCGCTACCGTCACGGCGGCGGCACGGGTGCGCGGCTATCACCGCGGTGGCCTCGCCACCAGCGTCAAGCATTTCATCGGTTACGGCGAGGCCGAGGCCGGGCGCGATTACAACAGCGTCTGGATACCCGTCTCCAAACTGCTCGACCGCCACGTGCCGGCCTTCCAGGCCGCGATCCGCGCCGGCGCCTTCACCGCCATGACCTCGCTCAGCGCCATGAACGGCCTGCCGGCCACCGCCGACCGGACGATGCTGACCGGCCTGCTCAAGGGCCGGCTCGGCTTTCGCGGCTTCGTCGTGTCCGATTTCGCCTCGATCGAGGAGCTGATCCATCACGGCGTCGCCGCCGATGGCGCCGAGGCCGCCCGCAAGGCGCTGATCGCCGGCGTCGACATGGACATGTTTTCCGGCCTGTTCATCCGCCACCTCGCCGATGAGGTGCGCGCCGAACGGGTGCCGGTCACCGCCATCGACGAAGCGGTCCGGCGCATCCTGCGGGTGAAATTCCACATGGGCCTGTTCGAGGCGCAGCCGGTCGATCCGGCCGCGACCGCCGGCCAGATCATCACCCCACCGGCCCAGGCAGCAGCGCTCGAAGTCGCGCGCGAGGCCATGGTGCTGTTGAAGAACGACGGCGACATCTTGCCGATCCGCCCCGAGGTCCGGTCGATCGCCGTGGTCGGCGCGCTCGGCATGTCCGATGACGATTGGCAATATGGCGACAATGTCGGCCTGCCGCGTATCCGCCGGCCGACCGTTCAAGGCGAACTGGCGCGCCAGCTCGGCCCCGACGTCAAGATCACCGCCGATCCCGCCGTCACCACCATTTGCGGCACCGAATTCACCGACCGCGAAGCCACCTTGCGGATGGCGCGCGAGGCCGACCTGATCGTCGCCGTGCTCGGCGAGGAATGCGAGTTCATGGGGGAAAGCGCCTCGCGCACCCGGCTCGACCTGCCCGGCGTCCAGGGCCGGCTGCTCGACGAACTGGTGGCCACCGGCAAGCCCGTCGTGCTGGTGCTGAAGACCGCTCGCCCGCTGGTGCTCACCGATATCGCGGCGCACGTGCCGGCGATCATCCAGAGTTTCCATCTCGGTTCGCAGGGCCGCGTCGCCATTGGCGAGGTGCTGACCGGCCGGGTCAATCCGAGCGGCAAGCTGCCGATGAGCATGCCGCGCTCGGTCGGCCAGATCCCGGTCTATTACGACCAGTTGCCGACGGGACGGCCCTATCGCCGCGGCGAGCGCTACGAGACCTCCTTCGTCGACGAGCGCAACGACCCGCTGTTCCCCTTCGGCTTCGGGCTGTCCTACACCCGCTTCAGCCTCGACCAGCTGGCGCTCGACAGCGCGCGCGTGCCGCTCGACGGCACGATCTCCGGTTCGGTCAGGCTCGGCAATGTCGGCGCGCGCGACGGCCGCGAGGTGGTGCAGGTCTATATGCGCCAGCGGGTGGCGTCGCGCTCGCGCCCGGTCCGCCAATTGCACGCCTTCGAGAAGGTGACGGTCGGCGCCGGCGCCCACCAGACCGTGCGCTTCTCGGTGCCGGTCGAGGCGCTGGCCTTCCACGACGACCAGGGCCGGCGCCATCTCGAGCCCGGCCTCTACGACATTTTCGTCGGCACCGATTCCCGCGCCGAATTGACCGCCACGGTGACGGTAACGGGGCGGTAACGGGCGAATGGCGAGTGGTGATGATGCGGCGAGCGATGTGATTTTTCGCTACGTCACCCCCGGCGAGCGAAGCGAGGGAGGGGGGTCCAGGGGCGGCTTGGACGACCGTTGGCGCTTCGTGAATTACCCCGATATTGGGGAAGACGCGGCGCCGTCTCGCGGATTTTGCAGCTTCGCTGCCGCAGCCCTGCGGCCCCTGGACCCCCTTCCCTCGCTTCGCTCGCCGGGGGTGACGTAGCTAGGCTGGAAGCCTCACGGCATCATGCCCCATTCGCTATTCGCCACTCGCCATTCGCCCCCTACTTCCCCACATTCGACCCAGAATAGGGCGGCGGCGGAATGTCCATGTGGGCCTTGCGCAGCGCCGCCGACCAGCGCTCGCGCAGGTCGTGGAAATAGGGCTCGCCCGGTTCGATCCGGTAATTGGTTTCGACCCGCGCCTCGCCGCGCGGCATCACCGCGATATCGATCGGCATGCCGACGCCAAGATTGGAGCGCATGGTCGAATCCATCGAGACCAGGCCGATCTTCAGGGCGTCGTTGAGGGTGGTATCGTATTTGATGGCGCGATCGAGAATCGGCTTGCCGTATTTGTGCTCGCCGATCTGCAGATAGGGCGTGTCGACGGTGCATTCGATGAAATTTCCGGCGGCATAGATCATGAACAGGCGCAACCGCCGCTGGCTGATCTGGCCGCCGAACAGGAACGACGCCTCGAATTTGACGCCGTCCTGGTCGAGGCCCGGCCCGTCCAGCAAGCGCACCATGCGGATCGCCCGGCCGACGCGCTGCGCCGCCTGGAACATGGTCGGCGCGTTCATGATCGTCTCGATCTCGCCGGTCTCCTCGTTGCGCAGGCCCTCGTTGAGGAAGCCCAGCACCGACTGGGTGATCGACAGGTTGCCGGCGGAAGCGAGCGCGATTGCTCGCTCGCCCGGCTTCTCGAACACCTGCAGCTTGCGAAAGGTCGAGATGTTGTCGAGGCCCGCATTGGTGCGGGTATCGGCGATCATCACCAGACCGTCGCGCACCAGAATGCCGCAGCAATAGGTCATCGGGGGTTCTCCAGTTGCACCGGGCATAACCGGCGGCTCCGGCCGGCGCAACCGCCCGCCGGATGCCGTCCCAAGGCCACATGCCCATGTGCAGCTGCGAAAGGCCCCTTCCCTCCGGCGGTATTTTACCGCTAGCTTGGTCGTCGAAGCATTCAGACCGGTCCGTCAGAGAAAGGCGATGCTTCGTCTTCCAGAGGGGATCAGACTGGCTATGCCGGATGACGTACGGGCCTTCGACGAAATGAATCTTGCGGGCGGCGGCGTCCGCCCGGCCTACGAAACACTGGCGCAATGGTTGAAATCGGTCCCTGAGGGCCTGCTCGAAACCCGAGCCCGCGAGGCGGAAGCGCTGTTCCGGCGCATCGGCATCACCTTCGCCGTCTATGGCGACGCGGAATCGACCGAACGGCTGATTCCCTTCGACGTCGTTCCCCGCGTCCTCACCTATGCCGAATGGGCCAGGTTGTCCGGCGGACTGACCCAGCGCGTCAAGGCGATCAACGCCTTCCTCAACGACGTCTATGGCCGCCGCGAGATCCTCAAGGCGGGCATCGTTCCGGAGGATCTGGTCTATCGCAATCCGGCGTTCCGCCCGGAAATGAACCAGCAGCCGGTGCCCCACGGCATCTATGTGATGATCGCCGGCATCGACATCGTGCGCGTCGATGGCGACACCTTCTACGTGCTCGAGGACAATGCCCGCACGCCCTCGGGCGTCTCCTACATGCTGGAGAACCGCGAGGTCATGTTCCGGCTGTTCCCGGAACTGTTCGCCCAGCACCGGGTGGCACCGGTGGAGAATTACACCGACGACCTCCTGGCGACCTTGAAGTCGGTCGCGCCCACTTCGGCCTCCTCCGACCCGACCTGCGTGCTGCTGACGCCCGGCCAGTTCAATTCGGCCTATTACGAGCACACTTTCCTGGCCGACAAGCTGGGTGTCGAACTCGTCGAGGGCCGCGACCTCTTCGTCAAGGGCGACATCGTCTACATGCGCACCACCCAGGGGCCGAAGCGTGTCGACGTGATCTATCGCCGGCTCGACGACGAATTCCTCGACCCGCTCACCTTTCGCCCCGATTCGGCGCTCGGCGTGCCGGGCCTGATCTCGGCCTATCACCACGGCAATGTGACGCTCGCCAATGCGGTCGGCACCGGGGTCGCCGACGACAAGGCGGTCTACAGCTACATGCCCGAGATCGTGAAGTTCTATCTCGGCGAGGAACCGATCCTGAAGAACGTGCCGACCTTCCGCTGCCGCGAGGCCGACGGGTTGAAATATGTCCTCGACAACCTTGGAGAGCTCGTCGTCAAGGAAGTCCACGGCTCCGGCGGCTACGGAATGCTGATCGGCCCGAAGGCGACCGCGGCCGAGATCGAGATCTTCCGGCACAAGCTCAGGAAGGACCCGGAGAATTTCATCGCCCAGCCGACGCTGGCGCTGTCGACCTGTCCGACGCTGGTCGAGGAAGGGGTCGCGCCGCGCCATGTCGATCTCAGGCCCTTCGTGCTGACCGGCCGCGACAAGGTCCGCATCGTTCCGGGCGGATTGACGCGGGTCGCGCTGAAACAGGGCTCGCTCGTGGTCAATTCCAGCCAGGGCGGTGGCACCAAGGACACCTGGGTATTGGATTGCTGAGGTCTCAGGATGCTGTCCCGCACCGCCGATAATCTGTTCTGGCTCGCCCGCTACGTCGAGCGCGCCGAATATCTCGCCCGCATCATCGAGGCCTCGACCAGGCTCGCCAACTTGCCCTCGGCCTATGCCGGTTCGTCCAACGAATGGGAATCGGCGGTCGCCACCGCCGGCTGCGCGCCGCTGTTCTACCAGGTCCACGACAAGGCGACGCGCGAGACGGTGATCGATTTCCTCGCCTTCTCGCCCGACAATCCGTCCTCGATCCGCTCTTGTTTCGAGGTGGCGCGCACCAATGCCCGCTCGGTGCGCACCGCGCTGACCATGGACATGTGGGACGCGATCAACTCGGCCTGGCTCGACCTCGGCAAATACCGCGCGAGCAACCTCAAGCAGGACGAGGAGCTCGGCGGTTTCCTGTCCTTCGTCAAGGAGACCGGCCTGCGCTTCGACGGCTCGGCCTACCGGACCATGCTCAGGAGCGACGGCTACTGGTTCTCGCGCCTCGGCGTCATGATCGAGCGGGCCGACAACACCGCCCGCATCCTCGACGTCAAATACCACGTGCTGCTGCCCGACGCCGAGCATGTCGGCGGCTCGCTCGACTATTTCCAGTGGTCGGCGATCCTGCGCGCGGTCTCGGCGCTGACCGCCTATCACTGGGTCTACAAGGAAAGCCTCAAGCCCTGGCTGGTCGCCGATCTCCTGATCCTCAACGACCAGATGCCGCGCTCGCTGGCCGCCTGCTACGAGAGCGTCGTGCGCAATCTCGATTCACTGTCGCTCGCCTATGGCCGCCAGGGTCCGGCGCAGCGGGCGGCCCGCGCCATCCGCACCAAGCTCGAGAATGCCCGCATCGACGACATCTTCCAGTCGGGCCTGCATGAGTTCGTGTCCGACTTCATCGCCGACAACAACCGGCTGGGCGCCGCGATCACCCAGCAATATCTGACCTGAGAACACGCGCGGCCTCACCGCCGCGCCTGTTCATATCGAGCCGGCGCATATTGACAGGCAGGACCTCCGCCTCATCCTTCGCTGCCTGTCCCAGGGAATCGACCGAGCAAGGCCCCGATCATGCGCATCCGCATCGCTCATGAGACCGTCTACAGCTATGGCACGCCGGCCAATGCGGTGATCCAGACGCTGCGCCTGACGCCGCGCAATTTCGGCGGCCAGCACGTCGCCAAATGGCGCATCGAGGTCGATCAGGATTGCCGCCTGGACGCCCATGAGGATGCTTTCGGCAATATCACCCACACCTTTTCGGCCGCCGGACCGATCGAGCGGCTGGCGGTGAGGGTCGACGGCCTGGTCGAAACCACCGATACGTCAGGCGTCGTGCGCGGCTCGGTCGAGCGCTTTCCCCCGGGCCTGTTCCTGCGTGAGACCGACCTGACCCGTGCCGACGACGCCGTGCGCAGCTATGCCGAGGAACGGCGCGCCGCCGCCGGCGGCGAAAGGCTCGCCACCTTGCACGCGCTGATGGACGGCCTCAACGCCGAGATCCAGTTCGACAAGGACCCGACCCATGCCGCGACCACCGCGGCCGAAGCCTTCCAGCTGAGGCGCGGCGTCTGCCAGGACTTCGCCCATGTCTTCATCGCGGCCGCCCGGCATCTCGCGATTCCCGCGCGCTATATCGGCGGCTATTTCCTGCATGACGACGGCACCGTCGACCAGGAGGCCGGGCACGCCTGGGCCGAGGCCTATGTCGACGATCTCGGCTGGGTCAGCTTCGACCCCGCCAACAATGTCTGCCCGACGGAGGCGCATATCCGCATCGCCGCGGGCCTCGACTACCTGAACGCCGCCCCGGTGCGCGGCACCCGCTATGGTGGCGACGGCGAGCACCTGTCGGTCAAGGTGCAGGTCGACCAGGCCGCGCGGCAGGTCCAGAGCTGAGGCGTGATTGCCTGGAATTTGGCAGTAAAGCCTTGCACTGTGGTCAGTCGTCCTTCGAGGCTAGCAAGAGCTCGCGCCCCGGGATGAGGGGTGTAGAGATCGGCATCCGGTCTACGGCCAAATACACGACTTGCGCGGAGATTCATGAGCGACATTGATGCAGCCCATCGCCTTCCCTCATCCTGAGGTGCGAGCTCTTGCTAGCCTCGAAGGACGGGCAACCTGGATGCAATGCATCAATCTACAGCGGTTAAACTTGAAATGCTCAAAATTTCGGCTCGAATCGGTCCATCCTGGCTGACCCGCAATCTTGCAGGTGCAGTCGTGTCGGCGCGGGCGTAAGACAGAGCTGTCGCCAGACGCTGCGCCTATCGGAGATCCGCATGCCCGAGACCGTCACCGCCGCCATCCTCGTCATCGGCGACGAGATCCTGTCCGGCCGGACCAAGGATAAGAATATCGGCTATATCGCCGAATATCTCACCGCCATCGGCATCGACACCAAGGAGGTGCGTGTCGTTCCCGACGAGGAGGACGAGATCGTCACCGCGCTCAACACGCTGCGCGCCAGGTTCGACTATGTCTTCACCACCGGCGGCATCGGCCCGACCCATGACGACATCACCGCCGACTCGATCGCCAAGGCCTTCGGTGTTGGCATCGGTGTCGATCCGCGCGCCCGCGCCATGCTGCTGGAGCGGATCGCCGAAAAGGACCTGAACGAGGCGCGGCTCAGGATGGCGCGCATTCCCGATGGCGCCGAACTCATCGAGAACTCCGTGTCCAAGGCGCCCGGCTTCATGATCGGCAACGTCATCACCATGGCCGGCGTGCCCGCGGTCATGCAGGTGATGCTCGATGCCGTCGCGTCCAGGCTGAAGACCGGCGCCAAGATGCTGCAGGTCACCATCGAGGCGGCCGGGCTGAAGGAAGGCGATATCGGTACGCCCTACGGCATCATCGCCAAGGCCCATCCCGGCGTGATCATGGGCAGCTACCCGATGATGAACGAGAAGGGCTTCTATACCCGCCTGGTGCTGCGGGCGAAGGACCCCGCCTTGCTGGCGCCGGCCGAGGCCGACGTCACCGCCATGGTCGCGGCGCATAAGCCCGCGGGCTCGGAAATTCTGATCACCCGCGGCGCCTGACCCGCTCGAACAGTGGATTTCCGGCGGAATCGGCGCCGTCGCGCTTGTCACGCGTCTCCGCGTGGCTAGTGTGCCGGTCCCTAAATCACGCGCCGACCGTGCGGAGTTCACCATGGCCACGCCGAACCCAGACAAAGCCTTTCCCGTTTCCTGGGATCAGTTCCATCGCGATGCCCGGGCGCTGGCCTGGCGGCTCTCCGGCCAAGGCCCGTTCCGGGCGATCGTCTGCATCACCCGCGGCGGCCTGGTGCCGGCGGCCATCGTCACCCGCGAGATCGGCATCCGGCTGATCGAGACGGTGTGCATCGCGAGCTATCACGACTACCAGCACCAGGGTCAGTTGCAGGTCATCAAGACCATCGCGCCTGATCTGCTGGCCGATGGCGGCGAAGGCATCCTGGTGGTCGACGATCTCGTCGATACCGGCAAGACCGCCAAGGTGGTGCGCGACATGCTGCCCAAGGCCCATATCGCCACCGTCTATGCCAAACCCCAGGGACGTCCGCTGATCGACACTTTCGTCACCGAGGTATCGCAGGACACCTGGATCTATTTCCCCTGGGACATGGGCTATACGTTCCAGCCGCCGATCCGCGACGGCGCCTGAGCCGTCTCGGCCCGGCCGCATCGGGGTCCCCGGGTCGAACGCCGCCGCCGCAGCGGCGCATGGCGACGCATCCGGCCTATGGGGGACGAACCGTCCGATTCCCGGGGAACGGGCCGCTTTCGGCCGGGAAAGACCTGGACTCTCGGCAGGCCGCCAAGACATATTCTCGCCATACTTGCATTTCGCATGACGTGCATTTCTGGGGGGAATTGTGGCGGCAACGCATGACGGCGCACCGGCGCGGCGCGGACGATATCTTCGTGTCGCATCGCTCCTCCTGAGTTCCACCCTCCCCCTGATCCTGGCACAGCAGGCCGCCGGCGGCGAAAACCGCGACGCGAGGCCTTCGGCCGCCGGCCCTTCCATGGCCTCGCCATCCCGTGCGGCCCATCCGGCGGCGCTGCGATCGGCGCGGCGTGACGCCACCCGCATGCCCCGTGCGGACCGGCAGGCCGCCCACGATCGCGCGCTGCTGGCCTCGGTGGTCGAGCAGGCACGCCTCAACCCCGCCAGCCGGGATCGTTTCGCCCAAGCCGCCGCGACCCTGTCGCCGGCCTTGTCGGTGGAGATTTTCCGGGCCGCCGATATCGGCCGTCTGCTTGGCGAGCGCGAGACCATCCGCCATTTCGATCCCCAGGCACCATCGGCGGCGACCCGCTCGAACCCGACCGTCGCCACCGCCGCCGCGATGCCTGGCACCGACGCGCCGCGCGCCGCGCCTTCGACCTTTCCCTATATGACCGACAATGGCGCGGTCGCCGTCAGTCCACGGACCGAGCAGCCCTGGATGGCCAGCCGCACCGGGCTCGACAGCAGCTATTCCAATGACCAGAAGCAGGAATTCGCCGCCAACTGGGGCAATCTGGCGATCGGCCAGGGAACGGCGCTCAATGCCACGACACGGCCGCAGGACGGCGCGGCCCTGCCGGGCAAGGGATTGATCGGTCGCGGCATCACGGTCGCGGTGGTCGATACCGGTATCGACGCCACGTTCAATGCCGCCGGCACCGGCTTCAGCTATGTCCATCCGGAATTCGCCGGGCGCCTCGATCCGCGCAGCCGCCGTACCGGCTTCAGCCCTGACGGCGACTTGACCATCGGCGACACGAACGGCCACGGCACCCATGTCGCCGGCACGATCGGCGCGGCGCTCGACGGCTCCGGCATGGTCGGGGTCGCGCCGGGCGTCAACCTGGTCGCGTTGAGCGGCTTCGGCAATATCAACCAGGCCCTCAGCCTGGCCGGCGCCATGCCGGACGTGCGGGTGATCAATGGCAGCTTCGGCCCCATCCTGGCGCCGGGGACGACGATCTGGGAAACCGGCGATCAGGAGTCGCGATGGCAGGTGGTGCGCTCCATCCTCGCCGCCGGCAAAGTGCTGGTCATGTCCAACGGCAACGAGGCCCTCAGATTGCCCGTTCTGGCCGCCAATCCGACCGGCATCGTCCTCTTTCCCTATATCAAGCCGGCCCATGCCGGCACCGGCGTCTATGATGACGGCGGCAGGAACTTCGACTTCTCCGAGGCCAATTCGCCGAAACTGCCCGGCCGCATCGTCACCGTCGTCAATCTCGGCATCGACCTGAAGATCGCGCCCGATTCCAACCGCTGCGGCGTCACCGCCGCGTGGTGCATCTCGGCTCCGGGCGGCGGCACGGCGAATAGCATTTACAGCGGGAACGAAATCGTCTCGGCCGTTCCGGGCACCGACCGGAACGTCATCTTCACCGGGCCCAATGGCGCGACCTATGGCTACAAGACCGGCACGTCTATGGCCGCGCCGCATGTCTCCGGCGTCATCGCCGTGCTGATGGAAGCCTATCCGAGCTATTCCGCGGCCGAGATCGTTCGCCTGATGTACGCCACCGCCGAGGATCTCGGCGACCCCGGTGTCGATCGCGTCTATGGCCATGGCCTGGTCCGGCTCGACCGGGCGCTGACCGGCTCGCCCGCCCTGGGGCCGACCGGTTCCAAGACCACGACGGTCGCCGCCGGCCAGAGCGAGCTCTGGACGGCGCCGGTGGTCACCACGGGAACCCTGACCATCGACAATACGGCTCCGACCTCCGGTCCCCAGTCGAGCCGCACCCCCGCGACCTATGGCGAGCTCCAGATCGCGGGCGAGGCGACATTCGGCGCCGTCGACGTGCGCAGCGGCCAGCTTTCGGTCGACGGCACCCTGACCTCGCCGCTCGTCACCGTCTTCGCCAACGGCATGCTCGCCGGCTTCGGAGAGATCATCGGGGATGTCGTGGTCCACGGTGTGCTCAAGCCCGGCCATTCGCCCGGCGAACTCTTCGTCACCGGCAATGTCGCGATCAAGCCGGCCGGCACCTACCAGGTCGACATCGACGGTCCCGACGACACCGGCGGCCCAGGCAGCTACGACACACTGTTCGTGCTCGGCCAGGGCCATGGCTTCGCCGCCGGCGGCACGTTTTCGGCGCGGTTCCGCGGCATCGACAGCGGTGCCACCAACACCTACGCCCCGACGATCGGGACCAAATTCGTGGTTGTCCGGGCCGAATCCGGCGCCCGCGTCACCGGCAATTTCGCCCAGGTCGAGGTCGAGGCGGACAGCCAGGGCAATACCGGTATGCCGGTGAACAGCCGGCTCGACGTCCTCTATTACCCCACCTCGGTCGTCGCCGCGGTCACGCCGGCCTTTTTCGCCAATCTGGCCGAAAACGGCATCGCGCTCAGCCTGCGCCAGTCGGCGCTCGCCGCCGCCCTCGACCGCGGCAGGCCCGCGCCCGGTGCCCCCATGAGTGCGCCGCAGCTCCACGTCTTCGATCTCATCTACGGGCTCGCGCCGGCCGGCCTGCAAGGTGCTTTCGACGCGATGTCCGGCCGCGGCTACGGCGGCATGACCAGCACGGCGCTGCAGACCTGGCTCGGCTTCGGCACCATGCTGCAGCAGCGCCGCGACGGCCTGCGCAGCGGCAATGCACTGGCCGCCTTCGCGCCGGCTTTCGGCTTCAACGGCGACCGCCGCTTCGAAGTCTCGGCCGGGCTGCCGGCGGCTGCCATGGCCTATGCCGACGGCGACACCGCCCGCTCCGCGGCCTCCGGCTGGAGCCTCTGGGGCCAGGCCTTCGGCAATACGGCGCAGGCCGGGGCCGACCGCGCCGGGGCCGGCTGGTCGAGCTCCGGCGGCGGCGTGATCGTCGGCGCGGATACTCTCGTGTCGCCGTCGCTGCTGATCGGCGTCAGCGGCTTCTATGCCGCCGACAGGACCCGCAGCACGGGATTTACCGGCACGTCCAACACCTTTGCCGGCGCGCTTTACGGCTCCTGGAGCCTTGGCCGCTTCGAACTCGACGCAGCCCTCGGCGGAGGCTGGACCGAAATGGCGGCCGGCCGCGATCTCGCCATCGGCGAGACCAAACTCGCGGCGCGCGGCGCGACCCGCGCGCTCGGCCTGCTGGCGACCGGCGAGTTCGGCTACCGCTTCTCGCTGGCGACCGGCCTCGGCTCGGCCTTCCTCAAGCCCTTCGCCGGCTTCACCTATACCGACCTCAACCGCGCCGCCTTCACCGAAACCGGCGCCGGCGGCTTCAACCTGACCGTATGGGGAGACCGGCCGTCGCGGGCCATGGCGCAGCTCGGCGTCAGCACCGGCCTGTCGATCGCCGGCACCGGCGGCCTGATCTGGCGCCCGGAGCTGCGCCTCGCCTGGGGCCACGATTTCAAGGATCCCGCCGTCGCCACGGCCTCGGCCATCCTCGGGCAGAGCTTCGCCGCCCAGGACGCCCGCCAGGGGCGGGATGCCGCGCTGATTGGCTTGCAGCTCGCGGCCAATCGCTCCGACTGGCTGCAGATCTATGCCGGCTATAACGGCGAATTGCGGGGCAACGGCACGTCCCATCAGGGCCGGATCGGCGCGCGCCTGCGCTGGTGAGGGCCCGGCCAGGCCCCAACGATCCCGGCTCAGAAGGTGAAGCGGGGCGTGGATGGGTGCAGGCGCCCGGTGCTGGTGGCGATCGACCAGATCGCCTCCACCTCGGTGGCCAGCGTCGCCATCAGCCGCGCGATGTCCTGATCGGCGGTCGCGTGCAACGCTTCCGCGACCACAAGGACGGCGGCGGTCTCGTGGCGGACTGCCGAGGTGCCGCTCTGCCGGTTGGTCCAGCGCCGCGCATGAGCCTGGCCCTCGCCGTCGGCGAAAATGATCTCGCCGGCTTCGGGGTGCTCGATCTCGCCGGCGAAGGTCCGGTAGGTCTCGTCGCCTGTGGCGGCCCGCACCGTGAGATGATCGGCGACATGAGAAACATCGAACACGGCGATCGGAATGGCGAAGGCCATCGAGATCGCGTTGCACAGGTCGATCAGCGGATGGATCTCCGGCAGCGCCCTGTCTTGCCGGAATCGCCGGAGCAACTGCTCGGAAGCGCAGCGATATTGCGTCGGCTTCAGCCCCATCTTCGAAAAGGCGCGCCGCCAGGCCTGGATCTCCGGCAGCTCGCCTTCGGACTGCGTGGCGAGGCGCTGGGCGGCAATGGCGTTGAAGCCGGCAATGCGGGAGGCGGCGGAAATATTCGGCGCGATTCCCTCGGCGAACATCGCACCGGCGCCGAGACCCGGGAACTCGCTCCAGATCTCGGGAGCGTGACCGAAATGCATGATGGTTCTCCTCAGGCGCGCGACGAGTCGGCGCTCCGATCGGCAATGGGGGGCTTGCGCGGCCAGCCGAGGCTCAGCACCGCCACCAGCACGCAGCCTATGCCGATCATCTGGTTCAGGCCCACCGGCTCGCCGAGCAAGGCGAAGGCCAGCAGCACTGCCGAGACCGGCGCGAGCGCGGTGAACAGCGCGGCCTCCGCTCCGCTCACCCGCGCCAGGCCGGCATACCAGAGCACGAAGCCGCCGACGGTTGGAACCAGGGCGTAGTAGATCACGGCGGAAACCGCGCCGGCGCCGATTTCCGCCGTCCACGGACGCTCGGCCAAGGCGGGGATCAGGGCCACCGCCAGGCCGATGCCGGTCATCAGCGTGGACTGTGCCAGCGGCGCGATCTCGCCGCGCAGGCGCTTGTTGAGCAGGATGAAGAGGCCCTCGCAGATGACGGCCGAAAAGATCAGGCCGTTGCCGATCCAGGATGACGGGCCGCCGGCCTCCGCCTGGACCGTGATCACCACCACGCCGAAGGTCGCCAGTGCCAGGGCCAGCATCAGGAAGCGATGGGGGCGTTCGCCCAGCACCACGATGGCGATGGCGGCAGAGACCACCGGAAGGGTTCCGATGATGACGCCGGCATCCGCCGCCGACGTGTGGCGCAGCCCGAAAATCAGCAAGGTGGTGTAGCCGACGCTGCCCGCCCCCGCCTGGAGCAGCAGCAGCAGCCAGTCCCGCCGGCCGGGTCGCGGCCAGGCGGTTCCGGTCAGGCGTATCAGCACGACGAAGAGCGGCAGGGCGAGCGCGAAGCGCAGCGCCGTCGCGGTGAAGGGCGGCAGCCCCGAAGCGATCAGCTTGCTCGCGATCACCGTGCTGCCGACCAGCGCCATGGCCAGCGCCAGATAGACATAACCCTGCATCGGTCTCGACATGTCGTGCCTGCCCTCCTCATCGGATGGCGGCAGGAAAGGCGATGGCGCGGGCGGTGTCTTGAACGGGATTGCAGGCGCCGGACGGGCTCAGGCCAGGGCTTGGGCATAGGCGCCGGGCGAGACGCCGTATTTGCGCACGAAGACGCGGGTCATGTGGCTTTGGTCGGCAAAGCCGCCGGCAAACGCCGCCTCGGCAAGCGGCGTGCCCGCCGCGATCAGGCGCCGGGCGACGGCGATCCTGCGCTGGACGAGATAGGCATGCGGCGTCAGGCCGGTGGCCGCGGCGAAGGCGCGCAGCAGCTGGAACCGGCTCAATCCGCTTTCACGCGCGAGATCGGCGAGCGAGATCGGCGCCGCCGGATCGTCGTCGATGAGGCCCTGGGCCCTGGCGACGCCTCGAGGGATCGACGAGGACCGGTCGCCGCCGATGCGCTCGCGCATCACGTCCGCCAGCAGCGCCAGCAGGGCCTCCTCGCGGCCGACCGCATTTTGCCGGTCGTCGCCGGCAGTCACGCGGTCGAACAGCTCCCGGAACCGGCCGGCAATCGCGGCGCTGCGGATCACCGGGTCGGAAAACTCGCCGGTCTCCGCCCTGCCCTGGGAGATGTCGCGCGCCGCCTCGGCAATGACGGCAGGGTCGACATAGAGCATGCGCCAGCACCGGCCGGCCTCGCCGATCGGCATGCCGTCATGAACCTCGCCCGGATTGACCGTGATGGTGTCGCCCGCGCCTGCCTCGACCAGGCCCCGGCCGCTCGCCGAGACCTGCGCGCCACACTCGATCACGCCGATGCCGAAATGCTCGTGGGTATGGCGCGGAAAACGATGCCGCGTCTCCGCCACCACCGCCTCGACCCCGGCCATGGCGCTGCGCAACATCGTGAACTGGCGCTTGGCCATTCCCAGGCTCTGTCCATGTGGCCGAAAATGCCGGC
>BFBZ01000005.1_pt707 | contig 15985 bp, 16 predicted proteins | sample 1888401 | NCBI WGS metagenome assembly BFBZ01 (sample SAMD00112614, study PRJDB3348) | symbiont metagenome | host: Chara braunii | reverse complement strand
CGATGTATCTCGCGGCTACAGGTGCAGCGACGGCGGCCTTCAGGGGCATCGTCCATCCGCTGTTTCCCGTCATCATCGGCAACAGCCTCATGATCCTGGCCTGCTGCTTCGCATGGGCCGGCATCAGACAATTCTACGGGCGTCCTGCTCCGATGCGGTTCAGCATCCTCTTGACCGCGGTGACCGCGATCCTGCTCGGCATCTTCACGGTCGTCGATGACGACATCAACATCCGCCTTGCAATCCTCTCCGTCAGCAACGGCATTCCGCTGGGCCTTGCGGTGAGAGAGCTGCGATCAAGGCCGGAGCCAGCAAGGAGCCCCGGCGCAGATCTCGCCAGCCTGATGCTGGGCTGTATCCTGGTCATGCATATCATCCGATCGGTCTGCGCCTTTCTCGGCGTCGGTGGCCAGATTTCATTCGTCGACTTCAACACATTCCAGGCGGGCGCCTTCCTGGTCCTGATATTCGCCGGCATGATGGCCAATTTCGGCTTCGTTCTGATGGCGATCGACCGGCTGCGCGCCGAGGTGGCTGATCTCGCTTTGGTCGACGATCTAACCGGACTCGCCAATCGCCGGCACTTCATGGTTCGACTCAGCGAGGAGTGCGTCCGGGCTGAACGAACGTGCAAGCCGTGCACACTGCTGATTCTCGACCTCGACGGCTTCAAGGCCATCAACGACGAATATGGTCATGGAGCCGGCGACGCATGCCTGCGCGATTTCGCCCGCGTGACGAAATCGTTGCTGCGCGACGGAGACCTGTTTGCCCGCACGGGCGGCGACGAGTTTTGCGTGATCCTGCCGTCGACCGAAGCACGTGAGGCTGCGGCATTGGCCCGCAACGTCATCGCGGCCTGCCGCAGCACACCCGTTCAATGGAGCGGCACCGCAATTCAGATGACCGCAAGCATCGGCGCCGCTGAATGGTCGCACCACACCGCGCCCGACCCTGAAAAACTGATCGCCACAGCCGACCAGGCCCTGTATCTGGCGAAAAAACAAGGGCGCGACCGGATCGCCATTCATGAAGATGCGAACGAGCGATCGCGCCAGGACGCATCCGGCGTCGCATTATCCAAGGTCGCCTGACTCCGGCCGGACTCACGATTCCTCGCCCCACGCGATTGAACACGCTTCGACATGCTCGACGGCGAGACGCCCCCTGAAATTTTATCAATTAAAAACCGCTCTATTTCACAGCATCCCGCAGAGAGAAAATCTTAAGCGTCGGTCTGGCAAAGTATCAGCGAAATCCAGGCGTTTTGTATGGATTTCGGTTCGCGGCAACGACCGACGGACCCGATGGGGACAGGACAGGCGATCATGCAACTGAGCGTGCCGACGCTATACGTCGTCATTTTCGCGAATTTTCTCGCGCTCGGGCTGGTTTGGCTGCATTTCACGCGCAGTTATCCGAACTTCGCCGCCGCACGCTACTGGAACGCGTTTGCCTTCGTCGCCGCCGCCGGAGCCGCGTTTTCCCTGTTTCGGGGCGTCTCGCATCCGCTGCTGCCCATTCTGGTCGGCAATGGCCTCCTGATCTTTGCCGGGGGGTTCGCCTGGATGGGGGTCAGACGCTTTTACGGGCAACCGATCCCCTGGCTGACCTGCATCATTGTCACACTCCTGAGCATGAGCGGCCTCGCCCTCCTCACCGTGTGGCATGACGACATTCGGTTGCGTATTCTGGTTTACTCGATCGGACAATGCATCCCGCTGGCACTTGCCATCCGCGATCTTCGGGCCACGCCCGAGCGACGCGCGAGCCCCGGCGCGAGACTCGCGGCCGGCATGACTCTGGTCGTCATTGCAGCCCACGCGGTTCGCTCCATCGCCAGCCTGATGCACGCCGACGGCGATACGACAATCGTCAACCTGAATGCGTTCCAGGCCATGTGCCTGCTTCTGACGGTCTTCGCCGCCATGATGGCCAATTTCGGCTTCGTCCTGATGGCAATCGACCGGCTGCGCGCCGAGGTCGCCGAACTCGCGCTAATCGACGACCTGACCGGGATTGCCAACCGCAGGCATTTCCTGGGTCGCCTCTCCGAGGCTTGCGCCCGCGCCCAGCGCACCAATGACCCGTTCACGCTGCTCATCATCGACCTTGATGGCTTCAAGTCGATCAACGACAGCCATGGCCACGGCGCCGGCGATGAATGCCTGCGGATCTTCACCCGAGCGGTGCCGCTGCGGCTGCGCGCCGACGATCTGTTCGCTCGATCCGGCGGCGACGAGTTTTGCGTGCTGCTGCCGTCCACCAACCTGAGCGACGCCGCTCTGATTGCCCGCAATCTCATCAAGGCCTGCCGCAAGACGCTCGTTCTGTGGAACGGCAAGCAGATCTCGTTCACCGTCAGTGTCGGGATCTCGGCCTGGTCGAGCGAGATCGCGCTCGATCCGCAAAAGCTGATCGCCGAGGCCGACAAGGCGCTGTATGTCGCCAAAAAGCAGGGCCGCGACCGGCTTGCGGTCTATGAAGAGGTTGCCGACCGGCTGCGCGAAACCGCGTGAGTACGGAGACGAACGAGATCGGCAATCCCCGACGTGTTGTGCTACGATCAATCCGATGGCCGGCAGGCCCGAAAATCGGAAGCAACACGGAGCTCTCATGCGTGCAACCGGAGCGGCTCTCCTTGGTCTGGCCATGACATTCCTCGCGGCGGCACCGGCGTCGGCCGGCGTCAGCGTCCACTTTACCGACCCGCAACAGTACAACAGCAGCGACTTCGGCAGTGCCACGCCGGAAGCAACGCTGTCGGAACTGGCCGGACATTTGCAGAAACTGGGAGCGCGCCTGCTAAAACCCAACCAGTCCCTGCGCATCGACATTCTGCGTGTCGATCTCGCCGGCATGATCGAGCCGTTTGGCGCGCAGCAGGTCCGGGTGATGCGAGACAGCACGCCGCCGCGCATCAAGCTGCGTTACGTGCTGACCCAAAACGGCCGCGTTTTGCAGCGGGGCGAAGAGACCCTCAGCGACATCAACTATCTGATGAATTCTGCACGTGCCAGCAGCGGAGGCCGGCTGTCCTACGAGAAAGAAATGCTGACCGACTGGTTCCGCCGCCGCTTCACCACGGGGTAGTCGGGACGCCGTATTCAGCGATCGTCCGGCTCACCAAGTCGGCGACGGACGGAATATCGGAAACGCCCGACGCCGTGTGTCCGGCACTCCAGATGTCGCGCCAGCGCTTGGGCCGGGCATCGCGGGCGCCAACGTCGATATCCTTGGCGATGTCGATACCACCGCGTGCAGGCAAGTCGTCGGGATCGAGGCCCGCCGCCACGATCGAGGGGCGCAGCATGTTGGTCTGCAAGCCGGTGAAGGCACTGGTGAGCAGGATATCGTCCGCCGAGCTTGCCACCAGCATCTCCTTATAGCGGAGATCGGCCATGCTCTCCTGTGTGGCAATGAACCTGGTGCCCATGTAAGCGAGATCGCAGCCGAGCGCCTGCGCCGCGCGCAGCGCGTGGCCATCGCTGATCCCGCCGGCCAGCACGATCGGCCCAGCGAAGAATTGCCGCACCGCGCGCACGAACGCGAATGGATTGAGCCATCCCGTCTGTCCGCCCGCACCGGCAGTCAACAGCACCAACCCATCGGCGCCAGCCTCGACCGCACGTTCGGCGTGGCGGATACTGGCGACATCCGCCAGCACCAGCGCACCGGCATCGTGCAGCGGCTGCAGCACCGGCGCAGGCGACCCCACGCTGGTGATGACAATCTCCGGGTTATGGCGCAGCAGTACGGCCAGATCATCCGCCAGCCGCGGGTTGGAATGGTGGACGATCAGGTTGGGGCACAGAGGCGCCGACGCGACACCGCGATCGTCGGCGGCGCGTTCGAGGTGCCCCTCGATCTCGCCGAACCAACCGTCGAGCTGGTCGGCACTGCGGCAGTTGGCGGTGGGAAACGAGCCGATCACCCCGCTGCGGCACGCTGCGACCATCAGATCGACACCGGACACCAGAAACATCGGGGCCGCAATCAGCGGCAACCGCAGCCGGCCGCGAAACCGCGCCAGATGATCCACCGAGCTCAAACGTCCTCTCCCTTCACGCAACTCGCGCTGATGGCGTGAAGTGTGGCACAGGCGCCCCGCGATGCAAATCGGCTCGCGAGACGCCGGGAGGTAATGCGCCGTCAGGCCCCCAGCGAAGCCTTGCCAGCCAGGATCCGCTGCATCGCCCAGCGCGCGTTCTTGCGAACCTCCGGATCGGGATCGTCGACGATCGGCTGCAGGAAGGGTTCACCGGCGGGATCGGCAATCTCGCCCAGCGCCGCGGCGGCCTCCTTGCGCAGATTGGCCTGGGAGTGGGCAATGCATGCCCCGATCGGCAACACCGCACGCGTGATCTTCATTTTGCCCAGACTGCGCACGGCCTTCAGGCGCACCTGCCAGTAGTCATCGGCGATCGCCTTGATCAGCGGATCGGCGGCCTGCGCACCGGGGATGCTGGTGCCCAGGGTCTCGGCTGCGATTTCGCGGACCATCCAATCGGCATCCGACAGCGCGCGAATAATCGAGTCTGCCGCCGGCTTCAGATGCGAAAACGCCAATGCGCTGACGGCAGCGCGGCGCACATGGGAATCGGAATCGCCGGTGGCCGATGTCAGGGCTGGAACGGCTTCTTCGAGCTTCAGGAACCCGATCACACCGACGGCCTGGACCCGCACGGCGGCGTCGGTGTCGCGAAGAGCATCGAGAGCAGGCTTGAGGGAATCCTTGCGCCGCAGCTCTTTCAGCGCCCGCAGCACCGCCATCCGTACGAAAGCGTGCGCATGGCCGACCAGCGGCAGAATGACATCGGCGCTGGCGGGGTCTTTCAGTTCCGCCATGCTGTCCGCAGCCGCCCGGGACACGGCCTGCTCCGGATCGACCACGACCTTGGCCAGTGCGGCAGCGGTTTCAGGCCCATCGAACTCACCGAGCGCCAGCGCCACCTGCTGGCGCACGCCGGGGTCGGGATCGGACGTCATCCGATCGAGGTGCGCCACGGCTGCGGGATCGCCGGAATGCCCCAGCGCGATCACCGCGACCCGGCGCTCGCCGGCATCGGCCGCGTTCAGGCGATCATCGACATCGTCCAGATCGTCGTAGCTTTCAAAGGGTCCAGCCATGAATCACCTGAGCAGATAGGGAATGTTGACCGTCACCGCGCCTGTCGGGCAGTCGGCTTCGCACGGCATGCAGTACCAGCACTCGTCATAGGCCATGTAGGCCTTGCCGGTCATGTCGCTGATGCGCAAGACGTCGAGCGGGCAGACGTCGACGCAGACGGTGCAGCCCTTGTCGGCGATGCATTTGGCGTCGTCGACGACGACCGGGACAGTGGTGTGGGATGTCGCGAGGGGCATGATCGGTGTCCTCAAATCTGGAATGCAAGTCTGAAATGAATCTCAGGCGGACGCGCGGATGCGCTGCTTGTCGTAGAGGTCCTTTTCCTCGTCCGCGATCGGGACGATGTAGGGTTCGACCGCGCGCTTTTCGCTCGCCATTCTGCCGTTCTTCTTGCTCAGCAGGCTATGGCAGAACCAGTTCTCGTTGTCCTTCTCGGGATAATCGGTGCGCAGGTGGTAGAGACCCCAGCGGCTTTCCGTGCGGTAAAGCGAGGCGTGCGCCGCCATATCGGCGCAATCGAGAATCGAATGGGTTTCCAGCGCGCGCAGCAATTCATGCGCATTGGTCGCCATCATGCGGTTTTCCATGTCGTCGCGAACCTCCGCAAGCCGCCGCTGTCCAAGCTCGAACTTGCGTGTCACCTTCGGTGGCTGCAGATAGTCGTTCACCAATCGGCGGGCCTTGAACTCGATCTGGTTGGGCGGAATGCCATCCTCGCGCCGCGTCGGAGCCAGAACGCGCTCGCGCTCGCGCGCGATATCCTCCAGATCGTAGGCGGCGAAATCGACGTCCTTGGCAAAGTCGCTCGCGTGTTGGCCTGCGACCGATCCGTTGGTGAAGGCACCGAGCATGTAATTGTGCGGAACGCTCGCCATGTCGCCAGCGGCGTACAAGCCCGGCACCGTGGTGCGGGCGAACTCGTCAACGAAGACGCCGGACGCACTGTGCCCCGAACAGAAGCCGATTTCCGAGATGTGCATCTCGATCGGCTCCTGCCGATAATCGGTGCCACGCCCCTGGTGGAACAGGCCGCGGGTCGGCCGCTCGACCTTGTGCAGCGTGGTCTCGATTTCGCTGATGGTGTTCTCGTGCAGATGATTGAGCTTCAGGAATACCGGTCCCTTGCCGGACTGCAGCTCGTTGTAGAACTCCAGCATCATCTGGCCGGACCAGTAATCGCACTCGATGAAGCGGGCCCCCTCGTTGTTCGCGGTGTAAGCGCCAAACGGTCCGGCGACATAGGCGCAGGCCGGACCGTTATAATCCTTGATCAATGGATTGATCTGGAAGCATTCGAGATTGGCGAGCGCCGCGCCCGCGTGATAGGCCATCGCATAACCGTCGCCGGAGTTGGCCGCGTTCTCGTAGGTGCCGAACATGTAACCTGAGGTCGGCAATCCCAGCCGCCCGGCCGCGCCCATGCACAGGATCACGGCTTTCGCCTTGATCACCAGAAACTCCGCCGTGCGGGTATTGACGCTGATCGCGCCCGCCACGCGCCCGTCTTTGCCGGTCAGCAGCCGCGTCGCCATGTAGCGGTTGGAGATCAGGATACGAGCCCGGCGCAGCTGCCGATAGAGCGCCTTCTTGACGGTATCGCCATTCGGCATCGGCAACACATAGGTGCCGATATGGTGCACCTTCTTGACCGCGAAGTCGCCGTTCTCGTTCTTCAGGAAGCGGATGCCGAAACTATCGAGCTCCTCGATGATGGAATAACAGCGCTCGGCATATTTGTAGACCGCCTTCTGATCAACGATGCCGTCGTTCGCGATCGTGATCTCCTTGGTGTACTGCTCCGGCGTCGCATAGCCGGGAATCACCGCATTGTTCAGGCCATCCATCCCCATGGAGATTGCGCCGGACCGCTTGACGTTGGCTTTTTCGAGCAACACCACCGTCGCCTTCGGGTTTTTCAGCTTGGCCTTGAGTGCCGCCATCGGACCGGCGGTGCCGCCGCCGATCACCAGCACGTCGCAGGAGACCTCGGACAGGCCGTCGACAATTTCATCCATCGCCATCAGTTGGGTTCCTTGTTTGATCGAATGTGGCGTCAGCGCTCGACAAAGGCCTTTTCGATGACGAAATGGCCGGCCTCGCTGTGATTGCCTTCCTGAAAGCCGCGCGCCTCCAGCAGATCGCGCGAATCTTCGAGCATGCGCGGGCTGCCGCACATCATGACGCGATCGGTCTCGAGATCGAGCGCGGGTAATCCGATGTCATCGAACAGCCGGTCGGTCGAAATCAGATCCGTGATGCGGCCGCGGTTCCGAAACGGCTCCCGTGTCACGGTCGGGTAATAGACCAGCTTCTGCTGCAGCAGCGGCCCGAGGAATTCGTCACCGGTCAGCCGCTGGAGCAGACGTTCGCCATAGGCGAGTTCGGACACCTGGCGGCAACCGTGCACCAGCACGATCGTCTCATAAGCCTCGTAGACCTCCGGATCCTTGATCAGGCTTGCGAACGGCGCGAGCCCGGTGCCGGTCGACAGCAGCAACAGCCGCTTTCCCGGCAGCAGATTGTCGGCAATCAGCGTGCCGGTCGCCTTGCGCCCCACCAGGATGATATCGCCTTGCTTGATTGTCTGCAGACGCGAGGTCAGTGCGCCGTCAGCGACCTTGATGCTGAAGAACTCCAGCGACGGCTCGTGATTGGCGCTCGCCATGCTGTAGGCCCGCAGCAGCGGACGCCCATCGATCTCCAGGCCGATCATGGCGAACTGGCCATTCAAAAAACGGAAGCCGGGGTCGCGGGTGGCCGTGAAGCTGAACAGCGTATCGGTCCAGTGCTGCACCGACAGAACCTGCTCGCGGTGGAATGCGCTCATGCCTTTCAAATCCGCTGTAGGGGCCCTTCGATTCCGGGCCGTTGATCTCTGCGGACGATCAGGCCTTGCGCCGCAACTGCGCGCAATCAAACCATGCGGATACGAGTTGATTAGTTGCAATCTTTTTCAAATCGCATCCGCCGTGACAGCAGCATCGACAAAAGCACTGTCACGGCAACTAATTGCTGTTCGTAATCATCCTTTCATGCTCGACTGTGGATTGGAGAATATTCGCCATGTCCCAGGTTCACGCGGAAGCATTTCCTTCCAGCGCGTCGCTCTCCGCGCCCGACCGGATCGAATGCGCCGACGACAACACCGAGATGCAGCTGGTCTGGCAGCTGCAGCCCGATCTTGAGACCAGTATCGGCATCCGCGCCGACACATTGCGCAGGGCTTGCAAATGCGCCCACTGTATTCGCGCGCGATACGATGGTCGCTTTCCCGATCGCTTTGACGACATTGCGGTGACCGGCATCACCTTCATGGGCAATTTCGGCGTCAACGTCGCGTTCTCCGATGGACATGCCCGCGGCATCTATCCCTGGTCGTACCTGCAGGAGATCGCGGCACACAACGACACCACCGCCGGCTGACGCGCACGACGACCCGCCATCAAAGGCCAGTATGATTTTCCCGCTCCGGTGCTGGCCGCGGCGGAATCATGCTTCACAACGCCATTTCGGGTTGCAGTTCTGCCATTTTGGCGTGTCGCCACAGGAGACGCTGGCGACGGCATTCCCATGCAGCTACATTGAAAATACAGACTTTTCCGAACCGACGTCTTTGGTTGGCACAAGGATTGCTGCGCTCTTTAGAACGATTTCATGTTCCGGAGCGTGTGATGCAGACTTTTGCAGCCGCCATTGCCAAGACTTCCGTTACCAAGACCGGACCAACGACCATTCTGTCACGATCCCCTTCTCCCCGCACCGACAGCCAGTCCCTGCTGCTGACCGAAAGCGCGCGCGCGCTCGGCGGACCGCCGTTGCTGTTCGACGCGCTGTCGCCGTCCGAGCTCGACATCGTGCTGCGGCGGGGCCGGCGGCGTGTACTCTACCGCGGCCAGACTCTGTTCAGCCAGGGTGCCAAACATGATGGCATCTACCTGATCGAAACCGGCCGCATCCGCGTGTTCTACACAGCGCCGTCGGGGCGCGAGATCACGCTGGCTTACTGGCAGCCCGGCAATTTTGTCGGCGGCCCGGAGGTGTTCGGGGCCGGCGTGCATCAATGGTCCGGAGTTGCGACCAGCAACAGCAGCGTCGTGCAGCTGCCCGGCAAGGACTTGCGCGCGCTGGTGGTGGAGGTGCCCAATCTCGCGATCGGTCTGATCGAAGGGCTGACCTTCAAGGGCAAATGTTATTCAGCGTTGGCGCAGATGCTGGGCACCCGCTCCATCACCGAACGCCTCGCGCACTTGCTGCTGCATCTGGTCGACCTCTACGGCGTGCAGGATGACGACGGTGTCGCGATCGAAGCGGCTTTCACCCACGCGGATCTCGCGCACATGGTCGGCGCGACCCGGCAGTGGATCACCATCAGCCTGAAGCGCATGCAGGACAAGGGAATCGTCGCATCCCGTAAATCGCGGATCGTGGTGCTGCAGCCGGATGTACTGCAGGAGATGCGCGGTCAAGGCGATTAATCGCCACGCGCATTGCCCACGGATAAATCTTCCGCTTGGAAAATTGCTCAAAGACTGAGCAGCACGGCTTTCACGGCAACTAATCAACCGGCTGGCGAAGACGAGGTTTGCTCGCGCGGAGGCGTCGCCCAAGGATGAGGACAGGCAGGACGCCACGCCCGGGCGCGCCAAGCATCGAGAGGCCAGCCATGCATTGCCAGCATACGAAACGGATTGAACACCAGCCGCCTCACCGCTCGACACATGTGCTGGCAGCGGCCCTGATTGCTGCAACCCTTGCGACGCCCACGCTCGCATCAGCGCAAACCACCGTCACGATCGGCATCGGCACCCAGGACACCACGACCAACACGGTCACCACGGGGGTCGTCATTCGCCAGCTCAAGCTGCTGGAGAAGTACCTGCCGAGGGATGGCAAGTATGCCGGCATCAAGTTCGAGCTGGACTGGCAGAATTTCACATCAGGACCGCCTGTGACCAACGGCATGATGGCCAACAAGCTGCAATTTGGCGCGATGGGTGATTATCCGCTGGTGGTCAACGGCTTTACTTTCGAGAACAATCCGGAAAGCAAGAGCCGGCTGATCGCGGTTGCCGCCTACAGCATGCAAGGCTCCGGCAACGGCCTGGTGGTTCACAAGGACTCGCCCTACTACGAACTTTCCGACCTCAAGGGCAAACTGGTGAGCGTGCCATTCGGCTCGGCTGCGCACGGCATGATGCTGAAGGCGATGCAGGACCGCGGCTGGGGCGCCGATTACTTCCAGCTCGTCAGCCAGAGCCCGGAGGTGGGCTCGACCAACCTGCAGGAAAAGAAGATCGACGCCCACGCCGATTTCGTGCCGTTCGCCGAATTGCTGCCGTTCCGCGGTTTCGCTCGCAAGATCTTCGACGGCGTCGAAACCAACCTGCCGACCTGGCACGGTGTGGTGGTGCGCACCGACTTCGCCGAAAAATATCCCGAAGTCGTCGTCGCCTACATCAAGGCGATCATCGCCGCCGATGAATGGGTGCGTGCCGATCCGAAACGCGCCGCCGAGAAAATCCAGGAATGGACCGGGATCAACAAGGAGGTCGTCTACATCTTCCTCGGACCGGGCGGCAACATGACCACCGACCCGACCATCAAGCCTGCGCTGATCGACGCCGCCGCCACGGACGTCAAGGTGCTGCAGAATCTCGGCCGCATGAAGGAATTCGATCCCAGGAAATGGGTCGACGACAGTTTCGTGCGCAAGGCGTATGCCGAGCTCAACATGGATTACGACGCCCAGCTCAAGAGTACGATGAACTATGAGATCAAGGGCGAGGATCCATTCTGCAAGAAGCCGATCACCGATCCGCGCAAGGCCGGCGAGATCTGGGTCGACGGCGAGGCGATCACGCCTTACAGCAGCGCGCTGTGCACGCTCGGCGCGTATGCCGCGATCAAGACCGCCGGCAAGAAGGTCAATGTCGCCTATGTCTTCGATGCCGACCGCGGCATCAAGCTGTTCGCCGACCAGGCGTTCTTCGCGATCGCGGCCGACAAGAGTGAAACCGCACCGTTCCTCCTGAAGAAAGACGCGGAGGCATACGCCACGAAGATCAAGGGCAAGGTCTTGAGCTTCGACGATGCCTTGAAGACCATTGCGACCGGAGGCTGACGGTGGAATTGGCAGTTCGACGCGCTGATAATGGCAGCCCCGATCACCCCGTAGCCGATGTTGCAGCGACCAGAATGACGACCCCCGTCACCACACCGCGGGGGCTGATCAGGCGCTGGCTGCGGCTGCATCGCGATGACATCAAGGCGATAGCGATTGGCGCCCTGTCGATCGCGGCGTTCCTGCTGGCATGGCATCTGCTGACCAAATATCGCATCAATGCCCATGTCCGCTTCACCAATATCCCGTCCCCGGCAATGGTCTATGAGAGCTGGGTTCGCGCGCTGCACGATCCCAAATTCTTCATGCATGTGCTGCTAAGCTGCCGCCGCATCGCACTGGGCTTCAGCATCGCTGCGATCATCGCGGTCCCGATGGGGCTGCTGATGGGCCGCTTCCGCCTGGCGCGCGAGATCGTTTTTCCGGTCTCGGAAATCCTGCGCCCGATCCCAGCGATCGCCTGGGTGCCGATGGCGATCATGCTGTGGCCGACCAATGAAGAGAGCATCATCTTCATCACGTTTCTCGGCTCGTTCTTTCCGATCCTGATCAACACCCTGCACGGCATGTCAACCGTGGACCCGGTGCTGGTGCGTGCCGCGCAATGCCTCGGAGCGAGGGAAGTGGCTATCTTTCGCGAAGTTTATTTTCCTGCGTCGTTGCCGAGCATCTTCACCGGCCTCACCGTCGGCATGGGCGTCGCCTGGGTTTCGCTGATCGCGGCGGAGATGATCTCCGGGCAGTTCGGTATCGGCTACTTCACCTGGGAAGCCTATTCGCTGGTGCAGTACGCGGACATCGCGCTGGGGATGACCTGCATCGGCATTCTCGGACTTGCATCGAGCGCGGCGATCCGCAGCATCGGGCACATCGTCATGCCCTGGAAGAAAGGGTGAGCACCACCATGGCCGCAGCTTCGAAAGGCCGTATCGACGTCAAGAACTTCGGCCTCAGTTACGAGACGCTCGATGGCTCCGTCGAGGCGGTCTCCGACGCATCGATCCATATCAATCCCGGCGAATTCGTTTCCATCATCGGCCCCTCCGGCTGCGGCAAGTCGACCCTGCTGAACGCCGTCGCCGGCTTTCTGAAGCCGACCAGGGGCCTCGTCACGGTCGACGACGAACTGGTGGAAGGCCCCAGCGCAGACCGCGGCATGGTGTTCCAGCAGTATTCCCTGTTTCCCTGGAAAACCGTGCGCGAGAACGTCGAATTCGGGCTGAAGCTGAAGAAGATGGACCGCTTCAACCGCGAGCGGGCCGCACGCACATTGCTCGGTCTGGCCGGCCTGTCGGCCTTCGAGGATCACTATCCGGATCGGTTGTCCGGCGGCATGAAGCAGCGCGTCGGTATCGTGCGGGCGCTCGCCACCGGACCGAAGGTGTTGCTGCTCGACGAACCATTCGGCGCGCTTGATGCCCAGACCCGCGTCATTATGCAGCAGATCCTCACCAACATGTGGCAGCGGCTGAAGATCTCGGTGCTGTTCGTGACCCACGACATCGACGAGGCCATCTTCCTCTCGGACCGGGTTTACTGCATGACCGCACGCCCCGGCACCATCAAGGCCGAAATCGCTATCCCGCTGGAGCGCCCGCGCCAGCAGAGCATGATGATGTCGTCGGAGTTTCTGGCGCTTCGCCGCGGGCTGATGTCGCTGATCCGGGAAGAGAGCCTGAAGGCGATGGGTGGCGAAATCAGCGATCTCGCCGTGCAGGGCCTGAACATCGAGCTGCAGGGGCAATCGCTCGCCGATATCCTGTGAGTCCTGCGCCTCTCGGAAAGCCCGGTGATCAGCGCTTCACCTTGCTGGCGTCCATCTTGATCGACGTATCGAGCAAGCGGGTCGTGAACGCCGTCTCGACCGGGAACGGCTTTTCCATTCCCAGATAGGTCTGAACCAGCTCGTAATCGCTCTTCATCCGATCCGGGTCGATCCATCCCAGCGCTTTGGTCGGCGTAAACCGGTCCGTCATCAGGTACTTGATCCGTTCCCATTGGTTGAGCTGGGTCGGCTTGTCGAGGCCCGAAGCCTGATCGAGCAACGCCTTGAGGCAGGGATCCACATCGGCGACGCAGACCGCGAACGCACGCTGGCTGATCCTGACAAAATCTTCGGCAAGCTTCGGATTTTTCTGCAGGAACTGACCGTTCACGACCAGCGAGTTGCCGTAGGGGTTGAGGCCGATATCCTTCCAGTTGATGTATCCGAGATCGTCGCCGAATTCCTTCAGCTTCAAGTCGTGCTCATTGTAGAAATCGCTGATGATATCGACGGTGTGACTCTTCAGCGCAGCGATCTTTGCGGTCGGCCCGATATTGACGAATGAGACGCTGTCCGCACCGATCCCGGCGGCTTTGGCGAATGCCGGCCACATGACCCGTGACGCATCGGCCGGCGGATTGCCGATCTTGTGATTGGGAAAGTCCTTCGGGCCGCTGACGCCATAGCTTTTGAGCCAGTAGAAGGTCTGGCCGGTATTGGCGTAGATGCTCATGAGGGCCACGACATCGGCGCCCTTGCCGCGCGCGACCAGCATCGTTGCCAGATCGGCAATGCCAAATTCCGAACCTCCCGACCCCACCTTCAGCGACGAGGCGCCGGATCCCTTACCCACTTCGATGGTCAGGTCGATGCCCGCCTTTTCGTACCAGCCCTGGGCTTTGGCATAGTAGAACGGCGAATGGTCGGCGGTCGGGGTCCAGTTCAGCACCAGATTGACCTTCTCAGCCGACCAGGCCGAACCGCCGGACAGAACCAGCGCAAGCGCTACCCCGAGCTTCAGGCCACGCCGTTTCAACCTGCTCAGCATCGAACTCCCCTGTTGTTGGTGGCGAAACGTGCATAATTCCCGGGCAGCCCTTGCGCCCCGGAATCCGCGCGCCTACCAATGCAACAAGCGGCCTTCGGCTTGTCAACTGCGCGGTTGAGAAATGACCCGATCGACACAAGGATCAAAAGAGCCGATTCGCCGGCGCAATCCCGAAGCAACGCAGCGCAAGATCCTGGTGGCTGCGCGGCAGGAATTCGCCAGATACGGCCTCGCCGGCGCCCGGGTCGACGAGATCGCGGCCCACGCAGGCGTCAACAAGCAGCTGCTTTATCACTATTTCGGCGACAAGGATTCGCTGTTCCTCGCGGTTCTGGAGTGGATTTACGAGGAGATCCGCTCCCCCGAACGGCAGTTGAACCTGCAGGGCCTGTCTCCGGACAAGGCGATCCGGAAACTGATCGAGAGCTCGTTCGACCACCTCGCCGCCCATCCGGACTTCGTCGCCCTGTTGAACGACGAAAATCGCCACGGCGCACGACATGTTCGCCAGTCCAAGAAGCTCGCCGAAATGCATTCGCCGCTGGTCAGCATGATTGCCGCATTTCTCGCCGAAGGCGCCCGGACCGGCGTGTTCCGGCGCGGCATCAACCCGATGCACCTCTATATTTCGATGGCCGGGCTGAGCTACTTCTTCTTTTCCAACACGCCCACACTATCCGCGATTTTTTCCCAGGATCTCGCCAGCGACGCAGCGAAGCGGACCCGCAGGAAACACGTCGTCGATCTGATCATGCATTCCTTGCGCCCCTGATGCGCCAACGGCGCACAACAGGGCGGGACCGCCTAATCAACCAAATAGTTGAAAGTTGACCGCGGCAGGACTACACTCCTGTCCATGGTCCCCCGGTCACGGCTGGGAGTAACGGCGGAACAACCCTTGGCCACCCTGGAAGAGCGATCGATCCGGCCCGCTGCGATCGTCCTGGTCGCCCACGTCGCCGTGGTGCTGCTGTGGCAGCTCATGGTCGACGGTCTTCGCATCCCCGCCTACGTCCTGCCCTCGCCGCTGGCGACCATGACAACCTTGGGATTCGCGAAATACGCATGGCTGTCGAATACCCTCGTCACGGCTGTCGAGATCTTCGGCGGTTTTGGGCTGGGTGCGCTGGTCGGCGTCGGCCTCGCGGTACTGTTCTGCTGGTCGCCACTGTTGAGCATTGTTCTGCTGCCGCTGTTCGTCACGCTGAACATGATCCCAAAGGTCGCCCTGGGACCGCTCTTCATCGTCTGGTTCAGCTACGGGATCATTCCCAACATCCTGATTGCATTCAGCATCTGCTTTTTCCCGATCCTCCTGACCACGGCACGGGGGTTGCGCGAGGTCGAACCGGATTTTCTCGATCTCGTGAAGTCGCTGCGTGGTTCGCGCTGGCAGCTGTTCCGCAAGATCCAGCTGCCCGGATCACTGCCCTATATCTTTTCGGGAATGAAGGTCGGCGCCATCCTGGCGGTGGCCGGTGCCGTGGTCGGCGAGTTCATCGCCTCCGAACGTGGCCTCGGCTACCTGATGATCCAGGTACAATCCTCGCTCGATACGCCGGCGATGGTCATGGCGGTGATCCTCCTGACCCTGCTCGGTATTCTGCTCTACGGACTGGTTCTCGGCCTGGAACGGCTGGTTGTGGTCAAGGACGTCAGGCTGCAAAATTGACCCGAAAGCAAGAAAACAAGAACAAGGACATCTCATGCTGCTGTCGCGCGATACCCTCCCCACAACGGTCGAAAGCGTCGCTGCGCTGGACGACCTGCTGGCGCGCCCTACCCAGGCCCTGATCGACGACCTGCGCCGGGTCGACGGGGACATCATGATCCTGGGCGTCGCCGGCAAAATGGGGCCAACCCTCGCCGCTTTGGCGAAGGCGGCCGTGCCGGATCGCAGAATCATCGGCGTTGCTCGCT